>Ga0315904_10001957_pt1 | contig 32402 bp, 26 predicted proteins | sample LakEriMetagenome_6_FD_203529 | JGI IMG/M metagenome (GOLD analysis project Ga0315904, IMG submission 203529) | Freshwater fungal communities from buoy surface, Lake Erie, Ohio, United States - Buoy 12 MA120 | ecosystem: Environmental > Aquatic > Freshwater > Lake | place: USA: Lake Erie, Ohio...
CTGGTCAACATCACGGCGATCAACGATGCCCCGGTCGCCGCCAATGACACGTTCATCACCGCCGAAGACACCGCAATCACCTTCGACGTGCGGACCAACGACAGCGATGTCGACAGCGGGTCGCTCGGTGTGACCCAAATCAACAGCACCGCGATCTCCGTCGGCGGTTCGGTTGCGGTCACCGGCGGCAGCGTCACGCTCAACGCGAACGGCACCCTGACCTTTGCGCCGACCGCCAACTGGAACGGTACTCCTTCGTTCACCTACACCCTCTCCGACGGCAACTTGACGGCGACGGCTACGGTGAATGGTATCGTAACGGATGTCAACAACACGCCCGTCGCAATCGCGGACACAGCCATCGCCATCGAAGCTGGCGGCATCAGCAACGGCACTGCGGGCACCAACCCCACCGGCAACGTTTTGGCGAATGACACCGATGCCGACTTGTGGGACACGAAAACCGTGACCGGTGTCGCAGGAGGTACCGTTGGCAGCGCCACTGGCAACGTCGGCAGTTCGGTGAATGGGAACTTTGGTTCAATCCAAATCGCGGCCGATGGCAGCTACACCTACACCGTCGACAACAGCAACGCAGCGGTCCAGGCCTTGCGAACCTCGAGCAACACGCTGAACGATGTATTCACCTACACCATGCAGGACTCGATCGGTTTGGCCAGTTCAACCCAAATCACGGTAACGATCCAAGGAGCCAACGACGCTCCGAGCGATCTGTCCGGCAGCTTGACCGTAGCCGAGAATTCCAGCAACGGTACGGCAGTGGGGACCGTCACGGGTCAAGATATCGATTCCGGGGAAACCCTCTCTTATTCATTGGTCAATGATGCTGGCGGTCGATTCGCCATCCATAGCAGCACCGGGGTTGTAACTGTCGCCAACGGCAGCATGCTGAACCGTGAAGCTGCCACCAGCCACAGCATTACAGTTCGCGTCACCGACAGCAGTGGTTCCAGCGATGAAAAAGTGATGGCAGTGACCCTCACCGATGTCGACGAATTCGATGTCGGCACCGTCACCGACACAAGCATCCTCAGCAATCACGTTCAAGAAAATGCTCCGATTGGAACCCAGGTCGGAATCACCGCCTCGGCCCTCGATGCCGATGTGACCAACAACACGATCTCGTACTCGCTCCTCCAGGATGTGGGCGGACGATTCGCGATCGACAGCACGACCGGCGTCGTCACCGTCGCCGGCCCCATCGATCGGGAAGTCGTCGGTCCTGTCGGTTCGATCACCGTGCGAGCGAATTCGAGCGACGGCTCGTTTACCGATCAGATTTTTTCGATCGCAATCCTGGACCTGGATGAATTCGATCTAGGACTGATCACCGACGCGGATTCTCTGAGCAATCGCGTCCCTGAGAATGCCCAAAATGGAACCCTCGTCGGGATCACGGTATCCGCCGCAGACCTGGACGCAACCAACAATACCGTTTCCTACACTTTGATCGATGACGCGGGTGGAAGATTCGCGATGGATCCAACGACCGGGGTAGTCACCGTCGCCGATGGCAGCAGGCTGGACTATGAATCGCAGACCAACCACTCGATCGTGATCTGGGCAACGAGCACCGATGGATCGGAGTCGATCCGGTCGCTCTCGATCGATGTCCTCCCAGTCAACGAACGACCGATCGCGCTAGGCGAAGAGTACTCGACGGACTTTGTCACGCCGATCACGATGAAGTTCTCTGAACTTCTCACCAACGATTCTGATATCGAAGGTGATCGCTTGCGGGTGGAAATTGTTTCGATGCCTTTGATCGGAACAATGAGCGTCCTGGGCGAACAGGAACTGGTTTACCAACCGGAATCGAACTTTATCGGCAATGTAACGATCCTTTATACCGTTTCCGATGGTTTCCTCGTCTCGGAAATACAAACGCTGCAGATCGTGGTCACTCGTCCGGCCACCACTGCCGTCGCTCCCCCTGCGGATCGGCCCGCTCCTGCAACAACCGCCGACCCGCAACCTGCCAAAATTGAATTGCCGGCAGCAAAGGTTGAGGTTCCAACCGCGAAACTCGAACCGGCTCGTGCCGCAGTGGAAACTCAACCCACCGAGACAACCGCGCCAAATGCCATCCTGGCAGCACCCATACTTCCCACGGAGAAGGGAAATCCGGATCAAACGAGCAACGAAGATGCCGAAGAATCGGTTGTAGCAGTAATTGGATCCGCGAGAAAGAAGGCAGACTTCGAAGCCAATCAAAAATCCGATTCGGAGAACACCAATTCCGGCGATGACCGAGCGATTAATCAACGCAATCAAAAGGAGTCCTCGATCCAACGCCTGTCGCTTGGATCAGAAATCACCTCCGGTATCCATATTGATTCGGAGCAGACCGTCTTCAATCAATTCATTCCTATCGAAGAACGCGCGTCACTCGAAACTGAAAAACAAGAGTTCGTGTTTAAGAACGCAGCACCCGCGGTCGTGGGAACCGCGATTGGCATCGGTGTGACGTTGCATATTTTGACCACTGCCCAGGTTGGTACTGCCCTGATTTCTCAATCGGGCCTGTTTATGCCTTTGGATCCTCTAACGATCCTTGAGGGATCGTCCAAGGTCAAGAAATCCAATGAGGTTGAGGACCTCCTCTTCGACGTGGCCTCGGTGAAGCAACACGGAGGGAACCGTGAAGCGAATTAACAAAACCTACAAACTCGCGTTCGCTCTTGCGATGGCCTCCACCATACCGGTCCTCGGGTATGTCATGCATGCCTCCTCCGGAGAGAATCGGCGAACCCTTGAGAATCGCATCCTGTCGTGCGAGCAGTTTTCTCTCATCTGCACCCTTTGCCTGCAACGCAATGATTCCGCAATCCTGACGAAATTCTCATCCGACCTGCTCGAAAGAGACAAATCCTTGGCAGGGATCCGCATCACCCGAATCGATGGCAAGAAAGTCTGTGACCTCGGCGACTCGGCAACCCAGAATTTCGAGGATTCCACCAAGGCGCAAGACGATCGTCGTATTCGAGCGACGCTTTACCGAATGCAGCAACCTTGGGGAACCGTGGATTTCTATTACCATCAGCCATCCAATCAAGCTTCCAATCCGCAGCTTTTTCTTGTCTCCTCACTCGCGGTCCTTTGCAACCTGATCATTTTTTCCGTCTTGCTGCGTCGCTCCCTCGCCGTTTTGGATACTTCCAAAGTCGTACCAACCCGCGTCAAGAATACCTTGAACACCATTCCCGACGGCGTCGTGATCATCGATGCGGAAGGACGTGTGATCGTGGTGAATGAAGCCTTCCAGAAGAGCACTGGTATGACTGCGGACGAACTGATCGGCTCGGGCCTCGAGAAAATCCCATTCGTCCCCTTGGAGTCCATCCTCCCTTGGACCAACCCAGAAAAATCATCGAAAACCAAAAACGGGGTCAAGGCCTATCTCCAACGCCCGGACGGCGATCGTTTCTTCACGGTAGGTTGCTCTCCGATTTTCGATGCTGAGGAAAATCACGCAGGCAATTTGGTTAGCTTTCAGGACATCACACTCCTCGAGAACCAAAAGCGCAAAATTGAATTCACCCTCAAGGAACTCGGCGAATCCAAAGAGCAATTGCGTCAGCAAAATGAGAAATTGCACGAACTGGCCTCCAAGGACATGTTGACCGGCGTGTTCAACCGGCGTTTCCTCTTTGAACACATGGAGCACCACTGGAGCACTTCGTTGCAGCAGAGATTGTCCCTGAGCGTGGTGATGTTCGATGTGGATCATTTCAAGAAGCTCAACGACGGATATGGTCACGCTGTTGGAGACCAAGTGCTTCGCGACGTTTCGGCTGTAATCCGCGGCAGCGTACCCGACAACGCGATTGTCGGTCGCTATGGCGGCGAAGAATTCTGCGTCATCCTGCCGAATCTGGATGCATCCCTCGCGACGCAAGCTGCCGAAAAGATTCGATGTGCGATCCAAACCAAGCTGGAACAGCCTTACCACGTTACCGCCAGTATCGGGGTTGCTTCGAACCTGTCCGATGTAACCAGCTACCAGATGATGATCGATCGGGCAGACAAGGCGCTGTATGCGGCGAAACACTCCGGACGAAACGCGGTGAAGTGCTGGTCCGTGGAAGTCGAGAAGCCAATCCCAGGAGCACCGGTCCAAAAACCCTCAACAAGGGCCTCTTCACGTTCTTCCACGCAACCGACGCCCGCACTCAATCCTTTTAAGGAAATCGCACCTGAGAAGGAAATCGCAACGATGGTTCAGGAACTGACCGAGATTTCTTCGCTTCCGGCGAAACCACGGATCGAGAAACCCTCCGATGTCGGTTCAGTTTGATCCGTAGCTCTTCATGATCCGTCATGTGGGACCAGGACATCCGAATCGCCCCACTCAGTTGAGGTTCGGTGACCCCCATCGCTGAAAGAACGTGGCTCGGCGTGGTGCAGATCGTCGTGCATGCGGCTCCATCGGAGACGGCGAGATCCCTTCGAAAAAGTTCGATCAACTCATCCGCTGCAAACCCCGGTATCGACACATTGACAACATGAGGTAACGTGCACGTCGGATCGCCATGGATGATACCCCCGACGCCGCGGACCCACTCCAAGACCGTTTGACGAAGCGTCTGACAATGATCACGCCTCTCCGCATGTTCGGAAACCGCAAGCTGCGTCGCCAATCCCAACCCGGCGATCAAAGGAACCGGAAGGGTTCCAGGTCGCAATCCAAACTCCTGGCCACCCCCGTAACATAATGGAGTCAACGGCGGAAGCTGTCCCTGCCTTCGACGTGCTACCAGCGCCCCCACTCCCTGCGGACCATGAATCTTGTGTCCGCTGATACTCACCAGATCGATACGAGCATGCCGCAAGGCCTCCAACTCCTTCGTGAAACCTTGTGCGGCATCGACATGCAGCAACACCTCCGAGTCCAGGAGCCCCTCCGCCACGGCATCGATCGGTTGCACCACGCCGGTTTCGTTGTTCACGTGCATCAGGCTCGCCAAAAATGTATCTGGACGAACCGCTGCGATAAACTCCTCGTGATCCACCCGCCCGTTGGACTGCGGGTTTACCCAAGTGACTTCGAATCCCTGTTTACCAAGGGCCTGGATCGGCTCCAACACCGCTTTGTGTTCGATCCGCGAACTGACCACGTGCATCTTCCCCATTTCGCGTGCCGATGGAGCCGCACCGAGGATCGCCAGGTTATTGGCCTCCGTGGCACCGCTGGTGAAGATAATCTCATGCCTCTTGCAACCGATCGCTTGCGAGACGCTTTCACGCGCTCGGCTCACGATATCCTTGGCGGCCTCGCCGTACTCATGCGGGCTCCCTGCGTTGCCGTAGACCGACGTAAAGACACGAACAACTTCGTCGCGAACGCGAGGATCGATCGGTGTGGTCGCATTGCAATCGAGATAAAGCGTCATGGAGTGAACAGCTCCGTCGAAATCGCATTCGCACTGTTGAGTGCCGCAACGGAATACACCACCGGGTAAAGCTCCTCAAAATACCATAGCTTGGCAAAGTAAAAACCGATAGGCGAAGAGGGAAATTGCCGACCTCCCTGCGTCGCGACCTGAAGCCATGCCAGCCCCGAGCGAATCGCACCAAGCGTTTGGGCGACCTGCGTACTGGACCACAAGTCCCGGTTCCGCATCGCTCGAACCCCCTGCGACAACGTCTCGACCGCTAGGGCGGTTTCCTCAATCGAAGACGGCGTGTTGGGTTCGCCTCCCCAACCCCCATCGGAATTCTGTGCGAGTAACATCCATTGCAACCCTGCCTGCAATTGGGTCCTCGGCAACTCCGCAGGATGACCGATCAAACTCAACAAAGCGAGCAGCACACGGCTGGTGCCATACGTGCGATTCGATTCATCGGCCGCGAACTGGTTGCCGAACCAAAGCGGTGCCCAAGCCCCCGACGGCTCTTGTTTGCCGGCCAGAAAAACACTCGCCGATCGCACCGATGCATCGATTCGCGCCTGCATCGCGACGGGCATCCGGTCTCGCCAGCGAATCATCGCCCGAATCGCATGGGCCGTGATGTCGGGATTGCTCCGGTCAAAAGGGAGTGTTCCCCATCCCCGGCAAAACGTCGGAATCCCTCCGTCGCGATTTTGGAGCCCTATCAACCACTCCACGCCGAATCGCGCCCGCTCCACGTTTTCTCTCGCCGTACCCGGTAAGGCCCGGTCAAAGCTGTCGAGAGCCAGCATCGCACCGGGCGTATCGTCCGCATCGGGAACCCCACCTGCGAGCGGTGTCCAGGCCCACCCACCCGGCGCGGCATCGGTGTAGGGATGACGTACCGCATACTGCTGACCCAACAACCAACTCCGTAGTCGATCGATCCCCTCATGGTCCAACAACTCCGAAAGGCCGTCTCCCTGGGACAGGCCATGGATGGCGAGGGTGGAGACCCACGTGGCCAAATGCGTATCGATCGGCCAACTTCCGTCGGCGCGAGCCGATTGCGTCAGAAACCGAACCCCCTGCTCGACAACGGGATGGTCGACGTTCCCTGCCCCGATCAAACTCATCGAAACAAAACTCGTCAGCGGGGTCGCTTCCAGAAATCCCCCCGTGGTTGGCTGAATGGAACTCAAGACTCGGAGGGTCCGATTCACCACGGCATTCCTCATCGCGCGCGCTGCGGGATTCCAGGCCGGTTGCTTGCGATGCTTGACCAATCCGATCGCGATCAACGCAGGAAGCGCGTAGCTGACAACCGGCAATCGCATGGCCGCGAACATCCGTTTGGGAAAAGCAGCCAGCTCGAACGGCAACTGGGGAACCCACTTCCATGCGTCGATCGAGTCTCCCAATCGACCAGTCAGAGCCAGCGCGGTCAAAATCGGCACCGAGAAGGTCTGGTCCTTGCCATATCGTTTTCGAATCGCAGGGGCGAGAACTTCGGGGGTCAAACCGCCCGCATATTGCTCGATCCAACGCGCCGCATGGCGATTGCAATCCTCGAACTCGTCCTCCGAATGGTTCAGGGCTCCCCAACACAGAAGCGTGGTGCTGATGTTGCTCAAGCTCTTGACCGTGTCTCCCCAGCCTCCGTCGGCATTCTGATGATCCTTGAGCCATCGCCGACCTCGAGAGACCAAATCCCGGACGACCACAACCTGATGCGAGGGAAGATTGGGGTGCGAGCGATGATAATGCTCTAGCGCGATGGAAGCCGTTGCGGTGGATAGCGCACTGCTGGACAACTCCCCCTCCCAGAAACCCTCCGGTCCCCGGGCACGGAGGAGCGTCTCCAGCGCATTGGTCCGCATGGACGCGAACATTGCCGACGAAAAGGTTGTATTCGCAAGCTCAGGAGTCACAAGCTGAGATGTCCCAACGAGAGCAGGCCATAGTAGGTGTATTCCAGATCGAGCGCATCGTCCTCCCACGTGCCGAAAAAACCACCCCGCGCGGTCCAAAGGGTGTCGAGATAATCGAGGCAATGCTCTTTCATCGGTTCGATATCGCAGTGCGTGTCGTTGAGCGCATGGAGCGCGACCGCCGTCGACAGCAGATCGGGCATCGGAATCCCAGGACCTACGACAAAACCTCCCTCGGGGTGCAGGCACGACAAGAGCCACGGCTGGATATCCGGGTCGCGATCCTCGCCGAGGTGCCGCAGCAGCGCTGACGCGGCGGCGGTGGGGGGGACCAATCCAAACGGCAGGTCCCGGCTGTTGGCATACCCGCCATCGGCAGACTTCAGGGAGCGAATGCATCGAAGCATCTCCCCAGCATCGGGGAGCGATTGATCGACATCCTGAGCGGAACTCAAGGCCAGGAAGCAACCGTAGAGCGTGCCTTCCTTGTCCCCCAACTCCGTGCCATAGCCTCCATCGTCCGTTCGAAAACCGGAGAGACCTTGCATGACATGCGCCGCGAGATCGTCAGGTCGCACTTCGGCAGGCAGACCCGCCCAACATCGGGCAAGGCAGGAGAGTTCGACGAGCGACAAGCTCGCAATGCGAGTCATCCATGCGTTGAGGTAGCGGCACAGCGGCTCGACGGGAAGCGGTAATTGCAGCGCGGTCAGCCCGGCGATGCCAAAGGTCGTGTAATAGATATCGCTTCGACCCGAGCGATCGCAGAATCCGCCATCTTCATGGTGTTGGCTACGGAGAAAATCAGCCACCAACTGCGTTGAGTCCCCCAACATGTCCGGCGACAGTCGGGCGACTTGCAGCATTTCGAGCCTCAAACTCACTGCACCAATCCTTTACTTCCATAACGAAAATCTTGCTGATGACGCGGCGCAAGAGCCCTTTGAGACTGGTGTTGTCCAACTTGGCCAAACATCGGATGGCTTGTTCCTTGTACGATTCCTGGAGAGCGCGGCACCGATCGCCGATGCCATATTCGAGGAACAGCGATTCGATTCTCGCCAAATCCTCGGGACTGCTTTGCCGACGCCAAGCCCGCTCGACGACCGCGAGCGCTTCCGGATCGGCTTTGACCCGCTCGTACAGAATCGCGAGCGGCAGCGATGGTCGTCCGGCAGCCAAATCGTTGGCGACCCACTCTTCGCTCATGTCCTCGACATCGTCCCGAATCTGATACGCGATCCCGAGCGCTTCGCTGAATTCGGAGATGATCTGCGAGGTCTCCGGATCATGCTGCACCAAATTCGCACCAAACAGGAGGGCAACTTCGAAGGCGGGGGAGGTTTTCTTGCGGAAGATATCGAGCACTTCGAGAGAAGACAGAGGACGCGGACGGCGGGCCCATTGAAACTCGGCCCCCTGGCCCAGGCAAAGAGTTCGGTGACCAGCGGTCGCGACTCGCAAAATCGCGGCGCGCTGAGGATCCGGCACATCGCAATCGCCGATCAACGCGTACCCATCTCCCAGAAGCAAATCGCCGAGATTGAGGGCGACGGCAATCCCATGCTCCGCATGCAACGTCGGTTCGCCGTAACGAACGTCGTCGCCGTCCTCGATGTCATCGTGGACCAGCGACGCCTTGTGGAAACACTCCGCAGCAACCGCCAGCATTTTCAGCGAGTCGGGCATCTCGTCGGACGCGTCGGGGTTGAGAGCCTTCCACACACAAGCCGTCAAGAACGGGCGCCATCGCTTGCCATCCTTCGCCAACCAGGCCCGAGCCAACTGCTCGGTTTCGTTGTGGGTCGGACCCATGATCTGCTCAAGCTCTTCAGGAGCGAACCACGACTTCACTTCGTCGCGAAGCTCGTCGAGGTTCAAGCGATAGGTCTGATCCTCGCTGGTCAAGTGAATCACTTCCCAGATCCATTCCAAGTCGACCGTGACATCCTTGCAATCGTCCTGGAGCAACGGGATGGCGACTCCGGGGATGGCCGCGGCCTCCATGTAGGGATGAGCTTTCTCGAGCACCGACAGGCAACTGACCCCGACGATGGCGTCGATCTTGCCCGTTTCGATAATCGCCATGACGAGCGCGGAACCCTCGGCGACGAGAACGGCATAACCGAGCTTCTCCGCTTCCTCTTGCAGTTCCTGGATCGTGCACAGCCCGCACTGCTTGCACAGCAGCCCGAACTCATCGAAGGGAGCCGGGCACTTGTCCTCGATGCGAAGGCACTTGGGGAGGAGCAGCAACCGTCGCTCAAACGGGACCGTCGCCAACTGATCGCGCCAAACTTCGCTGTTGAAGAGGACGATCGCGTAATCCAGATACTTGGGATCGATGTTGTGCTCGGCTACGAATTGCTCGGACAGCCTTCGCAATTCCTGGGTCGATAGGGGGGGGACTGGCTTGTGCTCCGCGATGAAGGCGCGGAGATTGGACCGCAACAACTCCCGTTCCGAGCGAGTCTGAGGAATGTTTTCCTTGGGCTGTCGTTCTCTCTGAACGGGAACAGCTCGAGGCAAGCTCAATACGGGCAACTGCATAGTGTTGGATTCCTACCCTTCGAGAGGGCTCAAGTGTACGCACCGAAACCAAAGTACCAGTGCTTCTTCGCAAATCGGTACACCCACTGCTCCTCCGGGATCTCGAAACCAGGCTGATGCTGGCTGGTACGAGGTTCCAGAGCTTCGAGTTCGGCCAAGGCGGTCCCGCGTTGGGTGGTATCCGCCGCGCCGTGTTTTTGCACCAATTGTTTTACCAAATCCGGTCGCTCGAGCACTACGCATCCGCGCGTGGCCTGAGCGGAAACTCGCCGGAAATCGTCCAGAAATTCCGATTTGGACATGATTTGGTAGATGCTCGGCCCGTCGTGGATGGTCTCCCGGGCGAATTGAATGATCGGACAGGGCTCGATCGATCCGGACGGTCCGATGTGGTGGCTGACACCGGTCGCCATCGGGCAGAGGGCCTCGCCCCGATCGTCCCAGTACGGCTCGACGATCCCGATCGGAACCTTTTTTCGCATCTCGACGATGAATCGACGGAGCCGCACGATCTCCTCTGGGGACAATGCGAGTTCCGCGGATGGCTTCGGACCGACGACGCGATAGGTGTGGAACCAGGCATAGTGGACCCCCATGTCGATCAATCGCTGCAACCAGTCTTCGCTGACCAGATCGATATTTGTCTTGCAGACACTGGTCGCGACACCGACGATCAAGCGATTGTCAACGCAGTTCTTCACCCCCGCGAGCGTCTTGTTGAGAACGTTCTTCGCGCCGCGGCGCTCGTCGCTGACGACGTCGGTCCCTTCGATGCTGATCAGCGGGGTCGCATTGCCCGCTCGACGCAAGGCTTTGGCGACCTTGTCGGTGATCAGCTGGCCGTTGGTGAAGATTTGGAAGTAGCAATCGGGATGCTCGCCGAGCACTTCCAGCAGATCCGGATGCATGAACGGTTCACCACCCAGGATCCCGAAGTAGCTGTTCCCATGTTTCTTGGCATCCACGATCAATCGGTTGAGGTCGTCCTTGCTGATCATCTTGCGAGGCGACGCGACATCGACCCAGCACCCTTGGCATCGGAGCTGGCAACTGTTGATGATGGAGATGAATAGGAACGGCGGAAAGTGAATCCCCTGTTTGAGTCGACGTTTGTACTTTTGGACCGACCGCATCCCTTTGTACCCAAAGTTGTACGCGAACTTCCAAAGGAGTCGCTTGTCAACTTCGTTGAACATGCGGTAGGCGAGTCGAGCGACCATGGGAATGTTTCTGGGTTAGCGACTGACAGGATCGGTCCGGCTTGCGGACCCGGGTCACGAAGGGGTTTGCTGGGAATTCATTTTCAAGGCTTCTTGGGCCTTTTGCTTGGCTTGTTCGGCGCGCTGACGGATCGTATCGGCCGACGGCAGGCTGCTGAGGACCTCGGGAGGAATATCGAGCGAGTCGACCGCTTGCTGCATTTTGTTGAGGCAACGCTGCCGTTCTTTGAGCGCCCGGTCATCATCCCGCTCTTTGGAGAATCGCGATTTTGCTTTGGCGCTGCGATCGCGCAGCATGGAGTAGATGTCTCCGCCGAGCAACGAGGAGATATCTACTTTCATCGCCTCGCGGCGCACATCGTCGGCGCTGATTTCATCGCCGTTGATCGGACCAGCTTTGTACTTGGGAAACAAAATTGCGACCTCCGGGCACACCCGAGAGCACGCCGGACAGTCGGTCTTGCAGTTCGATTGATTCTGGACCGTGATCTGCCCTCCCTTGGTCACTCCGTAGACATCGAAGAGGCAGAAACTCAGGCACTGCATGCAGTTGGTGCATCGGTCGTAATCGATCACCGGGAACCAAGGCTTCCACCGCGGTCCGCTCCCACTCCCCGCATCGGCAGATTGCCCGTCCGCCACTCCGTCCGCAATTCGGGATACATCGTCGACCACGTCGCAAATCGACTCGAGCGACAATCCCTCGATGTTCCGGACATGGATCTGCGTCGCGGCGTCGGCGTCGGTCGCAACCGTGCTCGGGAGCGATTCAAATCTTCCCAACACCAGGATGTGGGGCTGGCTGAATTTGGCTAGTCCTCCCTCCGGCTTCACGGCGCTGACGAAGTAGCCTTGGTCCAACAAGGTCTGCATCAACTCGAATCGAAGCGGATTGTCCAACGGCACGCTGTCGCGCCCCTCGTAGAGAACCACTCGCATCGTCGAAGACTTTTTGGCAATCATCAGGACTCTCCGGAAAGCAGGGCTTCGGATCGGTCGTTGTCCCCTGGGGCTGAACTCGGTTCAGACGGAGACCTCCCTTCCAAACGGTCGCAGATCGCAGACGCGGTCTCGGTTCGCATATTGAGGATCTCGACCCCTTCGCTCGCCAAGGGTGCACCCGCAGCCGAGAACAGCCATTTGACAGCACGCGGGTAACATGCGACGACGGTCAAGTTTCCTTGAGCCGCCAGCTCGGTCAGCATCGGATCTTTCCGCGCGGACATCTCGCACAAATCCCCGACCGCATCAAATGGCTCGGTGCGATCCACCAGATGCTTGAGCACCTCATTCTTGACTTCGTCAGGAACGACACGCGCAAACGCACATCGACAGAAAAGGACGCAGCGTTGGGAATTCATCCGGTCAGGTGGTAGGTGGGTAGGTTGTTGGTTTGGGACAGGGGGTTAGACGGAATCCAATTCCGCCAACCGATGGGTCGGATTGGGTCGCGACGGACGAAACGCTTCGCAGACCACGATCTCCCCGGTCAGTCTAAGTTGGCTGAGATGGCGATGCAAGCTCGCCTCGGCCACGTTTCGCATCTGCTCCGGGTCTCCTTCGGCTCGAAAATTCAACACCAAGATTCCTTCCTCGAGTGGGCCGACCAGGCGATGCGATTGCTCGACCGTGTAGTCGTCGCGAACGAGATTCGCTACCCCCACATCGTTTCCTTGGGACGGTGTGAGGGTCGCTTTCAAGTGGGCGATCCGCAATCCACCCTCCCAATCGGTCGCAGCACGCTGCTGCACCTCCCGCAGCAAGTGCATCAAGAATTCATTGCCGTCGAACTCCTCGCCGGAAACTTTCATCGTGATGTTCAGCCAGCCCAGCAGCGCCTCGCCGCCGGCGTACAAATCGTAATCGACCTCCATGCTCTTTCTGCCACGCCCAATCGTTCCGTTGTTGGATTCGTCCTGGATCGCATCGAGCCACTCCGCGACCCCCTCGCCGGATCGAGCCGATATGGCGCGGACCTGAGCTTTCGGATATCGACGAGCGATTTCTCTCAGCAGAGAATCGAGTTCCTCTCCTCGGAGCAGTTCTTTCTTGTTCACGACAATGAAGTCGGCTTCCTCGAGCTGCTTTTCATAGATGTAGGATACTTTGGGAGAAAAAGATTTCCCCGACTTGATCCCCAACACTCGCTGCACACGGATCGGATCCACGAGCACGCTCAAGGGGGACACGCAGAAACGCTCGCCGTACATTTTCCTCAAAGGGAGAACGACCGTAGCGAATAGATCCGTGCAACTTCCGACCGGCTCGGCCAGGAAGACATCCGGACACGCTTCCTTCTCGAGTTGCTGGCTCGCATCCACGAGGCTATTGAATCGACAGCAGAAGCACCCGCCGGCAACCTCCTGGGTCGGAAAGCCATGCGATTCGAGCATCACGGTATCCACCAAACCTTGACTCTGATCGTTGGTGATCAGACCGACCCGCAGCCCGCGACTATTCAAAATCTCTGCTGATTTTAGAATGGCAGTAGTCTTCCCTGCGCCCAGGAAGCCTCCGACCAGGATGTAGTTTGTTTTCAGCATTTGCGATTTTCCCTCCTGTCTTCCCACGTGGATGGCTCGGAGTCGCTTTCCAAATCGCTCCGATCGGTAACGTCCCCTTCCCCCTGTTGGCTCAGTATCCGATCTACGGCCCGATCGAGCAATTCGATGTAGCCCGCGCAATCGACGCACGTCGGGTCTGGCTTTCCTCGCACCTGAAACAACCAGCCTCGATCGTAGGCGTCCTTGTCGATCAACTCGGGCTTGGTGTTCAGTTCGCTGTTGAAGCCGACAAACGTTCCATCCACCACGCAAAAAATGTCTGCGATGGCTTTGAATCCCTCGACCCACCCGATGGTCTGACCGAGCGTGACGTGCTCGTCCGGACCGACCTGAAATTCACACTCGACAAAATCGCCGAGCATTCGCGTTGCGAAATGGGTCAACCCAACGCGCCAATTTCCCGGTTCGGTCTCGAGGAGCCAGAAGTGGCTTCTGGAATAAACGTAGTGCGTAGGCAACCGCGTCGTGAATCGAGCACGCCTGTAGTACTGCGTTCGAGCGGGATCGATTGGCATCAGCCCCGGGAACCTTTCTTGACTCGCCCCTGTCCGGTTGGACGAAAACGCTGGATTCGATTCACTTGATCTTCGGATTCCTGGCGGAGAGGATTCTTCGACGATCGGACCCTGATTGTACTTGGCCGCATCGATCCCGCAATCCAAACCTTCGGTAGGCAAGCGAACCCCTGGGGAGACGGTTTCCTTGCGAAAAGGTCGGCATTGCGACCAAGGATTCGTTATCCTGGAGAGAAACGTCATGGAATACAATGGTTTCGACACGCCCACCTTCAACTTCCCAGGGTAGGACCACGATGGCTCGTTCCCCAATCCGCTTCGCGATACTCGCTTGCTCGGCATGGCTTTCTCCTTGCTGCCAACCTGCAATTGCCCAAACCGAGTTTTTCGAGAATCGAATCCGACCCATCCTGGTGGAACACTGCTACGCCTGCCATTCGCAGGAAGCGGCGGCAAAGGGCAAACTGAAAGCAAATTTATTCCTCGACAGCCGAGAGGGCATGCTTCGCGGTGGGGATACCGGCCCCGCCTTGGTGGCCAATCAACCTGCCGACAGCTTGATGCTCAAGGCGATGCATTACAACGAATACGAGATGCCTCCTGCCGGCAAACTACCGGACAACGTCATCGCCGATTTCACGCGATGGATCGCGGACGGTGCTGTCGACCCGCGGCTGGAAGTGCAACCGTTCAAGCAACGGTCCATGGATTTGGAGGCGGGCCGCCAGTTTTGGTCGCTGCAACCCCTCCATGCGAGTTTGCCGCCGGGAGAGTCGCATCCGATCGACACGTACATTCACGAATCTCTCGCGGCGAAACAAATTGCTCCCACTCCCATGGCGGACGCTCGAACATTGGTTCGCCGCGCATGGTTTGATCTGCTGGGTATTCCGCCATCCCCCGACGAACTGGAGCAAGCGATCGGAACGCTGCAACCGCGCCCCGACGAATCCAGAGAGGTCAATCCTGCCGCTTGGAGCAATCTGATCGATCAATTGCTCTCCCGCCCCGAATACGGCGAGCGATGGGCACGCCACTGGATGGATATCGCTCGCTTTGCGGAATCCTTCGGCTACGAGCAGGACTACGATCGCCCGAGCGCCTACCACTACCGCGATTTTCTCATTCACGCTTTCAACCAGGACATGCCGTTCGATCAGTTTGCCCAATGGCAAATCGCCGGTGACGAACTCGCCCCCCAAGAGCCTTTGGCCTGGATGGCAACCGGTTTCCTCGGGGCCGGGGCATTCCCCACGCAATTGACCGAACGGGAGTTTGAGTCAACGCGTTACAACGAACTCGACGACATGACGGCGACAACAGGTGTCGCGTTCCTCGGCTTATCGATCGGATGCGCACGCTGTCATGATCACAAATTCGATCCGATCTCGAGCGAGGATTACTATCGATTCGCATCGGCATTCACCTCGGTCATCCGCTCGGAGAAAACGTTTGATCTGAACCCCGAAGAAAACGATCGCATCAAAGCCCAGTACGCGATCGATCTGCAACAAGCCCGCGACCAAATCGCGCGATTCGAAACCAGCGATCTAGCGAACGAGTTCGTGCGCACCGTGCGTGAATACCGATTGCGCTCGGAGGCCCATGCGGCATCGCCTTGGAGGATTGTAAGCGGTGAGATCCAAGCCAGTGGCACGAGCCAGTTCCAGCCGCAACCCGACGGCTCCTATCTCGCGATCGGCGACGCGCCCAACCAAGAGACGATCACCTTCACAGCGAGGATGCCGGCAGGGCAATGGACTTCGCTTCGCATCGAAGCTCTCACCGATCCATCGCTTCCTCATCAAGGCCCCGGCCGCGCTGCGAACGGGAACTTTGCCCTCGGCAATCTGGTCGTCGAACATCTTCGTCGCGCTGCAACCACGGGAACGGATCAACCGTCCCAGCCAGCCGCAGAAAAACTCCTGCTGGATCAACCTCAGGCAACCCACCAACAAAATACGGACAGCCTCTCCGTCGCTGCTTCGATCGATTCCGATCCGGTCTCAGGTTGGGCGGTCGACGGCCAGATCGGCAAAAGCCAGGCCGCTGTCTTTCGTATCCCATCGATGCTGAAATCCGAAGCGGGCGATTCATTGCGCATCACCCTTCGGTTCCATCACCCCAACCCGAAGCACGCGCTCGGACGCATGCGATTCTCGATTTCCAATGCACCGTCTCCGCCGGTCGAGGTCGGCACCAACGATCCCCCTTCGGACGTCGTCGATGCGATCGAGTCCCTTGCAAAGCAATTGGCCGACGACAAGCTCCCCGAGGAAACGGTTCGAACGAGCGAGCCATGGCAACGCGCGATGGAGTGGTACAAAGCGACGTCCGCCCGTTGGAAAGAACTCCAAGCTCGCATCGCCAAGCTCGAGAAGGAGGGTCCTCCGCTCCGGCTGACCAAAGTCTTGGTGACCACGGAAGGTGAGCCGCATCTGCCTCATCATGCCGACGATCGCGGTTACCCCCACTTCTACCCAGAAACCCACCTGCTCCGCCGCGGAGATGTCGAACAAAAGGTCTCGGTCGTCAAACCGGGAATCCCACGAGTGTTCGTGCGCCGCGATACCGGCAACAGCGATCTGGCCTGGGCCTCGAGCGACAAAGCCAACGCAAAGTCAAGCTACCAGCGCGCCGCTCTGGCTCGATGGCTGACCCAAACCGAGACCGGTGCGGGTTCGCTCGTCGCACGAGTCCTCGTCAATCGATTGTGGCAACACCACTTCGGACGGGGATTGGTCGCGACTCCCAACGACTTCGGGACAACCGGTCAACGGCCCACGCATCCCGAACTGCTCGAATGGCTCGCGCAGGATCTGATCGATCACGGATGGAAACTCAAACCCCTTCACAAACGGATCATGACGAGCCAAACCTACCTGCAGGGAAATCGTTCGATCGATGATCCGCGCATGGGTGTCGATCCGGACAATCTACTGTGGTGGCATCGGCCTCCGAGACGACTCGAAGCCGAGGCAGTTCGAGACTCCCTGCTGACGGTCTCGGAATTGTTGGACCGAACTATGTACGGACCCGGCACGCTCGATCCAAACATGAAGCGACGGAGCATTTATTTCTTTATCAAGCGCAGCCAACTCATCCCGATGATGATGCTCTTCGATTGGCCGGAGCATCTGGTCAGCATCGGCCAGCGGCAATCCACCACGATCGCTCCCCAAGCTTTGGCCTTGATGAACCACCCTCTCTCCCGCTCTGCCGCCGAAGCCATCGCCCGCGCTCATCCGACTTCCAACCAACTGGACGCGATCTTTTTGCGAATACTGGCCAGACGCCCGACGGATCCGGAAAGGGCAGCAGCGTTACGATTCATCGCGAGCGCTGAACAAATGCGACGCGAACAATCGTCGGATGCTCCCGAAACCATGGCCCTTGCGGATTTCTGCCAGATCCTCCTCTGCAGCAATGAGTTTATCTATGTCGACTGACAAACAATCCGTTCCGGATTTCAATTCCATCGACGCCAGGCGGCGTTGGCTACAAAACGCAGGCTGCGGCTTCGGCTGGCTCGGGCTCAGCACGCTGCTGGCCCAAACCATGTCAGCCCCTTGCGTGATGGCTGATGGACTGGGCGATCGTTCCCAAAGCCCACTGGCTCCGCGCGAACCTCATTTTCCGGCCAGGGCGAAACGCGTCGTATGGATCTTCGTCAACGGCGGGCCGAGCCAGGTCGACACTTGGGACTACAAGCCCGGCCTGGTAAAAGCGGACGGCAAATCGATCAAGGAATTCGATTCGTCGTTCTCCGACACCACCGGTTTTTTTCGCCACGCGGTCGGTAACTTGATGAAGTCGCCGTTCGAGTTCACGCCACGCGGAGAATGCGGCAAGATGGTTTCGTCGATCTTTCCGAATCTCGGCAATCATGTCGACAAGATGGCGTTCATTCACTCGGGGTACACCGAATCCAACAACCATTCCCCCGCCCTCTTCGCGATGAATACCGGGATGGCTCGCATGGGATTCCCCTGCGTCGGTTCGTGGGTCGCCTACGGACTGGGGAGCGACAGTCAAGACCTACCCGCCTTCGTCGTAATGAGCGATCCCAAGGGACGAGGTCTGCCCAAGGGGCATGCCGCCAACTGGTCCGCTGGTTTCTTGCCAGGGGTCTATCAAGGCACCTATCTGAAGCCAACTGGCGATGCGATCGAGAATTTGAAACTGCCGAGCAATCTGTCGACATCGATTCAGCGGCAGCAACTCGATGCCTTGGCTCAATTCAATGAAATGCACCTGCAGAACCATCCCGGCGAAAGCGAGCTCGCGGCTCGGATCGAGAGTTTTGAACTCGCGTTCCGCATGCAAAGCCGCGCCCCGGAAACGCTCGATCTATCCGACGAACCGGAATCGATCCACGCCCTGTATGGAATTGGCGATCCCAAGTGCGATCACTTCGCGAGGCAGTGCTTGATGACTCGCCGGTTCTTGGAACGAGGTGTTCGATTCGTGCAGATTTACTCCGGCGGCATGGAGAACGAACGATCGTGGGACGGACACGTGGACATCGCCGGAAACCATCAGCAGTTCGCTGACGAGACCGATCGTCCTGTCGCTGGCTTGCTCTCCGATCTCGAGCAGCGCGGCATGCTTGACGATACGTTGGTGATCTGGTGCGGTGAATTCGGCCGGTTGCCGATCGCGCAGTTGGGCGGCAAGCCTGGCCGCGATCACAACCCGCACTGCTTCACGGCATGGATGGCAGGCGGAGGGGTTCGAGGTGGGATCTCGTACGGTCAATCGGACGAAGTCGGTTACAAGGCAGCAGTCGATCGCGTGCACTTGAACGACCTGCACGCCACAATCTTGCATTTGCTCGGCTTGGATCACACAGAATTGACCTATCCGTACAACGGCCGCAATTTCCGGTTGACCGACGTCTCCGGCGCGGTCCTTGACAAACTCATTGCTTGAGTCGCGCGAAACAAAACATTTCCGAAGTTCGGCGAAGCAATCCATGCTCTCGTGTCGACGGGGCTTGCGCGAAGTAGCCGAAATGCTCCACAACACAGCCCATTGAATTGAGGCAACCATGAATCGAACCTGTGGCGATTGGAACCTCGAGGAGCCTCGAAATAATTGGGAGCGATTCCGTGCCAACGCGGATCAGTCAAACGGTGAGGCGGGAGTTGGCACCTGCCATTGGCCTGCAAACGCTCAGAAGGATTTATGACTATGCGAATCGACGCGAGGTAATGAGTTATGCGGATGCATTCCTAAATTACCCTGCAACGCCAGAAACTAGTTGAACGATGGTTTCGATCCCCTCGCGTTGCGGGGCCATCCTCTTGGAGACCAAGCCTGTGAACGGCTCGCCCAGTTCAAAGAACGAAAGCTTCTCAATGTTCATGCCTGTGGTATGAGAAAAGATTTCGGATATCGAAGCTAGCCATGATGTTTGGAGTATCCACATGGCCCAAAAAGGGACTTGCGGAGGACGGTCTCAGAGGCTTTGCGATGGGTGGAGTGAAGTATCCTTCCCCAGACTCCTTTCAAATCGGCAAGCATTTGCCCGTCGAGTTGAGATGAAGATAGAATAAGGTTCGACGATTTCGCGAGATTTGCTCGTACGATTTCATCCGCATTTCCACAGGAGACTTTATGACTGAGCCACGTTCGCCGGCGCAAACGACTCCAGTGATCGATCCCGAGAGTCCCTTGATTCCCGCCGCCGAGATGGTGTTGCCGACGTTGCACGGTGATGGCCGTCGACGCTGGCTGAATCCTGCGTTGGCCCAAGGGAAATACTGGCGGCGTCGACGTTTGCTCGCCTATGGACTAATCGCGTTCTTCGTCACTTTGCCCCATTTGCGGATCGGCGGCAAGCCGATCGTCTTGCTCGATATCGGATCGATGCAGTTCACGTTCTTTGGTCATACGTTCTATCCGACGGACACGTTGCTTCTGGCTCTCTTGATTCTGACCGTCTTCTTCACCGTGATGTTTGTCACGGCGGTGGGAGGGCGATTGTGGTGTGGATGGGGGTGTCCGCAAACAGTCTACTTGGAGTTCCTGTTTCGCCCGATCGACCGGGTTTTCTCCGGCACGGCCGGCAAGGGGGGCAACCCCAAAGGATCGGTTCACGTCGCATTGCAGGCGGCAAGGTTCCTCGTGTATCTCGCGTGCAGTTTGTTTCTCGCGCATACCTTTCTGAGCTATTTCGTGGGAACGGATCGTCTCGCGGCTTGGATGCGATTGTCGCCGCTGGAGCATCCGCAAGCCTTCGGCGTCATGGCGGTTGCAACGATAGGGCTGATGTACAACTTCATGTTCTTTCGCGAGCAACTCTGTATGGTGGCCTGTCCCTACGGCCGATTTCAATCAGTGATGCTCGATCGCAAGAGCTTGATCGTCACCTACGACATTCACCGCGGGGAACCTCGACACAAGGGGAAAACGACGGATGGACAGGGAGGGGACTGCATCGATTGCGGGCATTGCACGGCAGTGTGCCCCACCGGGATTGATATCCGAAACGGATTGCAGATGGAATGCATTCACTGCACGCAGTGCATCGACGCGTGCGACGACGTGATGAAGCGAATCAAGAAGCCCGAGGGGTTGATTCGGTACAGCAGCCAGGACTCATTGGCGGGCAAGGAGCACTCTTGGTGGCGAGTGCGCACACTCATCTATCCCGCCTTGATCGCGACGACGGCTTCGCTGTTCGTGATAGTACTGACCATGAAATTCGCTTTTGATGTCCGCGTGCTGCGAAGCCCCGGCGCTCCGTTCACCATCAATCCAGATCGAATGCTGCAAAACAATTTTCAGTTGCGGTTGGTCAATCGAGCGCAGGGATCCCAGACCTATCATGTCGCAATGAAACAACCGGCGGGCGCAACTGCGGTATGGAGCGATACCGAACCGAGTCTGGATCCGGGGGATTCCAGATTGGTACCACTGCGCATTACGATGCCGGTCAGTGCGATTGCGGGTCGAGGCAGATTGGACGGCAGACTCGAGATTCGGGATGATGCAGGAAACGTCCGCGAGGTGACGCTCAAATTGCTTGGCCCCGAATAGAATCCTGAGGGCTGGCAAAGAATTGGGGGCAGCAGAAATCTCACTCTCGGGTTCCCGGAGCGGATGCTCAACGAGTTGCTATTGAATCCGGGTTGCGCGGTCTAGCCAGAGGAAATTCTCGCCGTTGAACTCCGTAACCTTTCCTGAGACAGTCCATCGTTGCCGCCCGCCGTCGTCATCCTTGGAGAACGCATAGACCCGTTGCAACATCGAGTTCTCCAAGCACATCAGGGACTTTCCCAGCGACTCATCCGTGAAAACGATTCGTTCTTCGTTCAGTCGAAATCTTCCTCGGGAATCGGTGATGACCGTCCCCTCGCGCAGCAAGGTTTTCTCTTCGTTCATTGCCTTCAGGGAAGGCCGATCCTCTGCGTTGGCCGGCCAGCCCGTGGATCCTTGCAACAGAGGATGGTTGCTCGCAACGGTAAGCAAGAAGATGACGACCAAGACCCAGAAGTTGGGGGCGAGAAGGATTTTCTGGGCAGATCTTCGAATCTTGATCATGACTTGGGTAGGACTAGGGCGTGGAGAGACATGACCCCACCTGCTGTCAGCAAGACGAAGCCCAACCAAGGTGGATGTTTGAATGTTTTCTTGGGCGAAGGGGATACCTGCATGAACGCATTGGTAGCGGCCCCATTGGCGTCCGCAACCTTCGCTTCCTTGGCGATCTTTTGCAACGCTCGAGTGCTTCCCTCGTTGAGGACAAAGCTATCCACCATTCGGAATTGGATTCCGAGCAGGAATAGGATCACTCCAATCATGAAGTAGCGATTTCGATCAATCGTCATGGGTTGGCTCCGCTCATGGCCAAGGAGTTCAAATGAAGGCCTTGCTCGGGTGTTCGACAAACAGGCGAGAGCGTCTCCATAGATTCCATGCCTCGTCATTCGGTAGCGGTTGTAGCGGTGCTACCTGCCATGACGCAAGCGAGCCATCCCGGAGCTTGGTCTCCCCCACGGGGACTGAGCCTAGGAAAGGGAACTAGGCGGGATCTAGCAAGATCGAAAACGATGCAGGTCCGTCTAGACACAGCCCACAAAAGTCGATTTTCGTTTCCATGAGCCGGAGGCGCTAGCCGATTTTTGAAAGTCAAACGAACTCGGCTAGCGCCTCAGGCTCATTTCTGTCGGCTGTGTCCGTCTAAGAAGCGACCGACGCCTTGCGGATCGAGTGGTTCAGGCGGCTCTTCGTTCGCGAAGCTTTGTTGGGGTGGATGATCCCCTTGGCCGCCGTTTGGTCGATCAGTTTGCAAAGCGCAGAAAATTGAGAACGGGCCGCATCAAATTCCTTGGCGGCGACCGAGGACTGCAGCCTCTTGATGTAGGTTTTCAAAGTACTTTTCGCGGCGCGATTTCGAGCGCGACGCTCGAGGGATTGGCGAAGCCGCTTTTTGGCACTCTGGATATTCGGCACGTGAACAACTCCTCTAATTCAATTCGGGACGATCGCACCCACGCGACCCTCCCTTTCGATGATTTGGGCTCGAAGCGTTGTATAATGCCGGGGAAACGTCCCTTTGTCCAGTGCTAATTCCCAGTTGAGACCGGCAAGACCATGGTTGGTACCCAGGCTGCCGGGCACTGCCGATGGTCCCGGAACGGGTTGCCCCCTCAAGCAAGCATTGGAATGTTTCGCTGTTCGGCTCCTGCAAGCCAAGATTCCGCGAAAAATGCAGGGATTATCGTAACCCGACGCGCGAGCGAGGGACGCTTGAAGGAAGACGTCGCGAGCGACGTAAGTCGATTCCACGCTTACGCTTCGGGCTCAGACGATGCCATGAAAAGCTCAACCTCGGGGCAGAATACGCGGAAAAACCATGAGCCTGGTTTGGCTCTGCCGTTTCAATCCGTAGCCCCCGCAAATTCCGTTGCCAAAACAGAGGCGGAATTGTGGTCGGTTGACGGGGCTAGCAACTGGAATCTCGACCGCACGGCAACTATTATGAAAAGGGTGTTCGAGTCTCGTTTCCCCTCGTTTCTTGTCGGAGTTATCGACCGGAATGGCAAACTACGTATCGCTTGACCAGGCAGCAAAGATCCTTGGCATTTCGACCGACGAGTTGATCGAAATGAGGTCGCGTGGGGAAATTTTCGGCTACCGGGATGGTACTAGCTGGAAATTCAAACAGGAAGAGATCGACCGAGTCCAACTTGAACTCGGCGGCGATGCCCTCGACGAAGCGGCTGGTGGTTCGTCCGTCTTGGTAGCCGAACGGCAAATCGGACCAACCGGTAGCAAATCGGGCAGCACTGTCGGCAAAGGCTCGGGGGCTGGTAGTAGTGATATCGCCTTGGACTCCGACCTCAAACTCGCTCAAGATGCAGGTTCCGCAGCATCGAGCGATGTCGCTTTGGTTCCTGATCCCAAGAGCGACAGCGGCGTCAAGTTGGTGAAGCGAGGCAAGTCCCCCGAAGCGGAAGGAAGTGGAATCTCGCTCGATCAAACAGAATCCGAAAACGGTTCGGATGGCGAAGTCGATCTCGGGAGCGATCTCCGGCTCTCTCCTGCACCCGATGCGAGCGGCGTTGATTTGCTCGGCGGCTCAGGTGCTCTCGATTCCAGTGTATTGGATTCGAAGCTCAGCAATAAAGGCGGCTCGTCAAAAACCTGTTCCAAGACAGGTTCCAAATCGGGGACAGGAAGCGGTAGCCTCGAACTCGGCGAACTCGAATTGGCAAAGGACGATGAAGACGATTTGGTCCTCGGCTCCGACTCCGGGCTCTCGTTGGGCTCCGACAGCGGCATCAACTTGATGAGCCCCTCGGATAGCGGTCTGTCGTTGGATGATGAACCTTTGGATCTAGCGGGTACAGGTATTTCGGGATTGGATCTCGGCGCAGAAATCGGTTCCGGAACCGATGCAGGACGATCCGGTTCCGCAAGTGGCGTTGCCTTGGGAAGTGGTTCCTTGGTTGATTTTCAACAAGGTGAAGAATTCCAACTCACCCCCTCGGGCGCGATTGAGACAGACAACGACAGTAGCTCTCAAGTGATCGAACTGGAGGACTCCTCCAGTTTCGGCGATGTCGGCATGCCAGGCCCGGATCTTGGTGCCGTGCAAGAAGAAGGAGGTCTCGACGATTCTCCCGAACTCGTGGGGGGCGTGATGCCGCGAGGATTCGCCGAAGTCCCCTACACAGGCTTTCAAGTTGCCGGGCTGATGATTATCCTTCTGGTCATGGGTGTCGCAGGCGTTCTCACGACGGATATCATCCGCAATCTGTGGGCTTGGGATGGCGAAGCCGACTACTCCACCGGGCTGACGTCCATGTTGGTCAAGGCCGTCGGCGGTTCTTGATTCCCTTCGCTGAAGGGCCAGTGAACTCCTCCCTGCCGAGCATGTCATGACGGCTCGCAAACATCCGTCCGTTGAACAACTCCGGCAATGGTCGACTCGGCCCGCCCCCCGGCGGCGGAGCGAAGTCCCAAACGATGTGTTGATCGCCCTTCGAGAAGGATGGATCGAATCCAAGAACCTCGTCGAATGGCTCGTGGTGGACCGCATCCATCTCTTGCATCGTCTCGCCGAATCGCTTCAATGGTGTCTCGATGCTGAGGATCGCAAGGCGATCGCTGCGATCCAATCGCTCTCGGCGCTCAAGCAGTCGCAGGAAATCGGACGATGGCTGGTCCAACACAGTGCCGTCGGCGATGCGTCGTACCAGAAGATGGTAACGCACACGAGCGATGTGGTGCGCGAATGGTCCGCGTTCCTCGTCGGGGCCGCGCCAGGCCTGACGTTTGCCAAGCGACTGGCCTGGCTCAAAACACATGCGGATGACTCCAACGCGGGAACGCGAGAGATCGCGTGGCTGGCTTTGAGACCGTTGGTGATCGAGGACCCTGTCGATTCCGTCCGCCGCCTCGTTCCCTGGACGGGAAGCCGCAACGAACGGCTTCGCCGCTTCGCAAGTGAGATCACGCGCCCCTGTGGCGTTTGGTGTTCCCATATCCCCCTTCTCAAGGCAGAGCCGGAAATCGGGATGCCCATCCTCGACCCACTGGCCTCGGACGAATCCCGCTACGTCGGGAATTCCGTGGCAAATTGGTTAAACGATGCCAGCAAATCCCAGCCGGATTGGGTGCGGCGTGTCACTCGCCAGTGGCAATCTCGGTCGCCCACTCCAGAAACCGAACGCATCGTTCGACGCGCCCTGCGCACGATTGGCCTCCGTGCAAAGTAAACCCGGGGATTGGATTGACCGAAGAACTACCGCTACACTACGTGTTCGATAAACACCTGTTAGGAAGCGGCAGGGGATCCTTCACGACTGGCACAGAGAGAATCAACATGGCGAAGAAAAAACCCGCGAGCAAAAGCAAGAAAAAATCGACAGGGAGAATCGTGCTGCGAACCGGAGAGGCATTGGTGGAATCGACCGAGGGTTGGTCGGCGGCTGAACCCGAGGTCGTCATCGGGGCTTTGGATGGTCCGGTCGGCTTTGCGATCGCAAACATGATCGGCAATCAGACCAAAGGGCATTCCAAGATCTATGCGATTTTGAATTGCGACGTGCAGGTGCGACCTGTCACCGTGATGGTCAGCAAGGTCACGGTCAATAGCGAAAAGTATACGAACATCCTCATGGGTACCGTCCAGGCCGCGATCGCCAACGGAGTTTTGGACTCTGTACGCAACGGAGACATCCCCAAAAATATCGTCAACGACATCGGCATCATCGTATCGGTTTGGCTCGATCCATCGATCGTCAATGAAGCGTATGATCCCGAAGTGTTGTTTCGAACGAACCGGGAAGCAACGGCGAAGGCGATTTCCAAGGCGATGAATCATGAGCCCGGGATCGATTGGCTATTGAAGAACCAGGACTCGATCCAACACTGCTTTCATCAGCTTGCTGTCGAAAAGAAGCTCTAGTCCCATCATGGACGGCTGCGCAGATAGGCGATCAAATCGTTGAGGGCCGTAGGCCCCAACTCCTGCAGCAGCCCGTCAGGCATGAACGACTTTCCGGTCGTCGTCCAGGTTTCGATCGATTCCTTCGCAATGCGAGCGACCTGGTTCTGCGCCGTGGTGATCTCAATGAAGCCGGTACCCGATGAGGACAACAAACCCGCAAAGGTCTCATCGTCACGAGTCCGGACTTGATGCTGCTCGTATTTGGGGTCGAGATCGCGGCTCGGCTCAGCGATTGCAATCGCGATGGCTTCATTGGTGCGAACGCGGTACGAATCCAATGATGGTCCAAGCTGGATTCCTGTTCCGTTGACGCGATGGCACGACGCGCACCATTTGCGAAAATGCTGTTCTCCACGCTCGACCGACCCCGTTTGGCTCCATGCAGCGATATAAGGGTCGCGAATATCCTCCCATTTCGAGACGGAAGGGCTGCTCCACTGGCTGGCTCGTCGTCGAACCTCCTCGTCCGTGGATCCTCGAATCGCTTGCCAAGCCCAGGCGGGCACCCGTTTGGCATCGATCTGACCGGATTCGACTCGGTCGAGGAGCAGGCGCGTCCCAGGGAGTGTTCGCACGAGGCTTTGAAACACTCCATTGAGTACGGGAGGCGCTAGGCGATCCCAGCGATCAAGCACCATCGTTTGCACGTTCGCGTCGCTCGCTAGCCACGATTCCACGGAAGCCTGCTGCAGTTCGATCCTCTCCGTTCGGTCTAGAATCGCTTCGAGCAAAGGTATCCGTTCCTCGGTCGGAAGGATGGAAATCAATTGGATAGCGTCCCGTTCACGTCGAAGCAACTCCGAAGCCTTGTCGCCTGCGATCGCTCTGTTAACCATCTCCAAGCCGGTAGTCCTCGCGAGCTTTTGGACCGCGAGCCGAGAGTCCGGGTTGGTGATCTGCTTGCGATTGACGAGCCGAGAGAGGCTCGCCATCAATTGCTCTTCGGTTTTCGTCGCTATTTCGCCAGCACGAATTCGATCGAGCCACGAAGGGAGGTCTCCGGCCCGATGGAGCTGAAATAGAATCGCGTCCCACCAAGGGGCAACCGATTCCTCGGACGATTGCGCAGCTAGGTGAGGAATCATGCGGCCTGCATACGTTTGAGCATGACTTCCTGAGATTGCGTATTCGATTCCCGCCCGCAGTTCGTCGCATCGCCAGTCATCGCCGTTCGCATCGCTAGGGGTCCATGCCATCAACAGGTCGACGATCGCTTCGCGATTCGAGGGATCGGTTTGATCGCCCAATAGCATTCGGCTGCGTACGGCAGCGGCCATGCGGACTTCCGGGTTGAGTTCATCCGAGAGTGATAGGAATCCCCGCGTGAGATCGCTGGCCGTGAGGCTGTTCTGAAAGCGAGGGAGCAAAACGAGGGCCCACAATCGAATCCTGGGGTGGGAGTCCTTCACGAGATCCAACCAAGTCGCCGTATCCATCCCTTCCGGCATCGCCGCCAGGACACTCAGTGCATGCAACCGGGCAAAGGGCGAGGAATGCGATCGAGCCATGCTTCGCAAATCGGGGATCGCCTGGGGATCCTGCCCCAAGACCAGGAGCTGCGATGCGGTCTCTCGATGCCATCCGTTCGGATGCGCGAGTGTCTTGATCAAGGTGGGCGTATCCGCCCGATCGAGAGCTGGGGCATCGTGGCGAATGGGCCGATCGCTCGACACGATTCGCCAAATGCGACCCAGGTTCCGGCCGGAGGTTAGGTCCAACTGCGATTTGATTTGCTCAGGCAGGCTTTTGGGATGCTCGATCGTTTCGCGCGCCATGTCGACGATGTAGAGACAGCCGTCGGGACCGTGGGCGAATTGAACCGGGCGAAACCAAGTATCCTTGCTGCGCACGAACTCCGACGCGGCATCGATCCGCTCCCCTACCATGGCAACCCCGTTGGGGCGAAGCCTCTTGCGATGGACCAAGTTGCTGCCGACATCGGCGACAATTCCAACCATCGAATCGGACTCTGGCCATTGGTCGCCGTCGTAGATCGTAATTCCTGTCGCCGATGTGAAATACCCGCTGGCTCGTCCGCCCCCCTCCAGCAAACCAACCGATGCGCCCGAGAGCCGCATTTGGGTCCGAAGCGTGCGCCACGGTTCGACCGGCGAAATCCGAAACACTTCCGCCTGCGCGCCATCCACGGCGATCGATCTTCGCCAAGCAACGCTCCGGGACAGCGGGGCATCGGTCAATTCCGGGAGATACCATGCGACGACTTGCTGCAAGTGGTCGCTGTTGCTGGTCACGAAACGGTCGCCCCACGGGCTGAAGTCCATGCCGTGCTGACCATATCCAACCACGTCCGTCAAAGATCCTTGGACCACATTGATGGCGATGTCTCTGCCAGCAACATTGCGCGGACTGGGATCGACGCGCAGTGGCGATTGGTCTGGCGTAGTCAATTGCCCGCCATTGGAGCTGGTCGACAAGTGAACGCGGCCGTCGAGTCCCCATCGGAACGAGTTCGCCAACCCCTGGACGTTCTGTCTGCCGAGACCATCGAGGATGGTTGCCGCGGCAGCGTTCCGTCCTGGCTGCATGACAATCTGCAGCAACTGCGGGGGAGCGGCAATCCACACGCGGCCCCCGACGCACGCGAGGGCGGTCGGCCACGAAAGATCTTTGAGAATTACTTCGCTCTCATCCATCACCCCATCGCGATTGGAATCGCGAAGCCTGGAGACACGGCCGAGCGCCTCATGCTCTTGCTCGCTGTAATCGACCATTTCTACGACCCACAAGTCGCCGGCGGCGTCGAACTCCATCGCGACCGGACTTGCAATCTGCGGCTCGCTGGCCACTCGTTCGATGGCGAAACCAGGCTGGGTTTCTATCGAGCGATAGGCATCGTCGAGCGTCATTGCAGGAAAACGGTCCACGCGGATCGCTTCCTGGGCGACGAGATTGGCCAGCGATGGGATGGTTCCTGCGAAGACCACCCACGAGAGGACTCGAATCAGCTTCACGGTGATTTCTCTTCTCCAAAAACAGCGAAACGCAACGCATCAGGAAGTCGTTGTGACCAGGCAACTTCGTTATGCTCGGCACCATCGGCGATGATCATGCGGATCAGAAGCCGATCGCCGCCTCGGCTTCGAAGAATCGATTCGATTTCAAGGACCTTGTCAACCAGTCGACGGCTTGATCCCTCCGATTTCCCTTCCCGCGTTCCCATATCGATCCACAACCGCATAGGGGATTTCGTTTGGGATGGAGGGGACCATGTGTTGGCGTCGCGAACGGCCGCGTCGTCGCCCCAAAACAGGGACGGTGACATCGCGATGCCATTCCCAAAAACGTCCCCTCGCGTCGACAGGGCATGCAGGACCAGTAGGCCACCGAGCGAGGATCCGACGAGCGTTGTATGCTCGGGCCCAGGACGCGTCGGATACTGATGGTCAATCCATGGCTTCAATTCGTCGCAGAGAAACCGTAGATACTCGTCCGCTCTCCCACCTGCCTGCGAATCATTGAGGGTGTGGGGAACTGCCGTGTATTCGTCAATGCGAGCTGGCGAATTATCGATGGCGACGAGAATGGCCGACTTGCCGGTCTGCGCAAGTTGGTACGCGGCTTCGTCGGCGCGCCACTCTTGGCCGAACGCGGCGCGATCGGCTTCGAAGATGTTCTGGCCGTCGAGCAAGTAGACGACCGGAAATCGATTCGCGTTCGATTCCTTGAGCGCTGGAGGTAACCAGACCGTGACGCGACGCGTACTGTTCAGCATGCGGCTTGCGAATTGTTGCCAGAGAAGATTCCCGGAACTCGTACTTGACCAGGATGCCGAGGGCCTAGCCCACGATTGAATCTCCACCTCGATCAGCGCATCCCCATCGACTTTCCATCGTCGGTTGGGAATCTCCGTTCCCCGGGACGATTTCTCCACCCTTTCCCAACTCCCGAGAGTGAACTTGTATTCCAACTCGGTCCCAATCGGCAATCGGAGCTTCGCCGTATATCGTCCATCTTCGTTACGCTGCAATCGAACGTCATCGGGCCGCCACCGTCCGAGTGCGGGAATGTTTCCCGCGATGTAGAGTTCGGATTCTTTGGGAGTATCCTCCGGAACGACGACCGACCAACTCACCACCCCGTCGTTGTTGCTTTGCCCTGTCGCGCCGTCGGGAAGAGCACCGACGATCAGGAAACAGGCCAGATCCGCGAAGAGAATCGAGAGGAAACGAATCGGGCGCGACATGCTGCTATTCAAAATGCCTTCAACAAAATATCGCCGACAAACGGTGCGATGCTTCGATTATAACCCAAAACCCGTGGATTCGCGGTCGCAGTGGGAAGATGGCGTGACGCTCTGTGCGATTGACGCTAAAATCTCATTGGTGTCTGCGGTGCATGGTTCCAGTTGGGAGGGTACCCCAAAGTTGAAGTCCTTGGTCCGTTGGTTGTCGTTCGCATCCCTGACAATTGCACTCGCAATGCTCTTGATTTCGCAAGGTCCTGGGCTTTCTCACGCCTTCGGCCAGCTTCCAGAAGCCACCGCAGCACAAACCAGCGGTTCGAGAGATCGGCCCAAGGGGGACAGCACCAAGCCACCGGAGCCACCGAAAAGCGAACGGCAGTTGGCTGAGGAACGCAAAGCTCGCGAAGCTGCCCGAAAAAGGGGCGAGATCACCTTCGACGATTTGAAATTCAATATCGAGAAAGGTGGCCAGTTCAAGGAGGAGATGATCACGCCAGAGATCAAGGAACTGGACAAGAAGGTCGTGAAGCTTCGCGGATTCATCCTTCCCACCTCGGTTTTTCAGCAGTCTGGCATCAAGCAGTTCGTCTTGGTGCGAGACAACCAAGAATGTTGTTTCGGCCCCGGGGCCGCGCTCTACGATTGTGTCATCGTGGAAATGGCTGCAGGCAAGACCGCGACATTCTCGACACGCGTTGTCGGTGTCAAAGGCAAACTCGAGATCGACTCGGAATCGTTTCAGTACCCCGACGGCGGCCACTACGCCATTTACAAGATGACTGCGGAAGAGGTTCGTTGATGGCCGATGCGCTGCTGCAAACCCATTTGCCCTTTCCGAAACGGCAAGGCAAAGTTCGAGATGTTTACGATCTCGGGGATCGTTTGTTGATCATCAGCACCGATCGTATCAGCGCCTTCGACTGGGTGATGCCGAACGGGATTCCAGACAAGGGAAAGATCCTCAATCAGCTGAGCTTGTTCTGGTTCCGCACCCTCGGAGTGGAGCACCACATCCTCGATGACACGCTCCCGGCTTCGATCCAGGCCCTGGATCCTGAGGGGGTATTGCGAGGTCGCTCGGTTATCGCTCGCAAGGCCCAAGTGGTTCCCTTCGAATGCGTCATTCGAGGCTATCTGGAAGGAAGTGGCTGGCGCGACTACCAAAAGACGGGCTGCATCTGTGGAATCCCCTTGCCTTCCGGACTCCGCCAGTGCGATCGACTCGCGCAACCTCTCTTTACACCAGCCACCAAGGCGGAGACCGGGCACGACGAAAACGTCTCCTTCGAAACGATGCGTGCGTCGTTGGGCGAGGCGGTGGCCGAGGAACTCAAGGAGCGTTCGATCGCCATCTACGAGCGAGGCAATGAGATCACGCGTCCACGCGGTATTTTGATCGCCGACACAAAATTGGAGTGGGGTTGGTTCGAAGGTCGATTGATTCTGATCGACGAAGTCCTGACGCCCGACAGCTCCCGGTTTTGGCCATCCGATCGCTGGCAACCCGGCGGACCACAGCCGTCGTTCGATAAGCAGTTTCTGCGAGAGTTTCTCGACCAGACCGGTTGGGACAAAAACAGCCCTCCGCCGAATCTGCCGCAATCCATTGTGGAGCATACTCGAGAGCGATACCTAGCTGCCTACGAGCAGATCACAGGAATGCAATTGCCTGTTTGATCATTGCCACTCCAGGCAATCTTTTCGGCGGAACCCGGAGCTTGCCGTCGCGGCTGGAAAAAAAGAAACCCCCGGAATGAATCCGAGGGTCTTTCAACGTTTGTCTGGGGAACATTCAGCGTTTAGGTCCGGGGCCTAAAACTAATCGTCCCAGCCTTCTTGGCTGAAGAAATCATCGACCGTGTCGAGATAGCCCTTCGCCATGATGGTTGGAGGCGGGCTTATTCGATTGACTTCGACCCAATTGGTGAACTCGGACGGATCCTTCAGGATTCGAATCACATGGCCGCCGTCGGTCGTGCCGACGCGGTGGAATTGGCGACGGTCGAGAGCCGCGGTTCGCACCTTGGTGCCGTTGGCGGAAACTTCGGTCAGATATACCG
>Ga0315904_10001961_pt1 | contig 32357 bp, 46 predicted proteins | sample LakEriMetagenome_6_FD_203529 | JGI IMG/M metagenome (GOLD analysis project Ga0315904, IMG submission 203529) | Freshwater fungal communities from buoy surface, Lake Erie, Ohio, United States - Buoy 12 MA120 | ecosystem: Environmental > Aquatic > Freshwater > Lake | place: USA: Lake Erie, Ohio...
TGTGCTAAGACTTTATATGTAGGCATTAGGCAATATCTCCAATCACAGTCCAGGAATCTGTACCAGTTTTGATAATGCTCGCTGCAGAGTATTGCGCTCTAGTCTTAGGAGTTGTAGCAGTTGCTCCTGTTGATGTGATAGTCACACCAGTATCTCCAACTATCGTTACCTGTCCTGCGCCAATTTGTTGAATGTTGATGATTGCTCCCGTTGCGTATGCAACAGAGGCATTGGTAGGCACAGTTGCTGTTATGGCTGAAGCATTGCTCAAGGTAACCAACTTGCCATTATCGGCAAGAACGAAGGTGTATGTAACTCCAGTCTGTGCATTCAGAGTGACATTCTGTTTAGCATCTGTAATCGTAGGACTCGTCAAAGTCTTGTTAGTGAGCGTATCTGTTGTTGCTCTACCAACGAGTGTATCTGTAGCCGCAGGTAGCGTTAGCGTAGTTGTTCCTGCTACCGCTGTAGCCTGTACTGTGGTGCTACCAGAGGTAGAACCAGCAAAGCCTAGGCTTGATACAGGCGAGATAGATGCCTTGAAAGCATTGAGATCATCTGAGGTAAGTACGTGCTTGACTGTTGCACCTGCTGAGTGTTGCACTCCAGATGTTCCAGCACGTGCTCTTACGATTGTAAAAGTATCAGTAGAACTTGCAGTTATGAATACAATTTCTTCGTTGGTTGTATCTGGGTCAATAGCAACGGTGAACTGGTCAACGTTACCTGCAGCCAGTGTGACTCCACCAAGCAGGGCAGAGCCAGTTCCTGAAGCCACTGTCATTGTTGTGGCGCTAGACGATATTGTTGAGGCTAGTGTCGTCTCAACGCTAATCGACGAGTATTGTCTGGTCATTAGCCTTCCTTACTTGGTGTAGTGGATACGAATTGGATACTTGTCTGCTAACTTCAACGCTTCCTCCTGGAGTCGTTGTTGATACAGAGCAAAGACATAACGAGAAGCAGAAGCACCAGAGTTGTATGGATTCTTGGTGTCATTGAGGTCAGCCTCAGCACTGGTGAGATTGATACGACCAGTGTCAACAAAGGATAGAAGTTTGTAGCAGGCACCTAGGATAGTTACATCAACTGTGCTACCTGGCAAGCCTGTGACATCTTCATAGTCATCTGTGCTGTTATCTAGAGTGTTAGGTGTAGTTGTGTAATAGACCTGAACAGTACGTCCTGGCTGGATATTCTCATAGATATTGATGGTGTTAGTTGTATTGAATGTAGCAGCGTTAGCCATCGGGTCTGCTCTCCAGCGATTGACTGGTAGCCATTCCTCAGATGAACCTGTGGTCTGCCACGATACATACAGAATGTTCTCTAGGTCATCTGGCAGAGCATACGTTGTCTGCGCTGCATTGAATGTAAATGTAGTTGAGGCTACTGACCATAACTTAGGATAGTAACTGTTGATAGTATCGTTGATAGCCTTCTTGATACTGATACGTGGAAAGGTCGGGGCTAGTGTTACTTGAGCATACTGTGCGTGTGGTGCTGCTGTGGTTCCTTGGAACCCACGACCAATCGGGTTAGTCGGAGCACCCATAACATTGAGAGTGTTGTTTGTCTTGTTGAAGGAATCAATCCAAATCAACTCATCATCAATTTCAATCAAACCTTTGGCAAGGTTATCGCCCGAACCAACCTGAATCGACAAACTAGAAGTCGTCAGACCAGCCGAGTTATTTACATAAGTGATGCGATCTTGACGAAGAGAATAACCCTGTAGGTTAGTTCTCACCTCGTCTATCATCTCCGACAGTGTTGGCATTGTTTCCTTCCGTATACCAGCCATCCCCCCACAGCGTCTCTAGTCTGCGGAAGTAGTACTCATATTTCTTTGCAATGACATCTACGGAGTAAAGCGATATTGCTCGCTGCCGTATTGCATTGCGGTCTAGATTCTTGACGTTCTGTGTAGCCAAGATAAACTCTTCAACATTGCGACATCTAAAACCTGTCACACCTTCAACAACAGTTTCTGTAAATGCACCCCAGTCTGTTGTAATTACTGGAGTTCCACAAGCCTGTGATTCAATGTTCACATTGCCAAATGGTTCTAGGTATAAAGTTGGAACAAATGTTGCGATTGCTCCACCCATAAGTTCAGCGCGTTTCTCAGGTCCCACTGGTCCGATATATTCACCATAACTTGGGATATGATCACCAGGACCTGCAAGAATCAATCGTGCTCCGATTGTCTTACAGATATGCGCTGCAATATCTACACCCTTGCGAGCAATCATTCTGCCCACATACAGGTAGTAATCTCCATCGCCTTTACCTAGCGGGAACATATCTGGGTCTAAGTAACCAGGAATTACCGCATCAAAGAATGAACCATCTACTGTCGCTGCATCTTTATGCTGAGCGTAGACTGAGTGCATCCAAGCATAAGACTCAAATACTTTGTAGTTAGAAAATACTCCAGAGTATCCAACACCAAACTCAACTGTCATCATATTCGGAAATGCCAGTGCGATTGGTTGATGGCTTCCACCAGCAATGACGCAGATAAAGTCTTTCTGTTCTGCTCGCTTGCGTATTTCCTTGATAGCGTTCTTGTTGAACTTTTCCCAGTGAGGCAGTCTGTAGTTGAACGGAGCCTCTACATACGGTCTATTACCTACAACGATTCGTCGTTGTGTTTCAGTAATACAAGGGATAAGTTCATCTACCTCGGCTTCATTCTCTTCGCCTGCGTAGAGATAGACTGTATGGCCTAAACTCTTCATCATATTGCAGAACCTGCGTACCTTTTCAGTGTACGCACAGCCTGCAAAATCTTTAGTTGTTTGTGTATGCGGTAAGGAAACTACGTGGAATCTCATAGAGAGATTATCACATACCGCCTAGCATTAGTATGTCTGGCAACGCCGTTGCATTAGATCCGCTAGGACCTGTTGGTCCTGTTGCACCTGTCGGTCCAGTAGCACCTACTGGTCCTGTGGCTCCAACTGGTCCAGTAGGTCCTTCGGGTCCTGTAGGTCCAGTTGCGCCAACTGGTCCAGTCGCACCAATCGGTCCAGTAGGTCCAATATCACCTGTTACTCCTTGTGGTCCTTGTGGACCTGTCGCTCCGACTGGTCCTGTTGCTCCTGCAGGACCCGTAGGTCCTGTAGCACCTTCAATACCTTGTGGGCCTGTAGCCCCTGTAGCGCCCGTAGCGCCAGCAGGACCTGTTGGTCCGACATCTCCAGTCACTCCTTGCGGTCCAGTGGCTCCTACGGGGCCTGTAGCCCCTACAGGGCCTGTTGCACCGGCAGGTCCAGTAGGACCAGTAGCGCCTGTAGTTCCAGTAGCGCCTACGGGACCAGTTGGTCCAGTCGCTCCCGTGTCGCCTGTAACACCTTGAGGTCCTGTTGGACCTGTTGCTCCCGTAGAACCCGTTGGGCCTGTAGCACCTGTGGGTCCTGTGGCACCTGTATCTCCCGTCGGGCCTGTAGACCCAGTAGGGCCAGTACTTCCTGTAGCACCTGTTGCTCCTGTTGCTCCTGTAGAACCAGTGGCACCAGTTGCCCCTGTTGCTCCAGTTGCACCAGTGTTACCGATTGGTCCTGTGGGACCAGTAGGACCTGTTGGTCCTTGACCACCTTGTGGTCCTTGATCCGCTGAAAACTCTACCGCAACTTGTGGAGTGATTGACTCAATTACGATAATAGTGCTCACGTAGTCACAGCTCCCGTCACGATAAACTTACCTTCTAAAATTCTTGTTATCTCTGAACCAGAGTCTAAAACTAAATCATAGGCATAGCGGCTTGCCGCAATATCACCTGTAGTAGTTGCATCAATGGTGACGGTAACGCGACCATTGAGAGCGTCAAATACCATACGACCATTAGCAGTAGATGCAACGACAGTAGTTGTAGATGCGCCAACGAATGGGCGTACTGTCATTGTCCCTGTGTATCCTGTCAGGTTCCAAGGAGTTGCAGTTCCATTGATGTTGTTCTGCACTTGGAACTGGAAGTTGAATGTGGTTGCTTGGTCGCAGACCAGATTATATTTCGCACTCATCAGGAAGAGATTCCTCTGAGAGCCTGCGCTGCAGCCAGTCCAGAAGTAGTAGCGAGCTGGTTACATACGCCAGTAAAATCCAACCACTTACTTTTATCAGTATTGCCAGCAATTTGATTCAACACTCCTACCGTATCTGTAGTAGTAATAGTGACAGTACGAGCAGCAGCCCATTGCTGAGCAGCCAATGCCATATCAACCATCTCGCTCATCAAGCGATAGGTTCCGCCATTTGCTAGGCGGTTCAACTCATCGTTGAGAGTTGTGCCGTAAACTCCTAGTGCCACTATCTACTCCTTACTTCTTCTTTTTTGCTACTGCTGCGTTATCCACCAAATTAGGATAGGGACGACCTGCTGCCTTTGCTCGCTTCTTAGCGGCTGTTTTCTGAGCAGGTGTTAGTTTCTTAGATGTCTTCTTTGGGTTCTTTGTATCCCAGAATGCTTTCTTCTTCACCACTTCACCTTATCTGCCCAATATGCTGCAGACATCTTGCCTTTGGCAATGTTCTTAGCGTGACGGGCTTTGAATGACTTTTGTCTAGCGGTAGGTTGTCTATCGCCAGTTACTCCTTGTTGTCCGAATCGGATTGTCTTGACTTGTTCTCCGACTTTGGCGACAACGACGTGGCTCTTAGTTGGGTGAGAAGGCGTACGCTTGGGTTTGTTGAAGCCCGCAACGCCAGCTCTTGCAAGACGCGGATCACTTTTTTTCTTTGCCATATTCTCCGTACTTTCCGAGGACGGCTCGGACGGTGCCGTTCTTATTGAGTCTGACTATCAAACCATTCTTGATTTGGACTGAGTTGAAACCTCTGTGCATCTTGTACTTACCAGATGACATTACTTATCCAAGTATCTTCCTGGGTTTTTATTCTTGGACTTTAGCGGCTTGCCTTTCATAATGGCAGCGTCAAGTGCGTTCATCTTCTTTTTCTTAGACATACCAGCCTCGCTTAGAGCGATGGCTACTGCCTGCTTCTTAGACTTGACTACTGGTCCTTTTTTGCCTGAGTGAAGTTCGCCCTTCTTGAACTCGCGCATTACTTTAGCAACCTTCTTGGCAGGGGCTTTCTTTTTCATTACTTGCCCTGCTTTGGTGCTGGCTTGCCCATTGCACCTGACATCAACTTGTCATAAGTCATAAAAGGCTTATCGTTTGTATCGGAAGGCCAAGGTAGGAAGTCTTCTTCCATCTCGTATTGTGCTGGATCGTTGGCTGGCATTGTTACTCCTTGAAGGTAAGTTTGGTTCCATCGAAGGCTTTGCCAGCCTCGTTGGAAAGTTTTACTGCTGCGTCTATATCTTTTTGCTTTGTACTGCGTGGTTCAATTCCTTGACGTGTTGCGTCATAGTAGGAATTGACTTCTTTATCCCACTTCTTTTCTTTGTCTTTATCCCAGTGTTGCCTGGTAGGGAAGCACCCTGCAAACCCGAAATTGGCTGACTGTAGGCAGTCAGAATATGAATCGTGATCTTGTGTCTTGCAACCTGAACGGCAGTTTGGATTTGTCATATTTGAGTTACGTAATCTCCGTATCCTGCATCAATAAATATCTGTGCTTGTGAATCGCTAATAGTACTTGTGGTACCACCGAGATAATATGAATCAGCAGCAGCCAGAGTGTCTTGACTTGGAGTCTGCTCTACCGTCACAGTAGTTCCATTGACAATGAATGTATAACCACGTGGGATATCTGTCAGGAATGGATTAGTTGTACCTGTGATTGAACCACCAGTAATTGGCTTACCAGCAAGACGAGAGTACTTGTCGTGGACATCAAATGTCGCACCCCAAGTTTCCCAACGCCACGGTGTTGTCAATGTGTAAGGCATAACTTCCTTTCATAATTGATTCACCACCAAGCAGGGTTGCCCCTGCTTGATAGACAATCAACTAGTTGATAGTTGTTGCAGTCTCGATGCGGTATAGAGCCGCTTCGCGGAGGCGGTTCCAGCCACCGAAGAGGTACCAGCCGATGGTACGGAAACGACGTAGAGCGTCGATTTCTGGACCGATGACGACTGAAGTATCTTGTGCAAGAGCTTCAGCAAGTGCTTCACGACCAGCGACAACTGCCTTGTAAACAACGACAGAAGAAGCGTTGGTTTCAGATGGGACACGTGGTGTCTCAACGATGTAAGCACCTTCAAGTGCTCCAACTGCACCAGCGATGAACGGAGTGCGCTCAACGTACTTGGTGAGTTCCTGGAATCCACCAGTTCCCGATTCAGCGCGGAGATCCGCAGACTGACGTGGGTGGAGGTAAGCAGCATAGAGTTCGCCAATGCGAGGTACTGCTTTGTTGGTGCGGAGTTGAACAACAGCCTTACGGATAAGAGCAGTTGTCATTGTTCCAGATGCTGTAACAGATGCTGTACCTGTTGCAGTTCCGCCGTAGAGGGCGTTTGATCCACCAGTAAGAACAGACGATACAACGGTGTCGATTGAATCTGCAGCGTTGTAAGCAATGATGTCAGCGAGTGCTGAATCAACGTCGTTGAAAGAAGTGAGGTTCAACTTCTTGGTGGTTGTTACGGCTGAGCCGTATTCATTGAGGGTTACAGTAACCTGTGATGGGTTACCAAGAGCGATTGAGGAAACATCAGAAGTTTCTGTCAAAGTACCAGTCGCTGTTGCGAGATCTGAGTAGATGGAGAATACAACTGACGAACCTGGCATTGCTTGCTGTACTGGCTTGACATCAGCCAACGCACGCATCACTGGGATGGAGCGAAGCGCCATACGTACATACTGATCGTATGCTGTTTGGACTAGATTGCTGATTGTCGAAGACGAAGTAAGCGTACCTGTAGGAATTGCCATTTACTTGCCTTTCGGGTTAGGTTCGGAAATTAGAGTCCAGACTGTCTAATGATTTCATCCAACTCTTCACGGCTATTTGCGTTCATCAACTTACGATGAATGTCTGCTTGGAACTCAGGAGTAACTCCCTGTTCTACAGCATTGGTCATCCGTTGATATGCAGCCGCTTGCTTTGGATCTACATTAGGTGTTGCCTGGCTTGACTGGGTATCTACACCGAATACATCGGCATAATCTTCCAGCCATTTAGATACAGACTCTTCAGTTGGGTCTATATCCTGTGGGATAAATGAAGCAATTTTGCTATTTACCCCGCGACTAGCGAGGGCATCTTTGATTGCTCGTTCTCTATTTGCTTTTGCAAGTGACTCATACTGTGCCTTTAGTTCAGCCAGTTCTTTGTCTTTTGCTTTTGTTGCTTTACGCAACTGCTTGACGAGATCTCCACCATCATTGGTGTCAAAGTCATCATCTTCGTAGTCGTAGTTGGACATAGGTCCTTCTCCCTTTGTTAGTTGGTTTCGTAGACCTCATACAGACTCGGGGGCTTTCTGTATGGCTTCTACTTCTGGTCTTGTTATCTCTCTAACGGGCCAGTCGTTCCGTTAGCAGGCTTAGAATTGGCCAGCGCGTTCGCGGCCTAGTGCGCCTTGTGCAGCACCTGTTGTACCAGAGAACTGTGCAGTCTCTAGTTGTGCTAACTTCTTGCGCTTAGATGCGGCATCGGCTGCACCTGTGATACCAAATACTTCTTGTTCTGCAACTGCTTGGTTATATGGACCCATACCAGCCTTGCTGTAGATGTCTCCAAGTTTTGTAGCAGATGGTAGGAATTCTGCGATTGATTGGTAACCTTGACGTGCTTGTTCGCTAGTTACGCCAAACATACCTAGTTCTTCTGCTCGTTCTCTTCCTACTCCAAGTCCTGCCATTGCAGCACCGCCACCAATTTCAGCAGCAGTTACTTTACGCTTGATTTGAGATAGCGCTTTTTCTGGATCGAGAACATAAGCGAGAATATCTCCATTACCAAGTTCTGCTCCATAGAATTGATTGAGCGCATCACGAACTTGCTTTGGAGCATTGGTTACTCTGTTCTGTGCAGTCTGAATACGGTCTTCTAATTCTACTGGTGATACGTCGCCAGCAATAAACTTTTCAAATCCTTCTTGGCGACCCATATCTCCACGAGCATAATAAGACTGAGGCAATCCATACTGACGCATAATGCTTTGGTATTGGTCTTCAAGACCGATGTATTCTGCCTCAGATAAAGAACGCAATCCTGATTTTATACGTTGAGCATTAGCAGCAAATCGTTTTTCATATGCTGGAGTAGCGCGTAATTTTAGCACTAACTCATCACGCGATAAACCTTCAACGATAAAGTTCTTTACATCGTTTAGCAGTGCGCCCATACCGTATCGGTCAAACTCACTAAACAATAAATCAAATGCAGACTGTCCTTTGCGTCGCTTATCCTCCGCTGCAATCTGTGCAATGTATGCGTTATAGGCACCTAGATCAGTAAAGATTCTTCCATCTGGAGCAGTGTAGGTAGTTTTAGTTGTTGAGCCAGTAGAACTTCCTGAATTTACTCCACCGCCACTACTGCCATTTCCGCTTCCTGGAGTAAAAATTTGTACTGCTTTCCAACTTCCTCCACCACCAGTAGTAGGAAACCATTTCCATTCTTGCCCAGGAGGAAGTGTGGTTGTTGGCTTAGCAACTACCTCGCCTGCTGATTTTGAAGTACGTAAATAACCGCCACCTTGTTCTTGTGCAATAGAAATAAGGGTATCTTTTGCTTCTTGTTGTGCAGCGCTAAGACCAGTAACTTTACTGCGAACTAAATCTGGATCAATAGTTTCTGCCTCAGATGGAGTTGTCAAAGATTTATATGTCTCTTCGGCCTGTGTCAATCTTTCCTGAGTAGCAGCCAAATTTGCTTGCTGTTGTGCAAGCATATCCTTGAGTTGCTTTTGCGTTAGAGTCTTAGGAGCAGTTGTTTTTTTCTTAGCCATTATTACCCCTGGAATCCAAAGTCACGAAGTATGCCTAATGTCGTGCTGGCAACTTCTTGTTTAGCCTTATCTGTATACTGCCAACGAGAGTCTTTTCTTAGTGTTCTTCTAAAGTCAGCAAGATTTGTTTGCTTTGCTAAAGCATCCTGTAAGTATCTGTCTGTTAGAACTACTGAGTTATATGGAAGTTCTAATTCATCAACCATTACAGCCTTATATGGACCAACAATATCCTCTAGGTCTTGGCCCTCATCAAGCAATCCCTTGACATAATCTGGCATTGCTGTTTTAGCATAACTACGAATCTTACGCTCAAATGTATCAATTCGTTCGCCGCCTTGAATTGCCTTGATTATTTCGTCTACTGAATCAAATCCAAGAACATTTGGAAGCATACTATCTGTAATGCCATTGCGACGAGCAACCTTTAGTAAGGTGTCATAGTTGGCACCAATAGTTCCACCAGTAGCACCTGGCTTGAACTTGAATCCAGCAAGAGCCTCGCGTAGTAATGTCTCATCATCTTTACCAGACAGGTAAGCATCTTCTAAGGTCTTATCATCAAGACGGTCATAGCCTTCTTCTGTGAGAAGTTTATTGATTCTTGCCTTGAAGTTAGCAAGTTGGCTCTGATAGATGTCACCTCTCTCTAGCATTAGAGAGTAGTTGTCACGAGCAGTCTTATTTAGTTGCGCCCAGGCTGACTTATTGAGTAGATCTAGAGCCTTGTTCTTATCTTTTCTCCAGGTTCTAAAAACTTCCATAAGTTGTGAACCGTATTTTTTGTCAGAGAGCAAGGCAAGACCAATGCCGAGTTTTGCACCTTCTGGACTTTTACGGACTTCTTCTAGAATTCCTGCTGGGTCATATTCTTTTGCCCAGTTATCAGCAGCAGCCTTTGCGGTAGCATTCGCCTCAGATGGGCTGTCGCCACGATCAATAGCCCTTTTATATGCTGCATCAAAGGCTTCTTGGTATGAAGTAGGTTCTGCCACCGTTAGTCTCCTAATGCCTTATTCATCCACGAAACAAAGTCAAGCCGTTCTTTACGGCCTACGCTTTCTGGGTCATTCTTTCTCAAACGACGTTCAATCAAGGCATCAATGTCAGCCTCAGCAACGCTAGGCGTTACAATTCTCTTAGAACCAGATACAGTTGACCCATCACCACGTCTTGTCGTGGCTGTAGTTACAGTCTTTGTTCCTTTTTCGTACATCTTGCCAATAGAGTTGACTAGGTTTTTATACCAGTCTTCGACCTTATCTTCTTCAGATATGTCTCTACCTAGAACCTTGATAGCGATTTCGCTAATATCCTGATCAATCTGACCTTTGGTTTTACGGACAATATCAACATCAGTGTCAACTGTCGTTGTTAGACCAGTGCCAGATTTCTTTAGGGCGTTGTTCTCAATAGTCTTTTCAGTAAGAAATTCATTGAATGATATTTCACCAAACTGTCTTGATCTTACTGAGTTCTCTTGGATAGCCTTGAGATACTCATTAGCAAGTTGATCTGTGTATACCTCAGATACATTTGGTGGATTATATCCAGCATTCTTCAAACTTGTTATCAAAGCCTTGCGTTGAGCAGGCTTCATATTTCTTACAGTTACATAAGCGTTCTTTATTTCGGTAGTGTAGTCGCGTAATTCTTTAGCGCCACCTTCTTGATTTGTAACTGCACCATCAACCTTGGTTTCTTTTGGTTTAGGAGCATACTTTCCAGTCCCATTGATTCTGTCGTTGAGGTCTTGAATACGAGCATCTACAACTGGACCAGCAATGCGAGGATCTTGACGGCGTTGCTGTAGCAACTCCTCAAGTTCTTGCTTTGCTTCCGCTACGCTTAGTTCGCGTTCTTCAGTTCTAATAGCCTTTTTGTTTTGAGAGAAGTAATCAGTACGATTAGCCTCAACCAACTGTAGGTTCTCAGACTGCTTATCTACTTCTTGTTGCGCTGCTTGGATACGACGATTGATTGCCTCTATTGTATTAGCATCTGCACGAGCACCTGCTGCTGCTAAAGCCTGTTGCTGCTTTTGTAGTTCAGCACGTGCGGCTTGAGCCTTTTTACGGGCTGCCTTGACCTGTGGGTCCTTGTCAAGGAACTGCTTGAGAGTCGTTGCCATTATCTTCCTAGTCGCCTAATAGTCTTGCAAACAATGCGTCGTATGCTGCTTGAGTATTTTCATTGAAGGTAGCAAGTTCACGGATCTGAACGATTGTGCTGTCCTTCATAGAATCCATAAAGTCTGAATTGCTTCCAGTTAGTTCTAGAATCTCTTTCTGTGTCTTGTACGATGTGTAAGCATCCATCATCTTACGTAAGACATCTTGAGTTTCTGGTCTAACTGCTGCATACCTTGGATTGCTGAGCATCTGTTGTAGATCATCCAAAGCCTCTACTCGCTGGATTGCTTTTTCTGCGCCTTGGTTTAGTTCTTCACGAACTAATGGGCGACCAGCAAAGAATCTCTGTTTCCAAGAGTTGAACTCTTGACGGAATATGCTACGAGCAAAATCAGAACCAGCGAACTCAAGTTGTGTTTCATACTCATCGCGCTTGTCGTAGTATGTCTGCAGGTCTGCAGCGGTCTGTACCTCACGAATATAATCTTCTACTCGCTTATTGGTACGAAGTCCCATCTCCGACATAGTTCTGTATGTATCAAATGAGAATGCACCCTTATGTGGGATGAGGAATGCAGCGCCTTCTGGGTGATCTTCAAATAAACCTGAGTTTTCTTCTACGAATCTACCCGATTCTTCAGCGTAACCAAAGAATGCTACCGTCTTTCGCTCTGATTCTGTGACAGTATATGGGACTGTATTTGGGTAAATCTCTACCCACTTACGCATTGCTGCGTCATAGTCTCCATCATACTTTTCACGCAAATCGTTGAATGCTTGCTTCCAGTTAGCCAAGCCAGAGTCACGAATCCATTCTGACATATCAGACTTTAGTTGGATAGATGGTGATGCTGGTGCAAGGAAGCCGAATGCAAATCGTGTTGCTAGGATACCTAGCGCTGTTGACCGCAGTTTTTGGCGATACTCTTCAAGTTCTGCAGGTGATGGTGGAAGTAGTTCTCCAGCCTCATCATAACGCTTAGGAATACCATTTCCTGATGCCTCTAGATAAGTAACTGATTTGCGAATTGCAGAAGCATACTGAGAGTTTCTCTCGTCTTGGTCAAATGTTGCAACAAAACGGTTGACGTGTGCTGGCAATAGACGCGATACTAGGGTTTCGCCTACGGCATACTCTCCAAGAGTGTATCTTGCAATCGTATCTCCCATACCTGGTTTGAATATGTCAGAAATACTCTCAAGCATAGTCATAGGAAGCGCTGCTGCAGGGCCAGAGAATGTAGGCAACCACGACTCTGTATTGATAGATGGTGTGAGCATCTTTACAGAACCACCGAATTGCACTGGGAATGGTACTTTGAAGTCCTGCTCAATACCTAGAAGTCGAAGAGTTCCCTGGATAGCCTTATATCCTGGAGCGAAATGTGGGTAAACAAAGTACTTTTCTCCACGATCATCTTCTTGTATCCAGCCTGAATGTGCAACGCCATCCCAAGTAAGTAGCAATCTTTGGATTGCCTCTGGGTTATAGCGAATAATACGTCCGAAACGACGGAAGAAGTCTTCCTGAGCACGATAGAAGCGAGCAAAGTTACGCAGTGAGAACGATACTTGGCTACGGATAAGTGGATTATCCACGTATGCAAGTACCTGTGATGTTGCTCTTTCCTCTACCAAGGTAGCAAGTTCTTTTCTTGCATTGACAAGTGCTGCTGCTTTGGCTGCAGGATCTTTGATATCACGAGTAAAGGCATCAAGATAAGCCTTTTCAAATCCAGCCTTACGCATTTGCTTGCGAATCTGTACCATTTCGTTGAATACAATAGGCTGACGAGAGATACGAGCGTTCGATAGTCCTAGCCATACCCAACCATTTTGCATCAATGGCGCTGTATAGTTATCTACATCTGCTACTGGTACCAATTCTGGTCCAACAACAGACTTAGGAAGCAATGCTTCGTCTATATCGTAGACATCTTCAAGTGTTAGTTTACCTGAAATCTTGTATCTACCTAGGTCGTCATCAAAAACGCGAATCTTATCTAGCAAAGCAGTATTGATTTTACCAGTAGAGCGTTCCGCTACTAAAGACTTTGCTCGGTCATAGACTATCTTGGCGTATTCATCAAGAGATAAATCTCTTCCTGCCAAAAGACGTGCATCTGAGACTAATTGCTTGTTACCTTCTAGGTAAGTGCGGATAGTCTTGATTGTATTAGCAGCCTCGTTAGCATCATCTGACAAATTAGCAAGTGCTATAGAGCCTAGTTCATCATTTCCATAGAATGAAATACGTAAAGCCCAGGCAACTAGAGATGCCTCGTTTTCTTTGATTATGCCAATCTCACGGAATCCGCGATCTGTCGCAGTTCTTCCATAGCGAGTCTTGAGTCCACCTAAATCAAGGCGAAGTTCTGCTTGTCTTACGCCAAGTGACTTGGCTAAGTCGTAAGCGCCATCAATATATGTAGAGCCTGATGCGAAGTTGAATCCGCCTTCAGAAATAATAGATACTACGTTGTCAATATCACCAAAGAGAACTTGCTCTTTTAGAATATCTACGCCTTCATCATCAAGTAGTTTGATATTGAACTTCTTGAGGAAGTTTTGGGTACGACCTTCTGATAAAGCCTGAGCAAGGATGACGCGAGTCTGGTCTACGACTCCACCCTTAGCATTCATTTCTTTGTTGATACGGCTGATATTAGCCTTGGCTGTAGCAACTTCGTTTGCATCTTTACTGGACTTTGCTATTCTAGCGAAATCAGCAATCTGCTTCTTTTGAGATTCAAGAGTTGTTTGAATTGCCTTGATTTCTCCAGAATACTTATCAGCCTGGCTCTTATTGACAAATCGCATAATGATACCAAGTGGATCAGATGCAAATTTCTCAGCCCTGGTCAAACCTGGCGCTAGTTGAATAGCGGTATTGAGACGCGTAGATAGATACTTGCTTTTAGCAATACCCCATACACTATTACCGATAGCAAGGTTTACCATCAAATCTTCTGAGGCGTTACGAATAGCGTAACGAGGACCAGCAAGAGTCAAGAATGACCAGTAGTTGGTCATCTTTTCTGCCCACTTTGTATTACCAAATCCAACAATGGTATTTACAAGACCGCTTCTACCAGCCAGACGATCAAGGTCTACTAGGCTAGGAGCAGTAACTATGTCATTCATTTCACTTGGCAATACACCAAAGTCAATGTAGTCGTCAGTTCCAGCAACGCTGTATTTTTCTTTACCCTTTTGGCGAAGTAGTCGTGCTACATTCTGACCAGCAGGAAACTTATTGGCTCCACGTATTTCTACAAGGGTATTCCATAACCCATCATAGATATCTTTACGACGACCAAGATCATCAGTTGCTCTAAATGTTTCAGAAATAAGACGCGCCTCACGAGTTGGAAGTGCAATCGCTGCTAACTGATAAATCTTATCTGGGGCATCTGCTTCACGAAGGTTGAATTCATCGTTTCTAAATAGCGGGATGCGAGTAAACTTACGCTTTGCATTGTCATAGCGACGTGCAATGTCTGCGCTAGAAAAACGGAAACGATCTACACCCTTGACTTTTAGACCTTGGGCTGCCTCTACCAGTTTTGTTCTATCCTCAACAAGGGCTTTGTAGATACCATCATCGGTTGCTGGATACCCGAACATATTATCAACTAGTTTTGGACCAACTGTATCTATGTTGAAAACCTTATTAGCAGTAGTCAAAGTGCTTAGACGTGCTCTACGTAGAGGGTCTAGGCGAGGCATAATGATGCGGCGACGAGCAGTTCCTGCAGCCATTACCTTGAAAGCATCTTCTGAGTTATAGAAGAACGCTTTGGCTGTCTCAATATCTGAGATATTGTTTTTGTTGAATAGGTTGATTACGCTAGGACCGAACTCTGGAGCAATCCGCTGCGCTTCAATACGCGCTCTTGCTGCTGCTTCTCTATCGCCACTATCAGTAGCCTTGCGAATCTTGTCTAGTTCCTGACCATATCTGTTCCAGAACTGGACTGTAGAATCCTTAGCAAAATACTGGGCAGCAGTTTCTCCGCCTTCTTTTGCTGAAGCAACGATTACTTCGTAGGCATACTTGTTGACATCATAAAGACGCTTTGCTTTTCCAAGTAGGATAAATGGATCTGCAACAATTCGATACATTGCATCGAGTGCTCCAGATGTAACTTTATAGAAAAAGCCTTTTTCATATAAGTCACCTGGTGTAATAGTATCTACAATGTTTGCTATAAAACGACCTGGTGAATACTGTGCAGCGTTTACCGATGCAAGTGCATCTTCAAACAAATCCCTATCGGCTTTGATTTTTTCGTCTTTGATACCATTGATATCTTTGACGGTATTGTCAGCAATCTTGAGCCAGTACTGTTCTTCAGGTGTAGCAGTAACCATTATGTCGGTTACTTTCTCACCGCTTTGAAGGCGCTTGGCTAAACCTATTACTGTATCGCCGTATTTCTTTGTAGCCTTCTGAAGTCTTTTTTCATTGAATACTTTTTGTCCACTCTTATCAGAGCGATCCCAAGCATCAGAAAGATTGATTCCTTCTTCGAGGGCTATGATTCCAGTACGAGCAACACGAGTTGATAAATCAGAGCCAGCCTCAAGAACATCAAGAACTTTGGAACCTGTGTAATGCCAAGCAGTTCCTAGCCAACCACGAGGTGGCTTTTGCTCTGGAGACTCTGTACCAAACTTATTCTGCATATCTTGTTTTTCAGATGCAGTAAATTTATTTTGATACGCCTCTTCAGCAACAGGTGCTGGTAGGTTCAAAAGAGTCTTGTGGGCCTCTAGCGCTTTAGAAAGTTTTTCAATCTGTTTCTTTTGTGCTGGAGTAAGACCTGCTGCCGATGCTGCGGTATTCAGATCAGCCATTAGTTACCCCGTGCTAATGCCTCTTGATACAAGATTGCTATATCGCCTGTATCATCAAAAGGTAATAGTTGCGCTAAAGTGTCAGAAAGTTTTTGTGCTGGTCTTGCTCCGCCTAGAACTTCTGGTCCAGGTCCTTCGCCCATTGCAATACCTGAAGTAATAGGTTCATCTGGACGTTGGCTTGGTGCAAATAACGGAGTTACTGCTTCTTGTGCTGCAGCACGAACTTCTCCTGCTGGTAATCCACGAACATCTGCAGTCTTTGCAAGTGGAGCACCTGCTTTGATTGCGGCTTGCTCTACACCTTGACCATAAGTATCTGGTTTGAATTCTAATCCATCTGTTCTCTTGGAGAACTTGCCTGGACCTGCTGGTCCTGCTAGTGGGCCTCTAGCCATTATTGTCCTCCATCTTCTCTAAATCTGAAGTAAATTGTTCCCACACTCTGGAAACCTTTGTTTTTCTATTTGCGTTATACACTGCTAAATCTAATAATTCTGAAGCAAGCATTTCAAATGCTCTAACTATGTTTACTGCAAAACCTGATACAACTACTAAGAAATCAGCGAGAGTGATAGAGCGAGGTACATAATCTTTATCTTCGTCCACGCTCTATCCTCTCTTAGTAAAACTAAGCCTTCTTGCCTTTACGAGCCTTTGCAGCAAAACCAAACTTGACTGCTCCACCTTTTGGCATTGGAGCCTTCTTTGATCCTTCTGTTGGCTTTGCAACTGATGCCTTTGCACGACCACCTTTTTTCATATTTACACCTCCCTACCCTGCAATAGATGCGAGTAACGTAGCAATATCTGGACGAGCGCCAGCAGCAGGGGCCGCACCCATTTGTTCTGGAGTTGGCTGCGAGGCAGGAACGGGGGCCATACCTGCTGCTGGAACTTCACCGCCCATCATTTCTGCTGGGACTTCAGGTTGTGGCTCTGGTGTAAATACCTTCTCCACAATAGTTTCTAGTTGTAAACCTTTTTGACGACCCTTGATTACCTCGGCGATTCGAGCAACAATCTGAGAAGGATCTTGACCTTGTGCAGCAATCGCTGGAATAGCCTGGGCATACTGAGCAACAGCAACACGAAGAGAATCGCGCATCTCTTCAATGTCAACACGTTGTTCTTCTTGAGTAACATTCAACTCCATCGGGATTTCACGACGTACATAGTCGCGTGATACAAGTTTGTCAGAACGCATTTGTAGCAAAGCGATGATGGCATTGTTGGGATTCATACCAGACATAATGCCGTAGCGCACATCTATACCGTACTCACCATTGATAGCGCGGCTTGGTACATACTTCATATTGAATGGAGTACCATCATCTACGCCCTTGATTTCTTTGGTCATATTGCCAAAGATTTTTTCATCTGTTTCAAAGCAGAGAGATACAAGTTCAGTAAAGAGGCGAGCAAACTGTGCTTGCGCTGCACGTACTTGTGTATCAAAGCCAGCCTGTAGTGCTTGAACTCCGCGACCTGTAATGATAGATGCGTCAATGTTTCCTGAGCGAACTTCTGGATAACGAGAACCGAGACGTAGTTCGCGCTCTAGAACGCCTGATTCTGTAAAGACTCCAGGTGGAAGTTCTAGCGGCACACGGCGGATTGCCTGTGGATTAGATGAACGCATAATCGCATCAGGGCCAAGTGCGAGTTCTTGGACATCCTGCGGAATAGCAATCGGTGCTTGAATAGACTTTTCTGCTGCTTGAATTTGCAGAACTGCAAATCTAGCGCGTGCCAACTGCACCGCTAGAACATCATCAAATTGACCACGTGCTTCGCCATCTAAAGATGAGCGAACAGCAACGCGAGCCATACACTTACCAGTTGGGTTAGGTAAGTTAGATAGAACTAAGTTATTGCGATCTGGTAGGAATACCAAGTCTTGGTCTTTGTCGTGATAACGGACCATTGTGATATAAGGGCTACCCATTGTGAATGCCATCTTAGGCATAATCTGGGAAGCAAACTCTGGATACTGCGCTGATAAAGTCTCAGCGTCAGTTTGAATTGTTTGAGTAAGTGATGTGCAACGACCAAATCTGTCAATCTCAGGATAGACACCAAATGGGTTGAGCAAGCGGATACGAGGATTGTTTGTCTCGTAATCCATCTCAACCATTGCTGGGAGCATTCCGTAGGTGTTGAACCAGTCAGCACCGTTATACATTTGAATCTGCAACTCAGACATAGAGACGTAATAGTTAGCGATACGAGTTCTGGTATCTGCAGCCTTGCGTGCTGAGTCTGAAACCATATTGGTAGCAGCGCAGTTGAATGATGGAAGTGGTGCCATAACCTCTGCTAGGTCACGAGCAGCAACATCTACGAAGTTAGCAACAAGAGGCTTTGGGTAATCTTCTGAGAACATCGCAGGGTAAACCTTGCTGATGTCTCCTTGACGTACTGATAGCACGTCGCGCATACGCTGGTCGCGAGCAGAGTACTTCGTCTGTAGACGAGCAACCTTTGCGACTACCTCTTTGACTGATAACATCTAAATTCCTAACTAAGGGGAAAGTTACTTCTTCTTTTTCTTCAAACTTCTAGCGTAGGCTCGGTCTGTTTCTGCAGCACGTTGTTTCTGCATAGCAGTTGCGGCTTTATACTCAGCCTTGGTTGGGTTAGAAACAGAACGGGCTAACTTACCTGCTTTACTCTTAGGCACACCTCTTGAGAGATTTATAGCGGCTACACGCACTTTATCTTCTGCTTTATTTGCTTCAGCATATTGTGCTGCTCTAGTTCTAGTTCCTGCAATTTGCTTAGCAGTTTTCTTTTTTATTGTTGCCATTAGATAAATTGCCTTTCCTGTTCAGCGAGTAGATTGTCAATGTTGACAACCATTCTCTTGCCCCGTTCATAGCGGGACAAAAATGGATTCTTGAGATGATGTGCTGCGTGAATTCCGTTGTTGAGCCACTCACGTGCTCTAATCTCACAGAACCACAAGGCCATCACCATATCGGTCTTACCCTTAGTCGTAGGTGACCAAGTAATAAGTTGTTCTATAAGGCTCTTGATATTTTCTGTTTGGTCTGAGGGTAGATGAATCAGATTATCTCTGTGATGCTTTCCATCTTGCTGCTTGGTACCAAAGAGTGTAGACATAGATGCCACACCAAAGCCTGCATCCCACTTGTTATTACCAGTGTGGTGCTCTCTTAGTACAACTCCCTTGGATGCAAGGAACTGTCTAATTCCTTCATCTTGCGTGAGAAAAGATTGAAAGGCGTTACGCTCCACGATCCATTCCGATGGTGCATATACGTGAGTCCAATCGGTAATGAGTTGTCTGATTTGTGCAGGCGTAGGACGCGTAATCTTGATAGCGTCCACAATGTAGCGCTTATGAGAAATGCGATCAACTGCATAACATACCGCCGCTGTGTCTCCGACCATTGCTGGGTCGAGTCCACAAACAAAACTGAAACCGTTGAGGTCTTTGGGATGACCTGGATTGCCAGGCACCAGACGACCTGCTTTTCGCATTCCATCAATGGAGCCTTTCACACAAACTTGGTCAAAGATTGCATCATCAGAAACATCTTGCTGTTGGTAGACTAGCGCCCAGGTGGAGGTATCCATAGCCTGGCGTTCAGCAAATAGATGCTTACCATTCCAACGAGGGTATAAGCCTTCTTCTGTTTTATCTACTTCTTCTTGTCCATCAAATGGAGCATCGGAGTAGGGCCAGAGTGTAACCCATTTTTCTGGGTCTTCGTTTGTCTCAAGAAGTGCTGGCATAGCCAGATAGGTCCAGGGAACTAAGCCACCAGGGTAGCGATCTGGATTACGTAATTCTTTATATAGGTCTACTGGTGCAACGCGGGTACCTACCACAATAAGTTTACCTGTGGGGTTCAGACGGCTTCTTACATCTTGGGTAAGCCACTTGATCTGTCGTTCAAAGTCATTGGCGTTTGATAAGGTTACAGCGTCATCTATGATAATCATATCAGCGCGTTTACCGTATATCTGACCGCCGATACCAACGGCTTCTAGGTTCGGATCTTTTTCAGAAGACTCACGAAGTTCTTCACCGAAGGTAACACGGGTAGCCTGCCAGGAGGCTGTCTTAGTATTGAACCCAACCCCAGCGGCGTAGGCCTGCTGTAGTTCTTCGTACATTGGATGCGTTAGTCGCTGCTTTATAGCATAAAGGAAGTCAGCCGCTAAACGCTGGGTTTGGGAAACTATAAGAACTCTAAAGTTGGGGTTATTGACAATGCGGTAGGTAACATAATCCACCGTGACCGTCATTGACTTGGCGTGGTTGGGTGGGATGTTCAAAAGGATGCGGTTATCTGCAATACCTTTTTCGTACTTCATTGATGGATGGAGCCAGGAAGGTTCGCGTCCTTCTATCACATCTATCAGATTCTTCTGGTGACCAAAGGTCTTGGATCTGAGGTACTTTTGTCTCCAGGTAACAAAGTCTAGACCAAGGGCTGATTCCTCAGCCCAGTTCTTTTCTACAGAACCGAGGCGGGTTCTATCAGCCAACGACTTGAATGTGGGATCTACCCGACGATAGTACTCATAGGACTTGATGGATTTACCAGCAGTCTTGACTGCCGCTTCCACAGTCATACCTTCAGCCATACATTGGAGTATGACCTTCTTGGCTCTATCTGACTCTTTGGTCTTGTTCGGGGTTACAGTCACAAGATCTACTTCTTCTTCTTTTTGTTCTTACCCTTTTCGCTGGCAATGATTGCTGTAGTAGCAGCACCTTTAGCGTAGGCTCCTGCTGCTTTGCCTTTTTCACGAACTACCCGACCTGTGGTCAAAGTAGCCTGCTGCTTAGGAGTAAGTTCTTTGGTTTTGTACTCAACCTTGACCTTAGTTCCCTTGATAGGAGAGTTAGGACCAGCAGCCGATTTTTTAGGAGGGGTGTTTGTAATTCTAGCAGTTCTTCCTTGGGTAAAGGTTTTGGTCTTTACCTTGGAGGCACCAGAGGATAACTTGGTAGCCTTGGATAGAGAAGCAATTTTAGCGACGGTACTAGCAGCACGTCCTGTAGGGGTAAGGTTGATAGCAACAATGGCAGCAGCCTTGCCAGCGCGACGAACATCGTCGCCTGTAATCTTCATAGGTTTATTTCCACCAGCACGGGCCTTACCATAGGCCTTCTGTTGTTTGGTGGGTTTTTGCTTTGCCATTAGATCTCCTATTGGAATAGATACAACTATCCCCACTAAAAGTGGTGCAAAGCACCACACCTGGCTTCGGTGCTTGAGCGCCCCGAAGCGACCTTAGGAGCAAGGGGGTAAGTTGGTTACGCTTCTAGGGCGCGTAGCACCCAGCGAAGCGCCCCTGGTCGCAAATGCTAGGGCTGTGTCGCATTTGCTCCCCTACTATATATAAGGCAGAAAAAATAGGTGATTTCCTACTAATGTGACGAACGTCACCTATATCACGGGTTCTATGTCCGTTTTATATAGATCTAAGCCCCCCACTTTAGTCGAGATATTTATTTGGGGAGTACATACAGGGCGTGGCTCGGCTATATAAACGGGGGTTTGTTGCCCCTGCGGTTGCCGTCTTTTTTCGGTTGTTGCCTTTGTCTCGTATGTTGAGACGATAATCTTGTGAGGGCTTGCTACCCACTCGGCACTCTTGCGCCCCCGTGCCTTTGTTATTTTCTTTCCATAAATAAATAATCCTAAGACAATTCTCAACCCTCAACCTTTACTAAAGATCCGAACAAGTGTTCTATTTCGCAACACTTTCGTTGTCTAATTACCTAGCAGATACGGCTAAAGGTCTGACCGATTATGACCGAAAAATCTTTGCCAAATAGATAGATAAACCTCATCTATCGTGTATTGTTCTCTCGTTGGCGGAGATACCGAACAACGATTAGAACAAATGTTCTAAAGAACCGAAAAGGGGCAGAAATGACTAGAAAAGACTATGTAGAACTAGCAAAGGTGATGAACCGCCTAGTTCTAGCCGTTGAACCAAAGACCGCCGAAGGTAAGGCAGTAGACCAAGCCGTCAACGATGTCGTTGAATGGTTATCCGTAGAGAACCCTCGCTTTGATTCCCTCCGATTTCTAGGAGCGGTTTACAAGGCTTAGCGCTTGCCTATCGCTCACCCTCACGGGTGGGCGGTGGGGAGGTTCTAGACCTAGAACCCCGAAAGGATAAGAAATGAAGCGCTACCAATTTGAGGTAATTACAGAAGTGCTCTACATAGAGGCAGAGACTCAGGAAGAGGCAGAGGCTAAGTACGACGCATTTTGGACAGGAGGGGCGGAACTCTGTCCCTGTGGTGAGGAGTATTGCGAATGTGTAAAACGCAATGAAGAGACCTACCACATCACCACAGAACTAGAGGAGGCTACAAAGTGAGCGAATGTCTAGGGGTAGGCGATAAGGCGTGCGGTAAATGGGTCTATGACCCGCAATTTCCGAACGATAATGTCTGCGATAAGTGCGCGAAAGAACTAGAGGAGGCTAAACAATGAACCTCAAGCAACGAGAGGCGGAACTACTAGCAACAACAGAGGCAGACCGCGAGGAAGGCAACGAGGCGAACCCTTTTGTCTATGCCGAAAGCGCACCGAACCGCTTCCGCATTATGTCTTTTTTCTTTCCCAATGAGGACGGCGTAAAGATACAGGAGGATTTAGACCTCAACGAGGTAAGCGTTGAGTATTTCAACGACACCGAAAGAGTGACTCTTACAGAGGGCGCTCTCTATGAATGGGCGATAGACCAATACGAAAATCATTTTTAGGAGAGAGGGAACTCGATCGAGTTGGTGCTTGCCTTTCCTCGCAGGGTTAGACTATCCTGCGGGGGAGGGGAGGAACTAGCCTCCACATTGAAAGGATAAGACAATGAGCAGGACAACAGTAGAACAGATGAAGCAAGAAATCCGTACCGCCCTATCCAATGGGGAAGAAATTGACGATATCAAAGACAATTCGGGCGAATGGGTGGACGGCTATCTTCCCGTTTACTCTAATCAGATAATTAGAGAATGGCAAGAGTTACCTAGCGAATACGATAATCGCGGTTATGCTGAGTTAGGTATGGGGGGAGAGATTACGATTATTGGTCTAATGGGGCTTGACCTATATCTCTACTACACCGATTTGTTCAACGAAGCCATTGAGGAATTGGAAGAAGAATTAGCAGAAGAGGAAGTGAGCGCATAGTGTTCGACATATATCTAGGAGGGTGGCAAGCCACCGCGCAAGTGTTAGGTATCGCCCTACTAATCGGGGCGGTGCTGTGGGTAATGAGTAAGGTAGAAATCAAGGAGAGAGAGGGCGAGTAATGAGTAACTATGACAAGAACGATAAATGCGTGGGGTGTGGCGAGCATTGGTCTAGTTATCACGGGCAACGGTGTGTCTATGATCCCGATTATGAGAGCAAGTGGCACGCCTGCGGTGCGTGCGGTGAATACAACAATGGAGAACACAACTGTTCAGAGGAGGTAGTCAATGTCTAGGTGTATAGAGTGTGGAGATAAGTTGTTCCCTGACTCTGTGCCGTGTGACAGATGTGAGAATGATATCTGCGGTGCGTGCTGTGAGATGTTGAATGAGGAGAGTAAGTGGGATCGAAAGGTTCACGATGATACTGAGTGCGAGGAGGAGAGTAATGCCTAAGTGTGGTGTATGTGGGTGGAACTTCTCTGATCGCACACTAACAAAGCACGCCGAAACTGCGTGTGGTTTAGAGGAAGAGAAGGCGGATAGAGTAGCCTACTCTCCTGAAATAGATGACCTAATCAAAGAAATGGAGGAGAGTAATGAATATAGATAAAGGATTACTCAAGGAGCAATACGATTTCTTAGCGTCATATTCTTGGCGAGAAGGAGATGAACCTGAACAGGTGACAGGAATACTCAATTTATTGGAAGGACTATTGGAGGAGGAAGCAAGTGAATAAAGAATACTATCAAGCAAAGGCAGACCTCTGCCGTGACCTTGCGATCAAGCAAATGGTAGAGGGAGATAGCAAGGAGGCAGGGGCGAACCTAATCCGTATGGTGAATGCCTTGAATGAACTACAACTAATCAACTACAAGGAGGAGAAGAATGAAACTGTATGAAGAGAAAGAGTTATCTGATTTTCTCTACGAAATGTATGTCAATTTCGGAGACGGATCAGTCAGAAAGTTTGTCAAAGATAGACAAGATAATCAACAGTTATTACATATCAAGTGGCAAGACTGTGATGCTTGTGAGATAGAACAACCTGTCGAAGAAGTAACCTGTCTAGTTTGTGGGAGTGAAGTATGAAACTCGTCAATTTCTATGAGGTAATGGATAGGAAGGGCGATATTGCGTGGGGTGGAGCAAGCCCGTCTGACGCCGTTGAATGGTTCAGACGAGGGCTAGATAACTCTATCTTTGTGAGTGTATGGAATGAGCAGGACATCGAGAACCCTGTGCTGGTAACCGACAAGATAGAAGTGACGGCGCTGGTGCTGGCTACTATCACAAGCGAGAGGAGTAGAGGGTGATATTTCTAGGTGTAATAGCCGTCTGTATTCTTGCCTATCTGCTGATTATATGGGAGCATAAACTCAATGAAAACGATAGATAGACGCAGACAGAACTCTGAGAAGCGAGCCGTATGGCTACGCAATTATCAGAGGGCGAGGGCGAGAGCGCTAACCCGCCTTGCTCAGCAGTACCCCGACCAATACAAGGAATTACTTGAGAAGGAGAGGCTAACTGATGAGGCTAATGGAAGGGCGTGGTTGGATATTAGTGGCGCTACCGCTACTAACAATGATATTGGTTCTAGTAGGAACACACGAGGTAACTCATCTCGATCCGAGAAAAGCAACACAGATGAGCAGGACAAAGGCTACGTGGGAGGAGAAGAATGAAAATAGAGAAAGAGCCAAGACCTATGCGTGGGTTGCGTTTGGTTGGCGAGGACGAGAGTGGCTCTGCCTCCACGATCTATGGACCCGTGAGAGCAGGTTTGACCACTTCGCACAGAACCCTAGAAGCAGCGCTTTTGGAATCGCTCAAATGCTTGGAGAGAGAAGTCGAGACCCTGAACTCCAAATACTGCGAGGCTTACGTTACATTAGTGAGCGTTATGGAACACCTTGTAAGGCTTATCGCTATCATCAACGCAAAGGACACTACTGACTAGTTCCTTATCCTTTCGAGTCAGTAGAATAGAAGCCCTTGCCTCTGAATGAAATGGCAGGGGCTTCATACTTTCTATTGACAGTTGATCCACATTGAGGGCAGTCATAATCCACCTCAATATCGTGAATGGAACGGAGAATGAGGACGACATTTCCACAGGCAGGACACTCGTATTCGTACTTCATACTTCTAATAACTCCACAGGCACACGCCAGCCGTCAATGGAAGGGTCAGAGAATTGTTCTATCATAAAGTCATCGGCTTGGAACTTGCCGTAGATTTCCACCAAAGAATAGTATTCTTCATCAAGAACCTTTGTCCCAACGATAGTCCTACCCACGTCCTTTTTCCAGAAGGGTATAGCAGACTGAGTGCGTACTGTTCGCACTTCTAAGTCACCCACGTCAGAGATGTTCTTTCTCTGCTTATGTAAGTCGTTCGGGTACCACGGCATATTCCAACCAAGGTTATAGTGACGGGCGACTGCCCACTCAGCGACGTTGGCTCTGATGTTGGCATTGATCTCAGGTTCTAACTTACCGAACTTCTTACCACTTGCGTAGTTGGGTCTATCTTCTGACCCGAACTTGACTAGCCAACGTTCAACAGCGATAAGAGCACAGACTCTTACCTCTGCTTGGGAAAGTTGTATGACTATTGCCAAGGGCTTTCGCCTCCTATGTTTTCTTGTAGTTTGCGTAGGGCTTGATTACATTTACGATCAGCAGTAGAGATAGCACATTCTAAATACTCAGAGATGAGTTGAAGAGTGAGGTTATCGTGGTAACGCAGGCGCAGTATCTCTTGGTCTTGCTTATCTAGTTTCTCATAGGCTTTCTTGATATCAACCAGCATAGCAAGCAGGTTTCCACCTTCTGCTGGTGCGCTCTGCTTTCTAGGTGTGCCGTCATTGACAAGGACTTGGCTCTGCTCTAGGGCAGTATCAGTAACAAAACTTTTGATTACGAATGGAAGTAACTGTCCGATAGTAACTGTGTCGTAGTATGCCTCATCAGCGATCTGATATCCCGACTTGACTGCCTTCTCTTTACGAGCATAACGTTCTAAGTTCCTGCGTATCTGCCACGCTACTCGCTTCTCATTCCATTTACGCTGGACTTCTGACTCGTGGTTGAGTAGTTCATTGAAGTTATCAGCGCGTGAGAGAACGAAAGCCCACGCCTCTTGGAGTAGGTCTGATCTTTCTGTGTAAGTTCTAAACCTACGATGGATAGTAGTGACCACCGAGGGGACTAGATCATTGAGTGTTGGATGTAGTTGATTTGTCATTGGCTCTCTTATTCATCTCATCAACGTAACGGGCAGCCTTCAATCTTTTCGCTTCTTCTATTTTCTTTCTGCGTAGCGCAGCCTTGTACCACGAATACTTCTCAGTCAACTTTCTCTAACCTCCGTGATAGTTCTGCAATCTTTTTCATACAACCCTTGAACAAATCTGTCTTTTCAAAGTCAGTAAATATCTGTGGCTTACGAATAATGTTGGCGTAGTGTTGGCAGTAAGCGCAAGTTGGAGACTCAGTGCAAGTAGATTCATATAGCCTTGCCCATTCATCTAACTTTTCTTGACTAATCATTAGGTAACTCAGGCCACTTTTTATCGAGCACCATAATTGCAATGGCAGAATAGTTCAACAAATCTATGAAGGAGTCTCTGAGGCTTTCGTTACTGGGAGATACTCTGCTATCAAGGAGGTTATTGATACGAGCCACTTTGTCCCACATTCGCACGCGGAGTCCGTTGAGTGCTCCACCTGGACTGTGAGCGATGTTCTTCGGGCCGTAATCACTATGCTTGCGGATGAGCAGATTTCCAGCGGAGTCCAAGATGGACCAGACATCTCGAATGAAGTCATCATCTATCCTCTTGCGGGCATCGGCTGACAAGTTATAGTCCCAGCCTTGTAATCTATCGAGACTATTATCATCCCCATATCCGTCAATAATATGGCTGCCTCTTGGAGATCCTTTTTCTTGCTCATTCATCTCGCTCCTCCTAGTAGTGTCATAGTTTCCTCTGGCCCATTCTGTAGATACATCTCGTTGATGTCCATACCTAGTGGTAATTGTACAATATGTGAGTTTGTTACTTCTCCTGCGACACGTTTGGCAAACTCTGCTCCAGGGTTAGTGCCATCTTCTTTCAGATCGTTGTCACCGACAACATAGACTGTATCAAATCCACTCAGCAACTTAGCATAGTAAGGCTTCCACGCAGCCACACCTGGAACTCCTACTGCTGGTATTCCCAATACTCCCGATACCACAATGGTATCTAACTCACCTTCGCATACAACAATATGTGATGAATCAACAGTCACATCTACCACGTTATACAGGTGTAGTTTCTGTCCTGTTGGTTGCCCATACTTAGGCTTTCCGTCATCTAATCTTCTAAACTTTACACTTGTAGCAATACCCAACGCCGTAACGTATGGAATAGATAGCCACCCTACAAACTGCTCGTGTCCATTAGCAGGATCAACGACAGTTCCTAACATAAACTGCTCGGCTATCTCTTTAGATATTCCACGTCCGTCGAGGTAGGCTAACGTTGCCTCGTCTAGACTTTGACTGTAGCGAGTGACCGCTTCCAGTAATAATCTCGACTGCTCGCTCGATTGCATCTTTATACTCCAGACTCTCTTTTTCCATCACCACGTTGACGGATGACCCACCCTTGCCGCAGGTATGACAGTAATACAAATTGTCATACGTATTCATTACCGCGCTTCGTCTTGAGTCATCGTGGATACAACACTTGACTGATGCGCTTCTTCCCTCTTTTACTTCACCACCATAGAATGAAACGATGACTGCTATGGGGATTGTGTTTGGATCGGTTTTGGTTTTTCTCCCGCCTTTACGTACCACCCTGGACCAGTCTTGTGGTGGCATCCGCAATCTCCTTTACAATACTCGTGTAACTCTTCGGCCTTATCGTAGTTGCCTTGTGAATTGAAATCACCAGCAACACTACAGTCTGTGCAGATCATTTCTTCTTAGCCTTTTTATCTATGGCTTCTTCTGCTACTTCTTCCTTCTGTTCTACCTCTGTTGGTTCTTCAGGTAGCGGTGGTTCTGCTGGCGTTGTCCACCCTTGACTACTTGTTATCTGTCCTTGTGGTACTGGCATTTGTTCCATCCATTTCTCTAGTGTTTGTATTACCCAAGCATCCTCAATACTTGCATTACGACGTTTCACTATGACGAAGGCAGGCGGAGCAACCACTTGTCCACGAGCCTTCGCATAGTTGGCTGCCTCAGTCTGGGCTTCTGCCCAGAACTGCGGAAGATTGATTGACTTGCGGTTCTTGCATTCTAAAATATAGGTCTGACCTGCGATTATGGTAACGATGTCACCTTCATCATTGGCCCCAGCCTTAGCCAGACGCTCAGCAAAGTGTCCAAGTTTGCGTAGATATTTCATAACATCTGTCTCAAACTTTGAACCTTTTATCTTATTATATGAACTCAATACTTCACCTGTGGATTAGAGTTGAGGTATGCCCTGCCTTGTGCATCGGAGTCACCTATCTGGCAAGCACCGAAGTTTGTAAATAATGTTGCCCACCGTGAAGCATCAGCAAAGTGAGGACCAAAGCGATTCTTCACGGCAGCAACCCGAAGCATTCCTTGGGAGGGGTCATAACCAAGGGTCAGAATGATGGCAGGTAATTGACTTACCTTACCGTGTATGGCACGACGAGGAGGGGGCATCGTGGGAGATCCATACTCACTCTGTTCTGATACGTGATGAAGCACTAGCACACAGGCTTCGGTCTTGCGTGCCATATCGTGTAACTCCATCATAATTGCTCGCAGCCCTGCCCACTCATTGTCGGTTTCGGCTGCTACATTCATTAGATTATCTATCACTATAAGTTCAGGTGCAATTCCATACAGTTCTATGTAAGCCTTTATCTCCATCTCGATATCATCGAGTGACGGACTGGAGTCAAAGACCCACTGTATATGTTGCATATCTCCTAAATCTTTTTTATAGAAGTTAGGATTTTCAGTAAGGTTCTTTTCTACTGTCAGTTGTGTATGACCTGACATATGAGCAGCAGCCCTGATAGTTACCGTTGTTGTATCAGTATCTGCTGAGAAGAAGAGCGTTGGAATCTTTGCTTTGATTGCATACACTAGAGCGAACATAGACTTACCTGCATTGGGTGCTGCTGCAACCATACAGACTTGTCCTCGTCTGAAGCGTACACTTATCTCGCCTGTTACTAAATCTTTCCAGACATCAGGAAGTGGAGTTGCTTTGATCTGCGTGCCTTGCCAAGCACGTGTAAGTCTAAGCACTTCTACCTTCCCTTTCCTCTGGAGGAAGAATGATTCCTCGTTTTCTCCTTATGTACTTACGCTGATTGGCAGTGAGTCCTCCCCACATACCATAGCGTTCTCTAGTAATTCCCCATTCGGCGCATTCAGTTCGATGACGGCAGTTTCCACAGATACTTTTAGCGATATTGATATTTTCGTTTTTTCCGATACCAGATAAATCTTCTGGGAACCAGTATTCGCCATCAACTTCCGCACAGAGAGGACTTTCGTACTCTCGTGGGTCGCGCACGTGGTTATCGAACCCAGATTGCGTCGCACTTGTCTGGCGCACCCTTAGGAGCAGCGCACATCCAAGCCTTCCAAGGTCCCTTGGCTCCGTTACCTGTTCTAAATTGCATCTGACCGTGCTTACATTCAGGTGTCTGACCCTCAACTACGACTGGTCGTGGTGCTGCTGGTGCAGCAGGACTTGATACGGGCGCAGCAGATCGAGCGCCTGAGAAAGATTGGCTAACGCTTCCAATGAGGGCGGAAAAGTCTTGCGCTGCAGTTAGCAACGATTCTAGTTCCTCCTTTGTTGAAGCGTAAAGGTTGATAAGAGTTCCATCAGGTGATTTGAAATTCACTTGGAACTTTGTTGATTCATTCGCAGCCACTTGTTATTTACCTCCAGTATGTTTGATAGAAAGTCGAAGGGATTCTTTCCCTTCAATAGTAGGAACGAAGCCAAGAAGTTCTTTGACCACTTCCTTATTCACTTGTTTAGCACCAGCGACAGAAGACCAACGAACTTCTACTCCTGTATCGGTGACACCCACTACTCCAGCAAGTTCTTCTTTCAAAGCATCTTTCTGTGTAGTGAGATCCTTTATTTGGTTATCTAGTTGTAGATATTGCAAGGCTTTGGTAGCAGTATCTGAATTCTCAATGAGTGGTAATTCAGTTTTTGTACGTTCTTTTTTTAGACCAACGCATCCCATCTCGCCTGATGCGTCATAGTATTTACAGTAGAACTTACAGTAACTCTCATCCTTTTCAGGCTCTGGTGGAAACTCTGATTGCTTCACACCTTCCAACCAAGATAGGGCTTCAAGCGCAATGGAAGAATCGTACTTCTCTGAGTGGACCTTTACATCGCGCTCGTCACCGTCTCGTGGAATAGCCACAAGATGCACATTGTGGACCTTCCCCAATCCACTTTGTTCTATGAGGTATCCGTAAGTATGTACTTGCCAGCGTTGCTGCTGGCTTGGAAAATAGGCAAGGTTCTTCACCTTGACTGTCTTCCAATCAACTACATCTCCTGTCCCAGGGATGTAGAGATCTACGTGTGCTTTCATACCGTTATGTTCTACGGTCTGCTCAATCAAAACTTCTTTGTTATCAGCCATTGCTTTTTCAATGGCACCGTGAATAGCAGTACCCATAATCGCTGCTAACTTCATCTCGTTCTCGTTAGTCTCAGGCTGGTTATGTAACTTGTACCAGACTTTACGACGGCAACCACCTAATTCAGATGGTCCTACCTGAACCTGAGTAGAACGTGGGCGCTTGTTCTCTTTATCGTGTAGCGCCTTGATAAGTAATTCTTTTATATCCACTGCCGTTTTTCCCATCGAGTAATTGTGATATTGAACAATAGCAGGTCTATCTGACAAATTCTAGCAAGCATCTCAAATGGTGCTGATTCATATTCGTGGTAATAGTTGATACCAATGCCCCAGTTATACAAGTGGTTGGCATTGAAATAGATAGTCCAGTGGGACCAATCTTTTCTCATTAGTACTCCCGTCGTTGAGTAACTAATTGAATCGGAGGACAGGTATTGATGTCAAGGATGCTGGCGATTTCAACGGCACGTCGGGCGTGTTGCTCTACATTACCATTAGTGAGACGACCCAGACGATCATAAAGATAACCGAGAGCATAAGCGCCGCCACTACCGATTCCATAAATCTTGTGGTCAGATTTGATAAACGATAAGTCCGTCGCGATATGGAATACATTCCCATCAAACGCGACAATGTAGTCGAATCCTGTGTCTTTATCTTTCGTCGCTTCATACGGGTCGTATCCATTCTCTTTGAACGCCGTAAGTATCGACGGCATTACCTTCTTGCCCATCCACTGAATCGGGTCTGCGCCTTTATACACGGGCGGAGTCCAGTTATAGGCGAGGATATCTCCTGGCCTAGCATCACCGACAAGACCTAATAGATACTTACCCACGTGAATTATCTTGGGTGTGGAACTGCTAATAGTTCGCAGGTTATCTTCGGTAATCTGTGAGTCTGCTGCTATAACTGCTCTATCGTCTAACTCGACTGCTACTAATGTGGTCACTGGATAATGGTAATGGATACTACGGCGTGTCGCGCCAGCGACACTCTGATGGATTATTACAATATGAGCCGAAGGCGAATAAACGGCACCTCACGGTGCCGAGGCCGTCAGGCCGAGAGGCGAACCGACCTTAGGAGGGAGCCGTGCAGAGCAATGTGGTTCCGTCTACTTCGGCTGCTGAAATATAGCACACCTCTACCTCCTATCACTGCTGCTGATCTACGTACTCTAGGTCCAACCCACGCCTGTTCTTGCGGCTCTACCGTATTCAACATCTTTGCACAGTTTGAAGATTATGAGATTTCTTGGTGGGCATTGGATGGTCAATGTGCAAACTGTGGCAACCTAGTCAAAGTTCCCTGTCCTGTGGACAAAGAGGAAAGTTTTTAGGCAACAAAAAAGAAGCCCCTCAGGATTTCTCCTGAAGGGCCTTTCTCGCAGCGCTCTTACAAACTACTTCTTACCACGTCCAAATTCTGTGGCAGATGGATCTAGCCACTTCAGAACTGGGCCAAGGAAGCCAGCAAGTGCTGCTGCTCCAAGGGTTTTGGGGTCTGTTTCTCCAGCAAGGTAGAGCGCAATGGCAGCAGATGCTGCAGCGCGGAACCAGGTTAGAGAGATTTGCTTTAGTGTTTCCACTATCGTGCCTTTCTCTTGGGTTTGTGAACCTGACAGCAG
>Ga0315904_10001962_pt1 | contig 32353 bp, 37 predicted proteins | sample LakEriMetagenome_6_FD_203529 | JGI IMG/M metagenome (GOLD analysis project Ga0315904, IMG submission 203529) | Freshwater fungal communities from buoy surface, Lake Erie, Ohio, United States - Buoy 12 MA120 | ecosystem: Environmental > Aquatic > Freshwater > Lake | place: USA: Lake Erie, Ohio...
CAACTGGCTAGTCTTAAGGTCAGATATTGCAGCAGCCTATTACAAACTATCAGAGGCAAAGCAAAAAATTTTACAAGCCAGATTTACAACGGAATTAGGCGAGTGGAGTGACGTAGCAAAGGAACTAAATACAACAGCAGATGGTGCACGAATGAAAGTTCAGCGTGCAGTTACATCTTTGATTAGAAATCTAGGCGGATGGCGTCCTGAATCAGATGAAGATGTCTTACCTAAAAAGAAAGATGAAGATGACTCAGGAGAGTAAACACATTAGGGAATTGCTACACCCTACTGATTACTCAAAGGCAATGGACCTACGTGGTCAAACACTAGGTACTACCTGTGTCTGTGGTTGCGAAGTCTTTATAGCCCTTATAGCCTTTGATGAATACAAAGAAATAAACTTTTACTTCCTAGACGGAGAGTGTGCTAACTGTGGTTCAATGGTAACTCTTCCATATCCAAACGATGTTGAACCAGATTGTGATTAACTATGCCATCATATGATTTTAAATGTAATGCATGCAAAACAATAATTGAGATAAACGAAAACATTGCACCGCCTTGCCCCACTTGCGCTGCAGTTATGGTTCGTATATGGTCTGCTCCAGCAGTAAAGTTTAAAGGTTCAGGTTTCTATTCGACTGGAGGTTAAATGAACGACTATCCGAAGTGGGAAGGAAGACCAGCGTGTGAAGGTATTGATACAGAGTTTTTCTTTACAGAAGGTAGTTATGACAATTTGCCAATGTTAAAAAGAATATGCAACAATTGTCCTGTAATACAGCAATGCTTTGATTACTCAATCAAGTATGCTGTCAGTGGTTACTGGGCAGCAACTACTGAAAATCAGAGAGAAGGATATAGAAAGTTGCACAATATAAAACCTAAAGCGGTAGTTCCATTATCAGTTTATGATGTAGGCTGATGAGTAAATTATCTGATTTTGATTTAGACCTTGCGGTTGGTCATGAAGGTGAGCAACTAGTAAGCGACTTACTTACTGGCGGTAAAACAATAGAAGTAAAGACAGATTTAAAATGGAAAGATACTGGCAACCTATATGTAGAGACTGTGTGTTGGTCTCATAACAATCATGAATGGTATGCATCTGGTCTATCCTCAACAAAGGCTGAGTACTGGGCATTTGTTATAGAAAGTGGTACATTATTAGTACCTACTGAAACCCTAAAGAAAGTAGTTGCACTACGTGGTAGGGCTATTACTTGTAACATCCAACCTAACCCAAGTAAGGGCTACTTGATAAGGATTGATGATATACTTGAAGGGTTAAAAGGTTTATAGGTAGCCTCCTATAAAGCAGAAAAGCCCCCGCTCTGGTTAGGGGAAGACCAGGACGGGGGTTTTCTATGTTCTATGGGGCTTGTAGCCCGTTTAAATAGGGTTTAGTTAGAGCCTAAACCAAAATCTTTTTCAGCCTTATCAGCCCATTTGGCAGCAGGTGCTGCAATTGAACCGATTAGAATTGCATACTGTGGTGCCATATCAGCAGCAAGGGCAATGCCCATTGTGATAGCAGATGCAAGAACTGCACGAAGATAAGACTTAAGTACTGCCTTAAACTTTGGGTCTTTTAGTTTATTAATTAGGTCTTTCATTACTTACTCCATTTCGGTGTACCAAAGCCAGCGATAAACGGCTTTAGTTTTCTTTTATTATCCAAACGGTATGCACGAATCTTCTGTGCTACTTCTCCACCATTTCTTTCACTGGCAGATTTCTTTTTATCACCAGATGTATTGCCTTCAATAGTGGTAACTGTTCCGTCACCATTATCTTTAACAACAATTCCAACATGGTCTACTGGATTACCACCTTCAGCAAAATCAAAGAAGGCTAAGTCACCAGGCTTAGGCTTAGCAGTTGCTGCATTAGACCAAGCACCAAGACCTTTGAACTTCTCTGCTCCAATGGTTGTAGATACCACATTAGGAATCTTTAGTTTTACCTGTGCTGCTACCCACATACAAAAACTTCCACACCATGGTTGAAAGTTTGCTTTAGTAAAAGCACCATACTTTGTTTCATTATCTTTAGGACCTTCAACGGTTCCTATCTCAGCCTTTGCTACTGCCAGAAAATCATCTACTTGACTCATGATGCTCCTATTTTTTTAATACTTGTAACATTAACTCTGTTAAGAATTCAACCTTGTCGTCCAATTGATTGACTTTATCTTTTAAACTTGAGCCACCATTCGGTTTAAGTTCATTAAGATAATGTTTAACCATCCATCTAGTTGCTCCTGCCAGTGCTCCAACAAGTGTGGTTACGGCTACGGCTAATCCAGCCCAATCAGTAGGTGTCATTTTATACTGTCCTAATAGTTATCTCGAGTACTCCTCCAAAGCCATCAAACCTTTTGTCAGGCGGAGTCATACGTGTGAATGTAATTTGTTCAATAACTGCCTGCCTAGATTCGCCAGTAGTTAAGTCTTGCCAGGTAACTACGTCACCATTTTGTTCTAAGTCTTCTAATGTCTGGATTTTTTGAAAGGCTCTGCCCTCAAAACCATACATAGAATTATATCTATCTGTCTCAACATCAAAGCAATAGACAGGAAAGCGCACCATGCGCTGACGTGGAGTAGCAATAGTTGCCTTTGCTTGATAGCCCTTAAATGTTGGACCCTTAGTAGCATCAGTTATATCTCTAGCCAATGTAAATTTATAAGCAAGATATTCTTGCGAGGTTTGTGGGGTAGATGTAGTTACTTCAATTGATTCTACATCGGCATCGTAAGTAATAATTTCAGTCTCAACACCACTAGCATCTACTGTTTGTAATGATAAGTAACCATAAGTAAAGTCACCACGACCAATTAAACGTTTAAAGTTTTTTGGTTCAAGGGTTCCATAGCGAATGTTACCTGTTTTAACATAACCAGATGAAATAAGATTTGTGCCCTCTACATATGTGTATCCAGCAATAGCCACTGTTCCAGTAGGAGATACTGCAGCAGATGCAATAGTTCCAGATGTTGCAGTAGTAAATGTAAATGTTGTAGTAGTTGGTGTTGTTACAATTGTTTGTTGTCCATTAAGAGCAGCATCTACTCCAGCAATAAACACTACATCTCCAGCGGTTAAACCGTGAGCAGTAGATGTTGTAAGCGTAGCAGTTGTAGTTGTCCGTTCTTTATTTGATACAGCAATCTCATCCTTTGCTGCTGTGCAGTAAGCCAAAGTATCTGTATTGCCAAGAAATGCAACACCAGTAGTTACATGACCTGTAGGACCTGGATAATATAAATCATTAGCATAGGCAAACCGTAGGTTTTCCAACTCAGCCCCAAGGTCAATGCGAGTAAGACCAGGTTCTCCACCTACAGATGTAGCACACCATACAAATCTATCTCTAAATGTAAAGCCATATACTGGTTGAGTTGTTTCAATAATTAGTGGACCATACTTAATAGAACCATCTTGGTCTGACACATCAGCAACACGGACACCCTTGCTTGTGCCAATAACCATGTAGCCACCATAGTATTTAATGCTATGAATAATTTCTCCTACTGGCATTTCGGCAGCCACCACAGCAGAGGTTAAAGTGGGCAAAGCACCAGCAGTTGATAAAGTAAATTTAAATATAGATGATTGGATACCATTAAATCCAGAGATATATATTGCTGGTCCAGATGCTGTTATTCCAGTAAATGTATAACTAGATGTTGGGTGTGTGTATAAAGCAGTTGGCAATGTAGTTGCTGAACTTGTGAACTCATATACAGAGTTATTAAAGCAGGCAATAATTCTTTCTTTGGCAAAATCCATTACAACATTGCTTACAGTAGTGCCAGTAACATCAAACATTTTCGTGCCAGCAGTAGATGAATCAGCAGTTAATGCTTTTTTGTATACAGTTAGTTTAGTAGTACCACCAGAAGTAACGTTAGTTACCCAGTAAGCATTGCTACCATCATCACAAATTCCATATACCTTGTCATCTGTTCCAGCATTGTAATCAATGAAGTGGGTTTCAACACCAGCAGTATCAATCTTATCTACATCATAACCATCGTGTAGTAGTACACCATCAGTATTGTTCCAACGTATAGAACGAATCTGTTGATAAGCACGACCAGTAGAATGGATTGGTGCTGTAGTTATATGTCCTGCTGTAGATTCATTAAGTAAAGTTACCTGTCCTTTGGTAAATACATCTACGCCCTTGCTATCTGCAAAACGGTTAAGAACAATTTCGCCAGATGTTGGGTCATAAAATTTAATGCCAGTGCCTTTATGGAAAGAAGATTGGCTGCGAATCCACCAACCAGTAAGTGACTGCTCACCTGGTTCTTGCTGGCTATCAAACTGTTCCTTCTTAAAGGGTGCTGTTTGACGGATGTATGGACGGTTATCATTGATAGCGTAGATAAATGGGACACCATTTAGGGCTACATCATAAGCAATATCAGTATTTTGCCAGATAGCATTTGACGCAACAATACCAATATCAACCGCAATCGCTCTACTGGAACGACCTTCAGTAATATCACGATTAGCCACTTATTCTCCTTGTGCTTGTTTGTCTTTCACTTGTTCTTTCAGCAACTGCATTGACCAATACAATGAGTAATAGTCATAGTCCCACGTAGTAGTTTTCATGTGCTTAGCAATAGCGCCAGTGTGTGCATATAAAGGTATCTCAATGGCTTTGCATTTGCGGAAGAATGATATGTCTTCACCAACAAACTTGTCATTCTTCTGGTCATTCTCAGCAAAGAATGAAATGTCAGTGCCATACTTCTCACGTAGTTTAGTTACTACACTACGGTGCATAACAACTAATCCCATACCAGCCATATCAATTTTAAGGACTTCATTTACTGGCAAAGGATGATGATACTTAACTGTATACTCATCAATATCATCAAAGATAACTGGCATAGGCACTGGCAAACTACCATTTGTAGTCTTAGAAATAAAATAAATACCACTCACCATAGGATGAGTCTTACTATCTGCTGTATCGTGTAGTAGTTTCCATATATCAGGATTAATTACTACATCAGAATCTACCCACAGTAGCCAATCTGTCTCAGCATTGTCATACCAGTGGTCTAGTAATGCTTGCCTTTGCCTAGCAATTTGATTGCCTTGAACTCTAATAGATTTAGATATAGGCATACCAAGTCCAACACTAGTAAGCACTACCGAAAGTAATCCTTCAGTAAACTTGCCATCAGTTACGCCGTTATCACACCAACCAATTGCTACTGTTTCATTCTTTTTAATCATATAGTCCCCTTATGTTTAATTGAGTAAGCAGTTTAAACACATGCTCAGGTGTAGTATAACTAGATTATTTTATTTACAGTTTTTTGTACTCATACCAATTAAGAATTAATTCATCCCAAATATAACCATAACCATCTTTTGCTGGTGGTTTAGGTATTGGTGTCTTCCAAGCAAGTGAATCTTCATCCCATATCCAAGATGGGTATGGCTTAATAGGAATAAATATATCTCTAATTACGTCATACTTGAATCCAATTCCAGCAAAATACTTTCTCATATTTCCATTGTATGAAGTTTGTAAGTATCTTCCAGTTGGATTGTTATAAAGGTTTCTTAAAAATTCAATACCTTTTTGTTCGGATTCAACACCATTGTCTAGTAAAACATCATTAGCAACAGAGTAAACAGCAACTACAATATTGTCTTGATTAATTTCTGCAAAATGAGCCATTGTTTTCTCCTTAAACCGTTAGGCTTCCATTACCATTGAACTGGTAGATGTATCTACCACCAGATTGAGTTGCCGTTGGTGAGCCAGTTGTAGATGCTGCTTCTTTGTCTAAACTTAGAATAACAACACCACTTCCACCAGCACCGCCACCACCAGCATTATCACGGTTTCCACCGCCACCACCACCCCTGTTTGCAGTTCCTGCTCCAGCCGCAGTTGATGGGCTATTACCGCCACCAACACCGCCACCACCAGAACCTGCAGCGCCGCCTGCGTTTTCTCCAGCACCACCGCCACCGCCTGCATAAGTTACAGATGAACCAGTTATAGATGATGCACTACCTGCTCCACCTGCTGCACCATTAGGGGCAGTTGCATTTGCTCCAGCAGCACCTTTACCGCCACCACCTCCGCCAGCCCAAGTGCTTGAAGAAGAGGAACCGCCGTTGCTACCCTCTCCAGAAGTTCCTGTTCCGCCAGCACCACTGGCATCTCCACCGCCACCACCAGAACCACCGTTTGCTCCAGTTATAGGACCTGGGTCCCTATAAAACCCTCCCCTACCACCACCAGTAGTAGTAATTGTAGTGAATGCAGTTGAAGAAGAAGTAACGGAAGATGTATTACCGCTTGTTGCGGTATTTCCAGAGCCACCTGCGCCAACGGTAACAGTAAGTACAGTACCACTACCAATTGAAAAACTTCCTGTTTTCATACCGCCTGCACCACCACCACCACCAACAGTTGACGGTCCGCCACCGCCACCAGCAACTACTAAATAATCAAATGATGTAATAGTAGGAACTGTTATTGAATTAGTTGCAGTTGAATCTGCACAAGTTCCATTAGCATTAGTTGCTTTAACTTTAAAAGTATAACTACTTCCAGAAGTAAGTCCTGTAAATGTATGTGTTGTAGAACTAGTTGTTGCTGCAGTTTGAGAAGTTTGCGCAGTAGTTCCATTAAGGAATGGAGTAATAGTTATAGATGTGAGATTTTTTCCACCATTACTTCCATTAGTCCAAGTAACAGTTACATCTGTAGTTAGAGCAGATGTACTTGCGGAACCAATAGTTCTTACTTCTGGTAATGTTGTTGGGGTTACTGCTGCTGCATTTGCAGTATTAACAGTTGTACCAAAATTGTTTTGAGCGGTACCGTAAACAGTATAAGCAGTTCCTGGGGCAAGACCAGTTAATGTTACGGTTGTGCTTGAACTAGATGCAGAATGCCCACCAGCCGTTGTATAAGCATTATACTGATTAGGCGTTCCGCCACCACTACCTGGGGTAAATACAACCTGTAACTTTCCAGCAGTAGATGTATAGGCATCACCAGTTGAAACATCTGTTGGTGTTGCAATAGAAGGAGTTGCTGGTGGTGCAGATGCTGCAACCCATTGTGTGCCATTATAAATTTCAAGGATTTCTAGTTCACCATTGTAAAAAGTGTCACCAATTACTGGACCAGATGGTCGAGCAGCAGTATTACCTGATGGGATTCCGCCTTTAGCGGGATATGATGAAAATGCCATTATGCAATCTCCACTCCACTGATGTGGATTGTCACAGCAGTTGTAGATGCATAACCTGAAATTGTTTTAGGTGTACCAGAAGCAGGGATAACCTGCTTTAAATCAAACACAGCAAGTGAGTTAGCAGAGATTGCTACCGTAGGCACAATCACTACTCCGTCAATTGCTACCGTTGCAGAGGCTGCACTTGTAGCAGCGTTAGCCAATACAATGTTTGTTACCACAGTTATAGTGGTTGTTGTTGGCACTGTATATAGCGTTGCACTTGATGTGGCTGCTGCTGTTCTAGCAAGAGCCTTTGTTACTGTAGCCATTAGTTACTACCTTTCGTTGTTGGTTAAAATTAATTGAGCAGTTTTAATCCATGCTCAGGGATACAAATTATTTAAAGAGGTTGACTTGTAGATACATCAGCAGGTCTAATTGGACAATTATGTCCAACCCACTCTTTGTTTATTTCAGACCATTTCCATTGGAAATCTTCTGAAACCTCAGTAGGTTTTGCGATAGGTGGTTCCCATTTAAATGTTTGATAATTTAATTTCCAAGAAGGATAAGGTCTTGGACTAATGAATACATCAAATGTATAATCATAGATATCTCCAACGGCTGCAAATTTATTGCGTATTGGAGTGCCACCTAGAGCGTGAACCCCATCTACAGTGTTGTAAGATGTTTTAATCCAAGTACCACCAAGATTATCTATTAACCATTGATAGCCCTCATCACCCGCTGGGTCGTTATTGTCACCTACGGTAACTCTAACTACTATATTATTTTTATCTATTTCTGCCCAATGACTCATTATACATACCTCACTATTAGTACGCCAGAACCGCCTGCTTTTCCTTCACTGTTTGCTCCACCGCCACCACTTCCAGTATTGGCTTTCCCTGCAGTAACTCCAGATGTATTTCCACCTGAAACACCACCAGTTCCACCGCCACCATATCCACCTCGTGGACTTCCGTAGGCACCGCCTCCGCCACCTCCAAGATAAATTGTTCCTGGATTAGAGCCAAGACTTGAAACTAATGCATTTGAACCATTTGTTCCAATCTGTGCTGCCCATAAAAATGCAGCAGTATCAGTTGTAGAACTATTTAGCCAATTGGTTTTACCATCTCCACCAATGTTTACTCCAGTACCTGGGTCACCATCAGCGTTTCCACCAGCAAGACCAGTTCCACCGCCACCACCACCATTGCAGCAGTTATACCCATTACCACCATTATTTCCATATTTATTAGTTCCAGTAGAAAGTGTAGAGTCAGCAGAACCACCAGCACCTGTTGCAGCGCCATCAGGGTGTCCGCCTCCACCACCACAACCGCCATTTTGTCCTGGACCAGTATTGCTGTTTCCAGCAGTATCTCCAGTCTTTCGTCCAGCACCACCACCACCAGCAGCAATAACTGTTGTGCCAAGGGATGTATTAGTACCTGGACTGGTTGTTCCTGCTTGTGCTGCACCACCTGAACCAATTGTAACAGTTTGGTTTGAGTTTATAGATACTGAAGGTGAATAAACAAGTGCGCCTGCACCGCCACCGCCAAAGCCACCACCACCGCCACCGCCGACTGCTAATATATCAAAATCAACAGTACCGCCACTAACGCCAAGTGTTCCATTAGATGTAAATACACGATAGTTATATCCACCGCTTGTAATCAAAGTACCGCCAGTAATTGTTGGTGCTACTGGTGTTACCGAAGAATAAGCACTTGAAGCAGGACTGTCTCCATTTGCATTGACTGCTTTTATTCTAAATGTATAAGCAGTTCCATTAGTTAACCCACTTACTGTTAATGGACTTGTTGTTTGAGCAGGACTAAATGCTGTATATGTAGTTCCATCAGTTGAATACTTATAGTTTGAAATTGATTTACCGCCTGTATTTCCAGCAGTAAACGTTAAAGTTACTGATGCACTTGCTGCTGTAGACGTACCAATAGTAGGTGCTTGTGGCAATGTTGTTGGAGTTACTGGACTAGCATTGGCTGTATTGGTTGAAGTTCCACTACTATTTTGAGCATTACCATACACAGTATAAGCAGTGCCAGGTGTTAATCCTGTAATTACTACTGTTGTGCCTACTGTTGTAAAACCACTATGTCCACCTGCTGTAGTGAAAGCGTTGTATTGAGTTGGTGTACCACCAGTGGCTGCTGGGACAAAAACAACATCCAGTGTTCCAGCAGTTGAGGAATAAACAATAGATGTTGATGAGTCTGTTACGCTGCTAATTGTTGGCGCATCAGGTGGAAAGCCCTCACTTTTTAGTACTTTCCAAGTTGTGCCATTGTAAATTTCTAATGCTTCTACTTGACCATTGTAATAAGTATCACCAATTACAGGGTTAGTTGGTCTACCAGCAGTATTGCCTGATGGGATTCCAGTTTTAGCGTTTAATTTATTTACTGACATTATGCAATCTCGCTTCCAAATGCGTTGAATGATACTGTTGCAGATGATGCATAGACTGTAACTACATCAGTTGCTGCAAGAGTTACGCCAATAGTAATCATGGTGCTATCGTTTGCTGCTACTGTTGAGTCATATGCAATGTAATGCTTTGCCGCTAGTGTTTCACCAGCAGGGCGAATTGCTACACGATAAGTTGCAGATGTTGCTGCCTGGTTTGTTACCGCAATGGTTGACAATACCGCTGACTTACCCGACCCTACAGTGTAAAGAGTTGTTGCTGTTGTTGCTGATGGGTTTAGTTGACCCAGTACTTTATATGTTGTTGCCATTGGTTATGCTCCCATTGTCATTAGTGCTGTCGGGGTTGAATCTGCTGCTGCAAGTTCTGCGTCTGTAGCAATGTTGGTTGCATCAGATGCTAGGTTTGCTAGGTCTCGTGCTTTTGTCATTAGTATGCTCCCATGATTGTCATGATGTCTTGTGCATTTTGAGAATTAGTAAAGTCTGTTGATGTAACTGCATTTGCTACCTCAAAGGAAGTAAATGTAATAATCTCAACAATATCGTTAGCAGCAAGTGCAGCAAGAGAAGTAATGCTTGAACCATTACTTGCTGTGTAATCTGAAGTGCGGACAAGAAGCACGCCGTTAAGATATACTTGTTCTTTACCAACAATGTATGAAAGTGTTGCGCCATTAGCATCAATGCCAGAGATTGATGTTTCTCCACCAGATGCTGTGTATCTGTAGCGATAGATTTCTGCAGAAGATGAGATAGAACCCCATGCAGAACCAGACCAAACAAACATAAGGTTACTTGTAGTGTTCCAATAAAGAGCACCAGTTACCAGTGCGTTGCCATCATTATCAACAGATGGAGCAGATGCTTTAGCGCCTAGGTATCTATCGTCAAAAGAATCGTATGATGCAGCAGCAGCGGCAGCAGAGGCTGCAGCAGCAGTAGCAGAACCAGCAACATCATCTACATACAACTTGGTAGCAGCGTGTAGGTTTTGAGTTGGAGCACCAGCAAGAGTTAAGTTACCAGTCATTGTAGAACCAGACTTAAGTACGAATGACTCATAAACAGTTCCACCTGCTTGGATTGCTGTTGCAATCTCACCAAGGGTATCTAATGTTCCAGGTGCAGAATTAACAAGGTCTGCCACTTTTGTATCTACGTAAAGTTTAGTTGCTGCATCTGCATTAGATGTAGGTGTAGCAAGAGATGTAATCTTCTGGCTATTAAGAGATACTGAACCAGTAGGTGCAGCCATCTGGTCTAAGCGAGATGTTCTTACCTGTGTATCAAAATCTGAGATAGTAGACGCAGCCTGTGAGCCTGTGTGGTTAGCACGAGCATATGGGTCAGATACCATCTTGGCTGCAGTAATAGTTCCATCTGCAATATCAGAGGCAACAATAGTGCCATCTACTAAATCGGCAGAAGTAATTGTGCCAGAAAGGTCTAACTTAGTTTTAGCAATTGCAGCAGTAGAACTAATGTCAGCATTTACAATAGTGCCATTGGCAATCATTGTAGATGTAACTGTGCCTGAATCATCCAGAGTTACTGCTGTGCCAGAAATCTTAGTCTTATCAATAGCAGCAGAAGAATTAATATCAGCATTAACAATTGTTCCATCAAGAATTTTAGCCGAAGTTATTGCTCCGTCTGCAATGTCTCCTGCGACAATTGTGCCATCTAAAATTTTGGCAGAGGTAATAGCGCCATCTGCAATGTCGCCAGCAACAATAGTTCCATCTGCAATCTTTGCAGAGGTAATGGCTGAATCCGCAATCTTTGCGGTAGTAACATTAGAATCAAGAATCTTTGCAGTAGTTACAGCATCAGATGCAATTTTAACAGCGGTTACTGCGCTATCAACAATCTTAGCAGTTGTAATAGATAGGTCATCAATCTTAGTTGTGCCTACAGCGCCAGTGGCAATCTTACCGCTTGTAATAGCGGAGTCTGCAATATCACCAGTAGCAATGGTTAAATCTGCAATCTTTGCAGATGTGACAGCACTATCAGCAATCTTGGCTGTAGTTACATTTGAGTCAGCAATCTTTGCTGTAGTTACAGAAGAAGACTGCAACATTGTTGTTGTAATCATATCTGTATCTGTAGTCTCAAGAACGTTTGCAATAGTCAACCCGTGTGCTGTGGTTGTATTCTCAATGTGTGTGTTGGCTTCACGATAGTCACGACCAATTGCCATGTGGCGGACAACTGCACCAGCAGAGTGAGCCTGACCAGTTGAACCATCAACACCACGAGTAATTGTTAGTGTGTTAGTGCTAACCGCACTGACATCTACAATTTCTTCAAGAACTGTATCTGGGTCAATAACTACTGTGAAAATTTCACCAGCAGAAATTGTTAAACCACCTAACAAGCCAGTACCAGAAACAACAGTAGCGCTTGTAGCGGTTGATGTAAGAGCCGCTGTCAGTGTTGTTTGCTGTGAGCGGGAGGAGTATTTACGTGTTGTCATTTAGGTTCCTATCGGCGGGAGAAGTGAACTCTTGTAGGGTAATTCGTCTGTTGTGCTTTATGTTCTTCTTGAAGACGCTGATTATATAAAGCGTATAGTTGCTTAGTTGCAGTTGAAGAAGCACCATATGGACGTTTGCTATCTGTCTCATCAGCCTGAGGGCTTGTCTGTGAAGCACGGGCTGGGTCAAGGTATGTAAGCAAACGATATGAAGCACCAAGAACTACCACGTCACGAGTAGATTCTGGTAAACCAGTTGTTGTTGTATAAACATCTGTGCTGTTTGTAAATGGTACTGGGTTTGTAGCGTATATAATTTTTACTGTGCGACCAGCAATAGGTGCTTCGCCTAAAGTAATTGTTTGAACTATATCTGTTCCAGTTGTATATCCAAATGCCTCTGGGTTAGCGCTGGCATCAAAATCCCATCTACGAATTGGAATCCACTCTTTTGTTGGACCAATACTCTGCCATGATACATAAAGAATATTACTAATATCTAAGTTAGCAAATGCATAGGTAGATACTGCTGCATTAAAAGTAAAACTAGTTGATTTAACAGCATACAGATTTGCGCCTAAGGCACGGATAGTGTCTTGAATGGCACGCTTAACTACATGCTTTGGAAAAGTTGGGCTAACAATTACTCTTGTATCAACAGCATGGGTAGTAGCAGTAGTGCCGTAAAACCCACGACCATATGGTGCAACTGTTGCTGTGTTTCCTACACGGTCATAGTTATCTACATACATTAACTCTTCGCCAATTTCAATTACACCTTTACCTAAATTTTCAGTAGTTGCTAATCGCAAAACTAAAGGAGATGAAGATGGAGAAGTTGTCGTAGTAATTGCTGTAGTCAGATAAGTAGAGCGGTCTTGAGTAAATGTGTATCCAGATAGGTTAATTAAAACCTCATCAATCATATTGGCAAATGTAGTCATTAGGCGTTTATACTCCGTAACGCAGCAGGGGCTGCTAATCCAGTAGTCGAAGCAAGTTCATTGCAGATACCATCAATATCTTTAAACTTATCCCTGGTTCTAGCAGCCTCGGCTTTAATATTAAGAGCACCTACAGTTGCAAGTCCAGTAGTACCAGCCCAAGCATTAGCAGCACCTTGTTCATCTAAACCAGTTGTTCCAGCAAGACGATTAAGTTCTGCTGTAAGACTACTACCTGCTTTGCCTAGTGCCATGGGTTACTTCTTTCTATGATATAAATTTATTTTTTCTTTTTTGCTGCTGCATTGTCAACTAGATTTGGATAAGGTCTACCCGCTGCTTTAGCACGGGCTTTAGCCTTAGCCTTTTGCGCTGGTGTTAATGGAGTTGATTTTTTATTAGGATTTTTTTTATCCCAGAATGCTTTCTTCTTCACCATTTCACCTTATCTGCCCAGTATGCTGCTGACATTTTGCCTTTGGCAATATTCTTAGCATGACGTGCTTTAAATGACGCCTGCCGTGCTGTTGGCTTTTTATCACCAGTAACACCCTGTTGACCAAAGCGAATGGTTTTAACCTTATCGCCTTCTTTAGCCACAACTACGTGTGACTTCTTTGGATGATTAGGTGTGCGCTTTGGCTTATTAAAACCTGACACACCTGCTCGCTTTAACCGTGGGTCCATTGTTATCCCTTAACTTTCTTTAGCCTAGGATTTTTTTTCTTAGCAGCAGGGGAAGCCTTGCGGGCAGCCGAAGCAAGAATCGCACTTGCATTCTCCTTGCTGATTCCCTGCTTCTTCGCAATTCCCGCAGCAACTTTCTTGAACCCAGGATGCTTCTGTTTCACTAACGTTGCCGTCCTTTAACATATTTACCGTTCTTATCAATTTGGTCGGATGAAGTACCCTTCTTCCCCTTAACGATTGCATTGATTGCTTCAATAACTTGGCGGTCCTGATTGTTGCCAGATGACATAGCAGCACGCTTTGTTGCTGCTTCATTTGCTGGACCACGGTTTTGATAATCAAACTGTGCGCCGAGTGATGTGCCAATTGCAGTAGGAACGTCTCTTACTTCACGCAATGCGTTACCTACATAGCCACCAATTCTTTGGATTGGACTTTTACGGGTAGCCATATTACTTCTTCTTACCCATTTTCTTCATGCCCTTTTTCATTTCCATCATCTTCTCAGACTTGGATTCCATCTTTTCTCCTGCCTTGTAAGCAGCCTTCTTAGCAGCAGCCTTACCTTTTGCAGTGTATGGGAACTTCTTGTTTCCTACTTTTGGCATTATACTTGTCCTATCTCTTTCATAACCTCGGCTACTTTATGGTTTATTTTTTCTGCTTTAGGCATAGTTTCCGAGTTGTATGCTGTACCTAAAACTTCTGATGCTTCATGCGCTTGCTGTATATCTTTCATGGTAGTTCCTGCTGGACGCATACCTTGGTCTCTTGCATCTCTATAAGCCTGTAGTTCTGCATTCCATTTCTTATCTGGAATATCTCTTTTAGCATCTCCAGCATTTACCTGAAGACCCATTACCTTACATCCAAAACAATCATCCAATGGTTCTGGATGTTCTTGCCAGTGATACGCCATCAATCCCCCTAGATTGCTGTGAAGTTTGCTTCTGTTACTCCAACTCCGCCTGCAATTAATGCAGCCTTAGTTGCCTCATTAACCGTGTGGTTATATCCGCCACGGTAAAATTCGTCATAGTCATCAAGTGAACTATCAATTGGATAACGAACCTGTGAATATGTTGCACCGCTTTTAGCAATGGAGATACCTCTATTGTCTTTGTAAAAATAGTGTAGGCGGTGTCTACCAATTGGTCCTTCTCGGACTATTGGTGTTGTGAATATGTAATCTGCCATTGTTCTCCCTTAATGAACTTACTGATGAGGCTAGGTTTCCCTAGCCCCACCCGTCAATCAACTAAGCAATTGATGAACCTGATTCGATTCGATATAGAGCCTCTTCACGGTAGCGTGCAAAGCCAAGAACGCCATACCAACCCATTGGGCGATGACGCATCAACTTGTCAACTACTGGTCCGATTACTACATGTGGCTCTTCAGCAACTGCCTCAGCCAATGCTTGCTGTCCAGCAAGGATTGTGCGGTAGTTACGTGCTGAAGAAGCACCATCGGTTGCATTGTAAAGACGTGCAGATTCTACGAAGTATGCACCTTCGTATGTTCCGATTTCTCCTGCCCAGATGCGGTCTTGTGAAGAACCGTATTGGTTAGGAAGAAGCCATCCTGCTGAACCTGTCTCAGCACGAAGGTCGTGTGAAACTTCTGGGTGGATACCACACCAGTATAGGCTGCCCTTGCGAGCAATAGACTTGTTAGCACGTAACTTAGCAACAGCCTTACGGATGTTTGCTGAAGATAGTGTTGCTGCTGCAGTAATTGTTGCAGTAGATGTTGCTGTTGAACCTGAGTAGATTACGTTTGAACCACCACGAAGAGTAGTCATCGCAACTTGGTCAATAGAATCTGCAAGGTTGAATGCAATAATGTTTGCAATTGCAGGGTCTACATCGGCAAGTGAGAACAACTCAAGTGCACGAGTTACCAACACTGAGTTACCGTACTCGTTAAGAGTAATGGTTACTGAGGTTGGTGTAGACATTGCTACTGCATCTGGGTCAGCATCTTCTGTTAGTGCAGTTGTTGCTGCTGAAAGGTCAACATAGCGTTGTAGAACAACTGTTGAACCTGGGATTGATTGTTTTGCGGGACGCTTATCTGCGACAGAACGAATTAGGGGTTCTGAGCGGAGAGCGAACTCTAGAAGACGGTCATACGCCTTCTGGACTAGACCTGCTGCACCTGCGGTACCTCCGAGAGAGGAAGAACCTGTTGATACGTAGGAGTTAGCCATTTTTCACCTCCAAGTGAATTAGGAAACTATGATTAGTTTTGTGAGTTCAGGAATGCAATCAACTCTTCCGCACTCTGTGCGTTATCAAGTTTTGAATTCAAATCCTGTGCTCGTTCAGGGGTCATAGCATTCTGAGTAATTACGTCTTGTTGACGTAGTGCCGCAAGGTTTACATCTGTTTGCTCTTTGGTCTGACCATTGTCAGATACCTGCAATCCAAATAGGTCTGCGTTATCATCGAGCCAATTATTAACTGACTCCTCGTTAACATCATCCAAATCCTTGAGGATTAGTCTTACTGCTTTTGCGTTGACGCCCTTCTTTTCTAGGACTTCTTTGACGGTTCTCTCACGTTGCACCTTGGATAAACCTTCAAGTTGTTCGGTAAGTTCTTTGATACGTTTCTCATCAGCACGCTTGGCTTTGCGTAACTTCTTTAACAAGTCACCGCCATCGTTTGAGTAAGTGTCTGTATCATCGATGTCGTCATCTTCATCGTCCCAGTTTATGTTGTTGCTCATAGCAACCACCCTTTCTATTCGTTGATTAGTCGCAAGCCTCAAGTCAGTTCGGGGAAACTGGTTGGCTCTTGCTCCCAGACTTATACGCTGCGTGGGGCTGGTAGGTCCACGTCAGGAATTTTTAGTATTGTCCTGCTGATGAGGTTCTGTTTAGATAGCCAGAAGCATAAGCACCCTTAGAGGCACCAGAGGCGCCAAGGAATCTATTCTGCTCACGGGCTGCTAGGTCTGCTAACTTACGCTGCTCAGAGGCTAAGCCCTTTAGATAGGCTCCTTCTGCTTCTGATTGTGTATAAGCATCACCCTCAAGTTGACCAAGTTTCATAGCAGTTGGTAGTGCAGATGCAACCTTTGCATATCCAGTATTGGCTGCTGCCTCAGTTACCCCAAGTGCTGCTAATTCTTCTGAACTAAGGACATTAGTAACAAGTCCTTGACGTGCTGCAGCAGAACCAATCTGTGCTGCTTGAACCTTAGTAGTCAATCTTGTTTCTGTTTCCTTAGGGTCTAAGAAGTATGAAACTAAATCTTTATCAGTAACTGATGGATAGTAGGTTTGGAAAGTCTTAAGAATTTCTGGACGGCTATTGACTTCCTCAACTGCCATCTGAATTCTTTTCTTAACCTCAGTAGGTGCAATATCTGCGCCAATGAATGTAGCAAGTTTTGCCTGTTGATTCTCTCTTGAAGAACCAAGAACGTTGCTAACACCGTAGGCAGCAAAGGCTTCTTGCATTTGATTCTCTAATTGTAGGTAAACATCTTCGCTATAAACATTCTTGCCAGCAGCACGGCGTGCTTCATTACCAGCAAAACGTGTTTGATATTGCTTTGTATTACGAAGTTTTAAAGTTGCTTCGGCAGACGGAGTTCCAGTAAGGATTAAATCCTTAACAGTTTTAGCCAAATCACCTAGTCCATACTTGGTAAATTCTGACTCAAGAATTGCATAAGCAGAACCACGTTCTAGTCTTAGACGCTCTGCTTCTTGGGCTGCCTGTAAATCTGCAGCATATCTAGTTGCTGCTGCTCCAGCATTGGCTGCTGCAAGGGCTGCTGCTGATGCATCTGCTGCTGCTTTGCTTGCAGCATTAGCATCATTGGTTGATACCCATGTATTAACAAATGCCTGTAATTCTTCTGCACTATTAAACTTATATGTTTGACCAGTATTAGGGTCAGTCCAACTGTATGTTTTAAAACCTTCAATAGTAACTGTGCCGTCACTCCAAGTAACAGTTTCTGTTCCATCTGGATTCTTAACACGAGATTTTTCTGTTTTAGTTGTTACTGTTGAAGTAGTTGGATTAGTAGTTGTTTTTGTTGTAGTAGCAGTAGTTGTTGTTGGTGTGCTAGTAACAGTAGTTCCAGTAAATCCAGAGGCTGCATTAATGCCAGCAAGGGTTGTTGTATTTACACCTGAGCCAGCAGTAAAAGGATTACGACCACCTGTAACACCACCTGCATAGGTATTACCAGATGTTGGAGTTTTATTTACTACAGGTACTGTAATCTTTTGACCAATAGAAATCTTATTAAGATTAGTAATCTGTGGGTTTGCAGCAGCAATGGCTGCAACGCTAGTATTATTAGCCTTTGCAATTGCAGATATTGTATCGCCCTTTTTTACGGGTACTTTTTTATCAGCCATTATTATCCCTGCAATCCAAAGTCACGTAAAATTGATAGCGCAAAATTACCGACTTTCTCGTGGGCTTCATCTGTCATTTCCCAATCTGGGTGCTGCATAGCAGCCATATCCATTTCCCAGAGAGTCTTTAATTCCCCTTTATCATTAAACATATTCTTCTGGAACCAAGGGTCCTTCATGGTCATGTTAGCCTTTTGTAGTTTAGTTCCAATACGAGTCACATATGGTTGATAAACGTCAGATACTGTTAGTCCTTGACGCATCAAGTTTCTAACAGATTCAGGCTGACCAATCATTGCCTTTGTTTCAATCTCTTTCTTGATGGCAGCAAGACTGTCGCCCATATCTAAACGCTTCATCCAGCCATTGATATCGCCTTGGGTAAAATCTTTTTCTAATTCAAACCCTTGTTTAACTGCGTAAGATTTAATGTCCTCAATGTTTTCAGCAATGTTACCTGTTGGCTTTAGAGGATTAAACTTAATCTTTGTATTTAAGAAACGAGCAATGTAGGCTGTATTCTTTTCATTGGCTGAGTCGTATAACTCTTTAGCCCATGTATCTAGTTCGGCATCAGTAAAAGCAATACCCTTTTGTGTAAGTTGTATCTGAAGACTTGCTTTAGCCGTATCAAGTCCACGGGCATAGTCAGTATTCTGAGTAGCCTCTTTAACCTTCTTTGCATAGTCTGGGTCAGTAGGACTAATCTCTTTAATTAATGCTTCATATTGGCGCTTGGAAAAACCACGAGCCTGAATGGTTTGACCATTCTTGATATACCACTGTGTGCTAGTAAGTTCTTTAGCAAACTGGTCTGCTGTCTTTTTCTTATTTACCGCATCAGTTAAGAATTGTTTTAACTCTGGGTCACTAATAAAGATGGTGTCAATATAGCCATACAGTTCCTTGGCTTTGGCTAAGATTTCCTCAAAGGTTAATTTTGGAGCCATTAACTAACACCTATCGTTCTCTTGAATATATCGTAGTAACCAAGGATTTGATTAGCCTTAGCCTCATCCTTTTCAGCAATCTGTTCAATTAAATACTGTTCTGTATCAAGACCAGTTTTAGTTGTGCGTGACTTCATGTCACCTTCAATGTCTCTAGTTGTGCTAATGACATTTGGATTCTTGCCCTGTTCTTTTTGAAGCAATGGACGTAGTTCAGCCAATTCTTTTTCATCTGGCTCACGACCCATTAACTTTTTATAGATAGCAATAATGTTTTTATCTGCTTCAGTTCTACCCATAACAACAGCATCTGTGTATGTCTTGGTAGTACTTCCAGCACCACGGGTAGCAGTAAGGAACTCATCCATAGTCTCAAATTCTTTGACACCATAAAACTGATAGTTCTTAAGTTGCTTGATTGTAAAGTCAGATGCTGCTCTATCAAGAGCGCCAGTAATTAACTTATCTGCTTGACTTGCTGGAATCTTATTGCTTGTTAGATATCCAGATTGATACAGTTTATTAATTAAACCTTGCTTGCTTCCGTATTGCTTTACTAGTTGAGCCTCGTATTTATCACGGGCTACATCTGAAGTTTCAAGGGCTACGCCTTTATCCTCTGATGGTTTAGCAATTACAGAAGGAATTCTTTCATCTCTTTTTGTGGCAGGTTCTACATAGATATAACCTTGGTTAACAACTGGGTCACCCTTTGGGTTAAGAGTATTAGGTGATGACCACTGCATAACTGGACCACCAGGGGCTTCACTGATTCTTGCAGTTGCTAGTAGATTTGCTACAGACTGCTCATCAGTAAGAACTGTCTTACCAGTATTAGGGTCAACACCAGGCTTAGGCTTTGGATTTCTAATCTCAGCAGCCTCAGAGCGAAGAGTAGCAGCAAGTGCTGCATTACCTGTATCTTCGGCTAAGTCAGCCTCTTTTTCTTTAGCCTTTGCTCTAGCCTCACGAGTGCTTAAATCTTTTTGTTCTTTTTCTGTAGCCTTCTTTGTTTCAACTGCACTCTTAGCAGCACTTAATTCTTTTTGAACAGTCTTATATTGAGCATCAAATTCATCATACTTCTTTTTGGCAGCGTCATAGTTAGCCATACCTCTTTTAGATGAACGCATAATCTGAAGTTGTTCATCACGTGCTCTAACAATATAACTTAACTGTGCTTGTATTTCGTAAACTGGTCTTTGTCTTGCCACACTTATACCGCCGCTCTGTAAGTATCTCGTGAGTAATACTTTAATATTGAATTAAAGATTGCTCTTGCTGCTTCTTTAACCGCTGGGTCTTCTGACGCCAACTGATTGATAATGCCCTCAACACGAGCACGATAATCTCTCTTAAGTGATGATGCGTTATAAAGACTACGGACTTGGTCGCTTTTAGCAAAACTCATAAAGTCTTCCATAGCCTGAACTGCTGTCTTCATCTTAAGTCTGACACCATCTTCGATGTTAGTTGTTGGGTCTGATACCAACTGCTTTAGACTACTAAGCATTGATTCTTCTGTAGCAATCTCATTACCGCCACCAGTAATAGCACCAAGTAGAAGTGGATTAGATGCTAACAAACCTTTACGAGCCGCTGTTGCGGTCTCAATAATCTTCTTGCGCTCTGAGATATAGGTCTGACTAGCAAGGGAATCCTTTTCCCATGATGCAATGTCGTAATAAGCCTGCTTATCTTCAGCAACCTGAACATCTCTGAAGTATGTTTCTAAGTCTTTATCCTTTAGAAGGTCTGATGCTTGTAGCCAGTTATAGATACCAGCATTAAAGTCACCAGTATGTGGACCAAAGATATATGCTGCCTCACCATAGGCACCAATTAACTTCTTGTTATCAATAGCCCAGTTACGCATCTGAGTAGTCTTTGAGATAAGAACCTTAGTCTGCTTCTCATCACGGGCTACTGTATAAACAATCTTTCCTGGATATTGACCAGTAAAGATACTTAAAGATAGTTCGTATGGGTCTTGAACATCGCTGCCATATTTCTTATTAACAGCCTCATAGATATCCCAGAACTCATTACGTAATCCAGTAATACCTACATCAAGTAGATAGTCTGGAACATCCTTGCTTTCTTGCATGGTTGCTGTTACTGGAGATATAAGACCTAGGATAGAACGTAATGCAACTACGTTGTGAGCAGATGTACGAATAGCATTTAGATATTCATACTTCTCTTGGTCACTAGCAGTAGGCTGAAGGCTTAATCCATGGGCTGCATTGTAGGCAATAGCCTGTTGTGCAGCAGTTACTTCTTGTCTAGTCTTCTCATTAACAGGGAGAATATTCCACAGTTTTAACAATGAACCAGGAACTAAAGCACGAACAATATCTACGTTATCGCCTAGGTTTCCTAATGCATAATTATCAAAGTCTTGTGCTGCTTTCTCTGCGCCAGGAATAGGAACTTTACTTACTAAGTTCTTCATACCAATTACGCCAAGTGCTGCAATAGGACCGCTAAGTAAAGGCAAACCAGAATCAGGTGAAAATGATGGGTTTACGTTTGCTAACTTAAATGTAAAGTCATTAAACATTGGCTGCTTGTATTGGCTTTCACCAGTTAAAGCCTTAATGCTTGTATCAGTAGCCTTAAAGATAATATTGTCCATAGGCATCATGATGTATGGCTCACCATTCTGGTCTTCGTGGAACATACCACTTGAAGATAATCCAAGGTGAGCAAGACGCATACGGTATAGAACTGTAGGAGATACATCCTTTAGGCGGTATACACGGCGCCAGAAGTCTTCAGTTGCACGGTAGAAACGACCAACTGTTCTTACCTCTACTGCAAAGTTAGAGCGAATAGATGGGTTATCTGCAAACTTTAATACTGTATCTGCTGCATCATTAAGTGCAATCTCAGTAAAATGCTTTGCTGACTGCTCTTCAACTATGTTATTAAGACGAGCCTGTGCCTTATCACCCTTCCATTTGGTTGGGTTTTCAGCAATCATCTTGGCTCTTAACTCACGAGCATAGGCTGTCTGAATACCTGAATACTCTTTACGTAGTCTTAGATAGGTAGTCATAACTGCTGGTTGACGTAGTAAACCGTTGACTTGCTTATCCATTGATTCCATCATGGTATTACCAAGACGCTTAAATGCGCTATCAAATGTAGTTAAGTCAGGGAATTCAATACGAGTCTGAATTAAACCTGATGGTTGATACCCTCTAGTTAGTTCATCAAACTGCTTAAAGTCAACCATCTGTGCAGCCTTTTGCCACTTGCTGCCAATCTTCCACTTACGCATACCCTCTGCTTGCTGCGCTTTTTCTTTAGCAACTAGGGCATTGTAGTTAGATTTGATTGCATCATATAGACCTTCGTTGTAACTTTTAGGCCCACCATGGAAGTTATCTCGCATATCCATAAGCATGCGCTCTAAGTGGACACGAGCAATATCAAAGTCTGTCTTACCTTCTTGGCGCATAAATACTGAATCACCAAAGAAACTATTAAACTTCTTAACAGCATCTATGTTCTGCTCAGTTACTTGCCAAACATCATCTACCTTCTTCATGCCAAGGTAGGTATACATATCGTCCATAGCCTTAGAGAAGTTCTCAGGTGTCTTTAGGGCACCATGATTAAAGAATGCAATAGCAGGGGCTACTCGGAAATCATCAGCAATCTTTAGTCCTCTACCATGCTGGCGAGGTGTAGCAAAACGTATATACCAGTTGTCATAGTGAGCAAGGGTTACATACTCTGGGTTAGCATCACGAAGTTTCTCTACTGCATACTCTTCGTATTTAGTGCCAGACTTTAATCCCTCATTCTTAACGAGTTCATCAATTTCTTTCTCAGAAAGATTCTTGCCTTCATGCTTTTTACGTGCCATCTTGCGACCAACAGCATTCAAAGCATTAGATAGTTCGCTAAGGTTAATCTGATTGTTTCTAATAACCTCATCAAATGATGAACCTAAAGAACTTCTAGCAGCAACTGAACTAGCCATTGTGTTCAAGATATCTGGATTGTAAATCATTGCTTCATTCCAGTGCTGCATAGCCTCATCGCCAAGTTTTTCTGGCAAGAAAATCTTTACACGGTCTGCAATAGCCTGATTAATTACAAGATGTTGAACCTCAGCAGGTGAAACACCAGCCTGTTCTGCAATCTGTTCAATGATTCTGTTGCGGTCATCTACGCCAAGGTATTGGGATGATGGACCTTTACCAAATAACTTACGTAATGTGCTACCAACTGGACCTTCTGCTGCGCTACTACCAGTATAAGCAGCACTGGCACGACCAGTTTTACGTCCTTCATTCTTAACAAAGTTTAATATGTCTCTACCAGGTGCGGTAAGTGCATACATAAAGCCTTCATCAATAGCAGAACGAATACCCAAACGTGGGAAAAGTGTAAATACAGACCAAAAATCTGTAAAGTCTTTAGCAAACTTAGACTTAGTTGCACCTTGTGCAGCCTTAATAAGGCTTTGCTTTGACTTTATCTCATTTGCTTTAAGTGCAATCTCTTCTAAAGGAAGCGGACCTACACCTCTTGCAATCTGAGACGGATGAATTGCTCCAGAACCCTCAAGTAATGCTGTGTCATTCTCATACTTAATCGTATCTTTGGAAAGAAGTCCAGCAAACTGGTCATCAACTTCAGTTCTTACTGTAGTTGTAAAGCCAGCACGTCCATTGTGAGTCTTCTTTAGGTATTCTTTCATGATTGCATCATCAGTAATACCAGCACGCTGCATAATTGCTGCGTAAAGATTACGCATTACTACAATCTGCTCATCTTCGGTAGATGCTAAAAACTTTTGTGCTACAAAATCTGCCATATCACGGTCAAGAACTAAACGAGCATAGTTTCTAACTGTATCAATTGTCTTAACTGCATCATCGCCAGTTAATACTGCCTGTCCCGCTGGGTTACGGGCTGCCATCTTGCCTGCCCACTTACCAAATGCGTTTACTTTATTTTTAAATCCCTTAATATCTTTTTCTTGCTTTGCAAATTCAACAATCTGTGGATTTACAGCCTCATCAGACTTACGTCCTGCAGTTGAAAGGATATCCCATGTATCTCCACCCTTTATTTGCAGTTCTTCTGCACCACGCTTAACGTTAAAGAAGTTATCAGCGCTAACAAAGGCTTTATCAAAGGTTGCTTCTAGGAAAGACTCAAGACCACGAGTAAGACGGCGGTCTGCACGAGCAGTAACCACACCATTACGGCGATAAGTCATACCATCTAAGCGACCAGAAAGTAATAGATGCACGTTTGATGCCTGAGAAAAAACATCTTCTGCTTTTTCAGCATTAAACATTTTCTTCTTAGCAAAAAATTCTAGTGCTTCATCATTATTGTAGCCAGGGAAACGTCTTCCAATTTCACGGCGAACAATTGCTTTCTCTGCTTCTGTCTTTGTAGAAGCAAGACGCTCAATCTCTGGACCAAACTGCTCATCCCAAAGTTTAATAACACCTTTATCTTTGAATACTTGAGATACACCAGAAGCGACATCATCGCCAGCCTTAGTTACAAGTTCTGCCAACTGTGTTCCACGAGTTGCAGCCTTGCTTGTTCCACCAGTAATCCAAGTAAGTGGGTCTATAGCAAGTTGATAAATAAAATCAATTACACCTGAAACATTTTTAGTGGTTCCATCAATGTAATCGCCAGAAAGACCACCATTCTTAGGTGGTTTTCTATCAAAGATTCTAGCAATATCACGACCAGGGCTAAACTGTGCATACTTAGCAGCATCCATTACTTGCTTAAATGCATCTGGATTATTAAATGCTTCTTCAACAGCAGCAGTAATCTCTGGAGTTAAATCTCCGTATGCTTCAAGAATTTCTCCAGGCTTCTTGCCTTCAAGTAATCCTTTTGCTACATAAATCTTTGCCTTACCAAATGTATTTTCAGCCTCAGCAATTGCTTGGTTGTCATATAGGTCTCTGCCGTCCCAAGCATCGTCCCAAACTTTCCAATCAAAAATACTTTCGCCTTGTGCTACCTGACGAGCAACTTTATAAGGCTGATTAATAACACGATTGTATGCACCAGCAACTTTAAACAATCCAATAAGTGGGCTTGCAAGTAGTTTGCCAGTAAATTTTAAAGCGCCTAAAGCACGGTCACCAAAATCTGGTGGCTGTTGCATATAGTCAGCATCGCCAAAGAATGATTTCAAACCTTCTTGAGCATTAGGGTCAAGTAATTCAAACTCTCTACGTGCATCATTAGATGACATCTGAGTAAGTTCTTTATTCTTTTTGACAGCCCAAGACATTTGTTCAACTTGAGTCTGTTCTCTAGGACTCAGGTTTGCTCTAGTTGCTGCCTGATAAAGTGTAGGTGACGCTTCAGCGACAATGGGTTTTAAAACTCTCACTATGCGCTCCTAAATAAACTTTGAAAGAATAAGTTCTACTTCGCCTGTATCATCAAACATTGCTACTTTTGCAATAGTATCTCTAGGATTTGATTTATAACGTGGCAAATCCATCATTGCTTCTGAGCCAACTCCTGGTCCAGCGTCAATACCAGCAGTTCCTGGCTCTTCTGGAAACATAGTTGGTGCATCTAGTGGGACAACATTCATGCCACCCATTGAAGGAAATGGATTTCCCTGCATAGGTTCTTTTACTTGGTTGTCGTAAGTTTCTTTTCCCTGTCCATAGGGTAATCCTGGGATGTAAGTTGCTGCCTGTGTTGGTGACCCGTCAGTGCGCTGACTAAGACTTCCAGGACCAGATACTGGTGCTGGGTTATTAGGTTGTTCGTATCCACCTTTGCCTGCCATTTAATCCTCATCCTCTTCTGTTTCTTCTTTAGAAAATGTTTCATTGTCATATTCCTGTGCACATTGCATCATTCCATATGCGTTCCAAGGCGTCATAGCCTCGCTTACTTCTGTATGTAAATATCTTGTTCCCTCATAATCTGCCCACTCGGATACTAATACCCAGTTGATGCAAACAAATTCTTCACTAGTTTCTTGTTCAATTAAGAAACGTAATGCGTCTTCAACTTTCTGTTGAAATTTATTACTCATGCGTATTGTGTCCTAACAACAACTGGCAGCGCTGTATGTATGTCCCACTTTGCTGCAATCTCAATTGCTGTTGTTACAGCGACTTCCGCATCTTCTGGTGAGAAAGGTAGACCTCCGTGGCAATAACTCTCCATAACGCCAAGGGCAATGTCACCACCGCTCCCAGAAAAATAAATACCGTTAACATCACGGTCCCAAGAATAATCTTCAAAGACAGGGTAAATAACTCCACGGACAACAATAATAAATGACGAATCGTGTTCGGCAGCATCCCCATCTTCTTTCATGTCATAACCAGCATCAATAAATACTTGACGCATTTGTGGAATAAACTTTTGCGTCATGAACTTGTCTAAATTTTCATTTACTGTTGGCTTAGGTGCTTTCCAACCAAACTGTAAAATATTAGAACCACGGCTAGAACCAGAGCCAGCAATTAAGATTCCATTGTTTTCAATAATCTTATGCGTTGCAAGATTCATTGGACGACCACTATCGTCAGATGAACGAGAGTCGCACCCAATAACAGCCCAGCCATCACCCTGTATAGCAGCAAGTGTTGTCATCGTCCCCTCCTTGCTTATCTACGTACGGATGTTCTTGCGCTTGCGCTTGCCTTACCACCTGATGTTAAAGATGCTAATAGTGTTTGAATGTCTGGTCTGCCTGCGCCACCTTGAGGTGGAAGAGCGCCTCCCACTGGTGCGGCGGGAGCAGGGGACATTTGCTCAACCTGAGGTGCACCAGCAGGAGGTTGTTCTGGAGTGAAGACCTCGTTGATAGCGTCTTCAATACTTACACCCTTTTGACGTGCTTTGATTACATCTGCAATTTGTTTAACCAAACCAGTTGGGTCTTGTCCCTGTGTAATCATCTGAGGAATTGCTTGAGCAGTTGCCTGTAGTGCGCCAACCAAAGTGTTACGCATTTCTTCTACTTCAATTTTTTCTTGTTCCATAGTTACGTTAATTCCAAATGGAAGTTCACGCATTGCCATATCACGGCTAATTAACTTACCGCCAAGGGCTTGTAGCATAAAGATAAGTCCTTGTGCAGGGTTAAGTCCTGCCAACATTCCATAACGAACATCGGCTGAGTAATCCTTTTTAATATCCTTTGATGGTAAATAATCAAGGCTAAACGGAGAGCCTGCATCTACACCACGAATTGTCTTCTGATAGTTAAAGAACATCTCATCAATCATGAAGCAGAGAGAAAGAACTTCCTTCAGAGAAGAAGCAAAGATTGCTTGGGCAGATTTAACTTGTGTATCAAAACCACCCATAAGCGCTTGAACGCCTTGTCCCGTGATGATTGATGCATCAATGTTTCCAGTACGTCCTTCTGGATAACGTGTTCCAGTTCGGAGTTCTGCCTGTAGTAATGACTGTTCGGTAAATGCTCCAGGTGGAATGTTGAGGTCCACACGGCGCACACCTGCTGGAGAGTTGGTGCGGATAATCGCATCTCCACCAAGTTGTAGTTCTTGCACATCGCTTGGAACAACGATTGGTGCCTGTACAGATTTCTCTGCTGCTTCCATCGCAAGTAATGCGAACCTGTTACGAAGCAGTTGGATACCTAATACATCATCAAATTGTCCACGCATTTCGCCATCTACTGATGGACGTTTTGCTACAACAACCATCATCTTGCCAATTGGATTAGGCGCAGATGATAGAACTAGGTTGTGACGTTCTGGCATATAAATTAAAGATTGGTCTTTATCGTAATAACGAACAATCTCAACTTGAGCATGCAAGTCTTGCTTGTATCCTCTTTCGCCAAGAAGTTGTCCTTCAAACTCTGGGAACTGTGCAACCAGTTCTGCAAGCGGAAGGGTATAGCGTTTAGCGAAGGCAATACAACGCCCATAGCGGTCAAACTCTGGGTAAGCCCCGATTGGACTTTCTATGCGTATGCGAGGTAAGCCCGCTTCTTCGTCTAATTCAATTATGAATGGGACGAAACCGAATGTGATGTACCAGTCTGCGCCTGTGTACATCTGTACTTGAAAATCAGAATGTATAAAATAGTTAGAAGCAATACGAGTTCTTTTATCAGCGAACTGGCGAGCACGGTCACTGACTTGATTCGCTGCAGAACAGTTAACGGCTGGCAGTGGTGCCATGACTTCTGACAAGTCTTTGGCAACAATGTCAATAAAGTTTGCGACAACATTTGCATCTACACCCTCTGGAAAGAATTCAGGATAAACTTGAGAGATTTGTCCTTTGCGGACAGCAAGAACGTCTTGGTGTCTACGGTCACGGTCTGCTGAACGCATGCGTAAAGAATCAATGCGTGCTGCAATCTGGTCAATACTTAATGCCATTATTTTCCTATCCGTAAGTTTCAGCCCATTGTTCTTGGAAGGCTTCGTCTAAATTGACTACGTATCTTTGTTCTCTTTGTGCTCTGGTTACCCAGCGATTATTAGCAAACTTAGTTAAGTTACTTGTTTGCTGCATAAACTCTCTAGCACGAAGAACCGCAAACCATAAAGCCATAACACAGTCTGTCTTACCCCGTGTGTTGGCTTTCCAAGTTATTAGTTGTTGAACTAAAGACTTAAGCCCCTCTGAATCAGATGTTGATGGAAGTTCGATTGTATTGTTGCCTTGGAACTTTCCATCTCGCATAGTGCCAAACAAGGTTGACATAGATGCCACACCGAAATTTGTGTCCCACTTATTTTTTCCAGTAAAGTGTGCTTCAAGCCTTACGCCGTAGGTTGCGAGCCACTGGCGTAAGTCCTCATCTAGTGAGTAAGCCTTCTGGTGAGCGTTGATTTCAACACGAAATTCTTGTGGCTTATATCTACCAACAAGTTCTTCGATAGTGTTACGAATTTTTTGAGGATTCGGTTCGCTCATGTTTATGCAGTCGAGTACATAAATTTTACTATCTGCTCTGTTATAAGTTACAACTACAAAAGCAGCGTTACCTGCCATAGCAGGGTCAAAGCCAATTATTGTGTAACCTTCAATAGCAGTCGGATGTCCCACCGCCCCTTGCTTCAAGGGACCACGTCTCCTAGTACCCTTGATACATGCTTGAATCAAGGCGGGCGGGAAGATGGAATCTTCTTCGACATCCTCCTGCTGATATACCAAAGCCCAAGTTGATGGAGTTACTTCGCCTCTGCGCCGTTGTAAAGTTTTGCCATCCCACTTAGGATACAAACCTTCTTCATCAGGTGTGTCCTCATCACCATCCCATGGTGAATCAGACTTAGCCCAAAGTGTTACCCACTTAGCAGGGTCTTCGTCATACTCTAAAACTGCTGGCATACCCATGTAGGTAAAGGGACACTTACCCCCAGACCAATACTTGGGTTCTCTTAACTCTCTATAAAAATCTGTGGCAGCAATTCGTGTGCCAACGATAAGAAGTTTACCGTTCTTACCTAGACGGGTAATAACTTCTTTTTGTAGCCAGTCAATTTGCTTCTCGAACTCATGGGCGTTAGATGTAGTAATGCAGTCATCAAGAATGATGAGGTCAGCACGGGCACCGTAAATCTGACCACCCATACCTAGTGCTTGAAGGGTAGGGTCCTTTTCGCTTGAGTTTCTCGCATCACTCCCAAGGTAGACGGTATCAACTCGCCAAGTATCAGAGTCATCTTTCCAGCCACCTTCTGGTCCATAAGTTGTTTGCAACTTTAACCAGCGAGGGTGGGATAACCGTTGCTTGATTGCGTACACGAATTCTCGTGCTTTGAGTAACGTCTTACTGACCACGATAATGCGGACGTTAGGATTGAGAGCGATACGATAAGTTGAGTAGTTGACGGTAATGACCGTGCTCTTAGCATGCTCAGGGGGAACGTTGATTAGTAGTCGAGATTGTTGCCCTGGCTCATACTTCATCGAAGGGTGTAGCCATGAAGGCTCTCTACCCTCCAGTAGGTCAATCCAATCTAGGTGATGTGGAAAAACCCTTTGGTCCAAAAAAATTTCGGAGAACTGGGGAAAGGCGATTTCATCCTTTGCAATTCCCAGCGCTTTCACAGATTTGTTCTTGGCGTCTTCTTTAGCCTCGGCTAGGTCAGCGGCAAATTTTTTATCTCTGAGCATCCAGATTCTGACCGTATCTGGTTTTTTGCCACAGAGTTCCATAGCCTTATGAGGACTATGTCCTTCAGCCACAAGGGCTAAAACCTTAGCCTTGGCATCAGCCATAGCCTCGGTTCTGGGGTTAATAACCCCTTTCTGAAAAGTCACAGAACTGTCCCATCCTCTATCTGTAATTGTTAATTACACAGTTTGTAACAGACAGTAGATACAGTCTGTAACAAAAGCCTTCGAGGCTTTTTAGTTAACTGGGCAGAAACCTGCCCCTATATAGTATTAATCCGTTCAACAGCCTATTCCGAACGGTGCAAAGGAATATATTTTTTTTCCTTTGCCCAAAGCAGCCCAAAAATGGTATAAAATAGGACATATAGTACTACTGTAACGGGTGCACTGTTGTACCAGAAAATAGTTGATAGTGATACTACTACGCTATTAGAAGCAAATTAAACAGTCTGGGGTCGATGAACGACCCACAGAACTGTTTAATGCTGCCGCTCTGTACTGTACAGACTGGAGCGCTACGGGCTACAGTCTTCACGGCGCTACCAGACAGCGCCCCAGTACAGGCTAACTATTTTGTTCTATATAAAAAATAGTTTCAGCCCTGGCGGTGGCTAAGTGTTTGCTTTTCCGCTTAGCCAAACCGTCCAGCCACTCGTCTAGGACTCGTGTCTGAACTGTCTAAGCGGGTTGTGTAATCTGACCGTGTCAGCATTTCATGCAGCCACGGCACCAGATTACCTACACACCACACACAGTCGGACGCACGCCACGGCTCTCACTGGCTATCGCCAGTTTCTGTTCGAGCCTACACCTCACAGCCCTGACTCGCTCATGCTCGTCTAAAGGGCTGCTCGGCAGCGTGCTTCACCATACTCCTCTGTCAAATCGTTTCGCTACGCTACACGATTGCTCTGTCTGCGTCCCGCATCCTGGCCTGTCGCTTTGCGCCATGCCCGCCCCTTCGCTTCGCTCAGGGTATGACATTCGGAGTCTTGGTGACCCGACAGTATGTGCTGTTGCAATACCTAATGAAAGGAACCAAGATGAAAAAGAATGAGTACATACCAAACGGTATCAGCATCACCAATCAATGCTATAACTGCATGTTGATTGATGATGTCTGTACCGACTGCCAAGATTCACGGGACGCCCGTGATACCAACAACGCTTGGCAGATTGTAGATGAGGGAAACCTTCAGTATCCTCATCCAATATCAATCCAATCGGTTGAGCCTTCTGCTCACGATTGGATTAGTCCCTACACTAGAGTGTCGGAACCAACAGATGACCTACCTGACGGAGTCATACGAGAGGAGTTTCTAGAACCTACAAACTTCCTCTCTGACCGAATCTTCGACCTTGATGTAGAAGTTCCTCCCCACTACACAATCTGTGTACAATGCCACTATCAAGTCCATGTCCAAGTGGCTTGTCCAAATTGTGAGACAGTATCTAACTAAGTAATAACGGGATTGCCCCCAGCACCCTGTGCCTTGGGGGCAACCCGCCCACAACAACTAAAGGAGACAGAAATGAACGCAGTAACAATCACAGGTAACATCAAGAATGTACAACTTCGTGGCAAGTCAGAGCGTAAAGTTTTGACAGGCAACTTAGTGCAAACAGGAATCATTAATGAGTGGGGCAAGGTAGGTTGTATCGCAACTATGCCATTGGTATTCCTAGACGAGGAAGTAGCCAAGCAAGCGCAAGCGCTTCCAAAAGATGATAACGGTGCATCAGAAACAGTTAAGATTTCAGGACGAATCGTAACTCGTTTTGACCGCCGACCAGGTGTAGATAACGCAGAGCGTTATGCACCTTACACACAGATTGAGGTTCAATCAATCGCTTAACAAGTCAGGTGGGTGGGGGGCTTCGGCTCTCCACTCACCTCCCTTTTTTTTGAGTGCCGCTGTAACTACAACGGAAACATACAAGTCCACCACTATGCAAAGGAGAAATTATGATGGCAATAACAGCACTAGATTTAGTAGCAATCACAATTGCTATGGCTAGTAGCATCACAGTAATGATTCTATTTTGGCGCCAGAACATGGCGCTGC
>Ga0315904_10001963_pt1 | contig 32345 bp, 57 predicted proteins | sample LakEriMetagenome_6_FD_203529 | JGI IMG/M metagenome (GOLD analysis project Ga0315904, IMG submission 203529) | Freshwater fungal communities from buoy surface, Lake Erie, Ohio, United States - Buoy 12 MA120 | ecosystem: Environmental > Aquatic > Freshwater > Lake | place: USA: Lake Erie, Ohio...
CTTCCTGTAAAACCTCTTTACGGCTCTTTCCTGTGCCTAGCTCTCTGACTTCGACATCGTGAGGAAGGAATTGCGTGAAGCCTTCGTAGTCGTTATCTTTGAGCCAGCGTACATAGTAGTCCAGACCGACTCCGTGGTTCTCCGTAAAATCAATGAGACGTACTTCTTTTCCAACCACCTGAGCAACCCACAGAGAAGTAGAATCGCTAATCCCCAAATCCCAAGCAACATAAGACTTACATAAGTCATCAGGCTCGATAGTGGTGATCCGGTTCTTCGCCTCAAGATCGTTGATAATCTGCCCATAATAGCTACCCTCTACGGCTGCGTCAAAGCTACACTCAAACTCTTGATTGTACTTATCATCGCCCATTTCCTTACGAGCAGCCCAAAGCTCCTTCTCAGCAATGATGCCTGTCTGACTAGCTTTAAACTCTAGTAATGCCCAACCTTCAGCAGTCTTAGCCCTGTCTCTGAACTCTGCAAAATGGTTGCGTCCTTTGGGCGTACCAATGAATAAGCACCACGTAGGAGCCTCGTCTGTATTCCTGTCAGCTAGTGCAGGACGTATAACCTCATTCCATATCTTAGGGTTTTGATCGCCTATCTCGTCAAGGATAACGCCATCGAAATACTGCCCACGCAAGCTATCAGCATTATCAGAGCCGTACAAACTAATGCGCCTACCCCAAAAGTCAACTCTAAGCTCGCTGATATTAGCCACAGCCCCAAGAGGACGAGTAAATTCCAGCAGGTAATCCCAAGCCACGCGTTTCGATTGAGCATAAGTAGGAGCTATGTAAGCAAATCTAGGGTTAGGTTTCTGGCACTCAATTGCAGCCTTTATAGCGTGATTCAACGCACACATAGTCTTCCCCATACGACGATGTGCAACCACTACTGTAAACCTGTGCTTGTCTATAGCCTCATGAATCAGCCTTTGCTGCTCACGTGGCTTATAAGCGATCTCGATTACTTCTGCCATGTAACCACGTGCTGCTGAGGAGCACCATCAACGCCACTTATTTCAGTCCTTGCCAGCTTAGGTATATGGTATTCACTTAGCTTATTCATTAGATCAAGTGCCTTATAAGGATCGTCTTGAGCCACTTCATTAAGCCATCTGTCCATATTAGGAGCATTGCGCTCTAGTAGGTTAGCAATAGCCTCTCTTACTACGGCTGTTGACTTATTAACTGCTCCTTTAGGTCTACCCTTACCTGCATTAGTTAATGTAGGGTAATTTTCAGGACTTTCTTGCTCTATTTTGCTGTCTTGTATTTCCATTTTTGCATTATCCTCTGGATGTCATGCTTACTTACGTTTCTCTTTCTTAGGCATCTCTACATTAGTACCTGCAAGCAATCCGAATGGAATTCCTGCGGCTAATATGTCTGGTGAATTTATCTTTGCCGGATCAAATTTAGCAAACTTAGACCTTATCTGTGCAGGATCAAACACTACTCCTACATCAACTAACTTAGCTGTACCTGCACCCGGATCATAAGTATTTCTTAAAATCAATGCATCATGCCCACCAGCTTTAGCTTTTTGTACTAAATCACTATAAGTCTGATCTCTATATGCATTACCTTTAAAGTCATACATCATTGGATTTTTATAGCGCAATGATATTGGCATTACATTAGCACCACTTTGAGCATCAGCAGCCAATCTTTCAGCTACAGCAGACCTAAATGTGTCAATAGACTTAATTGCTTGTTCTCCACCAGCTTTACCAATTAATGATTTTCTAATTTCACTTATCTTAGCAGGATCATTAAACCATCCGTAAGGCAATGTTGATGCTGTCTTTTCACCACCAGAACCATAAGCATCTTGAATTGATATTTTTAATGCTTTACTAACATCATTAAGCATTTGATCTCTAGTCTCTCCATGCTTTGCCACTAATGTTTGACCTTCATTTAGTCTTTTCAATGCAAATTGCTCTGCTATAGTTTGCTGCTTTTCATATTCAGCCCAATTGCCTTGCTTTTCTGCAATTGAAGCCTTACGCATTGCTTCTCTATATTCCCTGTCTCCACCAATCTGAGCATAGCCAGATGCAGTATGCGCCCCATGACCTTCCATAGAAACACGATTCAATGCAGCTATTTGTTCGTCAGTCTTACCTAACTTTTTAAGAAACTCTATAGATTTAGGATCAGTTGATTTCTGCGTTAATTCAACAGGAGGAGCAATAGGATCACGAGCAAAAAAGAATCCTTGCTTTGCGCTGTTAGCACCTGTAGCCTCACCTAATAAATCTGGTCTAAATTGCTTAACATCTCCAGTAGTACCGTGATACCAGCCAGATTCAAACAAATTTTTAGTTGTTGGCTTACCACCTGTAGTACCTGCAAAACCAGAACCTGCTTGCATTGCTTGCTGACCATACGGACTATTTATCCATGCACCTGATGCCATATCCTGAGCAGTCTTAGGTTCGCCCAATAGACCAACTCCAGCCCTTTGACGAGCCTCACTACCTAACTGAGCAGCAAATTCCTGTGGATTATTCATCAACAAGCCTAAACGAGCCGCTAAAGCCTGTTTTTGCTGGTCTATATAATTCAATCCACTTGCTAGTAATCCGTCAGCCATAAAATGCCTCGTACATATCCGGTCTGTTAGTCTTTATCCACTCTCTTGGTTCTTCATGGCACTTAGCAAAGTCGTTCCCAACCGTCTGACTTCCTGCATGATGAACGTAACCACGACTAACAAAGTGGAAATACCCTGCTTTGCCTAAGTCATGACATATTATATTGTCTGAATACCAATTAGTGCTAGGGAATTGTGCTACATCCCATGCCTCTTTACTTATAGCCGCAAAAATAGGAGCAATGACATCAGTCATCTTGATATGTAACTCGCTCTCCCACTTTAACGCTGAGAATACGTCATCTTCCTCAGCTACTCGTATATTCTGTGCTGGTAGTACGTAATCTGATCTTGCACCTAAGAATCCAACCTTAAATGACTTGCTGACGTACTTGTAATCCGCTTGCATCTTCTCAATAGTATCGGGAGCCAATACTACATCGTCATTAGCAATGATTAGTGAATCGTAATGCCCTGTATTAAAGGCATAGGAGACAATCTGATTATACGCATCTCCGAAATTGGCAGAAATATTTGGTCTGAACACGACTCTATCGTTGCCAAGTCTCTTTCTAACTTCTCCCCACAACTCCAAATTATCTGCACTAATGTAAATTGGCAATTCTCTTGCATATTGATTAATACTTTCCAGTAGCACGTAAATACTCGGACTATTTACAGTAGCGATTACGATTGCTTGCACAAAACCACCTTCATAGAATCTACTGCTCTAGGAGTACGCATAATTTCCTGATCGGGAATGTTTTTGTCCATCAATTCCTGACCAAACTCTGACAGCTTGAACTCCATTGACGATAGGTTAAATCTATCCTGCCACCCTAAATACCAATGCCACTCTGTGTAATATAGCCAGCTATTCTCGTTAAACGCTCTAACGTGGGTAGGGTCTTGCCATGCACCGAGACTTAGCTCATACGGTACGTTAATGTGAAACTCACCACCTACCTCTAGCAAGTCCTTGCAGTTAGTCATTGCAGCCACTAAGTCAGGTATATGCTCTAAAACGTCATTTGCGACGATTGTTTTAAACATTCCCTTTGTTATCTCTACCTTGCCAAATCTAGGACTGTCGATAGTAGTGCCAAACTCAACCTTAGATATATCGCACCACCAATCAGGATTGACTCTAAGCAATATGTCAGCGTTAAAGTATGAATCCTTCCAATCCTTGCCAGAGCCTAGATTTAACGTCTTTGGAATCATTTCTTCTTATTTCTAGCGGATATTGCAGCAGCCTTCTTCTTAGCGTCAGCCTTTGAACTAGCTCCCCATGCCTGTAGGCTTAGAAGCAGTCTAGTAGGTTCACCATTAGGTTTGCGCTCAGGACCATCCATGTTACCCATCCTAGCCAAGAAAGACGCTCTACGTGGGTTATCGCCACTTTTAACAGGAGCCTTTAAGTCAGAGCCGGGGTTAGCAGCCTCATAAGACTTACGACCTTTCTCGTTAAGCCCACCTTTAGGGTTCTTGCCAGCCTTCTTTGTCCATGCCGCAGCCATTATTTCTTCTTAGCTTTCTTAGCAGGTTTAGCAGTCTTAGCCGCAGCCACAAAGTCAGCTTTTGATGGAGCACCCTTAGCGCCTACCTTACGCATCTTCTCTCCGCTACCTTCAGCAATACGTTTTTTCTTTGCTGCAATGTTTGCGTATAGTCCAGTTTTCATTTTGTGCCTTTGGGTTTAGTGTGTGTTAAAACTTGGCTAGTCTTTGTATGCTTTGCACCTGTCATTAAAACTTTACCAACCTTATGGGTAGCCCCAGTATAAAGTTTTCCATTAGGCAAGTAATGTGGTACGCCCTTCATTTCTTAGCCTTGTTCTTAGCTGTACGTTGACCGCGCATAGGCATCTTTGCCTCACTAAGCGCAATGGCTACGGCTTGTTTCTTAGACTTAACTACAGCACCGCCTTTGCCTGAGTGCAATGTGCCATCCTTAAACTCACCCATGACTTTAGCAACCTTCTTAGCTGCTTTCGATTTCTTCATCATTTAGCATTTCCCTAACTTGTTTAAGTAATTCATGCTCAGTCGTTTCGTACTGACGCTCAAAGGCTTTACGTCCCATTCCGTGGTATCCGGTATTCCCCCGATGATGCTCAGGACAAAGCGGTAACGTATCGTAATGCGAACTCCTTACTCCCATCCCCAAGCCTAAACCTCTAACGTGGTGAATCTCAGAAGGAGTCCCTGCATACCCTAGCCTAGTGCAAATTATACAACCTAAATTAGCTACTTTAGACAGGTATTTCTTCTGATCTTTGGTCAATTTGACGCTTTCTCCATAACGATTTAACTGACGATATTGTCTCAGGATGGTTGCATTTTGGACACACATCCACAGGGTCAGCAAATACCATTTCGCAACGTGCCTTTAGTACATCATCAGCATCGCCAATCCAGTTGCAATTATCGCAATAAACTTTATTCATATTTTTGCTCCCTATTAACGTAAATTACATTTAAGTTTGCTACTATTTTCCAAACTTGGAGGCTGCTATGTACGGTATATCTATCGATGGTCAAGATTTCTGGTTTGAGGCTGAAGAAGTTGAACTCATGGAAATGGATGATGATGGTGTCATCTGGAAATACGATAGAGAAGCCGGTGTCTGGATGTACTTTGATGAAGATGCAGACGAGTGGCTGCTATTCGACGAGGAAACATTTGATCCGTTCACGAGGTCGATCTTTCAACAGAACGATTCGACGCTTCCATCGACCGCCAGCAATCAACACGAGCCTGAGCAGCAACAAGCATCCAACGTAATCGCTCTGCCTCAGCAACGGCTTCTCTAAGCCCTTCTACGCAGGTAGCGTACTCAACCGTAGTATAGGCATCTGCCTCTTTGTCAGCCATCGTATTCTTTAAGCTACGCTGAAAACCAATAGCCTTAACCGTCTTTCTGTATTCGGTCAAATACACCACATTAGCCTTAGCTTGTGCATAAGCCTCAGCATTCTTAATCATAAAGTTAATCGCTTCGTTTGGATCGATATTCATCTGATAGTTTCCATATTAAATTTTTAGCATCGTCAATACTTGTAACTACATTAACTTGACCTTTCCAGAGTCTGTGCCAATTAAATTGATCTGGAGTAAGTACCTTTTTATCACCGTCCTTGATCTCAAGCAAGAAATTTCTAGCTTTAAATCCTACGATAATATCTGGTACGCCTTTGCCTATTGCATGTAAGTGCTCAACAGTACAACCCATATCACGCAGAGCTTTTACTATCTGTGTCTGATTTGTATCTACTCTTTTGTACGTCATTTAGTTACATTCCATTGATTATTTGCTTTTTGAGCCTGAATATTTCCAGACAAAAATCCTTGCCTTCTTCTGCTATTAGTTGATTTTCTTTTTAGATTGGTTATTTCAGACTCAACTTTGTAATTATGCTTTCCTAGTTCAATACAATCCATCCATCTAAGAGTTTTAATGTCATCTTTTTTTTCTGTATCCCATAACCTATCAGATAATTTTTTCATAAAAGTTGCAACCATAACTCTTACTCGCAATGGATAATAAATTGGATTAGGGCATCGTTTCATTAACCCATCGTTAATATCAAAATTGTATGGCTTTAGCCATGCTCTAAGTGTGTACATATTTACATCATTTCTAAATGCTTTAATTAACATTGCATCATAAATTTTCTGGTTATCGTTCATTTCCATTCTCCATTAACATCCCCTTGCGCGAATAGCGTTATAACATCGCATCGCACCATTTGCCTCAATAACATTATGTGCATCTGCAATCTTTCCACATATTTTTGCACATTCCTTGCGCTCATTCTGCACTTCTTTAATTGCTTCATTATTTTTTTGCGAGATAATTGTTAAAGCAAACTCTAATAATTCATTATAACTAAATACAAAACTTGATAAACACGGCGGGTCATCTTTTGTAAATTTTATGTCTACTGTCGTATAATATTTCCATCTAGCACCATGTTCTATTGCAAGACGAATAATTTCTTCACTATTTGCATTCATATCCATAACCCTTCATCCCCACGATTTCCAAGCGTCCATTGTTCCCTGCAATCTTTTTCCAATAGTTGAGCCGTTCTATCTCCGCGCTTATTGCGGACAATAGACAAGTATTCGATGGCTTTGTTTCTATCTTGAGTACGCCACTTTAATACCTGCCTTACTTCGCATCGATGCCTGTGTAGTTCGCTGTTATCAGGCACTTAGGATTCTCCACGCTGTTGCTGCACACAATGGCACTTGTCCGTTACCAATGGCTTTAAGTCTGTCCACCCTAGCGTCCACCCCATCAGCCACTCTACCCACATCGGGTTCAGTTTGCCACCAACTGTCGTTTTGTCCATACGAGCAACAACAGTTTCCAAATTTGGGAATCGATCGCCTTTGTCTGTCAATGTTGCTGCCATTGCTGAACACGATCTCGGAGTCGGCAATTTCTGTTTCGGCATTAGATGTTCCCATTTGCCTTCTGCCACCTCTACTAGATTTTTCGGACCTTTCGTATTTGCATTCTTGTTCGGCATATGTGGGTTGCAAGTTGGTGTAGGCAGACTGTGTTTTTCCGACAATCCAGATTCGCTCTCGTCTGTGGTTTGCACCAATGTCTGCAGCAGATATAACTCCCCACCGACTGTCATACCCCATCTTGGTAAGGTCTGCAAGGACTCGTTCAAGTCCTCTAGTAACGAGCATTGGACTGTTCTCCACGAATGCGTATGTTGGTCGTACCTCGCCAATAATCCGTGCCATTTCTCGCCACATTCCGCTTCGCTCTCCGTCAAGACCATCTCCTTTTCCTGCTGTGCTGATGTCTTGACATGGAAACCCGCCAGATACAACGTCAACAATTCCTCTCCACGGCTTTCCGTCAAAGGTTTGAACGTCATCCCAAATCGGGAAACTCGGGAGAATTTTGTCATTCTGTCTGGCTGCAAGTACGCTTGCTGGATATGGTTCCCATTCAACGGCACAGACTGTTCTCCATCCGAGAAGTTTTCCCCCAAGTATTCCTCCACCAGCACCTGCGAAAAGAGCCAACTCATGCACGAAAGCTCCCACGATTATCAAAGTCTATAGGCTGACCACCCAAACTGTCTACGAATTGCTGGCTGTTGTGCTCAAAGTACATCCCATAAAACTCCTCAGCTTCACCGTTCCTTTGCTTCTGGCACATTAGAAACATATCAGGCTGCTTCTCGTCATAGTCCTCATTGTTCCTACGAGCGTTCTCCTTCTTCTTATTACGCCAGACTAAGAACACGTTATCCACCTGATCAGCGATCGATCCAGAACCCTTTAAATCGGTCTTAGAAGGCTGTATCTCCTCAGACTGCAACTTACGGATATGGTGAACTAAATGGATGTGTACGTGATGGTCTCTAGCCAATGCACAAAGCTCGTCAACGAATGACTTTTGCTCATTTAATGAGTCCTCTGCGACCACACACTTCATTAATGAGTCAATGAAGATATGTTTTATGCCTAACTCAACAGCACAATACCTTGCCATTGCTATCGTTTTCTGTGGAGTGGTGCTACCTTGTTGGTCATAAAGATAAAGATTCTCGTCAATGAAATTAGTAAACCGTCCTAAAACACCACGAATGTAGCCTTCTTTGTCGTGAGTTAACGGTACATTGATATTCTCACCAGCAAACTGACGCAACATACGGACAATGGTAGTTACAGGTTTCATTTCGTATGAGGCAATGCATACCTTTAGGTTCTGTTTTACTAAACCTAACGCTATCTGCCCTGTGACTAAAGACTTGCCACCGCCATTGCTACCTGCATAGACTGTCACTTCACCTAGCCTAAATTTAACGTCTGAGTGAGTTTTAATCCACGGCATTACAGCATCGTCAGTCTTTTGAGGATCAGTATAGTTTTGGTAAATCTCGTCTAGCCAGCTATTAGCAGATTTAACCTGTGCCGATAAATCATTGTTCTTTAGATACTTCTCAACATCAATATCTTGTGACTTGATTATTTGACGATCTTCGTACAGTCGTTCCGCTATTGCAAAAATATTATCCGACATATTTAACTGCCTCCATTATCCTAGCCTGTGCTTTCTTCATTCGACCTCTATCTTCTTCCGATAAAGGCAGTCCTTGTGCCATTGTGTAAGCTGCTACTGATACTACCCATGCCTCGAATTCAATGACTCTAAGCAAGTCTGAAGCATAATACTTTCTTTTGACTTGAGGCAAGTCTTTATTTACGTTAGGGAATAGATCATTCATATCCATGCCAATAGCACCCAAAATATCTTGAACGCTGCAATCAGCAAAACATTTCAGTAAGATACGACCATCGTCTAATTCTCTTATCGCTAATGATGGAGACTTATCGCTATGAGCAGGACAGCAAGCCGTATACGCTCCGTTACGACCTTTAACCTTCTCTAGTCGGCTGAGTATGTTCTCTATCATTTCCACCCCACTAAAGGTGCTGATGATGGCTTAACATCTTTTTTAAACCAGTCTGCTTGGAATCCAGCCCATCCTCTATCGCACATTGTTTCAATTGCTTTCGTTAGTGGTATACCAGCTTTATCTGCCTCATTCCTTAATCGTTTAATTACTAATTCAGTAAGTGGTGCTTTTTTATTACTTCTTAGTTTTTTAAAATCTTTCCATAGTTCTTCAGAAATATCATCAGGACGCTTTAGCGTATTCTTCTCTGTCTCTCTCTCTCCCTCTCTCTCTGTCTCTCTCTCTGTGGTAGCAACCTGCAAGCAAGGTGCTAGCATAGTGCTAGCGTCTATAAAGAATCCATTATTAATCAATGGCTTGAGTCCTTCTTCAACTTCCTTGTTTGTAATTCGTAATCTAAATGATAACTCGTCAATGCTAGCGTCAAATTGACCATCTTTTGACTCAGAAGCAAGTAGCCAAAGTAATGGTGCTATCGCCTTGCTAGCAAGTGGCAAGCACATAAATTCTTTATCGTTGAGTATTTCGCGATGTAACTTTATCCACGGTGGACAACGGTCGCGATAATGCTGGAAGGTATTCCAGTTCTTTGGAATTAGTTTCATAAATGCCCTCTCAATGGCAATTCTCACAATGTAGGTGGTATGGCAGGACGGTGAGAAATCGTCTTTTCGGGAGCTACCCTAGCCATTCCGGTGAATCCTCTTAGACTATAACGAAACTTTTCTTCTAGCGCAAGTCCTACAAATATCAGAGTTTTTAAATTGAATTGCTGAACGTGAATGTTTACAAATAGGACACTTTTGCATTGCAAAATTATAAATCGTTTTCTCTTTTGTAGCGGACATCTGATTTACAGGTTTTGAAACTTCGTCTTTCAATTGGCTGACCTCTAGGACTGACTGTTCGTGGGAATGTCTGTAATGGCTTAAATGGTATCGGCTCTCGCGATGGGACTAACTGCTTCTCATCTATTGGCATAGGCTTATCTTTATAAGATGGAAAGAATACATCACCTTCCTGCTTAAAGCATTTGTACCTGACTAATTTCCTAAGCTCTGTGGTCATATCCCACTCGTTAGCGAAACCCATCATTCCGTACCTTTGTGTTATCTCTTTGACACTAATACCGCCAGAATTGTTAACAATATCGATAAATTCAGCCCTTCGGCTACCTATTCTTGGAACGTACATAAAATAATTTTAAAAAAGTTGTTGACATACAAGATTGTGCTGAGTTATAGTTTCTTCGCTGCAACACAATATCAATTCACTAGGAGAACTAAATGAGATTCGAAAAAACAGATTACGGATGGAACATATACGTAGAACGCAATAACGGAATATTTGCTTACTTTGGTCACTTCCGTACAAAAAAAGATGCTAAACGAATTTATTCAGAATATAAAGCAGCTCAAGTAAATTAAACAGCCAGGGGGTTTGCCCCCTAACCAACTAGGAGAATACTATGAATCGCTCAGACCTTGAAGAAGATTTAATGTCATCGCTAACTCGTAATCCGCATGAGTTAGTTCAGCCATATCAGCTAGACAAAAACAAGTTTAGCAAGCCAATGGATGCCGATTACGCTAGAGAATGTTTAGCTGAGTTTATTGCCTATATTTGCGATAGTGACTTCCCTGATGATGTAGTACGTCACAGACTCAAGAATTATATAGCGACTATAGTCGAGCATCGTATTGAGGAAATTGGCTACGATGATCCAGTAGAAGATGGATGGGCAAGAGCAGATTACGAAATCCAATTACGCAAAGATCAATCATTAGAAGGATACTAATGAAAACTGATATGCACAATTGGGAAGTAGCCGAGATTGTTTATGCTCTTAGACTACTAGCTGACAATTTAGACAAAAAGCCACGGACTACTCAGGAGCAGGAAATACTAGACATAGCATACGAAGCATTGCTAGTAGCACCTAGAGAAATCCACGAACTTGTTAATATTTTAGAATCGAATGATAACTATGAATAAATTGCTCAACACTAATGATTTCTTTGCTCGTCATCCAATACTTTGTGGTGTAATATTGCTTTTCCTCTACATTATTGCGTGTTCAATATGACCGATGAAAAAAACATACTTTACAAGAAAGACTACGTTACGGCTGTTAAGACTGACATTCGCAAGACTTTTGCAAAAATTAGAAAGGATCAAAAAACGGCTGAAAAAATATCTACTTCTGAGAAAACACAACCTATCAATATTGTTCAGTATAAAAAATTCAGATAAATAGGAATCTACTATGAATGACTATCAATTGCAGGAACAGCACGAACAGCAGCAATGGCTTGTATATAGCAAGCTGCAAAAAGCCAGAGTATTACTACAAGAATTACCGCTCAAGAAGTCAGGCTTTAACTCATTCGCAGGATTCAAATACTTTGAACTGGCAGACTTCCTGCCTAGCATTAATACGATATTTGACGATCTAGGACTATGCTCAGTCTTTAGCATTAGTGAAGATGTAGCAACATTACGTATCTTTGACTCAGAGTTCGGTGGAGTCGTTTATTTCCGCAGTCCTACCGCAGAAGCAGGAGCAGGTAAAGCACCTCCTATACAGGCTTTAGGATCGATGCATACGTATCTACGTCGATACTTGTTCCTAAATGCGCTAGAGATCACAGAACATGACGCTGTTGACGCTACGATTAAGAAAGACGAGCCACGATCAGCCAAGCCTATTACCGTAGATGTATTTGATAGCATGGATGATGAGACTAAAGAACTCATCGAAAACATAGCTATGGATGTACGTATGCTTATAGGACGTAATGATATGCAGGGAGTCATTGATTACATTAATCTGCAAGAGTTTGACGCAGATACAAAGACTGCATTCTGGAGTAGGTTAGATAGTAAAGAGCGCAGCGCAATTAAGAAATTTTCAACAGGGAAATAATATGACTGAATACGATAATACAGACCGTGGAGTTTTATACCGCAATGAGAATAAAACGAGTGAAAACCATCCAGACTATTCAGGTAGCGTCAATGTATCTGGTACTGATTTCTGGTTATCTGGTTGGCTTAAAGAGAGCAAGAAGGACGGTAAAAAGTTCTTTAGCTTATCGGTACGCCCAAAGACTGACGCAGCGTCTAAGCCGGTAAATAAGCCGGTAGTAGTGGCTGATCCTGACGATCTCATACCATTTTGATAACGATCTCGCAGCCACACTCCTCCGTGGCTTTAACAGGGGCTTCGGCTCCTGTTTTTTTATTCTGGAGTAACCATGAAATTGCTTGATGAAGTTAAACAACGCTACAGCATTAAGAATGACGCTCAGTTAAGCCGTACCTTAGATGTGCCACCTCCTACGATAAGTAAGATTCGTAGCGGGAAAATAAACGTATCAGCGGACATGATTCTTAGAATTCATGAGTGCTTAGGTATGCCAGTAGCAGACATTAGGGCTTTATTATGAAAATACTATTAGTGTTTGCGGCTTTATTAGCGGCTCTGTGGGCTTGTTCTGTTGTGCTTACTACCAGAGTACAGTCAGCCTATAACGCTGGCTTTAGAGACGGTAAAAATGCCTTTACAATCGATTCTCAATGCTCTGCTTGGCTAATGAACTCTGATCTTAAAGAAGCTAAACAAAGAATCTGCGGAAAATAACAGAAAGTGACATTAAACGATGAATAACGATCAATTCTTCGGCTGGTGGAATGGAGACGATTTAACTCTAGACAATGATTTCCCTAAAGATAGCCCTATCTGGTGGGCATGGGAAGGCTGGCAAGCTGCATTACGCGAAATGAATAAAGAAGCTGAAAAGAATGGTGAGCCATTATGAGATGCGGTAGATGTGAAAAAGAGTTACACGAATGCAAATGTGTATGGGCTATCCCTATGGTTTGCCAACGCTGTGGAGAAGTTAATCCAGCAGATATACATACGTGTACACCTATAGAAAACCTCACGACCGAAAAGAATATACAAACTTCGGACGATAATGGTTAAGAATCCACGCAATCGTAAGGAAGATTATGACTGGCAAGCCATAATTGATGGAAATAGGATAGGCATTTCTAACGTCATCAGAGGAATACGTAATGGAGAAGTAGATGAATTAGAACTAGAGAAGCTCAATAACTTCGTGCAATTCTCATTAGCCTTGATGCAATTGTCAGGACCAGATAAATGGGCAAGAGCTAAAATGAACGCTGAGATGATGAATTACATAAAATCTATTGATTCATAGATTCGTAGTTGTTGACGCAGCCTTGCAATTTCTGCATCACGATCGTTTAATTTTTTCTGCAGACTTTCACTTAATGCGTAGACTGCTGCAATTTTCTCAAACCGTTGCTTATGATCCTCAAGCATTACATTGAATAAACGCTCAGACGCATCAATTTGTTTTTGAATAAAGTCGGACATATAGCTCTCCTACACTTCAATAATTTGACCTCTAAAGTACACAATGCCTTCGGAGATTACTTCACATAGCTCAGGAGGCATCAATTTACCCTGCCAGAACGTCAATACAGCGTATCCAGAACGCCAGTTGCGTGAATTATCTTCTGCATACTCAAAGGCAGGATCATCTAAATTAGCCATAGTACCTGTATCTACACCGTATCTCGTACCTGTGTAATCAGTCCATGGAGTAACTTTAAGGCTATGTAAATGACCAGTAACGATGCTAGTTCCTGATTTCAAAGTATTGTTATAGACAGCGTGTATTCCGTTATGCCAGCGATGCTTAATCATCGTATGATCGTTAACCATAATACTTGTTGAGAACTTCCAACGTGGGAAATGGTCAGTTAGATTAAATCCTTGAACGCCCTCAAATGCTGTACCTACTTGAGCAGCGAGCCTAGTATTCATGCGTAAATCGTGATTTCCCCAAGTCCAATGCAGTTTTGCATTTTTAGCAACAGCCTCAATCTCACTTAATCGTTCCTGACAAGCATCTAATTCCTGCTTTACTGATGGTAGCTTTTGCCAACCTATAGGATCGTGACGAGATATTGCAGCCCCATCAAAAACGTCTCCGTTCATTATGAGCATGCGAGGAGATAGCATTGGTATAAGTTTAACAAAAGCCTTATGAGCCGTTGATATAATTCCGGGGTAATAGTGGCAATCTGATGCGACCATAATCACACCATCATCCATCTCTACATTAACTCTAACTCCATTTTGAGGAATGGTTATATTGAATGTAGGGCTTCGAGCATCGTTAGCAGTTAACACAATAGAGTGTTTACTCTCTATGTCTCTACGCCTAGAGTGAGTATGCCGAATAGTTAATCCTAATGCTTTAGATACTTGAGACGCTGAGTTATACTGATTCCATACTTCAATAAATTCTTCGTCTGTGATTTTCATTAGTTCACCCTACGGACAAATTCACCGCACCAATCCGTTCGACCAGTAACCGGATAGCAACTATCATAATCGCCTTCCACTTCAATAATCGTAGGTGGGTATCGGTAGCAGAAGCCTACATCTTCTTTAGGCTCGCAAGTATAGAAAGCGCAGCTAATACAAGCTGGCATGCAGTCATCAGGTATTTTGATTTTAGGCATTTGATCTATATATCATATACTTATTGCAATCATATTACAAATTACATTAGATACATAGCTCGCTCATCTTTTCTTCTATTAACGAGTCCTTTAAGAACCTTACCGCCTCCTAAAGAATACTTTAAGAACTCATCAGCAGCACCATCATAGTCACCACGATTATGTTTCTGACGTAGAGTTGACCTCTGTAATGTTCCTAGCCCTACGTTAAAGCTAAAGCTGACCAAGCTATCCAACCAGCTTTGCTTAGTGCCAGCACTAGGACAATATCTAAGAACTCCACGTTCAAACCTTTTAAGATCTTGAGCAAGTATGGCATCAACTTCTTCCATCGTTAGTTTGCGATTCCAGCCATCCGGAATTTCCAGATAACTGCGCTCCTCAAACGGCACTCTCGCATGGCTAGGATCAATTACATGACCTACGCCAACTGTCCAAAGTCGTGCTGGACACCGGTAAGGTTTATTCCTTACTCCCTCATGGTGCTTAATCATCTTTAAGGCTTTGGGGCTGATCATTTGCCAAACGCCCTTCCACCGAAGTGAAATGCAATAATCGAAGCGAATAACGCTTGCGTTTCGTTATCCCATAACTGGTCGGCTAACGCTGTAAACTCCACGCCAGTTGTAAGACCTTTGTAAGCAATCACCGCATCAATAGCCACCAGCAAGAAAAAGAATCCGTAGGTAATTACAGGGCGCACACTAGCGCGGAGGTCTTTCATCCACTTGGATGTGCCTTCATTTAGGGAAGTGTCGTGCGCATAGATAGCTTGCATCTCCGCAGATTGTGCGTCGATTAGCGAGACTTTCTCCGCAGATTGTGTCTGAGTTCTGATCTCGTCTAGCTTAATGGCTTCTATTTTTTCTTGCGCAATAAAACCGGCAGCGGCTAATTGCAACTCACGCTCAGTTTGCATCTGGGCAAGCTTTAGCTCATGTGACTTGTCTTGTCTGTCTTGAAAGAAGTCGAGAAGCTTAGGTAAGCCACCCATCAAGAACGAAACGAAAGTCGAAAAGATTGTAAGCATTATTCACCCCGTATATCTAAAAGTATTTTAGTGCGCAACTCGCGCATTTTTCTTGCCTCTTCCATCGCCATTGCCGTAGCGTTGTTCATATCCATATACATTACGCCCATTACAGGCAACGCTATAACGAGCACAATACACAGTACCAAGATGGTGAGAAGTAAAGTGAACGGTATGTGTGGCTCGTTCTCAGGAGTATCATTAGCCATAGGAACCACAATATTATGAACACTACCGCGATTATTGATGTCATCTGCTCCGCGATTTTTCTTCTTATACTTGCCCGTCGCCATACCGCCGCCTGTTGCTTTAGTAATTCATGACGTTGAACCTCTGCTCGTTCTGCCTTAACCTTATCCCTCATAGCCTCAAAAGCTGACCAAATAGCACCAAGTTCTTTAGGAGCCGAATATACGAGGGTTTCGCGTAATTCTGTTTCTAGCCTTTGCATTTCTTTTACAGCCATTACTCTGTTAAACGCTTCCTGATTTACCGATAGCTCAGGATCACGAACCTTCTTAGTCTTTAATTCTTCCTCGTGAACGTGTTTCTCAAGTTGCTCATGCGCTTTTAAAAATCCACCCAAATGACTACTAATGTCAGCAACCACATCTTTGGCTTTACCGTATGCATCAACCAATTCCATACCATCAGCTTTAGCCTGTTGATACAGTTCACAGCCTTGTTTGATTGCACTTGCAGCCAGTTTTGCAGCAGCAAGAATTGTAAGTGGGTCCACATTACTTAGGTAGTTGACCGTTACCAGCCATCCAGATCATTAGACCTAGAGCACCAGCACCAACAATCCAGAATATCTTTTTAACAACTGACCGACCTACTTCTTCATAGATACGCTTGAATGCTACCTCAGCAGCACGTTCAGCAATATGGTCAATCTGCTCGTCAGTTAGTTGTATTTTGTCCATGTTAGGCTTTCATATAATACAAAATTGCTTCAATTTCTTCTAATGTAGCATCGCTTTTGATTCTATTTGCTTTCCAACTAATTATGCAAACATTGTCTTTTGTATAACCTAAACTGGAATCAAATCTATCTAAACTAGGACTATTGTTTCTATTACTACCTTCACCCCAAAATAAATCTATTCCAAATACAGGACATTTTTTATCTTTAGGAAATGCTTCAATAAGATCATCAATAGTTAAAGTACATTCTAAATTTTTAGATTTAGCTCGTATTCTTGCTTGTTGAAGCAATCTATTTAATCTTGTTTTATCATCAGTTTTATATTTATCTCTATGTCTTTTAGAATATTCAGCTACTGTCAGTTTATTTTCTTTAATTTTTTTATGCCTATGCTCTTTTTCTATTAATCTCATATTGCAAGGTTTACATAACTTTCCAACATCTCTCTTGCGTCCTATTTTTTCTATGCCGCAAGAAGGACAATTTGATGTGTAAAGTATATCTCCAGTCATAAAATTTTATTAGCTTTTTTGAATGTAACATAACGCATAATATGGTGGAAGGTTAGCGTTAGTACCAGAATCACCAGTTGAGTTAATTGAGATACCTGTGTTTGCTGAGTCTGATGTAACTGTTGATTTTGTTGATCCATCACTAGTTGAATACAAAGCAGTAGCATTATTTCCAACTGCTCTGCTAGGAATTCTAACGTCATGAGAGTGACCTGAATCGCTAATTGAGTGACTATGGCTAACTACAATTGCATCCTTAGTACCACCAGTATTACCTACAGCATACGTAGAGCCAGCACCTACTACAAATCGATCACGTAGATCAGGAGTTCCGTTAGAGCCGTTACATAGATTCCATCCGCTAGGAATAGCACCAGCAGAACCAGACCAGATAACAATAACACCACTAGGAATAACAGCAGCCACATAAGCAGTCGTAGCTACCTTAGTAGAGTTATCGTTTGCCGATTGAGTCGTAGCCGTAGCTGATGCGCCTAACGCCACAGTCGAGCTAAATACAGCAGCACCAGTACAAGTAAATGCACCACCTACGACGAAGCTATCAGCGTCTGTGCCTGTTTGCTGATCTTTAAGCTGTGCCATTAACTCACGGATAGCATTGTTAATACCTGATGGAGCGCAACCTTCCGCGATATTTATGCCTCCAATGTCTGTATTATTGGATGCTGTAGCACTGTATTCACTAATCTTGTTCTTTGCCATGATTTATTCCTCTATAGCCAATATTCCAGCACCAGACAACAATTGTGCCATTCCAGCCCACCGTTTAGCTGATGTTGGTGACATTTTCTTTAACTCTTTAAGCCGTGAAATACCGTCAGGACTTGTGATTATGTCTGCGATATTTGCTGCATTAGCTGAAGCATCTTTTCTAGTAGCCCAGTCTGCAATCATCTTGCCATATTGTAGTGGCTGTAAAGCAGCACCAGTAACCCTAGCCACACCAGTAGTGATGCTAGTAACCGGAGGATTCTTCATTAGTTCTTCAGTAATTAGCTGATTAAATGCAGTATCAGAACCTAACTTTTTAACTCGACCAGCAGCCTCTAGCACCTCAGCTAAGTCACGCAATGCTTGAAACTGAGCAGGAGGCAATGCAGCTTGCATAGCTTTCATCTGCTTAGGATCACCCATAATTACATTCTGCCAAGTGTTACCTGTATCAAACTTAGCACCTTGCTGCGATTTAGATGGCTTCTTAGCTAATGCCCATTGTTCTTCTAAGTAAGCCCTAGTAACTGCATTCCAGGCATCTTCACCACCACCTTCAGTAATTTGCTTTCTAGCGTATTTAATAACGTCAGGACTAGGATTCTCAAATATTCTATTAGCAAAGTTCTTAATATTATCTGGTGACATTTTCATCAATGACGCACCAGTAATACGTTTATTAAGTTCATTTAAAGGAGCTGACAATTCTGTAAATTTTTCATTAGCAGCAATATAATCAGGATTATCCTTGCCCATTTGCTCTAATAAATTATCATGAATTCCAGCAAGTTTTGCTTGAATAGTTGAGTCTAAAGAGCTAAATGTACCTTTAGGGTCTTTAAACATTGCATCAATCTCAAACTTTACATTTTGTAAATTAGGAAGTCTATCTTCTGCACCTGATTTAAAAACTGCGTTACCAGCTTCATCTAAAATTCTATTTCCTTCGTCATCAACAGCAGGTATGTCATTTCTAGTTAGTAGAGTTTTTATTTTCTTTAGATAATTAGCAGCAACACCAGAAGGAGGCTGCGTTTTCAACATATCATCAATTTGATTTAATACTGGCTTTGTATTTACTGGAACAGATGCCTCAAAAGCAGCCGTATAAATAGGAGCAGCAGCATCACTTCTAGCTTGCTTTAAAGCTGCTTCTTGATTTTTAAGTGCTTGTAAACCTTCATTACCAGCTTCAGCACGATCTCCAACTTTAGATAAATTACCTAAATAATCATCTACTGCACCTTGCACCTGAGCTTCACGCTTCTTGTAGAAGTCCTGCATCTTTTTAGTAGACTCAGGAACATTACCTATAACTTTCTGCTGTGCCATTAATGAAGCCATATCAGTAAGTTCAGCAGGAGTTAAAGCAACTCCAACCTTACCCGCCTTAGACCTTAATGAACTAACCATACTAGGATTAACTTGCGCTATATCCTTAGCCAATCTACGCTCTACCATTGCCTGACGAGCAACAGGAGCTAATTCAGCAGTACCAGACAATAGACCAGCTAGACCTATTTGATAAGGATCAATTTCTTGTCCGCTTAATGCTTGTGCTATTTTCTGTCTAGCAAAATTACTTGCAGCAGATACACCACCAACGCCACCAGCAGCTAACAATGGGTTAACTAAAGCAGTAGGAGCTAAAGCAATACCAGCAGCTATATCAGGAGCCATTTCAAGCACATCAGGAGCGTAATAAGCAGCCTTAGCACCTGCACCTACTATTTCTTTATAGAACTTACCATCGTCAGCCTGATACGCTATATCGCCATCAATAATTGTGTATCGTCTAGGAGATATACCACGTTGTTTAGCAAAGAAATTAATAGCAGATTGCTTATCCGTAGGAACACCACCACCTAAAGCAGTAAGAGCAGATGCAGCCATAGAAGGCTCAGAAATAGCTACAGGAGGCTTTTCTAAACTAGGAGCAGCACCAATACTAGGAGTCCCAGAAAACAATTTAGACGCGTAATCAACTTGTTGTTCAGGAGGAGCTTCCTTAGCTTGTCCTGAAAATAATCTACTAGCGTAATCAATATCAGCCATAATTAATCTCAGAAAGAAATGCCAAATTCAGCAGCTAACTGACGCTGAACAGTTTTTTCAGTAGCAGGGTCTTTAGGGTCTAAGTTATATGCTTTTTCTATTTCTTTTCCTCGTTTATTAACTATTTCAGGAACACTATCCAATGGAATATTTTTCCACTCAAGATTATTTCTTAAAGAATAATTTTTACGAGCAAGTGCCCATTTTGTTTTCTGTAAAGCATTATCAAGTTTTGACTTAAATTCAGTTGGGCTATCACCATCAAATATACTTGTGCCAGCATTAGGCAATGTAGAGATAATGCGTTCAGCTTCCTTTTCACCCATAGCTGCGCCAGTCAATTCTTTAATTGTTAGATTTAAATTTTGAGTTGTATTTTGTCTATATTGAGCAAATCTTGATAACTGCGCTTGTTCATTTGGTTTTAAAGTAGAAAATTTATCTTTTAATGTTGACCATTGTTGCGCACCTTTAAATTGAATTGTTTGATATTCAGGACGATAAGATGCTTGAATATCATTTAATCTAGTAACGGCGTCACCAGTAGATAATATAGTTTCTTCTAACTTTCCTTTTGTGCCTTTGCTTAGTTCACCAGTATTAACAGTTACGCTAGTGCTAGGAGTTTTATCTTTCATAAAGTTCTCATAGGATTTTTTACCTCCTTGAGATTGATAAAATTGAAACTCCTCAATACTTGTAGCTGGTTTATTTGGCGCAGTACCTTGAATTAAATCAACTTTGCCATTAGCGTCTATTTGATACTTTTGACCACTACTGGTAGGCAACCCTAATTGAGTAAGCTCATCACCTGTAAGCATTCTTGCTTGTGGCTTAGTTTTTGTAGATGAATAAAGAACTTCACCAGTAGGACTTACTAATGTTCCGCCTTCGCTAACAACAGTAGGTTTCTTAGCAGCAGCTTCACGCTCAGAAACAATACGGAAAGCACCAGCAGGATTAGTATCAAACTCATCAGCCAAGTCAGGATACTTCATCTTCATAGCTTGAACACCAGCTTGCTGACGTTGCTGAATTCCTAATTGCTGTGCTTGACTATAGTTTTGTAGTCCTTGCTGATATTGCTGATTAGCAGAACCATAACCTGCACCTAAAGCACTTAATATATTCTGAGCAGCAGACCGTCTGCTACCTTGCTTACCCATGCCAGAAACCAATGCAGCAGCAGCACCTAGCAATCCAGAAATATTAGATTGTTTAGATAATGCTTGAGCTTGAGGTGCTCCTAACAATCCTTCATATAATGGGTTTCTTTGACCAAATACATTAGGAATCTCTCTAGGAACCAAACCGCTCAAAGTATTCATACTAGGAAGGTAGTCAGTTAAGCCGCTTAAATTAGGCATAGAAACTCTATTCGCAGCAGGAGCAACTGTTTGAGTTGCACTATTTTGCGGTACAACTCGGTCAGCAGCTCTTGGGTCTATATAACTTTTAGGATTAATGTAATCAAGAAGCGTCATGCTTTGAGGTAATTCACTTGGATAACCTTGATTAAACAATTGACGTACTTGTTCTGGACTTAATTGATTAATCATTTCATCATAAGTAGCCATATATCACCCCAATAACGAAATTTGTGGTGTTCGGATAACTGACTGATTCTGCGGATTCAATAAACTCATATAATCTATTGGCTGAATCTGACTTCGTTGAATCTGACCTACTGGAGCCATTTGCATTTGTTGATCGCCTCCACCAAATGCTTGGTTAGCTTGGTTAAATACGCTTAAACCTTGATTAGCCTGAGACAACATCCCACCTTGACCAAATAATGAGCTACCAGTAGCCAATCCATTAGTTAATGCGCCAGTAATCGAAGGAGCAGCAGCCGCTCCACCCATCCCACCTACTAATGCACCATAACTAGCAAGAGTTGGAATAGAAGCAGCCGTAGCAGCACCAGCCGCAGGCATAAGCGAAGAAGCAACTGCACCTGCCGTAATAGGATCAGCCATTATTTACCCCCTTGTGGTGTCGCTTGCTGCACCGTAGTAGAACCCTGCGGAACGCTAGAGAATAGGTTAGCAAACTGACTTAATTTTGCTTGTGGTAGGTTTTGCTGGAAGTTAAAACGATTTATTTGATCTTGCAATTCAGCCGCACTCTGAGCTTCTCTAGCACCACCAACGCTAAGTAATCGCTGAATGTCAGCATAATCCTGAGCAGCCATCTGAGGAGCCGCACCAACAGCCGCTATCTGACGAGCACGTTCAGCCTCAGCACTCTGATACGCTAATTGACCACCTCGTTCCGCTAGAGCACGAGCATAAACATCCTGAGCCTGACCTGTTAGCTGACCTTGAGCAGCAGAGCCATAACGCCCCATTGACGATGCACCTGATTGAAGTTGCCGTATGTTACGCAGATAATCTTCACCAGCCAATCTATTCGTCTGCTCTAAAGCACCCGCTAGGAATGGGTTAACGCCTCGTCCTTGAATCGTAGCTAATGTCTCTGCCTGTGCTGCTTGAGTAAGCGGAGAACCTGCCATAGCTCGCTCTTGAGCCATACGCAAGGCTTCCTGAGTCTGAGCCGAAGGAGATACGTAAGTCTGACCGGGGAAGAATGTAGGAGCCTGAGACTCATATAGCCGCTTACCTTCTTCTAAGCCATATTGAACATACGGAGCAATCGTAGGATCAATGCTCGCAGTTGTCGTGCTTTTTTGAGGACTACCGCCGCCACCACCCATATTAAACCTCACAAATCCATGTTTTTGGGCGGAATCCGTAATCAGCCGCCCTTCTTGACCAACCCCGCCTATGGCTAGAAAATGTTATGTATTTAACCTTAGCTTCAGTAGCCATGCCTTTTATGTATTTTAAGGCATTTTCGACAACATCATAACTATTTTCTAACGAATAAGCAGCCCACAAATGCATAGTCTCACCTTGTGGCTGTATGACAAAGAAGCCAGCGTAGTGGTTATTCTCTATCAGTACAAACAACAGACTTTTTTGATTGAAGCAGTCTGTATATACATCTTCAATAATCCAGTTTTCTGGACTCCTACTTTTAATCTTCTCTAAGCCAGTTCTTACACTAGCCCACCATTGTCTTAGTTCCTGCGGAGCAATATATCTATACTCCATTAACCCACCACAATGTACATAAAGTTACATACATGAGCGTTAGAAGCATGATGAATTACAGCATTACCTTGATTTCTTGTGCCTACCCATAATTTATCCATTTCTGCTGCTGCCTTATCATTCATTGGAGTAAACAGTATCGCAGAATCAAAACTAATGCGCTCATCAAATAAAACTGTTGTTGTAGTAGTAGTTCCGCTAGTGAAATAGCCTGAATTATTTGTCTTACCGTCCATAATTCCACGAACGACCTCAGAAACCTGACGTTCATCAGCACCAAATACAGGTAGAGTACGAAACTGTACTGATCTAGTCATCGATTGCCCTGCTGAGTAATTTCAATCTCACAACCTACGATAGTTTCCCAATTGGCATTGGTCGGAGTTACCTTAATACGATGGTAATTACCGTTAGCTCTCAATGGCACTCTATTATCTGAGTCTGGTGTAGCTGTTGTTCCGAATTCGACGCTATCTGACAATAGTTTTCTACTGGCAACTGCGACTGACGCGATTCCATTATCGATAATAGGTTTTGCCAATGTGATAATAGAACGTCCAATGTCAATATCTCCAGAAGTAATGTATGCCGCTTGCAATGCACCAGAGAAAACCACAATCCTCTGATTTCTAACGCCAACGAATATAAGCTGACCACCAGCCCAAGTACGTGAATCTAATGGTATCTGCTCTGCCGTGTTATCGATACTTGGCAATGTGATTGTGCAATTTGACGTAGTGATAGTCGCACCAGTTGCGGCTGTAAATGTAAATACATTTGCGCTAGTTCTTGTTACTGCAAATACTCCATCTACTCCGGCACCAGAAGTAGCGTCAAAAGATACATAAGCACCTGTCTCTAATCCATGATCCGTTACAGTAACAGTAACGGTAGTGCTACTTTGTGTATACGTACCAGTTTTCTGATTTGTAGTATCAAAATAGTAAATATCTAACTGCTCAAGTGTGGCACTAGGTGTCAGACCATACGCTAGGAAGTTCACGTCAGTTAAACCGTATGACCACTTATCTAAATCGATAGAGTAATACAGCAAGAATCTGCGACCGAAGTTATTCTTAAAGTTCCAGATAACTAACTTCTTAACAGGATCAATGGTTGCACTCATGCCTGTTTGAATTTCACTCAAACTGACATTATCAAAGAACCAACGATTAACCTTCTCTACGCCGATATTCTTAACTGACTTGCCATCACAAGCATAAAAGCCATCGTCAGATAGGAAGTAAGTTAAGTTACCAAACTGAGCAACAGAGCCATTAGACATACAGCCTAACGTCCTAGAAATAGCGTCAAATTGGAAGAAAAACGGACTACCTGCATACGACATACGATAAATAGCACGTTCTAAGAAGATTAGACCGTATTCACCACCTGCTAGACCTGTAATCTCACCGCCATCAGGTACTACTTGTGAATCAGACTGAGAAGCAGCACCCGGAGTCCAATCAGTCTCGTCATTAATATCTGACCAGTAGACCTTATTTTCCTCACCACCTACGTTAGCAGCTACAACAAAGTCACGCACTACAGTCACAAATTTAGCAGCAGGAGCAGCAGCAGCCAAGTCAGCAAAATACGTCGATGAACCTAAATCATAAGCCTGTAATTGGTCTGCACCATTGGCTAAGATCATCTTTGAGCCAAATTGGGTAATATCCCATGACTCTACCGTAGCGTAACCAGTAGTCGTTAATGGGTCTAAACCAGTATTACTAGCGTTAAACTTATAAATCTGTGTAGCACCAGCAGCAAATAGACTAGAAGCACCAGCCAACTTACCAGCAAATGCTACCAATAAGTTCTGACCTGCATTAGTAGAATAATCTACCGCCTCACGTAAGGCAGCATATCCGTTAGTAACAGGATAACAATTAAAGGCATCAGTTACAGCACCAGTAACACCCGGCTGATCTGGCAACCACTCACCGAAGATAATCTTTTGCTTTGCCATTACTGTTTAGCCCAATTAGTTGATTCTGGAGTTACTACAGTCCATTGGTAACCAATAACATCACCAATTACACCCACATCAGCACTAGCAGTAATAGCAGCAGTCCTAACAAATATGCCTGTGCCAATAGCAGTAACTAACGCATTACCAGTAATACTTCCATTACCAACAAAAACTGATGTGCCGTTAGCCGTAACAGTTGTGACAGAAGTAATTGCTGCTGTTCCTACTTGAACATTAGCGACACTAATTGATACCTGAGCATTGCCAGTAATGCTTGCTGCACCTGTAAATGTCTGAGTACCTATAGCCGTTACAGTAGCAGTACCGACAATAGAAGCAGTAGGTTCGGTATCCTCGTTCTCGCAATACCCACCAACCCAATAGCCACTAACAACGTATAGATCAGGAACGCATTGAGCAGTTACAGTCGCATTACCTGTAATAGACGCAGTTCCGAAAGTAAAGTCTACTGCCTTTGCTGTTACTGTAGCAGTAGCCGTGATAGATGCTACACCGCCAGTATCTTCATTCTCGCAATAGCCAGCATCCCAATAACCAGCCGTTACGTATAGATCAGGCTGACTTAGGTCACCTTCACCATAGCCCTGAACCCAATAGTCAAAATCGACATAATTAGTTGCCATTTACCTCTACCCACGCTTGAGTTGCCTCATCCCATGAGTAAAACTTTCCATCTGTAGGCATTGCTACTGGTGCTTGCCATTGAGCATTAGCATCAAGAGTCCAGCTTGCATAAGGCTTAGGAGCTACAAACGCATCTATATCTGCATTGTAGGTATAACCAATGCCAGCATAGTTCTTACGAATGGTCGCGTTATAGCTAGTCTGCTTCCATGTACCACCGAATAGACGCTCACAGAACGCAGCACCGATATATTCTTTCTCTACACCGTTAGCGTCTGCTGTGTCTTTGTTATCAATTACGATAACCTGAGTCACGATATTGTTTTCATCAATCTGTGCGTAGTGAGCCATTATTCTTCCCCTGTTGCTTTATCAAATTCCTCAACTTCAGCTTTCATGCGATTTAAATCTTCATCAAGCCAAATCGTAGGAATACTATCTTCAAACTCACGTATCTTGTCCATTACCCACTTTACTTCTTCCCAGCTAGGGCATGGTCTAGGATCATCCCAACGTGTAAATGTAGTATTGGATATTTCCCATTTGGCATTAGGACGCAGCAATGACATTGCTACATCGATACCGTACATTCTGTAGAGTTTAGTTTCCATAAACCTTATTGGTTGATTTTAATAATGACGATGCCTGAACCGCCAGATGATATTGGACCAGAAACAGCACCGCCAGAACTTCCACCACCACCGCCACCTGTGTTTGCTGTTCCATTTGTTCCTGCATTCGGACCATTTACAAAAGCACCATTTCCACCACCACCAGAACCACCTACGCCGCCACCAGTAATTCCGTCATTGTTTTGACCACCACCTGCACCGCCGCCAGCATAAGTAACACTTGATCCGCTTATTGAAGATGCTGAACCAGCACCACCATTTCCTGCCGTTGTAAGTGTTCCGTTTGCGCCGACTGCACTTGCTCCACCTCCACCACCACCGCCATTATTGTTTGGTGCGCCAGAACCAGAGCCACCCGAACCGCCAGCACTACCTTGACCGGATGTTCCTGCGCCACCTGTACCACCAGCACTATTACCACCGCCGCCGCCACCTGAGCCACCAGAAGAACCGTTAGAACCTCCACCACCACCAGCACCACCGCCACCAGTAGAAGTTATAGAGGAGAAAACAGAATTTGAACCAGATGCACCAGTTGTACCTGTACCGCCAGCCGCACCAGCACCTACAGTAACCGTATATTCAGTTCCAGCAGTTACAGATAACGATGTGCCTGTTCTATATCCACCAGCCCCACCGCCACCACCGATATTGCAACCACCGCCACCACCACCAGCCACGACTAAATAATCAACGCTAGTCACACCTGTAGGGCATACCCATGCAGTAGATGATTTAAATGTAAAGACTGTTTGTGATGCTACGGAATAAGAAAGAATGACTATGCCAGAGCCTCCAGCACCACCAAGACCGCCTGACTGTCTGCCACCACCTCCACCACTACCAGTATTTGCAGTTGCAGCAGTTCCGTCAGCAACAGTACCGCCACCATTTCCACCGCCAGCAGCACCAGTTCCACCAGTTCCACCATAACGACTATCACCACCACCACCGCCACCACCAGCGTAGGTTACTGATGAACCGGAAATAGTAGAAGCTGTTCCAGCCCCACCATTACCACCATTATTACTAGTTCCAGTAGCACCAACGGCTGAAGCTCCTCCTCCACCGCCAGCAGCAGAGCCATCACTATCACCACCATTACTACCTTGACTTGGTGAAGTTGAAGGAGTGTTTCCTGCTCCACCAGTTTTAGGAGCTAATGAACCTGAACCCCCTCCAGAACCACCAGATGAAGGAACAGTTAGATAATTTCCTGCGTATCCACCGCCATTAGAAGTAATGGATGAAAAAACTGAGTTAGACCCATTAGTTCCAACAGCACCACTACTAGATGCCCCATTACCTCCAGCACCTACAGTTATGGTGTAATCAGTACCCGCCGTAACACTTAGTCCTGTTCCAGTACGAAAACCGCCAGCACCACCTCCACCCGCAATATCGGCTGAACCACCACCGCCACCTGCAACGACCAAGTAATCAACGGTAGTTACACCAGTAGGACAAGTCCATGTACCAGACGCAAGGAAACGCTGTACAACGGTCACAGGACCACCGCCAGCAGCCAACGCTTGCATAATCTTTGAATAAGCAAACATTATTAAACCCTTATGGTGTGTAACCTTGAGCGATAGAGCCGTACCAGTTAGTACCGTCAGCAACAAAAGTAAGAATGTCCATCTTGCCAGCAGCAGCCGTAATTGTCGGAGCACCAGCAGTACCAAACTTCACACCAGTAAACGTAGCAGTACCATTACCAGTCGTTGCAGCTTGCTTTAACAATAGGATAAATGACTTACCAGCAGTCGCAGTAGGCATAGTGAACGTACAAGCAGTAGAAGCAGTTAACGTAGCTGTCTGGACTGTGCCGTTAGTCAAAGATAATGTATTTGACGTAGTAACTGTACCAATAGACACTACGCCTTCGGTATAGTTATTGACTGTTGGATTAGTCAATGTAGAACTAGTAGCTGTAAGAGCACTAATAGATGCACTAGTAGCAGTTAAAACACTAATAGACGAACTTGTAACTGCTGAACTTGTTACAGTTAAAGCACCAATAGATGCACTTGTTAATGTGATAATTGAAGCACTACCACCTGATTGAATCTTGTCTGAATTAAGGTTAGTAAAGTTAGCATCAACTTCAACATAACTAAGGGCAGAACCTTTGCCAGTTCGCGTAACAATAGTAGACATAATTTACCCCTTACGCCAAAGTTACGGTTAGATTCGTAGCAGTTATCTTAAATATATCACCAGTAGATATAGTCTTACTTGTATCCAATGGTGAGTGATAGAGTAGATTACCTGCTGTTACCGCATCACGAATACCGATGTGAGTAATTGTTCCCCACGTATTTGTACATTGTGGAAACTCAATCGCAGAGCTATTAGACGTAGCACCACCAGACGGAGCACTAAACGTAATAGACTGACGAACATACGAGCCACCTGTGACCTCAGTACCAGTATCGGCATCGGTAGGATCGTTAGTGTACAAAGCTAAGAAAGTCGTTGTAGGTGCTGTGTAACTCGTAGCACGTAACGTACCGTTAATTAGCGCATTTTCAAGATAGTTACTTATTTCAGCCATGATTTACCTCACACTCATTGACATTGGTTGACCGCCAAATTCGCTATTTTGGTCGGAAGTAGAAATTGCTGTAATGCTACGATCATACAAAGCAGCCCATGTTTGAAGTCGTGCATCATTCATCAAATATGGTTCAGCTTCGCCCAATGCCGCATACAGCAGAGCATCAGGATAATTACTTAAAAATACGTTAACAATATTAGTATCAGATAGATACTGTGGTTTCCCATAATATAACATTTGTATGCTGTAAACGCTATCAGGTATAGGAGCAAACTGAATCTCTGAAGCCAGAATTGTGTAGTTCAATGGCTTACCTGAATCAGTAGTCCTAGCTATTGCATAAAATGAGTTAGGTGAAAGGTAGGTAACTGAAGAAGCTGGAGTAGTACGTAGATGTACGTCACGCATCTCTAGGAAGTCCGTAGGTAAACCTATAGTCTCCTCTCCTCCTGTGGTATCAGCACGAGCCACAATGAGCATTTGGCGAGTTCTGATGTCTCTACGGAGCCGTTCTTCAGCCAGTTGGATAAAGTCCGGTATCTGTGCAGTCAGATCACTACGACCTAAGTAACTCGCTATCGTAGATTTTAACGAACTGTAATCCGTCATAACTATTTCCCTGAGTTGTGTCTCTCCACAGCACCGTCCTCTACATCATCCCATCGATACTCATACGTACCAATGTGACCAATATGCATAGACAGACTGTGATCTACATACGTCTGGAATCCACTATCTAAAGCCTTGATGCAGAAATGCACATCTTCGCCGATAATGCCTTTGCTGCCCCAACCTACGTCATACCACGGCTTTTTAGTAGCCTCGAATACATCTTTATGAATCATTACTACGCCACCACCTACAGCCGTACAAGACTCAATACCTTCTTTACCTTTAGAGTCTATTTTATGCCAAGCGTGGCTAATAATCTTGCCATTTTCGTCTTTATCTAGCTCTAAATTCAATGCTGTAGGTAACGTAGGCTTGCGTCTAGTTACTGCATTAACTCCACATATCGGTACATTCCTGCTCAACAATATCTCTATCGTATCGCTAGGAAACCGCATATCTGAATCAATGAACAGAATATAGTCACAGCCATCAGCTAACGCAGCCTCAACCAGCTTTTCACGCTGGTCGAATATCAACGTACCAGCCATTGTGTATAACTTTAAGCCGTTCTCACTTGTTCCACACCGAAACTTACTGTCTCGTCCTACCATCTTCGCAAAATCAAACGCAAAGCCAGTATGAACCTCGTCTCTAGCTGGAACGCATACACCTACTGTTATACCCATTAGATAGTACCCCTATAGACTTTCCATTGTGCATTATCGGAATCATTGAGCCATCGAGCAAAAGCCACATCGTCAAGAATAGTAAAGCCTCTCATAACTCCCCTTTTATTCAAATCATCAATGACCGTAAAAGGTATTCGAGCTACGTGGTGCAATTCTTTAACGTGTCCTAGCCTTGCCTTATCTTCCTCTCTGATTAGGTTGTTACTCTCTAATATCTCAGTAACATCCTGTTTAGTCTCAATGACAATACCACCGTCACCGTCCGCATGAACAACCTGTTGTCTATAGTCCATAAATCCTCGTAAATGCCCCCAATCCGAAGATCAGGGGCTATTCAATTACAGAGACATATCTAAGTCAGCAACGATACCATGTGCAGCCTCGTTTTTGACCTCCAAGGTTACCTCTACTAGCAGTTGTGTCTTATCACTATCACCTGCCTTTGCAAGCTCGTTAGTCATGAATGGACGCAGATAAGCCAATGCAGCGTACTCAGGATCAAGCACCAAAGCATCGCGTGTACGCATGAAACGATTAGGAACAACGCTCATTGAACCAAAGTCGCTCAAATAAACGTCTGCCGCACCAACGATAGTTGCCTGACCAACAGAGCCACCACCACCAGCATTGACGTTATAACGGTAAGCCGACAGACCTGTGAAGCTAGATACTTTCTGTTTACCAGTAGCACCAACCATCAGAATCTTAGGAACGCCGCCAGAAGCAAATACCTCAGCAACTACAGTTTTCAGCAGAGCCTCAGTAAATGTACGTGTGTTACCGTCTGTACGTGTCGATACGCCGATAGTAGTAGGATCACCACCGTTAGTCTGGACTGATGAGTTAGTCTTGATCCACGACAATAACGAACCCATCTTACGAGCAGACGAGTTAGACGAACCAGCCGAACGACCTTGATTGCTCAAGAGGATAGTCTCGAGGTCACGCTTTAGCTCTTGTGAAGCCTTAGCCAATTGATAACTTTTTTCAGATTTTCTGCCTGCTTTGTTAACTGTGTCCAGAGTGCCAGAGACCTTGATAGTCTTTTGCAGAATCTGTGTGTAGTTACCCAAACGAGTTGTTGGAGACAAAGTAGCATCAGAAGCATCAGCACCTTCAACAGCAGCGTTATTTGTAGTAGCGGCTGCAAGTGAGTCCGTCTGCCATTCATGATAAACAGCAGTTGCCTTGCTCTTACCAATACTGGAAATGAAGGGCACTTCCGTAGGGCTGATATCATAGATGATATCGGTCAAATCTTCACGCTGACCGATTGCGTCATAAGCATTATAAATAGCCATGATTTAATCCTTTAAATAAATCGTTCAAATACACTTGCCGCATCACGAATACTTCCGCTAGATTTGACTCGTGCCTTTAGTTTCTTAATTTCCTCAGCATTACTATCTCTAGGTTTGCTTACGCCTGACTTAATCGCTTTAGGAGCCTCTGTAACCTTCTTGGTGATAGCTGGCTTACTAGCGACTAACTTGTCGTACTGCATCGCTTTATACAGAGTTAGTACAGCCCGACTATCATAGACAGCCGCTAATTCGTTATCAGAGAACCCAATCTGCTTACCAAAAGCGCGAATATCATTTCTGATAGCCTCACCCTTAGCAGGATCAGTAAACTCAGGGATATAGCTAGACAATTTCTGCATTTCCTCAGCCACTACGGACTGCATCTGCACTTGTCTATCCTGCTCCTGTTGCTGATTGATTCGATGTCTCTCAGCTTGTACAGCAGCTAGTTGCTTATCTCTCTGAATCATCTCAGCTACCTTTACAGAGTATCCAATAGGATCAGTCTCTTTCAGGTATTCGAGATTTTCCTCTTGCTGTTGAGGAACAAGCATTTGCTCAATCATCTCAAGTCTCTGCGCGTACGTATCACGCATCTGCTTAGCTTCTTGAACAGCTTGACGCTCTGCCTCTACGGCTTTGCGCTCCTCAGCTACTGCTTGCGATTTCTTGGTGTAATCCGTGCCAAGTTGATAAGACTTGATAAGCTCATTAAGCGTTACCTCACGTTCTTCTCCGGCTGCTTTAACCAGATACGTGGGCTGCTCTTGCTCCTCACCGTCATCATCTTGTTCTACCTCAGACTCATCATCTGATTCGGCATCGCTTTCGTTAGCTTCTGAAGCGGATTCTGGTTGTTCCTTGTCGGAGCCATCTTCCCGATCCATCATGCTCAAGAAAGCGTTAGCTGCACCTTCTACCGTTAACT
>Ga0315904_10001967_pt1 | contig 32282 bp, 20 predicted proteins | sample LakEriMetagenome_6_FD_203529 | JGI IMG/M metagenome (GOLD analysis project Ga0315904, IMG submission 203529) | Freshwater fungal communities from buoy surface, Lake Erie, Ohio, United States - Buoy 12 MA120 | ecosystem: Environmental > Aquatic > Freshwater > Lake | place: USA: Lake Erie, Ohio...
TGCTCGCCGGGGGGTTGGTCCATTCGAGAAGCCAGTCCGGTGAGTTCGGCTGCCTGCTGACTGAGGCTCTCTTTGGCTTGATTCAAGGCCGCCAGGGGGGCCTCTGCATTCGGAGCCCTTTGCGGTTGCGGGGCCCCGTTTTGCCTTGCTTCTTGAACTTGATTGCTCAACTGTTGCTTGGCTTCGCCTGCGGCTCGGTCGACCTGCTCGGTCGCCCGTTCAACATCCGGCTTAACCTTTTGGCCAACCTGATTGGCCTGTTTTTCCAATAGCTGTTTGCCTTGCTGATTGTTCAACCTTTCCTCGTGCCGAGCGCTCCGTGTTAACTGATCGGCCACTTGATCGACGGCTCCTTCGACACCCTTTTGGATCGGATCGCCTTGGGCCAACGCATCGGAGGATGGGGACCTAGTCGGCGGCTCGGCGACTTGCCCTCGCAACCCTTGCAATTGGCTTTGCAATTGATCGAGTTGCTCTTTGGCGGATTGGATTTGCTCGCGGGCCAGGGCTGCCATCGGATTCGGGACATCGAGATTGGCTCGTTGAGAAGCCTCGGTCCGTTGCTCGGATTCTTTGGCATTCTTGGCTATCTCCTGGGCGGATTGCGAAAGCTGCTTAGCCGAATTGGCTCTTTGCATGGACTGAAATAGCTCTCGGGTCTTTTGGTCGACCTGGGCTTGCAATCCTGCGTCCTCGGGTTTCTTTTGGAGTGCCTCAAGCGATTTTCCTCGCTCGGTATTCTTCTGCTGCAGTTCCCGATCGCGCGCTTCTGCCTCTTTGCCCAACTGGTTGGCAACCTGCTCGCGTCGTCGTGCCATGTCCTTGGTTTGACGAATCTGCTGATCGCGCATTAAGGATTGGGTGGATTGGGCTTCGGTCAACTGGGCTTGCCTCTGCTTGTCCTCCTTAAATGGATTTTGGTCGACGAGTTGATTCAAATTCGGGTTCATCTCACCGAGTTGCTGCTGCGCTTTTTGCACCTCTTTCATCAACTGGTCGGTTTTCTCCTGGAGTGACTTTTGCGACGCATTCGGGTCGGCTCCCTGGGCTTGCCTTGCTGCGGCCAAGAGGGACTCGGTCACTGCTGCTACATTTTTTTGCAGTTCCTTTTGGTTGATCCTTTGGATGGGTGTTTGTGCTTTGTTGAGCACATTGGCCGCGAGGCTCTCAGCATTTTGTGCAAGAGCCTTCAGTTGCTGGGCTTGGACCGCTTTGGCGTCCATGGATTGCGTGTCGGAGTTTTCGAGTTGTTGAGCTAGAGTCCCCTCGCGCTGGGCTGCATTTTGCAACTCGGCGGCTGCATCGCTGACGTTATCTTTTGAGATTTCCGAAAGCTCCTTTTGCATCGGTTGATTCCGTCGCAACTCTGCCTCCAGAAGCTTGAGGAGTTCTTCGGGCGAGTTCTTCGCCAATTGATTCAGCTGTTCGGCTTGCTGGTAGTTGTCCAACAACGACTTCGCCTGCTCGACAGGGTCCATTTGCTCCTTGGGTGGATTGGACTCTGGCTGCAACTGCGAGCGGGACTCATTGGCGGCGGCCAAGTTGCTCGGCTGAGGATTGGCAAGTGCCTCTTGGACCCTCTCGAAATGCTTGGCGATCGTCTCTAGAGTTTCGGCTGCCTGCTGCTGTTTTTCCGCCGCTTGCTCTGCTAACTGAGCCACCTGCGTCGCATCCTGCGAACTATCCTGCGCATCGATTAGCTTCTGATTGGCTTGTTCCATAGGCTCCTGTACCGCATCGATCATGCTCAGGGCTCGATCGGAATCCTTGGCGGCCTGCAACTGCGCATCATTGAGCAGGTCTTGCTTGGTGGCCATCTCCAAGAGCGCTTCTTGCAGTTGCTCGATGCTTTGCTCGACCTGCTCTTGTTGCTGCGCGTTTTCCTGCGTTGATGTTTCAGGATTCCTTGTCTTTTGCTCAAGCTCCCGAGTTTTTTCGGCTGCGATCTGCGCCAACTGGGATACGGTGGGCGCGAATTTCGAGAGCAGCTTTCGCGCTTCGTCGACCGTCGGTTGCGCATCGGTCAGAATGGCGTCAAATTCTCCGAGGAGATCCCCGAGCTCTGGCGCTGCATTGAGCATCGTTTCGTTGTTGGCCGATCGGCGCGGATCAAGTTTCTGCCGGATCGCATTCGAGACCGGTCCCCATCGAAGCCCATTGAGTCGGTCTGCGACCGCATTGGGAAATCCAGATTCTTTCATCCACTGATGGGTCAATTCGCATCGGTGATTCATGCTGTCCCATTGACGCAAGTGGCTCAGACGCCCCTCGGGAGTCTGCCAATCGTACTGCTCTTGTCGCCGAAGCGTTTCTAGATTCAATCGCATGTCCTGAAGTTCATGCGCGGATTCCAAAACCCGATAAGCTTTAGCGATCGCGCGGAGATCCTCCCGCATTTGATTCCACTGGGGTGTTCCCGTCGGCAATTCTAGCCACGATCCGATCAGGCTCGTCCATGCTCTGCTCGCTAGCCCCATATCGCTCGGAAACATCCCATCGATGGGTTTGCGCTGTAGATGAAAGTCGCGGCGGTCGGTGATCTGATCCGAAGCAGGTAGTGTCTGCATCGTCAGTTCATCGAGCGTAGCCGATCGAAGCCGCCTCAAAATCTCACTGTCAAGACTGCTATCGCTTGCCCATTCGGCCGTTCGGGATAGCGTATCGATGCTCCGCTGCATGGCATTACCCACACCAGTCCCACGAACGATTAGGTCCTTCCTAACGTCGGAGATATTCCATAGCAGACCGCCATCCAAGTTAAATGCCCAATGCTGGCCGTTCAGATCATTGAAGGATCGCTCGACCCGCTGACGTAACAGAGCCAGAGCTTGGGGCGTAGGTTCTGCCTGCGCCAAATCGCGTATCTCTTGGCGAGTCTGATCGATCGATCGCATCAAGTTCCTGGATTGGTCTTTGAGATTGGGAGCCAAATACGATTCCATCTTGGCCCCTAGCTGCATGGCCCCCTCAAAATATTGGTCGGCGATCGTCTGAGTCCTAGCCAATGTCACGAAATCGATCCCATCGGTTTTCTCGACCTGCTTGCGCTGGTGATCTCGCAACACCATCAAATCCTTCGTCATCGCTGTAAGGTATTCATGCCCGAGCAATTGGCGATAAATGTCGCTCAACCTCGCTGAGGAGGATTCAGCCTCATCGAACGCACCGATCGAGCGGTCGATCTGTTGCTGTAAAATTTGGGCAAGTTTGTCAGGGACCACCAGCCCCTTGCCCTGCACATCGATGGGAGTCCAAGCCTCTTGGTTGGCTGCTAAGGCCACCATCGTCGCAGCCTCGCGCTGCGACTTGGAGACGGCTCGGACCACAAACTCCGTTTCCGATTGATCCAAGGCCCTGGGCAATTTGCCGACCATCTGCGTGGCCAACGCGCGAATTCTCTCGGTCTGTTTCATCCACTCCTGACTGAATTCTTCAACTTCGCTGGATACACTCCGTCGGATCGCAATGTCGAGTTTCGGGTCCTTCAACTGCAACATCTTGGGCCGCAAATCGACCCGTTTGGTCCGGATCAAATCGGCTAACTTCTGCAATTCAGGTCCCAGCACCGATCTGAAATACAACGCTTGATGGCGATTGCGATCGAAATCATCGGAAGCCAAACTCAATTGGATCGGCACAGAATAACTGACATGATCGGCCGAATCGCTCGCCGCCAACCGCACAGTCACCACATCTCCCGAACGGAGCGATTCGGCAAGCAAATCCCATGTCCAAGCCCCGACCGAGCGGGTCGGTTCCGGTACACCATCGAGGGGAGTCCATGTCACCATTCCGCTCAAGAATTGAACTTGCTGTCCCGTGGCTTGGGTCAAATTCAAAGGCAAATCAAGAGCCTTGTAGGGCTGCCGATTGACGGAGATCTCCTGCCGAAGGGTCGCCTGGGGCAAATCATCTGCCAAGGCCGCAGAGAACTTGACCAACTCGTGGGGAGAGACAACCCACATCTGGTTTGGACTAGGAAGCTGCTCCATGAGCGTCTGATCGCCAACCATCCACGAAACGCTCGGCGATTGGTCCTCGACGACATCGACCTCGTAGAATGGGCTAAATGTATTTTCGATAGGCGCATCGGCACCGGGAACTTCAGCAGCAAGCTTGACCTGATACCTCGCATCTTTTTGCGAAGGCCAAAGAACGCTCCAGCGCTTCGACGTCGAATCGTATTCCATCGGGATCGATTGCTTATCGCCCGAATCGAGATCGTCGATCGTCAGACGCGCTGAGGTCAGCGGCATCGAAGGCTCGATTGCCAAAGTCATCTTTGAGCCAGCGAGCAATCGAGCGTCTCCCCGGTCGCTCGATCGATTCGAAAGAGCAACTCGGGCGTACTCGGGGTACTCGATGGTCTGATGGAACTGCACCACTTTGGGCCGTGGTGTGGTTCGGAGCTTGCGATAAGGACTGATCGCATCTCCGGTAGCAAAACGATATTCGATCGTTTCATCGCCGACTGCCATCGCTGTCGCAAACACCAACGGGTCCCTCTGGAGGCGTGTCATCGCAACACGTTCCGGACTGGCATAGCGTCCCTTTGATACCAAGCGTGTCTCTAAAAATGCTTCCTGGGTCTCTAAACCCTGAACCTCAATTTCAAACGATGCACTTTGGTTCTCGGGCACCGTGCTGTCCTCGCGAGCCGGGGATCGAACCAAAATTTTGGTCTTCGACGGACGCTGAATTTCCATGAAAGGAAAAAAAGCACGTGCGAAGCGCTGCGGCATATCCATCCCTGGCAAACCGCATAGCACCCCCATAAATCCCACAGCCCCGATCGCTGCGAAAAGACTCGATCGGACCAAAGACCATGGAAGCATTTTAGCGATGGATAATCCAGCCAACTGTTGCGCGACGTTGCGTTGGATCGCCGTTAAAAACTCCGGACTAAAGTGCCGGCGGTCGGCTGGAATCTGCTGCAACTCGATGGCGGACAATAGACTCTCGTTAAGATCCGGACTCCCATGTTCAATATGCTTGGCCAGTTGAATCGGATCGTCCTTGCGCCACAACCTCGCGATACCATACCAAAGCCCCACTGCGGCGCTGAGCAAGTACATTCCTACACTCAGTGCCCATCGGGTTGGATCATCGATCCATCGCAAGGTATCGAGGAGCACGAGAATCGACGCGCAGGCGATCATGCACAGGACCCCCAAGGCGACTCCCTGAACAAGCAAGATCCCGGTTTGCCGGAAACCGAAGCGACGCATCCAATTTTGAATTTCCACTCGGTGCGGATCGAACAGCTCGCCTTGCTGCGGCCTCGGATCCATCGATGCTAGGGTTGTGCTCATAGGTTTTTACTTGTTAAATGAATCCAGCGCGTTTTCTGAGATACCATTCGAGGGCCAGGAGCGTCATGATCGCCAAAAACCATGGATAACTCTGCCACAACAATGTCCGAGATTGCTCGATTTTACCCGTTCTTAAAGCCTGCAACGACTCGTTGACCCGGTCGGCTTGCGTTTCGTCATAGTATTTCCCCCCCGTGGTCTTTGCGATCTGTTCCAAGACCGATCGATTCGATGCCAACTGCTGCATCTCTAAATCCTCCGGCGGATGAACCAAAAACTCGGTCTCCAAATCGATCGCCTCGGTCGGTAAGCCAGGAACCTCCAATCGCACCTGGTATCGCCCAGCGAGCAATCCACTGACCAATCCCGAGACCATTCCCGATCCCTGGGCGTCCTCGGCCAATGGAAAACTCTGAACTCGGACCCCATTTTGCTCAATCACCGCCATGGCTCTCACGCCACTCAAGGGCTCCTGCTGAGCATCCCGAAGCCTAGCGCGGATCGGAATCTGCTGCGAAAATCCATACACCCGCTCTCCGGAATCCAATCCGACATAGTCGTTCTCGACCGCATAAGGCGCTTGCATGCTCCATTGAGCCAATTGGTTCCAGAACCGCTGGTGGTAAAGATCGGCCACGTTGTAACGCCACCGCCAAGTCTCGTCATTGGCCAAATAAACCACCCGGCCCTGCCCGCTCCGCCTCGTGACAATCATCGGATACTGCTTGTCCTCACTCTTGCCGCTTACCATCACCTCAGCACCCGGAGCCGTCTGCACCCGACGGGCCGAGCGAGGCGTGGGAAACGACTCCCACAAACGCCGATTGCCACCGGTCTCTTGCTCGAATGCAAAGGCCCTCTGCTCGACGGCTGCAGGCTCCAAATTCAAGGCTGATACGGCGATCGGAGCCGTTTCGCTTTCGATGAACGATACGGGTAACCAATCGACTTCCTTGTTCCCAAAAACCGCCGGCGGCTTGTCTCGCCCGCTGTCGATGAGAATCAATCCGCCCCCAAAGTCGGCGATGTAATCTGCCAGCCAACGCAATTGCGTCTGACTCATCGACGAGAGACTATCGGCCGCCATGACAATCAGGTCCACGCCTGAAAAATCATCACGCGTTTTGGGGAACGGGTTCGATGCGAACTCCTCTGGACCGAGAATCGTCTGGAGGTCCCAAGTCGTATCGCGACCAAACGCATTCTTGATGTATCTGGACTCCCAACGTCCCCTGCCATCGAGGACCAAGACGCGGTTCTTGCGGATCACTCCCCACAAGGACGAATCGAACTTGTTGTTCTGCTCGGATGCATCTTGACCAGCGTGCACAACCTCAAACTCCAAATCCAAAGGGATCGCCTTGGACCGGGTCGCAGACTGCTGAGCTCCAAACAACTTATCCCCTGCGATACGATATTCGATCGATCGATTCGGATTCCCATCCGATTCGAACGATTTGCTCCAGACGACCTGTCCATTCGAGCGAATATCGATACGGTACTGCCGACCCACGGGCACTTGCTGCTTGATCGTCGCAGTCCCCTGAAAGGAATCGGCTCGAAACATACTGCGGGAATGCTCAACGGCCAAAATCCCAAGATCATCCGGCTCGGACTCCCGACCGTATCCGATCGCAAATACAGGAATCGATGCTTGGGCAAATCGCTCGGCGACAGAACTCGGCGACTCGCCGGAATTGCTCTGCCCGTCGGAAAGTAAAACCACCGCCGCATAAGGCTTCGTCGCCCTGGCCTGCTGCTCGTCGGGTGTCCCTGAGATTTCCCTAGGGATTTGTCCAGGGACTTCTCCTGGAGCTTCTCCTCTACCCTTGGAATCCGACGTCGAGCCGAGCATCCCGCCGGATCGTAGCACCGAGGAGAGTGCCTCGCCAATTTCCGTCCGACGACCGCTTGACTCGAGTCGCAAACTCGTCGGCTTCTTGGACCCCTCAACCGTCGAGTCCCAAACCGAGGAAACTCCGGTCTGGCTCGGTGTTTCCTCTGCTCGATTCGCACCCGCGTCGGAAAACGGAAACAGTCGCAAATGAAATCGCCGTCTCTGCTGATCCAACCACCCGAGTTGCCTCTCCGATGGACTGCTCAGCCACTGTGTCGCCCGCTCAAGTCTACTGCTGGGAGTAGTATCCGATTCCTTCAAATCCATGCTTCCGGAAGTGTCCACGAGGACCGCGATGCGACTGAGCTCCCCGGACACCCACTCGCGAACCCATGTCGGACCGGCCAACATCCACAGGATCCCACCCAAGGCCGCCGCGCGGAGCGTTGGCAAAAGCCACCGATAAGGCGCTCGCGCATGCCGCGACTCACGGTAGTACCACCACCAGACCAACACCATTCCAAGGATCGAAACAGGGACCATCAACCAAAAAGGCAACAGACCATTGAACTCAAACCAACTCATGCTGCACCCCGCTTGGCCAGATCTGTCGCTTGTCCGGTCACCGTCGGTATCTGGGCTCCGGAGGACCGCGGTGAGAGCGACTGCTGAAGAAACAGCTCGGCGAGAAACATCCCCAAAAGACCCAGCCAAAACCAAGTCCAAAGCTCTTTCCCGCTGGAATTTGTCTTCTCCTTATCGAGCCAATCCTTTGCGTCTTGGTGCATCGATGCCGATGACGACTTGGCCAGAGCTTCTAGCTCCTCGATGGCCATAAGTTCTCGACTCAACTCCTGCTTGCGATCCGCCGCAGTCGTGGTAAACCCGTGATAGAACCGCTCCTGATCAGCGACCGCTTGGCCTATACCCTCGAGCCTGGAACTCCCTAACGATACCAAACTTGCCGGGTCAGCCTGGAACTCTCTGACCGATTGACCCGGCACTTGCAACGAGAGCTTCTTGGCTTGCGAAAAAATCTCGACCCAGTTTTCTCCCAACTCGGTCTCTTCCCAACCCACCGGCCACCTCAGGGCAGTGGTCATCATCCGCTGGACCAGGGGCAAGAAGACTGGCAATGCAGGTAGATTGCTATCGTCATCATCGCATCCACTGGTCATCCAAAAACAACGCCCTGAACCCAACGCAACACTGACTAAGAAGGGCAAGCCGTCGTCGTAGGCCAACGTCGTGATCAGCGCGGCGCCTTGCTCCTCGTCGAGCTTCAACGTATTGCGAGCAACAAACCGCGCCGAACCGAGCGAATCGAGAGATGCCTTGGAAAACTCAAATGATGCATTGGCCGTAGGTTTGATCGAGCCCTCCCAGGGCTCTCTTGCTCCTAAAGAACCGATCCTCAAGCCACCCTCGGCGATAGGTTCCCACGCGTTGACTCGATCGACCTGGACTTTATCTCCCAGGCATATCACAAGCCCCCCACCCCGGTCGACAAACCCACGGAGCCACTTCCTCTGGTCCGGATTCAAGTCGGCAAGATTGCAGGCGATAACCCCTTGGTAGTCCTTGAGCATCGCCTCATTCCATCCTCCAGCATCGACGAGCGATGTGGTGAACAAATCTCCAGGCTCTCCCCGGAGCAACGAGAATGGGGTCAAAGCAAGGCGAACAAAATCCGACTCGCTTTGCATCGCTTCTTGCTTTCGATCTCCATCGATAATTAATATCTTCGCTGGCTCTCGTACACGGACCACTTTGGTCATGGAATGGTCGTGTGGATTCGCATCGTCCCAATCCGCAAAGACCTTCAGAACCGTATCCTGTGCCTTCGTCGACGTCCATCCAAAACGGACAGTCGTCGTCGAATCGGCAGCGATTGAAACCGACTGCCGCTCGAGTTCCTTGAGCCCCTCCATCAGCACTACCGGAACCTGAACGGCCTGCTTAGATTCGTTCTTGAGCATGACGCTGAGGGTCAACTTGCCTTGGGGAACTACCTGAGACGGGACCGACTCCAAACTCACAATCGACAAGTTCGATTTTTCTGACTCTTGAGCTCGGCTCGCGGCATTCAAAAAACTCCAAGCGATCGGGACTGTTCGACTCGATAGTTGCTTGGCAATGTCGCGAGCCAAATCCTGCTGCGGAGACTTCCACTCGGATGCTTGGAAATCCGAGACCAACAGCAAATGTCGCCTTGGATTGGTACTTTTCTCCAGCCACGCCGCGGCCGCTTGCGCGCCCTCGGCCAAGTCCAATCGACCGGCCGATTCGGCCCGATCGTTGAGTCCCACCAAACGCGCGGCCAACTGACTCGGTTGATGCTCTGCCCAGGTCTCAACTGGCTTACCTGCGAGAATGATCGAAGCGTCCGAGCCGGCCGGAAGCCCCTCGAGAATTTCCTGAATCTGCAAAATCGCCTGCTGAAGCCGATTCCGCTGTTCTCCCAAACGTCCTGCCTGCTGATCGATGCTCTGCATCGAAAGCGAATCGTCGAGCAAGACCGCCAGACTCATCGGCGTTGTGCCCGAGGCGTCCTTCCATGTCTGAACCAGCGGCCGAGCCATAGCAAGAGCCAACAAGATCGGTATCAAACAGCGGACCAAGAGCAGAAGCAATTGCTTCCACTGAATACGCCTTGAGTTGACCTTGACTGAGGAATCCAGAAATTCCATCGCCCCCCAGTCGATCGTCAGGTACTTGCTGCGATTGAGCAAGTGAATAATCAGCGGAACGGCAAAAGCGGTCGCACCGAAGGCAAGCAACGCATTTAAAAAAGTCATGCTTGTCCCCGTCTTGCAATGTAAGTCGCTAAAACAGAACTGAAGGCCTCGGAAGTCCGAACAGGAATCCAGTCGATGCGGTTTTGCTTACAACCGCTTTGGATTGACTCCTGATGAGTAGCGAATTTTCGCAAGTAAGATTCCCGCAACGATACCGGATCGACGAGCAACTGCTGCTCTTGGAGTTCAAGTGATCGAAACAGAGTTCGATTTTGAAAGGGGAAATCGACCTCGTCGTCATCGATGATCTGAAAAAGCAATACTTCTTGATTGTTGGCTCGAAGCATCGATAAACTCTTAAAGAGCTCCGTTACATTTCCGAAACAGTCGGATAAAACCACCACGATCCCACGCTTGCGACAGATACCCAATAACTGATGCAACACAGTTCCAAGTTCCGTCTCGCCTCGGCACTCGGCACCGGCGAGCGTTTCTAATACCAATCGCAGGTGATTCGGTCGCGATCGCGGTGGGATATGCTTGCGAATCGCCGTATCGAAAGTCACCAAACCCACGGAATCCTGCTGGGAAACCAAAAGATACGCCAAGCAGGAAGCGAGTCGAATCGCGTACTCATGCTTGGTCAATTCCCTAGACCGCGTACCGCTGTAATTCATCGATCCGCTCTGGTCGACGACCAACATCGCACGAACACTCGTCTCATCTTCATACTGACGAATGTACAATCGATCGGTCTTCCCAAATAACTTCCAGTCGATCGATCGTATCTCATCGCCGTGAACATAAGGTCGATGCTCTTTGAAATCGACACTCGCCCCGACGTGCCTCGATCGATGGATCCCACCGGTAGCCCCCTCGACGGCGTCTCTTGCCAGCAACTGCAAGACGGATACTTTTTCGATATCGGTCGGCCTTAGCCAACGGAATAGTGGGTTAGCGGTCACTGAGACTCTCGCGATGACGACAAAACTGCAGTTCGGCTAGCCCGCTCTGGCCAAGCATTCAACCGATCTTGGAGGTAGGAATGGAGGAGCCTCCATCATAGCATCTAGGAATCCTCAATTCGAGCAATTCAGCGGATGCAATCGCCAAAAAGACGACCATAAATAGTCGAGCATCGCGCGGTTTGCCCGAGCGTCGAAAGCCTATGACATTCCCTGGCGTTATTCTCGGGCGTTAAGCGACGTAGGGATACCCAAACGTCTTTGCCACCGCCTCATTGGTGACTTTCCCCAAATGCACATTGAGCGATTCTCGCAGGGGCTTGGAAACCCCAATCGCGGCCTCAATTCCCTGCTGGGCCAATTGCACGACCCAAGGCAAAGTGACGTTGCACAAGGCAAATGTGCTGGTTCGGCCTACCGCACCAGGCATGTTGGTCACACAGTAGTGGACCACTTCATCGACGATATACGTCGGATTGCGGTGGGTCGTAGGCCTACTGGTCTCGATGCACCCCCCTTGATCGATCGCCACGTCGATAATCACACTTCCGGGCTTCATGAGTTGAAGGTCCTCTTTGCGAACCAAATAAGGTGCGCGTGCACCGGGGATCAACACCGAACCGATGACCAAATCGGCGAGTTTCAACTGCTCGCGGACATTGTAGCGGTCGGAGTAAATCACGTTGACATTCGGCGGCATCACATCGTCGAGATAACGCATACGATCCAGGTTCACATCGAGGATATTCACGTCGGCTCGGAAACCGGCCGCGATCCGCGCCGCATTGGCCCCGACGACCCCACCTCCCAAAATAGTGATATGCGCCGGTGGCACTCCGGGTACCCCTCCGAGCAAAATCCCACGTCCCATCTGCGGCTTCTCGAGATACTTCGCCCCAGCCTGAATGCTCATGCGACCTGCGACCTCACTCATCGGAGTTAAAAGCGGCAGGCGGCCCTGAGCGTCCCGCAGTGTCTCATAGGCCAAACATGTCGCACCGCTGTCGATCATCGCTTGGGTTAAAACGCGATCTGCAGCAAAATGAAAGTAAGTGAACAGAGCCTGACCGCGTCGAATCATCCCGTATTCGGCTTGCTGGGGCTCTTTGACTTTCACGATCAAGTCGGCCTGTTCAAAGACCTCGCGTCCGGTTTCCACCAAGGTCGCGCCAGCTTGACGATACGCTTCGTCGGCTAGTCCTGAACCGAGTCCTGATCCGGTTTGGATCAACACGCGATGCCCACGGGAGACTAGCTCTTCGACTCCCGCAGGAATCATCGCAACTCGGTATTCATCTTCTTTGATTTCTTTGGGGACACCGACGATCATGGCTGGGAGTGCTCTGGGGATGGAGTTAAGATAGACGGCTACTAATTTGCCCTTTAGTGTATCGTTTTGGCCGTCTTGACGCCATACGCGACAATGCTGCATGCCGATGGTCCTCTCCTCTTGTGGTCGAAGTAAACCTGCGATGATCGATGAAAAAAAACTCGCTATGCAATCCGAAGCGACCCCCTCGACCCTCGCACCTCCAACGAGCTACCTTGGTATCCTCTCCTACCTCGGGCCAGGCCTGATCATCGCCGCTAGCATCGTCGGAAGCGGCGAGCTGATCGCGACGACTCTGACTGGTGCCCGCGGCGGCTTGAACCTGCTGTGGCTGATCATCCTCGGCTGCGTCGTCAAAGTCTTCGCGCAAATCGAAATCGGACGATTTACCGTTTCGACCGGAATCCCGACCCTCTCTGCCCTGAACACCGTCCCCGGCCCCAAAATACCAGGCCGTGGAAACTGGCTTGTATGGTACTGGTTCTTCATGTGGTTTTGCAGCATTGGACAACTCGGTGGGATCGTCGGCAGCGTCGGCCAAGTCCTAGCGATCGTCCAACCCCTGACAACCCAAGGCTCCGATTACAAAACCATCGGAAACCTGGAAACACAAATCAAACTCGCGGCCGTCAAAAACCGATCGGCCAATTCGCAAGACACGGATACCATCGCAAGCGAAACGCGGAACCTCGAAAAACAACTCGAGGAACTCAAAGGAGCTTACTTCGCGAAATACGCGATCGCGAAAAGTCCCGACTCGCCGTTGCCCCGCGACCCATCGAATCCAAACCCTAGCAACAACAAAGAAACATCCTCCGAACTCGTCTCCTCGATGAGTGTTGTAGGACTGCCAAGACCCATGGACGATCGCTACTGGGCTATCCCGGTCGCATGCATTACCGCTGCCTTGCTCTTCTACGGGGGATACTCCCTGGTCCAATCAGCCTCGACGGCAATGGTCGCGATCTTCACCCTCGTGACCCTAGCGACGGTCATCGGACTGCAGGCCAAACCCGATTGGTCCATCAGCCTGAGCGAATGGCTCCAAGGCCTTTCGTTCCATCTGCCCGAAGGGGATCGCCTCAAAGCTCTGACCACGGCGATGGCAACCGTCGGAATCATCGGCGTAGGGGCCGCCGAGCTGATCCAATACCCTTACTGGTGCATCGAAAAAGGCTATGCAAAACACACCGGAATCGACGACGGTAGCCCTGCTTGGCTCGAACGAGCCCGAGGGTGGCTGCGCGTCATGCACTACGACATTTGGGTATCGATGCTCATCTACACGACGGCAACCATCGGATTCTTTGTCCTCGGGGCCGGAATCCTCCACCGATCCGGAATCCAACCCGAGGAATCAAAACTGATCCAAACCCTTTCGGCGATGTACGAACCGGTCCTTGGTTCGTGGGCACCACCCATCTACCTCTTCGGCGCGTTCATGGTTCTCTACTCGACCTTCTACGTCGCCAATGCGAGCCACGCTCGTACGTTCACCGATGGACTTCACGTTGTCAATATGCTCTCGGACAATCGAGAGTCCCAAGCCAACATGGTCAAACTCCTTAGCGCTCTGTTCCCCATGCTCTGCTTAGCTGTGTACTGGCTGTTGCCAAACCCGGCTTGGCTTGTTCTCATCAGCGGTTCGGCGCAAGCCGTGATGCTCCCAATGCTCGGATTTGCCGCCCTGTACTTTCGCTATTACAAAACACGCCGCGATCTGCTCGGCTCGCGCTTTGTCGAATTGGGGCTCTGGATTAGCGTCGCACTGCTCTTTGCAATCGGCTTGACGAATCTTTACCTCGAACTGAGCAAATTCTTCAAGTAAGCGGATTTGAAGGCTTCGGATTTCTAGGATCGTTCAACGAAAAAGGCCGACGGTAACGACCGCCGGCCTTTTTCCTTGGTCCCTGGCGTCGGGGGACTTTCAATCAGTCCCCCGACGCTCAGTCTTAAGCTCTATCGTGAAGCACCGCCGACCGGCAATTGACCCAGTAACTGCCAAATCTGCGGCTCAATGCTGCTCCTACCCAGGAGGAAGGCCGGTCGAGTTTTCCCGCAAAACCCCGACCGCCGATAGAGCTTGATTTGTGATTCTTGGACTCCGAGAAACCATTACCGCAATACCGACGACGGTGTCAACGGCGATTTCTCAGTACTTGATATTGGTCTTAGGTAATTTTTCCTGCAAATCCGCTACGGCTTTTTTGCTTAAGGTCGTGTTGGTCAGAATCAATTCTTTGAGGTTCTTCAGCTTGGCTAACTCCCCTATCTTCTCATCGGTCACCGCCGTCTTACCGATGTGGAGAAACTCCAAAGTCTCGATCTTTGACAGAGACTCAATCGCCCCATCCCCGATATTCGTGTCGTCCAGGTTCAACCGCTTAATCTTGCTCGACGTCAAAGAACTCAAACCTGAATCGCTCACCCGAGTATGCCACAAATTCAGGTCTTCTAACTTCATTAACTTACCAATCTCCACCAGTGCCGCATCCTTGGTCGTCGTTTCGCTCAAGTCCAACGCGGTCAGATTCGGGAACTTGCCGATGTGCTCGACAATCCCTTTGGTCGTTACCCCACAGTCGCGAAGCTTCATCTTCGACATCTCGGTGGCCCCAGCCAGCGCGGCCAACGCGTCGTTGCCAGCTCGGGTCCTGAAAATATCAAACTCCTTGAGCTTGGTCATCCCGGACAACGCAGCAAAGCTCTGATCCGTTACCCCACAATCCTGAAACGAAATCGCCACCATATTCGTCAAACCCGACAAATACTTCATCCCTTCGTCGGTGATGCGGGGCCCCCATAGACTCAAATTGCGTAGCTTGCTCAGTCCCTGTAGGTGCGCAAGCCCCGCGTCGCTGATCTGATTGCAGTCGGATAAATCCAACAACTCCAACTGCACGGTGTCCTTCAAATAAGCCAAACCCGCATCCGATAACTTCGTCCTCGGGGCGCGAATCCGCTTGATGGTCTTGGATTGACCCAAACTCTGCATGCTCGCATCGGTGATTCCGCATCGGTCCAAGAGCAAATCGTCGACCTTCGGAAACTTGGCTATCTGAGCGATCGTCTCGTCGGTGATCGACGCTTGCTCCATCCGCAATGCCTTTAGATTCGGCAAGGATTTGAGACTCACAATCAACTCATGCGTCGCGGCAGGACCACTGACCGATACGGTCTGTACCGACGGAATCTCTAGCACCCTAGGAAATGTCTTGATCCAGTCGTCGCCGCACTTACGAAAATCAACGCCGATGACTTCTCCATCCTTCTCCTGAACTGCAATCCCAGGCATCGACTTGATCGCAGCGATCGCTTGTCCGACTGCCGACTGGCTCGAGGTCGACTTGCTCGTAACTCCAGCCGATTCCTGCGCATGGCTACGGTCCGAATGGGTCCCGCAGGCCATCGCAAGGCCAGCAGCCATAACTCCGCTGCGTAGGACCGTAAAGAACATGGGTTGATTTCGCTTCATGAATTTCGATTCCGCCTTAGGAAAAAAATCTCAGGTTTCCAGCGGAGCTTTGTCCGCGTCTGCTGTGTATCTTCGTTGAGCTAGATTACCTTGGCAAGCTCTACGAAGCTAAAATGACTCCACAGGCGCCCCCCCCGATTCGAAACTTCAGCCGAAATGGAAACCTGCATGCTCAAGCGGACAGGAAGATCGAAAGATGCATACTGCTACCAGCCTCCCTTCGGTGCCCTGATCGATCCAGACGGTATCCAATTCTCGGTCTTCAGCCAGTCGGCCACGGCAATGCGGATCCTACTCTACTCGTGCGTCGATGACCGTGAACCGACCGAGTCGATCGAACTCGATCCTCACCACGACAAAATCGGCCACGTCTGGAACCGATTCCTACCCAGCCTCGGTTCTGGACAGTTGTACCATTTCCAAGCCGATGGGCCCTTTCGACCTGAACACGGGCTTTGGTTCGATGGCAATGCTCGCTTGATCGACCCCTATTGCCAAGCCCTAGCTGGAGACTTCCAAACATCCACCGATGGAGTCATCCGTCCTCCAAAATGCGTAGCGATCGACCACGCTTTCGACTGGCAAGCCGATCGACCACCGAAAATCCCGATCCAGGACTCTATTATCTACGAAATGCATGTTGCAGGCCTGACCAAACATCCATCGAGCGGGGTGTCCAAGCCGGGAACCTACCTCGGAGCTATCGAGAAAATTCCTTATATCAAAGACCTCGGTGTGACAGCCGTCGAACTCCTACCGATCCATGAATTCCCAATCCTGGACTTCCACGGGCAACCCCACAAGCACCAAAACTACTGGGGCTACGATCCGCTTGCACTCTTTGCCCCTCATCGAGGCTACGCGCACGCGAATCAACCCGGTGCCCAAGTCCATGAGTTCAAAACTCTGGTGCGAGAGTTCCATAAAGCAGGCATCGAAGTCATCCTCGATGTGGTCTTCAACCACTCCTGCGAAGGAGGTGAACGAGGTCCCGTACTCTCGATGAAAGGACTCGAAAACCCCGTCTACTACATCCTCAATTCCAACGGAGCCCACTACAGCAACTACAGCGGGTGCGGCAATACCATCAACTGCAACCACCCCATCTGCCGGGAGTGGATCCTGCACTGCCTAAGACACTGGGTGCATAACTACCACATCGATGGCTTTCGATTCGATCTGGCTAGCATCCTTTGTCGCGATCGCACCGGACACCTGCTGCCCCATTCCCCGCTTGTCGAACTGATCTCCGAGGACCCAATGCTCGCGGATACCAAACTAATCGCCGAAGCTTGGGATGCCGCAGGTGCTTACCAAGTCGGAGCCTTCGGTGGCCGACGATGGAGCGAATGGAACGGCCTATTTCGAGACGATATTCGCAAATTTTGGCGCGGTGATGAAGGGCGAACCGGGGTCCTTGCTACCCGATTATGCGGATCTTCCGATCTCTATGAACCCTCCGGACGAAGCCCCTCGTGCAGTATCAACTTTATCACCAGTCACGATGGATTCACACTCAACGACCTCGTCAGCTATCAATCTAAACACAATGAATCCAACGGCGAAGATAATCGTGATGGGGAGAATAACAACTACAGCCTCAACCACGGAGTCGAAGGCCCTTCGGCCAGCAAGCCAATCGAGCGAAAACGGACCAGACAACTCAGAAACCTCCTGGCGACTCTCCTGCTGAGCCAAGGCGTTCCCATGCTCCTGATGGGTGATGAAATTCGCCGTACCCAACTTGGAAACAACAACGCTTATTGCCAAGACAATCCTGTCTCCTGGCTTAATTGGGAAGCCGACAAATTTGATAAAGACCTGTTGCGATTCACCAAGTCGCTCATCGCGCTGCGTCATCTCCACCCAACCCTGCGCCGCACCGAATTCCTCACCGGTAAACCCTACGACAACCGGGAACTCGCAGATATCGCCTGGTACGACCCTCGCGGCTCGTGCATGGACTGGGGCAAACAAAACACCGCTCTGGTCTGCTGGCTGACTTGCCCCATCGATAAACAACCTGAGCAAGCCAACCAACTCGGAGATATTCTCATCCTCTTGAACCCCTCGGATAAATCGATCCCTTTTGTTTTCCCCAAGGAATCCCGACTGCTGAATTGGCAGTTGTTCCTCGATACAGCAAAACAACCCCCCAACGATATCTTTCCCTCACTGGTCGAGTGCAATCCAAATCCGGCCAACCCAATTCCAACCCGCCACGCTCAGAGCATCACACGAATTCTGAACCGTTCCATGATGGTCTTTATCGAAAAACGTTGATCCGGTTACCCCATCATATCCAGTTGCGATTGCAACCATGCAATCTCCTGGGCGATCCCCTCATCGAGCGATTCGCGTCGCAACTCGCTAGGTAATACTCCCCATGCGTAGGTTTCGACCTCATAAGCCACCTCCGAACCAAGTAACTCCGGTCGGCTCTTGGCAAGCTTCAACCAAGCGATGATCTGCGATTGAGTCGACTCGATGTAACCCCATCGCTGCAGGTAAATCGGCACATGGAAATGGATCAACCACTGCTGGTCACTGAGCGTGGTTTGATCCAGCAGCCTTCCTCCGTAGAGGTACCTTTTTAAGACTTCCGGCAAGTCCTCCTCCAAATGCCGATTCCCCCCGGCATCGATCCTCAAGGTTTGGTGCAAGTAACGATCTTCAGCGAATTCCGACAGTTGCAGCAATGCCCGCTCCTGGGAACCTAGATCCAATTGACTCCAGGCAACCCGGATCGCAGAGGAAACCTGCACCTTGCCAACCCGAATCCCTGCCGAACAAGAAAGCTCATACTGCTGATGTTGGTCCTCACCCATGACGGCCGAATGGCAAATATCATGACAGACCGTCAAGTACTCTCTTGCTAAATCGCCTTGAGCAGAACTCACCCAAGGCGATGTCCACCACCGATCGTAAAATGCTCGCATCGATGCATGATCGGTAAAAACGCAGCCCGGCTCTGGCTCTAGTGCAATCCGAATCCTTCGCCCTGTTCGCTCATAGAGTTCGTTGAGCTCACCGGCAAGCAACAACAATTGCGATGCAGCTCGTGCACATCGATCCTCTTGCTTAGTTCCCGGTATTGCAACTGCCCCATCCATCGCATCCGATCCCCAACCGATGGGTAACGTCGAGATCGAACCCGATACCCCCGAGGGCAACAACCGATCCATAATTCGGACCAAATCCCGAGTGTATTCCAAACGTGCAGGCTCCCACCATGCGGGCCGATACACCCGATGCTTGACCACCTTTTGATGGAAATCGTCCTGCGGAAATCCATTGATGGTATAAGCAACCAAGCCCATCTGATCGAGCTCCCGGGCGAAACGATCCAAACGCTCGGTTCCAACGAGCTCCTTGGCTGCCCCTTGGGAAAACCACAGACCAACTCCTAAACTCGATCGCCCGAGCTTGCGTCTGACAGGCAAAGCACATTGACGAAGATTCGCAAGAATAGACTCAGTATCGAGTCCCGCATGCACGTTGGTGCAGTACCCCAACAGCAGTCCGCTACCAGCCCCTACCATCGATCAGTCTCCTTGACTCTCTGTGTCGGATCTGTCCGATCTGCCCTCTTTGCCACCCTTGCGATGGCTCGATACGCCTCGCTGGCAATCTCGAAACTCTTGGGGCCATTGTGCAACGAACCGCAATGGCAAGCCTGTTGTCGGATGAACAAACCCAAGGCTCTCGGCATGCAAAGCGATACGTCGATACGGCCAAGCGCGATGGGTTGCCAGATCCCGACGGTATCGTGGATCCCCTAAGATCGGATGCCCAAGATCTGCAAGATGGATACGGATCTGATTCCGCCGTCCCGTTTCAAGACGAACTTCGACCAAAGTCGTATCCTGCCATCGCTGACGAACCGTATAGTGGGTGATCGCAAGCTCTCCCTGCGATGGGTCGGCAACCGCATAACGGTTCAGATTCGCATCGGTAGCCAGATAATTTCGCACTGTCCCCGAATCGTTATGCACCGTCCCTGCAACAATCGCGATGTATTGACGGTCAGGCTTGCGCTCCGCAAATTGATTGCGAAGCTTCTCTGCGACCGCAAGACTCTTTGCCATGACCAGCACGCCCGAGACGTCTCGATCCAATCGATGCACACAGAATATCTTCGCTCGTGAATCCTGGTCCTTAAGCCGTCGTTCCACTCGCCCAACAAGCGTTTGGCCCTCGCGATACTGGGTGGGTACGGTCAGCAAATTCGCTGGCTTAACCACTACGCAAAGATCCGAATCGTCATGCAAAAACTCGATCGCACCTCGACTCGCCGCACTCTTACGTGCCGTCGGCTGCGCAATGGGCATTGGGATCCTGTCGATCTGAAGCAAATCACCAGGTTCAACCCTCAGGTGGCTTTTGCGACAGGGTCGATGATTGACCGTCACACAGTTATTCTCGATGAGCCATACGCAGTGACTCATAGGTATCCCCAGAACGTTCCTCAGCACATTGGCCAATTGACGAGCCGGTGGTGGGATGTTGGATGGGACTTGGATCGTTTCGGTGCTCATCGTCGGCTCTCTTCCAAGCATTCCTCGTTGGAATGCAACTTGCGACTATCCGTAGCGAGATTAGCATAGCTTTTCAACGGGCTTTGGATCAGCCGAATTGCCGGAATTCTCGCAGAGTTACGCCGCCTAAACGCTTCGATTGACCCTGCCCACATTGCCAAGCCCATCGCGGGATTGTAGCTTGAAGGTCTCAAATCCCATCAAATTCTTGGCTCTCTCTAGAAATTCCAAGAGACCGATATGTTCCGCAGAGTACCTCTCCAACCAGGTTTTTTCCTCGCTTTAGCTCTGATTCCCTTCGGATTGATCCCAGTGGTCTTGGCCCAAAATCCCACCCAAGGTGGCTCACCCCCGGAGAACTCGCCACGAATCACCCCGCTGGTCAAGGTGATTCGACGTATCGAACCGGCAGTCGTCGGCCTATTTACTCCCATCGGCAACAACCAAATCTCTTCGGGTAGCGGGTCGATCATCCATCCAGAAGGCTACGTGCTTACGAATAACCACGTACTTCCAGAGCCTCAAGGGTTCGCCCTTTTCCAGGATTCCAAACGCGTTCGATTCGAGGTCGTCTCCCGCTATCCAGAGTCCGATCTGGCCATAGTTCGGCTCCTGGACATCCAGCCCCCACTGGCCACCATCCCGATCGGAGTCAGTTCCGAGGTCATCAACGGTGAACCCATCGTCGTGGCTGGAAATCCAGGGGGGAGGGGACTGGTCTTCACCGCCGGTATCGTCAGCGCCAAAGAAGTGCTCGAAGGAGGCCCCAACGCCATGGTCATGTCGAATTACATCAATGATCGCCGAGAACGATTGATCCAATTCGATGCTGCGAGCAACAAAGGCAACTCAGGCGGCCCACTGGTCAATATGGAAGGCGAATTGATCGGCATCGTCTCGGCAGTCATCGAAGGTGAACAAAACATCGGACTGGCGATCCCTATCGATCGTGCGAATCGTTTAGCTCAGCGAATGCTCGAATCCGAATGGGCGCACCGAAAAACGACTCGACTGGAATTCGACCCACTAGCAAGCGACCTAAAAGTCCTCTCCGTGGCTAGCTCCTCGATCCCAAATGAAGCCGACACCGCCATCCTTCCTGGGGATCGGATCAAGACCGCAAATAATGAGCCGATGCGAAATCGAATCGATTGGCAGCTAATGCTCGAAAACCTTTTGCCCAATCGCGATCAATTGACACTTACGGTCGAACGCAATGGGGAATCCATCCAAGTGCAATGGCCTTTGGAGTCCACCGTAGGACTAAAGACCATCCAAGCAGAAACGACCCAAACAGGGATCCGTTACGAGTTCTACGAAGGCAAATTCAACCAGATGCCTGACTTTGACATGCTAAAGTCGGTTCGTGGGGGAGTGACCGAATCATTCGATATTGCTCCCTTGGCGATGGACCGGAACCAAGACTTTGCGATCCGTTTCTTAGGAAATGCAGCCATCGAATCCGATGGCCTCTACCGAATCGTTCTGGTATCCGACGACGGAAGCAAACTCTACATCAACGACGAACTTTTTATCGATAATGATGGAAACCATCCCGCGAAACCCTCTGGACGAATCGTTCGATTGACAAAAGGCTTGTTGCCCATCAAGGTAGAGTATTTCCAAGGCAACGGTCTGATGTCTTTATTCGTGGTGATCGAACCTTGCGAGGACCGAAAGATGATCAATCTCAAGGACATGAAGCTCTTGCGAGGCGAGCGCCTTCGAATCATCCCCTAGGAATTTTTCGTAGAACGCTCGCCCTCCGAACAGCAAACAACACAAGCATGCCGTACCAGAGAGTACTTCGATGAACAAGACGGATAAGGTGGGCATCTTTGTCTATGGGACATTGAAGAAAAATCAGCTTCGAGGTTCACTTTGGCCCAAGCCACCTATTACGCTAAGGCCTGCAATCACCCTCGGCGAACTCTGGGATTTGGGAAGTTACCCAGGCATGCACCCAGGGAGCGATTGGGTGCTAGGTGAGCTTTGGATCTTTTCTCCAAACGACATCGAAGAGACCTTGAGGGTTCTAGACGGTATTGAAGAATACGATTCGAAGGAGGACCGCGGGTTGTACCTACGGCGGCAGATCGACGTCCGTGGAGTGGACGATCACGACCGTTTAGGGCCGATTCAAAAGGCATTCACCTACCTGATGCCTCAGGTTACACAAACACAACGAATCCGGCGAATCGAGCCATGGAAAAAACTTCGATGGACCGCCGAAAATGTTGAAATGGATGCACTAGTGGCATGTTGGCCAGATCCCGGTTCCTTCGTCCCCCGGGATGCTACCGAGGAAGGCTCCTAAGAGCAATTTCCCTACCGACTTGGTAACCTACCGACTTGGTAAATCGAATCGACTTGCAGGGTTTTTCGATCCCCACCGATGAAGCTCATAGCCCATGAGCTCTTCCTTGACTTGGTTGGGCAAAGCATATTTACAACTCTTGGTATCCCGCTGCTTCGGATGAACCCCTGCCTCCCGAGGAAACAACTTGCGGAATAACCTGAGCCGGTCATTCCATGTCCCGCGGCCCATTCCATGCATTCGTACTACCGGGTGCAAGGATTCGTCAAGAACTTGATCTGTGGAGCGATCATCCTGTTGTTCAGTCGCCGTAGGACCCGAAACCTCCGTAGCTACTTGAGCTTCGTTAGCCGGATCCACTTTGGGATCGCTCGAACGTGACTTCGGCTTTTTTCTCTTCGGGTCCTCTGGCTTTTCTGAGGGCGAATCGCGATTGACGCATTCATTCTGAATGCTCCAAATCAGCAACGAACAGTACCTACCAAGGCTGATTTGCAAGAAGCCTGTATCGCTACATCGGGGCGTGGCCTCAACAGCATCTGCCGAAGCCTCATCGGTTTTTTCCTCCTTCATCTCTACGGGGCTGAGCATCGACTTCTCGGCGAATTTACGCAGCGACTCGACGTCCCAGTCGATATGCTCTCCTTCTTCGCCCATCTGCCTATAAGCTTCCTCGAGTTGCATATAGATCGAGGTGTACTGATAGCCATCGAGCGAATTGGTCACCTTGGCCCGAATTGCATTCAAGTCGATGTACACGGCGCAAGATAATAAATAATCTGAGGAATGGATAACTGTCATGTGAAAACGCCCCTTCCAGAAGGCTCCCTTGACCTCCCCTTCTTTTTGCACTTCGGCATTGGCCCGCTTGGCTACTTTTTGCTTGAGCAACTGCATCCAAAAGCTGACCGAGCTAAGCTTGCGACGAAGCTTCTTTACCATCGCTTCGTCATTGGCGATCGCATCGATTTCTTCTTGGGTAGGCTCAATTGGCTCGTAGACCCACTTGCCTTCTACTTTTCTGCGACGCTTTCGTTGCGGACACAGACTCATCCACCTAGTTACAACCTCCTTGGCCGTCCATTTACCGACCACATCGGGCCGCGTGCGCAGTAAGAAATGGACGTGATTGTCCATGACGGCGAATCGTAAGACATCGATGCCCATGTAAATGGATTGAAAGGACATGATGTTAATTATCCAGTCCTTACGGTGCGAAAAGTCTTGTCCGGACAAGGAATCCTTGCCCAGTAGAAACATCTGCTGAGCCACCTGGGTGGTGACATGAACGATGGTCACCTCGTCAGGAGAAATACGGCTTGAACGATTACTGCGAGCCATGATACGGGTCTCCCTACTATTGAGGTGAAATTTATCACACACACCCACGCAATACTTAAGCCTCGTTGGGCTACTGATCTCTGTGTACCGTACGCCGGCAGCAAGAATTGCGATGTTTGGATTAGGTTCAGTGTTTGCATTTACTGCGGCTAACGAACAACTACCCCATTCATTTTTTAAAAAAGTGCGTTTGTGTCAACGAATTGGTCGATTAATTATTTTCTTTTTTGAAACCTACGCAAAACCGTGTGTTTTGAGAGCTTTCTGAGCTTAAATCCCTTCTGCTTTGCGCGCCACTTTGCGGGTCGAGTAAAGGCAGAGGAATGGTCGATTTGGAACCAAGAAGGAATTGCTAAAAAGGCGATGGCACTGCTACAGGTGCCTGTCCCCCGTAGCAGCGGTGGTATGCTAGCAATCGGCGGGTTTGCACCGGGCGCTTCTACAGGTGCCTGTCCCCCGTAGCAGCGGTGGTATGCTAGCAATCGGCGGGTTTGCACCGGGCGCTTCTACAGGTGCCTGTCCCCCGTAGCAGCGGTGGTATGCTAGCAATAGGTGGGTTTGCACCGGGCGCTGCTACAGGTGCCTGTCCCCCGTAGCAGCGGTGGTATGCTAGCAATAGGTGGGTTTGCACCGGGCACTGCTACAGGTGCCTGTCCCCCGTAGCAGCTCGCCAGACAGGGGACGCTTTACTCAACCACCAAAACCACCACCGTTTGGCAGCCGATGGCTACGGGTCGGCACGGCCACCGCTTGAACCGCTTATGTCTAAATTGCCGGTTCTGACGCTCCAGCCTTGAGAATCAGCATTACCCACAGTGCATTCCGCAAATACTCGAATTCCATCTATCCGATGTCTTAATCATGAAAAGAGAGCGTTCCATCAAAGGATTGAGGGTACCGCTCAAGTAGGTCACTTGGGACTTTTCCGGAGTTCCGCCTGTTGGTCATCAGAAAGAAGAAGGAACTTCTCGATGAGTCGTGTACCGATATTCTTGGCCCCCTGTTCGGATCGCCCTTGGACATCTAAGCGTTGCTTGCTAGGGTGCGGGGTAGCTGTGGCTACCTTGTGCTTCGGACCCACGCCTTGGGCCCAAGCACAGGTGACTATCTCCAACGGTCCATCGACGAACCATATTTCTGGCGAAGGCCTCTCACCTAGCTACTTCACTCCTCCTTTGCCATTGCCAGTTCCGACGCTCGAACAGGGCATCCCCTCTACAATTGGTTCGTTGCCATCGATTCCTGCTCCAGAGGCCGTGCCCGGCGAGAGGATACCGCCTGTCGTAATGACACAGCCTAATATCACACTTCCCACAGTTGACTCACCCCTAGCCGACGAACCCATTTTGAATCAGGGTTCCTCACAACCAACGCAGTCTGTTGAACCCAACAACTCCATCAATCTGGACCTTCGTTCCACTTGGGCAAAAGGTGCACCGAGTTCTTTTCTCACCCAACCATCCCAACCGCTCTCGAGTCCTTCTCCTTGGTTCTTTTCGACCAACGCTCTTTTTATGAACCTCAGCCAAGGATCTAGCCGGCTGTATTCGACCCCCGCGAGCGATCCGGAACTCAGAGGTCTTGCATCCGAGGATGTCCGCATGCCTTCGACGGGGGGATACGAACTAGGTGTCGGCCGTTATTTCGGCTGCGGCAAATACGCCTTTGAGGCAAGTTACTGGGGACTTTCTCCAGATGCATCCATCGCTCGTGTCGAGGATTCGGCATCCGGTCCCCTTGCGACCAACCTACCATTCAATGTGCTGTCATCGAGTCAACCGGGAAAAATCGAAGGCTTATTCTTGGGGCTAACCCCGATGTCCGATTCCTTTGGGAACGCCTCTGTGCACCGATTGGAAAGCCACCGGGATTTCCACAATTTGGACATGAACTTTTATTGGTTTGCAACCGGTGGATCAGCCCGACAGCCCTTTGCTCCTCGATGTGATGACAGTCGCAGTTGGACCCTCTCTGAACAGCCTACGGGTTCCAACGCGCCGTGGTTTCACCTTCCCAGCCGTCTTCGTTTGAGCCTGTATTCCGGAGTGCGATGGTTTCAGTTTCAAGATGCGATCGACTACCGTGCCAATGACGCGTACTTCCAATCCGATGTCCGCAATGACCTATGGGGTCTGCAGACCGGAGCGTTAAGCCACTGGTCGTTGCACCCCCGCTGGTCGCTTTGGACCGATATCAACGCAGGTATCTACAACAATCACGGCACGAAGAGAATCCTTGCGGGCAACCAAGCGGGATTGGCAACAGTCGTATCCCCGGGGACGAGCAATGGCACATCGTTTGATTTCGACGTCTCTGAAAATTCTACCGCTTTTCTCGGAGAGACCTCAACAGGTCTTGGTTGGCACATAGCACGCGGATGGACTGCAAACGTGGGATACCGATTTCTAGGTGTTTCCGGAATAGGCACCGCCGAAAGTCAAATACCGAATGACTTTAGAGTTCCCTCGCAATCTAGCTCGATCCAAACCAGCGACTCATTGATTCTCCACGGTTTTACCTTGGGAGCAGCTTACAACTTTTAAAATTGGTCGATGCGGTGATGCAATCGGAGATTGTAAAGAGAAACGAAACTCTTCCGTACATCACATAAAAAAGCTAGGCCAGAAAAAATCTGGCCCAGCGTTATCCAACTCGAAATCCTACGATACACTCGGATATCATTTCCGCGTTAGACGGCGTCCAAAGTAAGCACCGAAGCCCAATAAAACCATCGCCATCGACGTCGGCTCAGGAACAGGGGGGGGAGTGTCATAGGCAGCCACACGGAATCCGATGTTGTAATCGAAATCAGGTGGAGCGATCGAGGACCAATTGACCGATCTCATGAAGTGATGGGTGCTATCCCAGTCTCCTCCTCGAAAGGCTCGGAACTCCGTGGGGTCATCATTCACGAGGTCAAACGCAGACTCCTGCCACTCGTAAGCATTGCCCCCCATACCCATAAGTTGGTATGCGTTCAAACCACCTGCATCGGTGATATCTGCCGGGCCAATTTGCTCAAGACTGACCGTCTGATAGACAGCGCTGAAGGGCAAAACCCCATTGGTAACGGCAGTAGGTTCGGTATCCTGCTGGCTCGGGTAGTCCCAATATCCACCTGAAGGTCCTCGATTCGGATCGTAGTAAGCAGCCTTGTACCACTCGTTGTAGTTCGGCAGGAAGTACTTTGCCCGACGGCTTCGAAACGGGTTGTTAGGGTCATAATCCAGGGGATTAAGTACAGGATCCCAAAGAAGGATATCGTCGTTTACATTGCCATCGAAGTAGTTGTAGGCAAGGTTCGAACCGGTGCTAGTATTGAGCCAGTTAACGAACCGGGCTGCTTCGTTCCAAGTCACACCCGTTGCTGGTTTGTTTGGACCTCCGCCACCGAAGGACGACATATCCTGAAGGCTGATGTTCAGCGATTGGGATGCATTGAACTTGGTGATCATGTCGCGACTGACTTCGAATTTACCCATAAGAAATCCATAGCCAACGGATCCGACAGGTCTTGGGACACCTGTCAAATCCGCTGCATTCCCTGGATTTCCAACTCGCTCGAATGTCATGGTGAACTGGTTTGCTCCAGATCCAAAAACGCTGGTCACAGCAGCCAATGCCGGCCCGGTAATCATCCCTGCAAGGCCCATGGCCATAGCGGCAAAAAACAATTGGTACTTCATAAGTTTGAAACTAGCTTTCGTGAATAAAATAGTGATTGAAAGAAGGTGGACCCACATTCAATTGCAATGAACAAAGGAGTATTCCATCCAAAGACCCATTGCATGTCCTGCAGGTCCACCAAGGGGTAACCAATGAACTCAGCTCTTGATTTCGATATGACGAGTCGTAGCGTCGGAGGTTTTCGGAAGAATGATCTTCAGCACTCCATCTTGATACTTCGCGTCAACCTGATCATCCTGAACATCGCAAGGTAGAAGAATTGATCTCGAGAAACGTCCAATACTACGTTCAACGCGATGGAAGGTTTCTCCCTTCTCTTGACGATCCTCCTTGCGTTCTCCGCTGACCGTCAATTGATTGCCACTGACTTGTACGTCGATCTCCTTGGGGGACACACCCGGCAGATCCAATTTGAGGCTGATCGTCTTTTCGGTTTCGATCATGTCCAACGGTGGAGCGAGCATTCGCGCATTCCAACCATCTCCATTCTCATCTAGAAACCGTTCCATCAGATCTTCCATATCGCGGAACATCGAAAGTGGCCCCCGACGGAACCAAGGTGTTGGCAACGCTCGCTTCGTTGTGCTTAATAAACCAGTCATAATGACCTCCTGAGTATTTATCGGTAATACAACCGACTTTTGAAAAAAGCGACTAACCTTTGCCGCTTTGACTCTTCGATTATCAGACAGACCAACTCTTTATTAAATCGAGTGAAAACTTGATCCTCTCATGGCGTGAACCACCATGGATTCAATAGCGAAGCAAAGCTGCAAGTGACTGAGTACCAGGCATGTAAGCCGACTCAACAGCGTGCACTTTGCCTCCGTGAAGAAGTGTCTGCGCAGTGGCGCTATCGAGCAGATCTTCGTCGCCCGGTTGTGGGTCAACGTGTGTCGAAGTTACTTGGCCATATGGCGAACAAGTCCCCCAGAGATGCTCAGAGAGATCCACAAAGAGAGTATCTACTCGACCACTGAACGCCGCCTGGATCGCGGTTTGGGGATCTTCGGTCGCCAGATCGCTTGCTGAGAGGCTTCGGAACTGATCGACAGCAAGGGCTTGCCTCCGTTGAAAGAATGGCTCGAGGGTTTCCCACGCTTTATGAAGAAGGCGGTCTTTTGAAAGATGATCGGTATTGCCACGGATCTCTACCTCAATCACTTTGGGGTAATCGAGTGATTGACGAAAAATCGGCAAAAGGTAGTCCACTCCCGCCAAAACCAACGGGGCATGTTGTTGCTGCAGCACCGGAGCGAGAGCTTGTTGGACCCTTTGGAAGAACAATTTAATTTCGGTCTTATGCGTTTCCTTGCATCCTCCTTGTCCATGAAAGACGGTCGTTTGTTTGTTCTTTCCCCACCGAGTGGCAAGATGGCTTTGCTGTCCGCGATCGGCACCTTGGATGTTTAGTGTTTCCTCGATGCCTTGAGGTAGATTCGGAATATCGATTTGATCGATATGGAACCGACCGGCTTGATAGAGTGCTACCTTGTGCTGACTAACCGTCAGAACAAGGAATCGGTGGTCGTCACAAACCAGTGGGAGCAGTGGCTTGATATAGAATCGGTGGTTCACGATTGCAAGTTCCTCGAGTGGAATTGGCAATCGAAAGCGTTGAACCGAATCTGCTTGGACGAAAAACACCAATCCAAGGCTTCTTTTCTTCCAGAATTCGTAATCGATCACGGTATTGCGAACCGGTTCGAGCCAGTCGCGAGCCGTGCAAGCCCTCAACCATCCCTGGGCCAGCAAGTTCTCTGCTCGATCGACTAAATTCCTCAGGCGAATAGCGTCTTGTTGTTCCTCTGGTCCAGGTAGGTGCGTTGGCAACAGGATCGTCACGCGCGGTCCTTGAGTAGGCTGCATGAGACTCATCAGATCAGGCAAGCGAACGATATCCATGACAAACTCCTTCGAGGCGATCAGAAACCAATCAAAGCAGAGAACAGATAAAAAGAGATCAAGCAATCGCTCATTGCACTTTAGACAATCGCGTTGGCCACACGCTCTTTGACGCGTTGAATCAGCTTAGACAAATCCCGCATGAGGAAGGGTTTCCGCAGGTAAGCCCCGACGTTGGGAAGTCCGTCAAGGCAAGAATTTTTGGTGTGTCCATCCGACGTGAGCACTACAACTTCCGGGGAATTGAATGGATAATCTTGATGCAAACACTGAAGAACTCCATCGCCGCCTCCCCATGGGATCTGATGCTCGATGACAAGCACGTCAGGCATTTGCTTCCGGATCGCGTCGATGCATTGCAAACCATTTCCTACCGTGACGACTTGGCATCCTTGGTCCGTGAAATAGTGTTCATAAAGCTCTTTAAGCGTTGGGTCCGAATCGGCAATAAGAAGTCGCATGGCTAACACTCCCTTTAGGAATTAGTGATCAATCGGGGCATACCGAGGAATGAAAATCAGCGGTAGAGGCCCGTTGGATACGCCATGATTGTTGCGATTGCACAGAGGTGCTAGTATCGCGATATTCCCTTCAGTTCAATAGTGGATATCACTATGGGATCTAGTTAAAGGTATTGCGAACTATTACAAATCACGTACAAAATTTCCTCTAGGGATGGCGTCTATCTAGAATGGTTCCATCGATGGTCGAATCGATTTCTTCAACACCAATCGCATGGGAATTGTTCTATGAAAACGACGAAAGAGACGATTTGCAAAGATCCGCTGCATCGCCGAAATGGGTCACCGGGGAATCATGCGTTGGGGGATCCCAACGAGGTACTTGATATTATCGATGGAGTGCAACGAAGGATTGGGCAGGACCTTCACGACTCCGTACAGCAAGAGCTGGTCGGACTAAGTATGATCTCACAGACACTGCTTAATCAACTTCAACACAAGACCGCCTCATCCGCCGAAGAATCACTGGGATCATGCTGCGAGTTAGCACGCAAGCTGGTCGAGGGCTTCACTCGTGCTCATCAAGAGTTGCAGAGCATATCCCAAGGTCTTGTTCCGACCAACGGAGCCAGCGATCGGTTGGTCGATTCACTTCGTTCGCTAGCAGATCGTACCGATGGACTTCATGGAGTTTGTTGTTCTTTTCAATGCAATCTTGAGTCGGAGCCATCCGATCCGATAGTCTCCTTGCATTTATACCGAATATCGCAGGAGGCTATCTGCAATGCCCTGAAGCATTCTGGGGCAAGCCACATTCGGATAGCACTCGATTGCCGCATAGGTAAAACCATACTCCGCGTGGCTGACAACGGTAAGGGATTTTCCGGTGATCTAGCGTTGGGAGGACTAGGATTTCAGAGTATGCAATACCGAGCCATGCTCATCGGAGCGACACTCGATATCTCCACCATCCCGACTGGTGGCACCCTCGTTAGCTGCATGATCCAGGAGTCGAGCCGATGAATAATGGAACCTCAAGCATTCTTTTGGTTGAAGACCACCCGGTGATGCGCGATGGCCTGGCGACGCAGATCCGCAATGAACCAGACCTCCAAGTTTGTGGAGAGGCCGAGGACGTTCATGAAGCGCTCCGGTTGGTTCAGCAGCTTCATCCCGATTTGGTGATCGTGGATATCTGCCTCAAATCTGGACATGGCATCGATTTAGTACGCAGAGTCCATGATTCCGATCCTAAACAGAGGATGCTCGTCAATTCGATGTATGACGAGGCCGTCTATGCTGAGCGCGCCTTGCAAGCCGGTGCGATGGGCTACCTCAGCAAGCAATCGGCTCGCTGTACGCTCGTTCCAGCCATCAGAACCCTACTTGCAGGAAAGACCTACTTGAGCCCCGAGATGACCGAGCGCATTCTTCGTAGCCGCATCGGGGGTAGAATCGAAGTAGGGAAATCGCCAATCGAAAGTCTATCGAACCGAGAGCTAGAGGTTTTGACCCTGATCGGACAAGGGCGGACCACCGGTGCGATCGCCAAATACTTGCACCTGAGCGTCCACACCATCGACACCTATCGGGAGAAGCTAAAGATCAAACTGAGGCTTTCCAATAGCGCCGAATTGAATCGGTTTGCAGCCCAATGGGTTCTCGAAAATGGATGACAAGAATGGTCGGTGCGTGAAGCGATCAGTAGCCTTCTTGCTTGAGTATCTGGTCGATCTTGGCCGCCAGGATGAAGTCGTTTTCGCTCAACCCGCCTATGGCATGGGTCGTCAATTCGATTCTTAGGTTTCGGTACCCGGTAAGATGCAGGTCTGGGTGGTGGCCTTCGGCCTCAGCCAAATCAGCGATTTGATTGACGCAAGCCATCATTTCGACGAAGTTCCTCAGGCCGAGAGATCTTTCGATCCACTTTCCCTCCGGACTCACTACCCACTGGGGAATGGCCGAACTTTGAGATTTAGCTTCCTGGAGCGAACAGGCGTCGACCCCACCCTCACAAGGCAAACATTTCTTTTGAAGCAATTCTTCGTTTGTGACGCTCATGGGTTACAATTCCTCGATCGATTGTGGGGTGCTGTGATTTTTTGTCTCGTCGCAAGGATTATTGCGCAATGGCTAGAGCCTATCGTGATTTTACCTCCCTTCTGCTTGCTCTTGGAATGGTTTTCGTCTCGACGCTCGGAATCTCTAAGGCTACCGACTGGACGAAGCTCAACGAGGAATACGAGAAAAAGATCCAGCCGCTGATCGAGAAATACTGTTCGGGTTGCCACACGGGAGCCGACGCCGAAAGCGGATTGGCCTTCAATAATTTCGCCGATGCCAAGAGTGTTTTTCGGCAAAGGCGGATTTGGGAGA
>Ga0315904_10001969_pt1 | contig 32255 bp, 26 predicted proteins | sample LakEriMetagenome_6_FD_203529 | JGI IMG/M metagenome (GOLD analysis project Ga0315904, IMG submission 203529) | Freshwater fungal communities from buoy surface, Lake Erie, Ohio, United States - Buoy 12 MA120 | ecosystem: Environmental > Aquatic > Freshwater > Lake | place: USA: Lake Erie, Ohio...
CTTGCCGGGGATCCGCCGCGCAGGGGCAGTGCTGGCCATGGTGATCGAAAACCTCTCGTTGCACGCTTTTGCCCCGCCGCGCGCCCACTACGCTTCAAAAAGCGTAAAGCCGCGGCTAGGGATGCCCCCGGTTCTAGTGCCAGGGGAAGGCCCGTGCAAATTGCAACGACCCGCGATGTGTTGAGAAATGCGGTGGCGGCACTGCGCCAAGAAGGTGTGGGCCAAAGTGTCGGGCGGATCGCGCTGGTGCCGACTATGGGCGCGCTGCACGAAGGCCACCTGACGCTGGTGCGCCGCGCGCGCGAAATGGCCGATCACGTGGTCGCCTCGATCTTCGTCAATCCCAAGCAATTCGGCCAGAATGAGGATCTCGATGCCTATCCGCGCCAGCTGGCCGAGGATGCCGCGATGCTCGCGGCTGAAGGCTGCGCGCTGCTGTGGGCGCCGACCGCAGCCGAGATGTATCCATCCGGCTTTGTCACCAATATCAGCGTGACCGGGGTGAGCGAGGGCCTGTGCGGCGCGGCGCGACCCGGCCATTTCGACGGGGTCGCCACCGTGGTGTGCAAGCTGTTCAACCAGGTCCAGCCCGATGTCGCGCTGTTCGGCGAGAAAGACTTCCAGCAGCTCGCGGTGATCCGGGCGATGGCGCGCGATCTCGATCTCGTCCGGCCCCATGTCGACGCGATCATAGGCGTGCCGACCGTGCGCGAGGCGGATGGTTTGGCGATGAGTAGCCGCAACCGCTACCTCTCCGCCGAGCAGCGCGCTGCCGCCGCCAGCCTGCCGCGCGCAATGCGCGCCGCGATCGCCGAGATCGAGAGCGGCACGCCGGTGGCAGGCGCGCTGGCGGCGCTCCAAGCGCAGGTGATCGCTGCCGGATTTTCCAGCCTCGACTATGCCGCGCTGGCCGATAGCACGAGCCTGGCCCCGCTCGCTGCACTCGGCGATGCGCCTGCGCGCTTACTGGTCGCTGCGAGGATCGGCGGGACGCGGCTGATCGACAACATGGCGGTTGGGGCTGCGCTTTAGCCCTCGATCTTATTGACGGATTAGCGCCTTCGGTGGCATGCCCTGCCGCAGGAGTGACGCGGGTATAGCTTAGTGGTAAAGCTCCAGCCTTCCAAGCTGGCTATGCGGGTTCGATTCCCGCTACCCGCTCCAGCCCTCCCTTCCCAAACAGCCCCAGAAAGTCTATAAAACCCTTGGAAATCCGAGGGATTTGGGCCCTCGGTCGTCCGAGAATGTCTCTATTCTTCCCGCTGCATCCGGGGCCCTTGGGGGCCACATCGCGGGGCCATGGCATTTCGGGCAATTGGATTGGCCCCCACGTGGGGGCCACGAGCTGGGAAAGGACCGAGGGCCATGCCGCTGACAGATGTTGCGATCCGGAACGCCAAGCCGCGAGCGAAGCCCTATAAGGTGGGCGACACTCTCGGCCTGTTCCTGTTGGTGCAGCCATCCGGCGGCAAGCTGTGGCGGGTCAAATATCGCATCGACGGCAAGGAAAAGAAGCTGGCGATCGGCATCTATCCTCAGGTTGGTCTCGCGGAGGCGCGGCGCAGGCGTGATGCCGCCCGCGAGTTGGTCGCTGCCGGCAAGGATCCGGGCCGCGAGAAACAACGCGAGAAGGTACGGTCGCGCATTCAGGCCGAAACGACCTTTGACGCTATTGCCGCTGAGTTCTGCCATAAGCGGCGGCGCGATGGCCAGAAGGCTTGGGCTGTCAGCACGGCCACACGCAGCGAATACCTTCTGTCGCTGCTCAAGGGATCGATCGGCAAGCTTCCCATCACCGATATCGAACCTGCCGACGTGTTGATTGCCGTCCGCAAGATCGAGCGCAAAGGCCAGCTGGAAAGCGCCCGCCGCACTCTGCAGCTTGCCGGCGCGGTGTTCCGCTATGCGGTCGCTACCGCCCGCCTCGCTTCGGACCCCACGCGCGACCTGCGCGGCGCGCTGACCGCGCCCACCGTCACCCACTACGGCGCGATCATCGATCCCGCCCGGGTGGGTGAGCTGCTGCGCGCTATTGATGGATATGAAGGCCAACCTATCACTAAACTGGCGATGCAATTGGCTCCGCATGTCTTCGTCCGCCCGGGCGAGTTGCGCCACGCCGAATGGAACGAATTCGATTTCGAAGGGGCCTTGTGGACCATCCCAGCGGGCAAAACCAAGATGCGCAAGGATCACCTTGTCCCGCTCTCACGCCAGTCGATTGCGATCCTGAAAGACCTCCACGCCCTGACCGGTCCCGACGGCTACGTTTTCCCCTCGATCCGCTCCCGCAAGCGCCCGATGAGTGACAACACGATCAACGCGGGTCTCCGCCGCCTCGGATACTCCACCGATGAAATGACCGCCCATGGCTTCCGCGCCATGGCCTCGACCCTGCTCAACGAAAGCGGCAAGTGGCACCCCGACGCAATCGAGCGCGCCTTAGCCCATGGCGACAGCGACAGGGTCCGCGCCGCCTATCATCGCGGAGCCCACTGGAAGGAGCGCGTGGCTATGGCACAATGGTGGTCCGATCACCTCGACCAACTTCGCAAGGGCGCGGAAGTTGTGCCGATCAAGGCGGGGAAGAGGTGATCAGCCTGGAGAAACCGCAACTCGTCTACGATCCGCGAGTGATTGAAGAATTTTGACATTGTTTCAGCTTGTTAGAGCGGAGTGACTTGCCCACAACTCGCCGCAAACCCGCATAACTCGCAGGCGGATCATTTGTGCACAAACCGTATTTCCATCGAAATATCAGAGATATGCAACCCGAATTCGCGGGGTAGGGTGTGCGCAAAGTTGTTCCCTATTTGGACCGATGTGATCGACCACTTCCCCGCCTAGTTTCCGATGGCAAAGGCCTTGGTTTCACGCGGATTTCCTAGCCCAAATCGGGCTTGAGGGATAGCCATTCCATCAAGGGTCTCCGGCCTGGAAACCGCGCATTTGTAGCAAATGGCCATCTGGAAATACCAAACTCACGGCGGCCGTCGCGGCGGCGCTTGGTCTAACCATCGTGCGCCGATGGGCATCTCGAGGATTGGTCTGCCAAGCAAGATCGTCGAATAGACTGTTCGCGGAATTAAGCTACTTTGCATTTACGGGAGCGCATTAACTCTTCGACCATCCTCATGATGATAACAGCGTCACTTCGTTACCGAAAATTCCATGCTAAAGGGTTCGTCATGAGCGAAAGGTCAGCTCCCGATCTTGTTCGACTAAAGTTACTGAACGATCAAACGACGCCCTACCCATTCGTAGTTGAACTGCTTGAAACCGTCTTTGGAAAGGCGCCGCTCGATGCGCAACTGACCGCCACGACCGCTCATCATTATGGTGAGGCGGATTGTGGATTGTGGCCATCAGCCGTTGCTGACGCCTTACTCGCCACCGCCCAGGCGAGGATAAATGAGGCGGGACATCGTCTCGCTTTCGGCAGGTCATTAGCTGACGGATACGAGGTTGTCGGTCAGGGGAGTTGCTCCATATGTGGAAAGCCCGAAGGCCATGCACGCAGCATGTACCGGAGCGGGGATGCTAGTATATGTGACAGCTGCATCCTTGATGCCTCTGAGCACCTTTCGAAGACTGTCGCTTCCACCCAGTTCAAACATGCCTACGAAGCGCTCAACGCGCATTTTGGTACATTGGGCCTCTCCGATATCGAAACATCAGTTCGCAGTTTCCCCTTGCGAATGCGTGCCGACCTGCAGCTTGGCTTCGACCAGATACTGACTCCTAACACAATCCGGCAAGTCGGTATCAAGGCGGGCTACCGTTATCAGTCGATGGAGTTTGCCGACCTTTGGGAAACAGGCAATTCGGCGCAGATGATTGTCCCTGTTCAATACGCAGAACTCGACATCGGCGAGGAAAGCCCACGACGATGTGTCGGCACCGCGCTATGGCTTCTTGATAAAGACGGATTGAAGCATGCAGTCTTCGTCTCTCAGGAAGAGGGCATGCGTGGCGATCCGCGCGTCAAGGTGGAGATTGCTGTCCCGACTGGGCAGGCTGGCGCGAGCCTTGTCGCTTCATACTTCCGTGACATGGAACGGGTGATTGAAAAGGCTGAGTCCTATCGAGGAAAAGTGCTTTCCCTTGAGATGGATACCCGGTGGCAAGGGCTTGCAGGCGGGATTACAATCCACCGGCTTCCACCGATTGCGAGGGAGGATGTAATCCTGCCGGAGAAGACACTCGCCCTTCTGGATCGCAATGTCCTGGACTTCGCAGCACTCCGCCCGAAGCTGCGCGCAATAGGGCAGCCGACGAAAAAGGGGCTACTATTCTACGGACCTCCCGGCACCGGGAAAACGCACACGATCCAGTACCTTGCCAGTAGCCTGACAGGCCATACCACGTTGCTAGTGACGGCGGATCAAGTCTGCCTACTGAACGAATATTTTGGACTTGCGCGGCTCCTTCAGCCCTCGGTTTTGGTGATCGAGGATGCCGATCTTATCGCTAGGGATCGCGAGGACATGCGCGGCGCGGGTGAGGAAGCCCTGCTCAACAAGCTCCTCAACGAAATGGACGGCCTGCGGCAAGATGCGGACATCTTCTTCGTTCTTACAACCAATCGGCCCGAGCACCTCGAACCTGCTCTTGCAGGGCGTCCTGGACGTATCGACCAGGCAATCGAATTCCCGCTTCCCAACGAGCAAGGCAGGCTGAAGCTCGCCCTCCTGTATGGCGGCGAGTTGCAGCTTGATGAAGGAGTCAGAGGCAAGATCGTGCAGCGGACCGAAGGCGTGAGCGCTGCGTTCATCAAGGAACTCATGCGGCGTATTTCGCAACGCGTGATTGAGGATGGCGCAGCAGAGCAGCGCGCCTCCGAGGCCCATGTGCTCGCAGCTCTGGACGAAATGATGTTCGCGGGCGGGACTCTGAATGCGCAACTGCTCGGCGCAGGCCGGGTGGAATGACCGACACGTTTTCTACACTCACCGAAAAACTCGCCCGCCATCCGGAACTTCAATGGGAAGCCGGGGATGGCTTTGTTCGGGTGAATGCTCCGGTTTCCGGCGGGTTCGCATTGGAGCTTCAGCACCAGGGCGGCGAATGGACTGTCTTTTTGGGCAGTGGAGGATGGCATCAACACTTCGACGATGGAGCGGACGCGCTGGAATTCATCGCTTGGTGCTATTCAGGTAATGTCCGGGTTCGCGAAGTCTGGCGTGGAACGTCGCTCCAAAAATCGGTGCTCGAAACACAAGTGGATGGCGCGTGGCGGCAAACCAGCCACACGGGCTACTTCCTCGTGCCGTTCTGGCGCAAAAAGACAGAGGTGATTATGCAGAACCCGGACTTGCTTGCGCCTGCCTAGCTGCACTGCCGCGTGCCGGCACTAGGACGCCTGCGCGGCCTCGGAGCAAGCCGCAATTGCGTCGGCAATTTGATCCTGAACATGCGAACGCTGGACGCTTTGAAGCCACTTGTGCAGCGCTGGAAGATAGGCAGGATCACCGATAATCTCGGCGGCCTCGAATGTCGCATATTCGCATTCGTGCCTGAGAAGCTCTTCTGCAATCAGCGGCGTCGCTAAAGCCTTGTCACGTGTCGCAAGGCCACTGAGAGCCTCAGCTCGAACGGCCGCATCTTCGTCGGCTGCCGCAGTCAATAGTGCATGGCGGACTTCTGGAGTATCGACCTCAGTGATTGCCACGAGCATGGTCGCCCAGTCCCGATTGGACACATCGTCGTCTTGCATCAGAGCGATGACCCGCCTCAGATTTTCCTTTGCAAAGGCACTTCCTGTGATCGGCACGTCGCCATTGGCGACCTGCACCAGGAAAGCAGAACTCGGCGCGTATCCATGATCCATCTTGGCCCTATATGCCGACACGGGTTAAATTCAGGCCACAGCATCGAGCCCGCTGCGCTGGATGATCGAAAGCAGCCGAAGCGCAGGACCTCCCGGTTTCTTCGCCCCGCGTTCCCAGTCAGACACGAGGTTCTTCGACACGTTGAGATAGCGCGCGAACACCGGCTGCGAGACATGCTCTGCCTCGCGGATCGCCTTGATCTGGTCCGGCGACAGGACGGGCGCAGGCGCAAGGCAGGCCTCATCAAACTCACGCATGGTGCGCTTGTCGATGCTGCCAGCGTCGTGAAGGCCCTCCATCATTTCGTGGATGGCGGCCATCGCCTCGCTCTTGTAGGTCTTTGCCTTAGCCTTGCTCATCGTCTTTCACCTCGACCAATCGGCCTGCTTCAACTTCGGTTTCGATCTGGTCCTCGCTCAGCTCCAGCATGATACTGGCAGCCCTGCGATAGACTTTCAGTTCCGCCGCACTCAGATTCGCCTTGTCGCTCTTGGCGAAGGCAAACACGAATATGGCCCGCTCGCCTAAGCGGAAGATCAGGATCGAGCGATAGCCGCCCGACTTGCCTCCACCCTGGCGCGCAATGCGCTGCTTGATCAGGCCGCTGCCTAGATCAGCATCGATCAGGCCGGATTCGGCCCGATGCACGGCATCAGCAAGCGAGGCATCGCTGATCTTTTCCTTTGCCGCGAACTTGGCGAACCAGCGGTTGGCGTAGATGCGGATGCGCGGGTTCTCAGTCATGCAGCAACGGCCCACTATCATACTTAGTGTTACGGCTCAATGAATACGAGCCGCTCATGCCTTGCTCGATCAGGTTGCCGATCCGCTGGGCTGCCTCGATGACATGCCCATCGTCAAGGTGGGCATAGCGGGTCGTTGTCCGCACATCGGCATGGCCCAACAGCTTGCCGATCATCGGCAGGGTTTCCGAATGGGCGGCGGCATGGCTGGCAAAGCTGTGCCGCAGATCGTGAATGCGAACGCCGGGTAGACCTGCCTCGTCACGCAGCTTGCTCCACAAATTGCCGATGTCCGTGATCGGGCGCTGGGTAGCAGGGTTCCAGAACACATAGCGCTGCTTCTCACGGCGCGGCAGGGCGTGAAGAATGGATGCAGCCGCTTCGGCCAGCCAGACCGTGCGCGGGCCAGTCTTGCTGTCGGTCAGCAGCAAGCGCCTCCCTCGCACTTCGCTCCATTTGAGACACGTGATCTCCGACTTGCGGCAGCCAGTTAGGATCAGCAGGCTGATCGCGGCGCAATGCAGCGGAAAGGTTTTGCCGTGCCGGTTGAGCACTTCCCCGATCCGCCTGAACTCCTGATCGGACAGGAAGCGCTCGCACTTCCGGCCCTTGTTCTTGCGGATATAGAGGCAAGGGTTCGACCCTTCGGGCCGCACGCCCCATTGCTCGGCCTTGTTGAACATGGCGCGCAGGATTTCACCGCAACGGTTGGCAGCACCGGGACCGCCTGTGTTGGTGATCCGGTTGAACCATTCCTGCACATGGCGTTCTTCGATCTCATCGAGGAACAGGCCTTCGAAAGCGCGGTCGAGATATTTCCGCTTGTAGTAACGGTGGGTGTAGAGCGTGGAAGGTTTCCATTTGGGCGACACACGGTCCCAGTAGGTCTTGAGAAAGTCCCGGTAGGATGGAACTTTGCGCAGCCGCTTGCGCTCCTCCGCCGGATTCTCGCCGGTCTGGGCACGGAGCAGGACGCGGCGGGTGACATCCATCGCCTGCGCACGGCTCAGCACCTTGGCATTACCGATCGTCACGGTGCGAGTGCGCCCTTCCATCCGTGCCTGGACGATGTAGACCTTTCGTCCGCTGGCATAATGCCGGGTGCCAAAGCCGGGCAGGTCGCGCGTCCAGCACGTCTTGCGCAGCTCGCCCAGGCCGCCGCACTTGCCGATGACATGGAGCCGGAGGCTGCCAAGCTCCTCGGCGACGATCCCCCGCAGAGTCAACGCGTTCATTGCCCGACTCCGATCAGACGCGCGATGGAGCCGGATACGCGTTCTGCCGCATCGGCAACGATCTCGTCGGACAGGTGCGCATATCGGGTCGTCGTTTCTGCCAGCGCGTGGCCCAGCAGCTTACCGATCACCATCAGCGAGATGTTGTTGCGGATCGCGACCGAGGCAAAGCTGTGACGCAAGTCATGCAGCCGCACATCCGGCAGGGCCGCGCGGTTGCGGATTTTCGACCAATGGATGCCGAGCGTGATCGGCTTCTCGGGATTGCGGAACGAGGGAAACAGCAGACCGGTTGGTTTCCGATTTGGCAGGGCTGCGATTACATCTACGGCCTGCCGGTTGAGATAGACGATCTTCGCGCCGGTCTTGCTGTCCGGCAGCATCAGGCGCGGTTCCTGCACCCATTCCCAGCGCAGTTGCTCGATCTCGCCGCAACGTGCGCCGGTGAAGATCAGCAGGCGGATCGCCGCGACATAGAGCGGCTGCTCGGCCTCATAGTCCCGCAATGCCGTGGCAAGCCGCGCATATTCGTGCGGTGATAGAAACCGCTCCATCGGTTTACGCTTGTATCTCGGCGTGCCTTTGCAAGGGTTCGAGCCGCGCGGACGCAGACCAAGGCGCTCGGCATATCCCATCATCACGGAGAACACTGGCAAGGTGCGGTTGAACACGCCGGGCCGCTCAACGAAGCTGTCGCGCCAGAACAGGATGTCGCCCTTCGCCAGGTCGTCAATCCGCCGGTCGCCGAAAGCGCCGAGGATTTCCTTGAAGATGGCGCTCTCGTTGCGCTTTCGGGTCGATGGTTTCCAGTGTCGCGGATAGTCAGCCCAGAAGCGCTCGGCGTAGTCGCGCAGCAGGGGCGCATCGCTCTTCTGCGCGGCGCGGGCCTTCTTGCGTGTCGGCAACCCATCGAGCGCCACCTCGGCCAGCTTCGCCCGCGCGAGGCGGCGAGCCGTGGCGGGCGAGATGTCACGGGAGGTTCCCAGCGACACGCGCCGCAGCTTGCCGCGCTGGCGGAACAGGACAAACCATGTCCGCCTGCCGCCGGGATTTACCCGCAGGCCAAAGCCCGGCAGGTCAACATCCCAATACTCGCGGATGCGCTTACCCGGATTGCGCCGAACGATGTTGCCATTGAGCCGTACCCGGTTGCTCGGCTTTGCCTTTTCACCACTCTTACGCCCATCACAGGATTGGGCTTGGGCATGATTCGTGGCTCCATTCGCTGGTAGCAGATAGCCATTTGCTTGCATTGACTTGCTCCTCTTTGCAGAGGAACAACTTCGCGTAACCTATTGCTTAACAATCTCTTTCTGCCGCATGGCGGCGTACGGTGTGCTCACTGTTCCCCAATTGCGCGGTTCGGATTCAATGCCTCTGACGCCTTGAGCTCGGAACTCTCAGACATTCGCCCAGAACGGAGCCTCGGGCAGGCTAGGCTGTAAAGCCGGGATGGGGTTCGGGCAGTTAAAAGGCATTCAAGATGTCGGCCATTGGCCGTTTGCCGAATGGATTGTCTCGGCGAACAGGGGCATAAAACAGCAGCCCGATCAGCCACGCCAAGACGGCAGCTGTCGACCCAAATTCGGTCGATCACGAGCGATAGATTGAGCGGCTAGTTCAACCCAATGCCGTCATGATGCTTTAAAGATCGCCATGCGACCGCACCCATGATTGGTGATTGGCAGTCTTTGGAATTTCGCGCTTCGGTGCAGGTTGTATCGGAACCCCTAGGAAAAGTTGTGAGGCGACGGATTTTGCCGGCTCTCGCGCGTCGTATGGCGTTCACAGCGAGCCGGGCCGCCCGGAACTTGCGTGTTTCCGGCAATGGCAAGGGCCCATGACGTAAAGCTGTTTCGATCGGAATGCGAGGACTCGGCGTCCGACGCGCAATCAAACAATAAATGCCTCGACCGATCCAAGCCCGTAAAAGCTGGCCGTCACGTGGCTGCCTGTTGAGACCTCGTGAACCCCCGTGATCGCGCCGCTCGAAATCCACCAGCCGGGCTTGAGCCCGATGCCGCGCTGGGCCAGATTACTTATCAGGAACCGCGCCGCGCCGAACGGCCCGTCGAGCATCGTCGCAGTTGTTGCCCGCCCCACTTCCTTGCCGTCGATCGCCAGCGAAACATCGATCGCGTCGAGCCTGTCCCAGTCCGCGCGCGGGATCGTCCGCCCGAGCAGCAGCCCGCAATTATTTCCGTGATCGGAAATGGTGACACAAGGACCGTCGATATTGATTGCGGCATAAGGCGACGAAGCAATTTCGATCCCGATCCGCACCTCGTCGATCCAGTCCATCGCTGCCTGCGCGGTGGCGGGCGGTGGACCGGCTTGCGGGGCCAAGCGCAACATGAATTCCGCTTCGGCTGCGGCAAACCCGCCGTGAAACACGCGGAACGTCTGCGGTTCCTCGCCCGCCATGCGGATCGTGTCGCTAAACGCCGGTCCGACCAGCCGGTCGGCACCGAGGCGGACATCTTCGGGCGGGTTTATCCGGCCCACTTTCCAGCCCCCGACCTCGCGGTTCCAGAGCGAAAGAGCACAGTCCTGAATGGCGTAGGCGCTCGCGAGATCGAGTGGACGGACGCCGGGAAAACGGTCGATCGCGTTGCCTTCCCGCCTTGCGCGGACGAACGCAGTGGCCACCTCGCGCGCCTGCGAAATCACGCTGTCCCTCTCGTCAAACCGTCCCACAACAAACAGCCTTGGCGAAAAAGGAAACCGGTGTCAAAAGCTTTCTTGGGAGCGCCTATCGTGTCTCCAGCGGGCCTTTTTGCTTTCGCAGGATTGCCGACTACAAGGGGCATCGCAGGGGTAAGGGTGAACGAAAGAGACAATGGCCAAGCCGAACAAGACACCGACGATCAACGATGTGGCGAGGCTCGCAGGGGTCTCAAAAAAAACTGTCAGCCGCGTGATCAATCACTCTGCGCTCCTCAGTCAGGACACCCGCAACAAGGTCGAAGCGGTGATCATGGAGCTGGGCTACGTCCCCAACCCGCAGGCGCGCGCACTGGCGCTGCGGCGCAATTTCCTGCTCGGCTTGCTGCATGACAACCCCAATGCCCAGACCGTGCTCAACTTTCAGGAAGGCGTGCTCGACGCGATCCGCGATACCGAGTTCGCGCTGGTGGTGCGCCCGGTCGATCGCCACTCGCCTACGATGCTGGACGATATCCGGCGGTTTCTCGAACAGCAGCGGCTTTACGGCGTGCTGATCCTGCCGCCGATTTCGGAGAATGACGACCTCGCCCAGCTGTGCCTCGAAATGGGCTGCAGCTATGTCCGCATGGGCTCGGCGATGCTCGACGACGAGGAGCATATCGTCGCCTCGAACGATCGCGAGGTGGTGCAGCAGGCGGTCGATTATCTGGTCGAACTTGGCCATCGCCGGATCGCGCTGATCGAGGGGCCGGATGGGTTCCGCTCGGCGTTTGAACGGCGCGAGGGCTTTCTCGCGGCGATGCAGGCGCATGGTCTGGCGGTCCCCTCCGAGGCGCGCGCGCAGGGAACCTACCGCTTCGATTCCGGCATTGCCGCCGCCAGCCGCCTGCTCGCTGCCGCCGAGCGTCCGACCGCGATTTTCGCCAGCAACGACGAAATGGCCGCAGGCGCCTTTCACGCCGCCCGCCAGCGCGAACTGAAGGTGCCCGAGGACCTGTCGATCATCGGCTTCGACGATTCGCCGATCGCTGCGCATATCTGGCCGCCGATGACCACCGTGGGCTGGCCGGTGCGCGAGATGGGACGGGCTGCGGCGCTCAAGCTGATCATGCCCGGGGATGCATCTGCCAGCCAGTTCCGCTTTCCTGCGCGCCTGGTCAAGCGCCTCTCGGTCGCGCCGCCCAGAGCCTGACCACGCGGCCAGAAAAGGACGGTTGAAACGCGCGGCGGTTTGCGGCTATGCGGGTTATGACACCGGTTTCCTGATCGCGGATATGCCGCGACGCCAAGCGAGGCCCCGCGGTGCGGGGCAGGGGAGAGACAGATGAAGATCGCGCTGATTTCCGAGAACAGCCAGGCTGCCAAGAACGGCATCATCCACGAGGCGCTGACGGCCGTGGCCGAGCCGCTGGGGCACGCGGTGTTCAATTACGGCATGTATAGCGCCGAGGACAGCGCCTCGCTGACCTATGTGATGAACGGGCTGCTGACCGGCATCCTGCTCAATTCCAAGGCCGCCGATTTCGTCGTCACCGGCTGCGGCACCGGCATGGGTTCGATGCTCGCCTGCAATGCCATGCCCGGCGTGTTCTGCGGGCTGGTGATCGATCCGACCGACGCCTTCCTGTTCAGCCAGATCAATGCCGGCAATGCGATCTCGATGCCCTATGCCAAGGGCTTCGGCTGGGCGGCGGAGCTCAACCTGCAGGATTGCTACCGCAAGCTGTTCGAAAACGAACCGGGCGCGGGCTATCCCAAGGAACGCGCCGCGATCATGGCCACCAACCGCGGCAAGCTGGCCGATCTCAAGGCGGCGTCGTGCCGCGACATGCTGAGCGTGCTCCAGAGCGTCGATCAGGACCTGCTGAGCGCTGCCATCGCGGGCGAGAAGTTTGCCGACTATTTCTACCCCAACTGCCAGGATGACGAGATCGCTGCCTATTTGAAGGCGCTGTAAGGATGGCGATATCCTTCGACCTCACTGGCAAGCGGGCGCTGGTGACCGGCGCCAATACCGGCATCGGGCAGGCCATCGCGGTGGCGCTGGCCGATGCGGGGGCGGATATTGCGCTGGCCGGACGCAGCGCGCCGGAAGAGACGCTCGCCCGCATCGCGGCGACCGGGCGCAAGGCAGTCGATCTGCGCGCCGACCTGTCCACCATTGCGCCGGTGCAGGGGCTGGTCGATCAGACGGTGGAGGCGCTTGGCGGGCTCGACATCCTCGTCAACAATGCCGGGATCATCCGCCGGAACGACCTTGCGGACTTCACCGAGGAAGATTGGGACGCGGTGGTCGACACCAATCTCAAGACGCTGTTCTTCCTCAGTCAGGCAGCGGCCGGGGTGATGACGCGGCAAGGCGCGGGCAAGATCATCAACATCGCCTCGCTCCTGAGTTTCCAGGGCGGCATCCGCGTGCCGAGCTACGCCGCAGCGAAGTCGGGTGTTGCGGGGCTGACCAAGGCGCTGGCCAATGAACTTGCGCCCAAGGGGGTGCAGGTCAACGCCATCGCGCCCGGCTACATCGCCACCAACAACACCGCCGCGCTTCAGGCCGACGAGACCCGCAACCGCCAGATCCTCGAGCGCATCCCGACCGGGCGTTGGGGCAAGCCTGAAGACATTGCCGGCGCGGCGGTGTTTCTCGCCTCGCCTGCCTCGGACTATGTCACCGGCCATGTGCTGGCGGTCGACGGCGGCTGGCTGGCGCGGTAACCTCCCCGCATGACAATCACCTGCTTCGGCGAAATCCTGCTGCGCCTCTCGCCGCCCGAGCGGCAGATGCTGGTGCAGGCGGGCAGCCTCGACATGGTCGTCGGCGGGGCCGAGGCCAATGTCGCCTCCGCGCTGGCCAGCCTCGGGCACGTGGTACGATTTGCCGGGGTGGTGGCGGGCAGTCCGCTGGGCGACCGCGCGCTTGCTGCGCTTCGCGGGAGCGGGGTGGAGGTGGGGCACATCGCCCGCGCGCCCGGGCGCATGGGGCTCTATTTCCTCGAAGCGGGATCGGGCCCGCGCCCTTCCGCGATCACCTATGACCGGGCAGGCAGCGCCTTTGCCGAGGCGGCGCCGGAAGCGATCGACTTCGCGGGGGCGCTGGCGGGCGCACGGCTCTTGCATAGCGGAGGTATCACCCCGGCGCTCGGCCTCAAGGGGGTGGCACTGGCCCGCGCCGCGCAAGGCGCAGCGCGGGCGGCAGGCGTGCCGATCTGCTTCGACGGCAATTACCGCGCGCAGCTCTGGGCGGCGTGGGACAGCGATCCGGCAGCAATCTTGCGCGAACTGGTGGCGGATGCGACGATCCTGATCGGCAACCACCGCGACATCTCGCTGCTAATGGGCCGCACCTTCTCGGGCGAGGGCGAACACCGGCGCCGCGAAGCGGCCGAGGCGGCCTTTGCTGCCTTCCCGAAGCTCGAACTGATCGCCTCGACCGCACGGCATCTGGTCACCAGCGATTATCACCGGATCGCGGCGCGAGTCGACAACCGCATCCGGGGCTATCAGACCGAGGAGATCGACGTCGCCGGGATCGTCGACCGGATCGGCACCGGCGATGCCTTTGCCGCTGGCGTGATCGACGGCTGGCTGGCAGGCGCGGAACTTGCCGACATGGCGCAGCGCGGGCTGGCGCTGGCCGCACTCAAGCACACGATCCCGGGCGACATGTGCCTGGTCGACAGGGGGATGCTGGAAAGCTTCAGCGCCGGTGCGGGCGATGTCCGCCGCTGACGGCTGGCCCCGCCGGGCGGTGCTGGCGGGCGGCGCGGCCTTGGTCGGGGCGTTGGCTGCCGGGGGCGGTGCTACCACGATCCGCCTGCCGCAAGTGCGCGCGCCCTCGGGAGAATATGTCGGTAGTCTTGTCGATGATCCCGCGGACCGGGCCAGAGTGCTTGCACATCGTTTTGCTGGGATCCGCTACGCCCGCGCCGAGCGTTTCCAGCCCCCGGTGCCGGTCACTTCAAGCGTGCCGATGGCCGCGCAGGCGCCGGGCTTCGGCCCCGCCTGTCCGCAGCCTGGCAAGGCCTATCGGCCGCAAGCGGAGGACTGCCTGTTCCTCAATGTCTGGACCCCGCCGCAGCCCGCCGCGCGCCCGCGCCCGGTGATGGTCTATTTCCATGGCGGCGCCTATGCCACCGGCAGCGTTACCGATCCGCTCAACGACGGCGCGGCGCTGGCGGCGCGGGGTGATATGGTGGTGGTGACAGTCAACCACCGGCTCAACGCGCTGGGCTATCTCTACCTGCCCGAGCGGTTCCCCGACAGCGGCAATAATGGCCAGCTCGATCTGATTTGCGCGCTGCAATGGGTGCAGAGGAATATCTCAGCCTTCAGCGGTGATCCCGGCAATGTCACGGTCTTCGGGCAGTCGGGCGGGGGCGCGAAGATCGCGACGCTGATGGCGATGCCTGGGGCGAGCGGCCTGTTGCACAAGGTGATCACCATGAGCGGCCAGCAGGTCACCGCCTCGGGCCCGCTCAATGCCGGCAAGCGCGCGATGGCCTTTCTCGACCGGCTCGGCTGCGATCCGGCGATCGCGCAGGTCGAGGCGCTGCTAGATGCGCTCGATGCCGGCGATCCGGTGCTCGGCGGGAAGGTCTATTTCGGCCCGGTGCTCGACATGCGGAACCTGCCGCGCCACCCGTTCTGGCCCGATGCGCCGCCGCAATCATCCGGCATCCCGATGCTGCTCGGCAATACCGTGACTGAGACGCGCGCGTTTTATCCCGCCGATGGCAAGGTGCTGGCGGGCCTCTCATGGGACAATCTCGCCGCGCGCATCGCTCCGGAAATGCGGATCGACATCCATCCGGGGTGGGTGGTCGAGCAATTCCGCGCGCGCTATCCGGAGGCGTCGCCGAGCGCGTTGTTCCACCGCATCGTCACAGCGGCGCGCAGCTGGCGTGGGCAGGTAGAGGAGGCCAAGGCCCGCGCGCGGGACGGACGCGGTAACACCTTCGTCTACCAGCTCGATTTCGAGGACGCGCAGCATACCGACGATATCGGTCTGGCCTTCGGCACTGTGACGGCGCCCTCGCCCGCACGCGCGGCGATGAGCCGCGTGGTGATGGATGCCTTCGTCCGCTTTGCCCGCACCGGCGATCCCGGCTGGCCCGCCTATGATCTGGGCCAGCGCCAAACCATGGTGTTCGACCGCGCCAGCCGCGTCGTCAGCGACCCGCGCCGGTGGGAGCGCGAGCTGTTCGCACGGGTTCCCTATATCCAGCCGGGAACCTGATCCTAGTGTTGCGGCGGGTTGGGATAGCTGATGATGAGGTCGAGCGGGGCGTCGCCCAGCTGCCGGATGCCGACCACCGCGCCGCGCCACAGATAGGCGGCCATGCCCGGCTCGAGCGTTGCCGTTACGCCATCGGAGACCACTTCGCCGCGGCCGGCAAGGACGTAGTAGACCTCGTCATGGTCGATCGGATGGGCGCCGATCGCCGCGCCGGGGTGGAGGATGCGGCGGCGGAATTCCATGGCCCGGGGCGCCGGAACCGCGTCCGAAATCCGGAACGCGGTGCTGGTTCCGATCGCGCCGTGCGGCGGGGGTTCCTCGCGTCTGGTGTCGGCCTCGTTGATCACCACCATCGGCGGCGCGGGCGCGGCCGGCTCGCTGCCGGTGAGCAGCAGGGCGGCCAGCGCGGGCGCGATCATTTCCCGCCTGCGCCCGACCGCATCGCCCGGTCGCGCGGCGAGAGATGCTCCTGCGCGCCCGGCTTCTGGCCCGGATAGAGGCCGGCCTTCGGGGTCATGGTGGCGAGGTCCCATTCGGCTTCGACGAAGGGAGCAGCCGCCGCTTCGATGACCGGATAGCCGCCGACCTCGCTCTCGTCGTCGATCACCTCGCCGCGGCCTTCGGCGATGAAGAACAGCACCCGCAGTTCCTCGCTGCCGCGGGCCCACGGGCGCGCTCCGGCGGTCGCGAGCAGCGTGGTCTCGACCTCCTCGGTGGGTAGGATGGTGTAGCCATCGAGGCTGGCGAGCGGGGCCTTGGCCTCGATCAGCTTGGCCTGGGTCTTGCCGTAGCGCCCGAATTGCGGGAGCGGGTTGCCGAGCCGGTCGACCGCAACATTGTCGCGCCCGTAATAGGCCAGATCACCCACCCCGCCGAGCATCAGGAAGGGCAGGCCGGGATCGGTGTCGTTGCCGCCGCGCATGACATTGCCGACCGCGGTGATCTCGCCGGTCACATGCGTCTGGCCGGCCCATTCCAGATCCTGCAGATTGTAATGCACCGCGCGGCGTTGCGGATTGTAGATCAGGTTGTTGACCATCAGCACCTGCGCACCGCCTTTCACCAGCGGGTTGCGCTCGACATTATGCGCCCAGATGTTGCGATCGAACACGATGCCGGTGGCGTTGTCGTGGACCAGCGAGCCCTTGGAGTGTTCGCCCTTGGGGTGGCTCGAATCCGCCAGGCCCTCGGCGGCGAGATTGAGGCGGAACACGATGTCGTGGCTGGTCCCGGCGCGCCATTCCTCAAGCGTGGTGCCGGTGAAGCGCGGGCCGGAGGCGGACATGTTCTCGTCGATCCCCCACAGGAAGGTGCAGTTCTCGATCACCACCCGCGCCGCGCGCACGGTGGAGAGCGCATCGGCCTCCCACCCGCTGCGCTTGGGCTGGCCGTCGGCGCCGGTCAGGACGCGGATGTGCTGGAGCTTGACGTCATGGGTCTTGATGTCGATCCCGCCCTTGATGATCGTGATGCCCGGGGCGGGCGCGGTCTGGCCGGCGATGGTGACGAAGGGATTGTTGATGTCGAGCCCGGTGCGGCCGAGGTCGATCGTGCCGGCAACCTCGAAGACGATGATGCGCGGACCCTTGGATCTGATCGCCGCGCGCAGGCTGCCCGGGCCGTCTGCCGCAAGCGTGGTGACGCGGATGATGCGCCCGCCCGCGCCGCCCTGCGTGGGGTCCTGCGAATGGGCCGAAGCCTGTTGCGGCAAGAACACAGCCAGCAGCGCCAAGGCCGCGAATAGAGCGAAAAATCGGCGCATTTCCGTCACTCTCCCAACTTATTCCGCGCTGCTTGACAGAAACGGCAGGGCATGGCAATTCATAATGACACCGGTTACCAAAATCGGGAAGGGAGAGAGCTGGGGGATATGTCCGTCGCTTGTCGACTTGGACGGAAACCGGTGTCACTCCCTTGGGAAAAGAGAGGGAGTAGGCTTCGTGTCACAATTTTCCGGGATGTTCCGTTTCAAGGCTGCCCTTCTGGCGGGCGCCGCCGTGCTTCTACCCAGCGCCGCCTTGGCGCAGGTGGCCGAGGCTTCTGCAGGCGAGGGTGAAGCCGGCAAGGACATTGTCGTCACGGGCTTTCGTAGCAGCCTCAACGCCGCGCTGGGTCAGAAACGCGATGCGGTCAACTCGGTCGACGTCATCCTGGCCGAGGACATTGCCGATTTCCCCGATCTCAACCTCGCCGAATCGATCCAGCGCATCCCCGGCGTCTCGATTGACCGCGACAATGGCGAAGGCCGGACGATCACTGTGCGCGGGCTCAATCCCGATTTCACCCGCGTGCGCATCAACGGGATGGAGACGCTCTCGACTACCGGCTCGACCGACAGTTCGGGCGGCACCAACCGCGGCCGCGGGTTCGATTTCAACACTTTCGCCTCAGAGCTGTTCCGCAGCATCACCGTGTCGAAATCGCCGAACCCATCGACGGAAGAGGGCTCGCTCGGCGCCGTGGTCGATCTCGCGACCTCCCGTCCGCTCGATTACGGCGCGGGGCTGACCCTCGCCGGATCGGGACAGGCGCTCTACAATGATGCCTCGCGGCAGGTGAACCCGCGCATCGCGGCGCTTGCCAGCTACGCCAACGAGGCCGAGACCTTCGGCGCGCTGGTCTCGGTCGCATGGACCCCGCGCGATATTGTCGAGGAAGGCTTCAGCACGGTTCGTTTTGCGGGCAATCCGGTCCCGGCGACCGGGCAGACGCAGAGCTTCACGCAGCGCAATGCCTTCCAGAACGAGGCCGCCTTCCCGGCCGCCGCCACCGCCTTCTTCCCGCGCATTCCGCGCTATGGCGTGCTGACGTCGGAGCAGGACCGCCTCGGCATTACCGGCGCGATCCAGTTCGCCCCGAGTGAGCGCACCACGATCAGCCTGGACCTGCTCTATTCGCGCTTTGCCGGCACGCGGCGTGAGGAATTCCTCGAAGCGATCTCCTTCAGCCGCAACACCGCCGACGGCATCCGCCAGACCGACGTGGTCTCGCTTGAGGTCGATCCCCGGACGCGCAATCTCGTCAGCGGCACCTTCGACGATGTCGACGTGCGGATCGAAAACCGGCTCGACGATCTCGAGACCGAGTTCAAGCAGGCGACGCTCGAAATCCAGCACGAATTCTCCGACCGTTTCAAGATCCGCGCGCTGGGCGGCATTTCGGAGTCCGATTTCAACATCGCCCGGCAGGTGACGATCATCGCCGATGCGCTGAATGTCGACGGCTATTCGATCGACTTCACCGGCAGGCCGAACACGCCGGTGATCGACTACAATATCGACGTCACCAACCCGGCCAACTTCCTCGTCAACGAAGTGCGCGACCGGCCGCAATCGACGCTCAACGGGTTCCGCACCCTGTCGCTGGAGGGTGATTGGGAGTGGACCGACACGGTCAGCCTGCAGGCGGGCGGTTCGTGGAAGCGGTTCAGCTTCGAAGCCACCGAAAGCCGGCGTGACCGGGTGCTGACCGCGACCACCGTGGTGCAGCCGTTTCAGTTGACCGCTGCCGAATCCAGCCTCGCGCGGATGACCTCGGGCGCGCCGGGAGCGGCGGGCAATGACCTCACCTGGGTGGTGCCGGACATCGATGCCATCGCCAGCCGCGTCGGCCTGTTCACCGGCAACTTCCCGCTGACCGTCCAGAACGGCGCGGTCAATGATGTGGTCGAGAACGACTATGCCGCCTTCCTGCAGGGCTCGCTCAACACCGAGATCGGCTCGTGGGGCCTGCGCGCGGTCGCTGGGGTGCGCTATGTCCGCACCGAGGTGAGTTCGACAGGTATTCTCGCCTTCAACGCCCCCACCGGGACGACTGCGCCGCCACCGGCACCCGTGACGGTCGAAAACGCCTATACTGATTGGCTGCCATCGATCTCGATCGTCCTGGAGCCAACGGACAAGCTGCTGTTGCGCGCCAATATCGCGCGCCAAATGGCGCGACCGACGCTGGCCAGCCTGACGCCGGGCGGGAACTTCAATCCGTTCAGCCAGACACTGAACTTCGGCAACCCGCTGCTTGATCCGTTCCGGGCAAACTCCTTCGACTTCGGCATCGAATGGTATTTTGCGCCCGAAAGCCTGCTTTCGGTGGCGGTGTTCTACAAGGATATCGAAACCTTCGTCACGCGCGAGACCGCCTCTGTGCCGTTCCGCGACCTAGGCCTACCCGAAAGTGTGCTCGAAGGATCGCCCTCGGACGTCGACGACATTTTCATCGTCCAGCGCAACATCAACGGCGAAGGCGGCGATCTGAAGGGTATCGAAATCCAGTATCAGCAGCCCTTCACCTTCCTGCCGGGCGCGCTCAAGAACTTCGGCTTCCTCGGCAACCTGACGCTGATCGATTCGGAGGTGAATTACGGCACGCTCGCCGCGCCCCTGCGCGATCAGTTACAGGGCCTTTCGCGGACGGGCTTCAACACCACGCTCTATTACGAGGACAAGAAGTTCAGCGCCCGCGTTTCCGGGGCCTATCGCAGCGATTTCTTGACGCTGGTTCCGGGACGCAACGGGAACGACATCGAAGGCACACGCGCGACCTTCAACGTCGATGCCGCGATGAGCTATGCCATCACCGACAAGATCAGGCTGACAGTCGAGGGCATCAACCTGACCGACGAGGTCCGCCCGCAATTTGTCGACAGCGTGGGAGATCGCCCGGTTACCTTCCACCGCACCGGGCGCACGGTGCTCGTCGGGGCACGCTTCACACTGTGATCGATGCCTGCTCGCCCTTGCGCAGGCCGGGGGTGAGCCGGTGATCGACCGCCGCGCAGCAATGGCCGGGCTGACGGCAGGAGCGCTTGCTCCCGCGTTTGTCCGCCCGGCTATTACCGCCGCCGCCCCTACCGGAGACAGCCTGCATGAACCCGATCAATGGGTCTCACTCTGGCCCGGGGCGGCACCGGGGCAGCCCGCTGCGGCTCTTGATGAACGCGTGGTCGAGCGGTCGGCTGATCCTGCTCGTCCTGACCGGATCATGGAGGCCATCGCCCGCCCGCGCATGGCGGTGTTCCGCCCCGAACGACCCGGCGGCGCAGCCGTAATGATCATCCCGGGCGGGGGATACCGCCACGTCGTGATCGACAAGGAAGGCTTTGAGATGGGGCGCTGGCTGGCGGCGCGCGGGATCACCGCTTTCGTCCTGTTCTACCGCCTGCCGCATCAGGGTTGGGCGGCGGGTCCGGACGTTGCACTTGCCGACGCGCAGCGGGCGATGCGATTGATCCGCCATGATCATGCAGCGTACGGAATCGACTCTGGGCGGATCAGCGTGATGGGCTTTTCCGCGGGGGGCCATGTTGCTGCCAGCCTCGCGACCCGATTTGCCGCGGGGGCCTATGCATCCGTCGATGCCGTCGATGCAGCCCCTGCTCGTCCGGACGCTGCGGCACTGATTTATCCAGTGATTTCGATGCGCGCCGGGATTGCGCACCCCGGATCGCGGGAACGCCTGATCGGCGCAGCTCCCCCGGCTGCGCGCGAACTGGCGCATTCTCCTGACCAGAACGTGCCGGATAATGCGCCCCCTTTCTTCATCCTCCATACCGAGGACGATGACGTCGTTCCGGTCGAGAACGCGCTGGTGCTGCGCGCGGCGCTAAAAGCGCGGGGCATTGCGGTCGAGACGCATCTTTACGAGCGCGGCGGCCACGGCTTTGGCTTGCGGCGCGCGGCTGGAAAGCCAGTTGCCGCCTGGCCCGACCAATGGCTCGCCTGGGCGCGGTCAACGGGATTGGCATGAACAGGCGAGCCAGATGTTGCGGCACACGGAACAGTGCAATCATGGCGCGATGGGAGAATCTTGCATGACTGAACGTAACGCAGCGCCGGCCAAGACCGGGCGCTATCGCTGGTCGATCATCGCGCTGCTGTTCATGGCCACGACGGTCAATTACATCGACCGCACCATGCTCGGCCTGCTCGCGCCCGATCTGGGCCGCGAGCTTGGCTGGAACGAGAGCGACTACGGCAACATCGTGCTGGCCTTCCAGGCGGCCTATGCGAGCGGGTTCCTGCTCATGGGGGGGCTGATCGACCGGTTCGGCCCCAAGATCGGCTATGCCATCGCGATCTCCGTGTGGACACTCGGGCATGTCGGGCACGGCTTTGCCAGCTCGGTAACCGGCTTCATGGCCGCGCGGGTGGTGCTCGGCATCGGCGAGGCGGGGCACTTCCCGGCGGTGGTGCGCTCAAGCAGCGAGTGGTTCCCCCAGAAGGAACGCGCCTATGCGATCGGCTGGGTCAATTCTGCCACCACCGTGGGCGTGATCCTGACCGCGCCCACGCTCGCGCTGTTCATGGGCGTGCTCGGGTTCGGGTGGCGCGAGACCTTCATTATCACCGGCCTGTTCGGCGCGGCACTGCTGATGCTGTGGTGGTGGCTTTACAGCAACCCGCGCGAAAGCGGGCGGGTGGGCGAGGCCGAGCTTGCGTGGATCGAGCACGATCCGCCCGAAACCGTGGCGCAGCTCGGCTGGAGCCGTATCGCCCGGCACAGATCGACCTGGGCCTATGCCAGCGCGAAGTTCCTGACCGATCCGGTGTGGTTCCTAATGCTGTTCTGGCTGCCGAAATATTTCGACAGCACTTTCGGTGTCGACCTGAAGATCGTGCTGCTGCCGATGATCGTCATGTACCTGCTTTCCGATGTCGGCAGCATCGCCGGGGGCTGGCTGTCCTCGCGGCTGCTCCAGCGCGGCTATTCCTGCAGCTTTGCGCGCAAGGTGACGATGCTCGCCTCGGGATGCTGCGTGCTGCCGCTACTGCTGGTCACCAGCCTCGAGAATATGTGGCTGGCGGTGGCGCTGATCGGGCTGGCGCTGGCGGGGCACCAGTCCTTCTCCTCGAACCTGCTGTCGCTTCCCCCCGACATGTTCCCCAAGCGTGCGATCGGATCGGTGATCGGGCTGGGCGGCTTTGCCGGTGGCGTGGGCGGGATGATCATGGCCGCATCGGTCGGCGCGGTGCTCGATTCGACCGGGGGCAATTATACTCTGATCTTCGCGGCTTGCACGGTGGTCTATTTCCTCGCGGTGGGGGTGATCCACCTGCTCGCGCCCACACTGGCGCGGGTCGACGAGGTCTAAGCTAGAGCGTCACGCCGCGTTTCCACAGCGCGATCACTCGCTGGCCGCTGCGCTCGGCTGCGGTGGGCGCGCCGCTGGCGATGGCGAGCAGGCGGGCCGAGAAAGCCTCCAACACCGCCTCGGGTTCCTGCACCAGCAGCACACCGGCGTCGAAGTCGATCCACCCCGGCTTGGCCGCGGCAAGCGCGCTGTTGGAGGCGACCTTCACTGTCGGCACCGGAAAGCCCAGCGGCGTGCCGCGGCCGGTGGTGAACAGGATCATGCTCGCCCCGGCCGCCGCCAGCGCGGTCGAGGAGACGGCATCATTGCCCGGCGCCTCGAGCAGGGTCAGGCCGGGCCGGCTGGCGCTCTGGCCATAGGCGATCACATCGGCGAGCGGCGCGCGTCCGGCCTTCTGGACCGCGCCCAGGGACTTCTCCTCGAGCGTGGTGATTCCTCCGGCGATATTGCCGGGCGAAGGGTTCTCCGAAACCGGCAGGCCATGATCGAGATAGTGCCGCTTGAAGCGGTTGATGAGGTCGCCCGCAGCGGCGAAGACGTCCGGCGAAGCGGCGCGGGCTAGCAAGGCATCCTCGGCGCCGAAGATCTCGGGGATCTCGGTGAGGATCAGGCGCCCGCCGCTGGCCGCCAGCCGCTCGGAAAAGCGGCCCAGAAGCGGGTTGGCGGTCAAGCCCGAGAAGGCATCCGATCCGCCGCATTTGAGGCCCACGGTCAGTGCAGCAGCAGGGGCCTCCTCGCGCTCGAGCGGGGCCAGTTCATCGACCAGATCGTCAACCAGCGCCATCACCTCGGCCAGCTCGTCGCCCGCATCCTGCGCACGCAGCACCCTGAGCTTGGCGCGGCTGCGTTCGGGCACGCAGGCGGTCAGGGCGTCGAGCTGGTTGCTCTCGCACCCCAGCCCGATCAACACCACGCCGCCGGCATTGGGATTGTCGCACAGCGCCGCCAAGGCCGCGCGGGTGCCGGCGAGGTCGTCGCCCAGCTGCGAGCAGCCATGCGGATGGCCGAAGCCGGCAATCGCGTCGATCCGTCCGGCATGGCGCATGCTCGCCTCGCGCGCGGCCATTTCGGCCAGCGGCGCGACGCAGCCCACGGTCGGCAACAGCCACACCTCGTTGCGGGTGGCAAAGCGCCCGTCGGCGCGGCGGTAGCCCTGCCACGACGGGAGCGGTGCAGCGCCGACATCGGCCCCGCGCGTGCCGCTGTCGGCATAGCGTCGCTCGCCCGCCAGCGCAGTGGCGAGATTGTGACTGTGGACGTGGTCGCCGGTCGCGATGGCCTGGGTCGCCCGCCCGATCGCCTCGCCATAGCGCAGCACGGCATGCCCTGCCGCATGGGGGCGCAGCGCGAACTTGTGGCCGGCGGGGATCGGCGCGCGGAGCAGGCACTCCTCTCCGCCCAGCACCACGACCTGACCGGGAGCAAGCGCCCGCAGCGCGATGCCGACGCCGTCGTCCGGATGGCACTGCAAGGCGAGGGGGAGCGAATTCGCGTCTGAGGCGGGGTCGGCAACGGGCTGGGTCATGCGGCTTTTCCGGATCGCAGATGGGTGATTGCCATCGGCTTGCGCTTGTGCAATTTCATCGTTTGACACCGGTTACCATCACCCTGCCCCGCCTTCAAGTCGCGATACGGAGCAAGGTGGCGGGACCAGGTTTGGAGAGCCTTGCCGATGCCCCGCCCCTTGCGTCTTGATCCCGACCGCCTGCTGCCTGCCGATCCTGGCATCCGCGCGATTGCCCGCGCGCTCTATCGCGAGGTGGCAGGCCTGCCGATCATCAGCCCGCATGGCCATACCGACCCGCAATGGTTCGCTGACAACCAGCCTTTCGGCAACCCGACCGAGCTGCTGCTCCAGCCTGATCACTACCTCTACCGGATGCTCTATTCGCAGGGCGTGCCGCTCGATGTGCTCGGCATTGGCGGCCATGAAGCCGATCCGCGCGCCGCGTGGCGCATCCTTGCCGACCATTACCACCTGTTCCGCGGCACCCCGTCGCGGATGTGGCTCGACTGGGTGTTCGCCGAGGTGTTCGGGTTCGACCAGCGGCTCGACGGCGAGACTGCGGACCATTATTTCGATGTCATCACCCAGAGCCTCCAGCGCGACTCGTTCCGGCCGCGCCCGCTGTTCGACCGCTTCGGGATCGAGGTGCTGGCGACCACCGAAAGCCCGCTCGACCCGCTCGATCACCACCGCGCGATCCGCGAGAGCGGCTGGGGCGGGCGGGTGATCACCGCCTATCGCCCCGACCCGGTGGTCGACCCCGAGTTCGAGGGCTTTGCCGACAACCTCGCCGCCTTTGGTGCCCTGACAGGCGAGGACTGCCATTCGTGGCGCGGCTATCTCGCCGCGCACCGCCAGCGCCGGGCCTTCTTTGCCGCGATGGGTGCAACCTCGACCGATCACGGCCACCCCAGCGCGGCCACCGCCGATCTCGCCCCGCCCGCGGCCGAGGCGCTGTTCGACCGGGTCAAGACCGGCCGCGCCAGCCCTGCCGATGCCGAGCTGTTCCGCGCCCAGATGCTCACCGAAATGGCGCTGATGAGCTGCGACGACGGGCTTGTGATGCAGATCCACCCCGGGTCGCTGCGCAATCACAACCGCACGCTGTTCGAACGGTTCGGGCGCGACAAGGGTGCGGATATCCCGACCCGCACCGACTATGTCCACGCGCTGCGGCCGCTACTAGACCGGGTCGGCAACACGGCCGGGCTGACGATCATCCTCTTCACGCTCGACGAGAGCACCTATGCGCGCGAGCTGGCGCCGCTGGCGGGGCATTATCCCTGCCTCAGGCTCGGGCCCTCGTGGTGGTTCCATGACAGTCCGGAGGGGATGCGCCGCTTCCGGCAGATGACCACCGAGACCGCCGGGTTCTACAACACCGTCGGCTTCAACGATGACACCCGTGCTTTCCTGTCGATCCCGGCCCGCCACGATGTCGCCCGCAGGATCGATTGCGGGTTCCTTGCCCAGCTGGTCGCCGAGCACCGGATCGAGGACTGGGAGGCGGCCGAAGTGGCGCGCGATCTGGCCTATGGCCTCGCCAAGCAGGCCTACCGCCTGTGAGGCTCTCCGCCGCCACTGCCGCGCACCTGCACCTGCACCTGCCCCCGTCGGCGGCGCGCTATGGCTATAACCGCGAGGCGCAGCGGGTCGGGATCGTCCATTTCGGCATCGGGGCGTTCCACCGCGCGCATCAGGCGTGGTACACCGATCTGGCGATGAGCGCAGGCGAGCGCGACTGGGCGATCTGCGGGGTCTCGCTGCGCTCGCGCGATGTCGCGGGGCAGCTGGTTCCGCAGGACGGACTCTACACGCTGGTCGAAAGCAGCGGCGCGGTTCGCGCGGTACGGCTCATCGGGGCGGTGCGCGAAGTGCTTCATGCGGGCGAGGATGGCGCCGCGATCATCGCCCGGCTGGCCGATCCTGCCTGCCATATCGTCAGCTTCACCGTGACCGAGAAGGGCTATGCCCGGGCGCCCGACGGAACGCTCGATCCTGCCCTGGCAGCCAGCAGTTTCTACCCGCTGCTGGAACGCGGTCTGGCCGAGCGGATGGCGCGCGGGCTGCCCGGCGTGACGCTGCTCTCATGCGACAATCTCGCTGGCAATGGCCGCGTGCTTGGCGCGCTGGTGAGACAATGGCTGGCGCCCCGCGCGCCCGCGCTGGCGGAGTGGTTCGCGCAGAAATGCCGCACGCCCTCGACCATGGTTGACCGGATCGTCCCGCGCAGCGATCCGGCCGCGCTCGCGATGCTGGGCGAAGAGCTTGGCCTTGCCGATCACGGCGCGGTGTTCACTGAGCGCTTCAGTCAGTGGGTGATTGAAGACGACTTCGCCGGGCCGCGGCCGTGCTGGGAAGCGCATGGCGCGCAGTTCGTGCGCGATGTCGCGCCCTATGAGATCGCCAAGCTCAGAATGCTCAACGGCGCGCACTCGCTGCTTGCCTATGCGGGGCTGCGCGCGGGCCATACCTATGTCCACGAGGCGATCGCCGATCCGGCCCTGCGGGTCCTTGCCGAACAGCTGATGCGCGGCGAGGCGCTGCCGAGTGTCCCGGCGGCTGCGGGGCTTGATCTGGCCGCCTATGCCGACGCGCTGCTGGACCGCTTTACCGATCCGGCCTTGCGCCACCGGCTCGACCAGATCGCGATGGATGGCACTCAGAAGATCCCGCAGCGCTGGCTCGACACGGCGCTGGACCGCCAGCGGCAGGGGCTGGACTCGCCCGCGATTGCGGCAGGATTGGATGCGTGGCTGTGGCACCTTGAAGATGGGCGGTATGTTGATGATCCGGTGGGACGCGAACTTGTCGCGGGCGCGGCGCATTCTGGCCGCAAGTCGCTGATTATGATGTGTTTCGATGGGTCCTCTGAACGGGCACCGGTCTGGCCGGGATACGGAGAACTCGCGCAGATGGCAGCAGAACGCTGCGCCTGAGGCGCGCGTCAGCTAAGCTTGCAAAGCGATAATTTGGGCTTGCGAAAATTCTTGTGACTGGGGCGCCCTCGACCCCAAATCCAATGTGCTGGGGGCATTGCTGCGCCGGGATTGTTTATCCAATCGTCAAATAGTGGCCGAAAGCCGCTCTAGCATCTGATCGAGGACGATCGGCTGCAGAGCATGTCCGTGCCGGACGAGCTACCCACTGTGCGTTGGGTATCAACTAAGAACCAGCCGCTGAACGGGTTACTTGGGAATGACCGCAAAGTCCCAAAGCCGGCCATCGCGACCTATCATAAGCCGCGGCTGCTTTCAGGCGATGGAGAGGCGATCCGCTACGACCGAGTTGATGGCGCAAAGGGACATTTGAAGATTCCGGCGAGACCTGCCGAGGCGATCCTGTCCTCAACATTTTCGATATCTCGACTTTCTCGTCGGGATCATGCGCAGGTCCTGACCCCAGAAGTTCGAATAATAGGCACACCCTACGCGACAGGTCGCAATTTTATCGCTCTGATTTAAAAACCGAAAACGGCAAAAATGGGTGTGGCAGCTTCTCAATCAAATCCGACTAGCCAATCGGATCCGATAAGCTGGATGCTATATCGCTGAAAAGGCGTCACAACTCCATCAAGGTTAGCTATCCGAATCTGATGGAAGATTCCCAACTTCGAATCCGAACCGGACTGTCCCAAGTTTTCCACATGCATCCAGCAATTTTAGGGGGCCGGTTGGGGGCCACAGAAATTTGCCCGTTCAAATTTACCCCTTATTCTCAATTTAATAAGCCAAACTTTGGCTTCCCGCTACCTCCAGCCCTCCCTTCCCAAACAGCCCCAGAAAGTCTATAAAACCCTTGGAAATCCGAGGGATTTGGGCCCTCGGTTGTCCGAGGATGTCCCTATTCTTCCCGCTGCATCCGGGGCCCTTGGGGGCCACATCGCGGGGCCAAGGCATTTCGGGCAATTGGACTGGCCACCACGTGGGGGCCACGAGCTGGGAAAGGACCGAGGGCCATGCCGCTGACAGATGTTGCGATCCGGAACGCCAAGCCGCGCGATAAGCCTTATAAGGTAGGCGACACTCTGGGCCTATTCCTCTTGGTGCAACCGTCCGGCGGTAAGCTGTGGCGGGTCAAATATCGCATCGACGGTAAGGAGAAGAAGCTGGCGATCGGCATCTAGGCTCGGCGGCACGCGAGGTCATCGACAGTCTGCCGCACCAACCGAAAATTCCGTGGCTGTTCTGGAACTACCAGTATCGCAGGCCGGTCGGCTGCATCCAGCATCTCTGGAGGACGATCCTCCAACGGGCCAATCTTGGCAAACTGCGCATACACGACTTGCGCCACACCTTCGCCAGCCAAGCCGCGATGAGCAAGGAAATCTTGCCCATGATCGGACGGCTGCTTGGGCACGCCAACCACCAGTCGACGGCCCGCTACGCACATCTCGATGACGAACACCTACTCGATGCTTCGCAACAGATCGGCGATGCGGTGGAGCATCTGATAGGCGCTCCATTGAAATCTCGCATAGAGAATGATATCTCATAGGATATGCCAAGAGTCGTTCTTGACACCGACGTCATCGTGACAGCGCTGCGGAGCGCGACTGGCGGCAGCAATGCAATTTTGCGCGAGGCTGCACATGGGCGGCTCACGCCTCTGGTGACGCCCGCGCTGTTCCTCGAATACGAGGCGGTGCTAAAACGGCCAGAGCAGCGCCTCGCGCATGGACTGCGCTTGGATGATATCGACCGCTTCTTGGTTGCTCTGGCGAGCGCCTGCGAAGCGGTGGAAGTGAGTTTTCAGTGGCGGCCACAACTGTCGGACCCGAACGACGAGATGGTGTTGGAAACGGCGGTCAATGGCCGCGCAGAGGCGTTGATCACGCACAATGTGCGCGATTTTGCCAAAGGCGCGGCAAGGTTCGGTTTGCGGGTTCTGAGGCCCGGAGAATTATTGAAGGAGTTACGATCATGAGCAAGGCATCCTACCCGCTCAAGCTCCCGGCATCGGTCAAGGAGGCCGCTGCCCGGCTTGCCAAGGAAGACGGCGTATCGCTGAACCAGTGGATCGCGGTCGCGATCGCGCAGAAGATCGGCGTGGTCGAAACTGCGTCCGATTTTTTGAGGCGGCGAGCTGGCAGGGCAAGTCCGGCGGACATGCTGCCGTTTCTCGACAGGGCGAAGCGGGAAGTGCCGCCAGCCGGGGACGAGCTGTAGAACAAGTGTTGTCGCTCTCCTGATAACGGAGGCTTGCTGAGCTGTTGGCCGGAGCGCGGATCCACCATACCGGCATGTAGATGCATGTTCTGCCGCTCTACGACCGCTCGCGAGTCGGCTCGGCGAAAAGCCGTGATGTGAGCCGATACTTACTGCTGAACGAGGCGGAGATCGAAGAGAAAAAGCGTAGGCAGACGGAAGCGATGCAGCTTGTGAAGGCTGGCATGTGACATAAGGTTACTGCGTCAACGACCTTGAAGGTGAACTGTCGATTCAGCCCCGCCAAGCAACCGTCTTCGATCGGTGCTTCTGCTTGGAGATCAAATATACACCGGGCGGGCATAGTCTCGTCGATTGTAGGTGCGTCTTTGAGTCGACAGACCGCAGACCCTTTTATGAAGACGCGCTTGCTGGGCAGGGCGAGCCGGTCTAGCGAATAGGCAATCGACATGAGTAACCGGTTTTTCAAATGTGAAGCAGCCTGAGATTGCCAAAATTTCTCCCGCGGGGAGAGATCGAAAGAGGGGCAGGCCGCTTGCGAAATGGCTTGTTCGCGGCGGCCTCTTGCTTCTCGCTCTACTGTTATCACTGGTGATGTTCGCGACCGATTCTCAGCCGATAACGGATGCCCGGCCAGCGCCTACGGCCGATCAGGTCGCCGCCGCCCGTGATGCGGTTAGCCAGCTGCGTGAGAATTCAAAGGCATCGCTGGGCGCAAGACCAATGAGCCTGTCTCCTGCCCATCTCGATGGCTTGAGTGCCCTTGCCTCGCATGCTTTCCGTCCAGATAGACTGGTCGCCTTTGTTTTTGAGTCCGACCTTCACATTCACGCGAGCCACAAGTTGCCTTTAGGGCGTTGGCTGAACGTTACGGCCGCAGTCCAAGGCGACACTATCGGCTTTCCGGCGATGCGATTACGGATCGGGTCGATTTCCCTGTCTCCCTATCTGAGTCGAGCGCTGATTGACTTGGTCAGTTCGTCGACATGGGCGGTCGGTGTCGTTCTTCCGTCGCTCGATGAATTGGTCACCACATTCAATATCGAAGGAGAGGCCGTCGTCATCACGGTTAATCTGCCGCGCGAAAGCGGCGTGATAGATCGCTTCCTCGGGGTGCAGAGCGGCCTGAGTGCACCCATTGTCAGTGAGACTTATTGCCGTTTGGCAAAGCTACAATCCGGCGATCCGCAGAGCGATCTGGCTGTTCATGTGAGGCGCGCTTTCCCGATCGAACGCACTGCTGAAGCCACTCCAGACAGAAATGGAGCCGCCTTCGTGGCGCTCGCAATGCTTATCGTCGACCAAAGAGTAGGTGCGCTCGCTGGCGTCGATCCATCGGCGATAGAACGCTGTCGGGCACCAGCGATCACAATCTTGCTTCATGGTCGTGGTGACTTACCGAAGCACTGGGCCTTGTCGGCGGCACTTGCGACTGGTCAGGGTAAGCAAATTGCCGAAGCAATGGGCGAATGGAAAGAGTTGGTGGACAGCCTTTCGAAAGATGCGGAGTTTCGGCAGGGCGACCCGACAGGATTTTCGTTTGTTGATATCTCGGCAGACCGGGCTGGTTTGCGCGCCGCAGAGGCGGCTCTCATGAGGGAGAAAGCCACTTTGATGGCGGCCCGGCTATCGCGAGCCACGCAGGATGACATTCTTCCGTCAGCACTTTTGGCAAAGGAAGAGGGCCCAGACTTCGACTTTGCCAGACAATATGGAGGCCTTGAGGATCCGCGCTATGCTGCGGCTATCCAGACAATCGATGCGGCTCTTGGCCGGGAGGGGCTTCTCAACGGATTGGCTGAAGGGGCCAGCTTGTAGATTTGCCCTGTCATTATTTCGGGCGAGCATCGGTCCTAGGCATCAGAGCATTATTCTTTTAAAAGAATCTCTTGGAAAAAATTCAGCAAGGCGCACTTCAATCCAGTGATAGGCGAAAATGCCAACAAGAGAAGAGACAATTATTTTTATTGGGACAATCAGACCCCAGTCACTTCCGAAGTCAATGCATATTTCACTCTCAATTTTATCGGCTATCGCGCTCACAAACATCGATACCGGGATATGTGCTAAATAAATTGAAAACGATGGTCGGCGGATAAGGTAAGGCCACTTCTGTTTCGAAAGCTGCGCAAAAACGCCTGAGTTATTTGCCGTCACGATTGTGATTGCTAGCATTAAGAACAGGACTAGTGGACTGTTTCCAACGTTTGGAACCCCCGGTTACGTGCAGCGATGATTTCGTCGGGGTCCGCCTTCCAGACGAAGGGCTTTGGATCGCTGGCATTGTATTCGCGGATGAAACGATTGATAGCGGCCTGGAGGTCGACGAGCGAATGGAAGACGCCGTTCTTGAGCTGCCGCCAAACTGGATCCGGTTCGACTGCTGCGAGACATCCGGGCGGTGCAGCAGAAACTGGTGGTCCTGGCTGACAGGGTTGCCCCCGCAGCAGCAGCGGCGGACGGAGCGCAACCATCCCTCGATGCGTTCACGTTAAGCATGAAGACGTTGTGGCAGGATAGCGAGGCGCGGCCCACGGCGACTAGTACTACAGTTGCATATTAAGACGTGATTTTCGATGGAAGTGCGCTGCTAGCGCTTGGTGCGCTTGCCGCCATCGTGACCATAGCCAGATGAATGCGGGTGTGACCGGCACTGCAAGGACGAGTTTTGCGACGAGACGGCGGATCTCCGGTGTCGTTAGCGGACGCTCGAACACTGGTGTCACGCAGCTTTCCGGTTCGGACTCGTTTTGTTTCGTTTTTCTTGAGGTTCTTGAG
>Ga0315904_10001973_pt1 | contig 32225 bp, 30 predicted proteins | sample LakEriMetagenome_6_FD_203529 | JGI IMG/M metagenome (GOLD analysis project Ga0315904, IMG submission 203529) | Freshwater fungal communities from buoy surface, Lake Erie, Ohio, United States - Buoy 12 MA120 | ecosystem: Environmental > Aquatic > Freshwater > Lake | place: USA: Lake Erie, Ohio...
TCGGGTTCGCGTTCCAGCCGGACTTCGCGCGCATCGACGCCGAGGTGGCGCTGACCGCGATCGGGCAGGCCTTCTACGCGACCGGTGTCGGCATGGCGATGATGCTCGCCTACGGCGCCTATGCGCCGAGCGACAGCTCGTTGCTGCGCTCGGCGTCGCTGATCGTGCTGTCGATCCTCATCGTCTCGGTGCTCGCCACATTGGTGGTGTTCCCGTTGGTGTTCCGCTTCGGCATGGACCCGGCGCAGGGACCCGACCTCGTCTTCAATGTATTGCCGGCGGCGTTCGCGCTGATGCCGGGCGGGCAGGTCTTCGGCACGCTGTTCTTCCTGCTGCTGGTGGTGGCGGCGCTGACCCCCGCGATGGCGGGGCTGGAACCGCCGATCGCCTGGTGCGAGCAGCACCTGCGCATGCGGCGGTCTGCCGCGGTCGCCACCACGATCGGCGCGGAGTGGCTGCTGGGGTTGCTGTCGCTGCTGTCCTTCAATCTCCTCGCGGGCTGGCATCCGCTCGACGCGCTGCCCCGCTTCGCAGAGAGCACCTGGTTCGATGTGGTCGACTACCTCACGGCGAACGTGTTGCTGCCGATCGGCGCGCTGATGACCGCGGCGTTCGTCGGCTGGCGACTGCCGCAGGCCTTCCTCGATGAAGGGTTCGCGCAGTCGAGCCCGGCCACACGACAGGCGATCGTGTGGATGCTGCGGCTGGTGTGCCCCGCCGCCATCATCGCCGTGTTCGTCGCCGCAGTGGCCTGAGTCGCGCGCCTCAGTAGCCGCCTGCGACGCCCGCGCGCCGCGGGTCCGTGCTGGCGCTCAGCAATCCGGTCACCGGGTCCCGCCATGCCTGCTGGTACGAGCCCATCGGCACATCGAACGCCGGGCGCGGGCGCACGGTGGCACCGAGCTTCGCCAAGTCCCGCACCACCCGCTCGGGGATGCGCGTCTCGATCGTGATCCCGTAGTCGTCCGCCATCGGCAGCATCCGCGGCAGCACCGCGGCGTCGTAGGGATCGTAGGGATAGTCGAGCACGTTCGACAGCATCTGCGGCACGGTGCAGAACACGTTGCCGGGCGAGCCCATCGACAGCCACGGACGACCATCGCGCAGCACCATGGTGTTGCTCATCACGCAGCGGATGCGGCTGCCGGGCAGGCCGAGCCAACCGTGGATGCCGGCGCTCATGCCGAACTGCGCGTGCGTGCCCCACATCGGCACGCCGCCGACGACCATGCCCGGGATGCCGCCGGCCTGCAGCGTGTTCATCGTCTGCACCCAGTTGCCCTGCGCGTCGACACAACTGAGCTCGCAGCTGCCGGGCGGCTGCTTGGTGGGCGCCGCCGGCGCACCGCCGTTCCAGCCGAACGCGCGTCCGAAACCGGGATGCGAGGTGAGCTGCACATGCGTCGTGAGGTCGACGCCGGCCTTCGGGCGCGAACGCTTCAGGATCGCGGCGAGGCTCGCGAGGTGGTCGTCCGACATCCAGACATCGAGCGGCGTCTCGAAGAACTGCGGATCGTGCAGCATGCCGAGCTCGAACTCGGCGCGGCGCAGCGCCTGCGCCATGTAGTACAGGCTCTCGGCCGACTCGGTGTAGTGCCCGAGCGAGGACACATCGAGGTGCCGCAGGATGCCGAGCACGATGCAGCAGAAGAGCGCCTGCCGCTCCGGCGGCGCGGGCTGCACGATCTCGTACTGCTTGTGCGGATAGCGGATCGGGTCCACCCAACGCGGCGGATTGGCGGAGAGGTCGGACAACTGGATCTTCCAGCCGAGCTCATGAGCGCGGGCGACGAACGCGCGCGCCCACGCGCCTTGCGTGAAGTGGTCGGGACCTTCGTCGGCGAGGCCACGCAGCGTGCCCGCGAGCGCCGGGTTGCGCAGCTTCACGCCGACCGACGGCGAGAAGCCCTCCGGCGCGAACAGCGCGCGCATGTCGGGGAAGTAACCCGAACTCTCGATGAACAGGTCGAACAGCGAGCGCTGGAACTCGTCGACCGGAAAGCCGTCCTCCGCCCAAGGGATCGCGGGTTCGACGAGGCTCTTCCAGCTCTTCGAGCCGAAGCGCTCATGCAGCGCCTTCATGCCCGGCATGAAGCCGGGCAGGCAGGCCATCGGCGAGCCCGTCGCAAGGCCGCCGACACCGGGCGGATGCGGCCGGAACGGTGGCAGCGTCGGGTGCAGCGTGCCGGTGCTGTTGAGGTAGTGGATGCGGCCGGTCTTCGCGTCGTGCACGAGCGCGCTGACCGTGCCGGCGTGGTTCGTCATCTCGGGCTGCACCGTCGCCTGGACGATGCTGCCGCAGATCACGGCGTCCACCGCATTGCCGCCCGCGCGCAGCGTGTCGAGCATCGCCTGCGTGACGATCGGGCTTTGGCTGCTCGCGACCGCGCGCTTGCCGCGCACGACCTCCTTCGGACCCTGGCGCGACATGGGCGGCACGCTGCCGCGCGCTTTCGAGGCCGCGGCTGCTGCAGCGGGCGCAGCGGCAGTCGCGGCGGCAGGCGCAGCGGCGCCCGCCAAGCCCAAGCCCGCCGCCATCAGGAACTCCCGACGATCCGTCTCGCTCACAGCAGACCTCCTGCATCGATGAACCACTCGCGCAACCACGCTGCCGGCCCGCGATCCACGATCAGCTCGACGCGCTCCTCGCCCTGCGGCCGCAGGATCACGGCAAGCTGGGCGAACCGGGTGCGTGTGCAGCGGCCGGGCGACAGCATCGCCTCGGTGAGTTCGAGTCCGGTGCCGCGCGCGAGCAGCTCGCGGACCCGCGACCCGGCCAGCTCGAAGGCCACCAGCGAGTCGGAGACATCCACGACCGCCGCCGTCTGTCCGGCACAAGCGCGGCGCCCCGCATCGACCAAGGCCGCGCCGTCGCCGCTTGCGGAAATCAGCAGCCACCCGTCGGGCGCGAGCCACAGCACCGCGGGATCGACGCCGGCGCTGTGGCCGGGGATCGTGGGCAAGGGCGTGTCGCCGATCCGCAGCGACGCGGCAGCGGCGATCGCGCGGCGCGGCAACTGCAACCGCACCATCGCGCGCGGCGGCAGGACGCGCAGGACCGTGTCTCCGGTCAGCGTCGTCAGCGTCTCATCCATGCGTGCGCTCATCCATGCGTGCGCTCATCCATGCGTGCGCTCATCCATGCAGGCGCTCCCCCTTCGCATCGTAGAAGGGCGTGGGCACGACCTGCGCGCGGCCGGTGCGGCCGAAGTCGAGGAGCGTGACCGACTGGCCGATGCGTGCGCGCCCGCCGCGCAGCAAGGCGAGCGCCACGCGCGTGCCGAGCGTCGGGCTGAAGGCCGCCGAGGTCACCCAACCGTCGCTGCCTTCGTGCGTGCCGTCGAACCGCAGGTGCGCACCCGGTATCAACAAGTCGTCCTCGCCCGTGAGCCCCACCAACTGCAAGCGGTCCGTGCGCAGGTTCTCGGGACGGGTCAACGAGCGCTTGCCCACATAGTCCGCCGGCTTCTTGAGCGCGACCTCGCCCCAGCCGACATCGGCGGGCGAAGTCGTGCCGTCGGTGTCGAGACCGACATGGAGGAAGCCCTTCTCGAGACGCAGCAACAGCAACGCCTCGGTGCCATAGGGCGTGAGGCCGGCGTCGCTGCCCGCCTGTTCGAGCGCGCGCCAAAGCGCGGCGCCCTGACGGGCGGGGACGTTGATCTCGTAGCCGAGCTCGCCCGAGAAGCTGACCCGGTAGAGCCGTACGGGCATCCCGGCCAGCGTGCCGGTGCGCACATGCAGGTGCGGGAACGCCGCGGCGGAGAGGTCGATATCGGTGCCGAGCCGACCCAGGATGGCGCGCGCCTGCGGCCCGGCCAAGGCCACCGTCGCCCACTGCGTCGTGACCGGCGTGACCACCACATCGAGGTCGGGCCACTCGCACTGCCGCCACTCGTCGAGCCAGGCGTTGATGCGCGCGGCGCCGGCGCTCGTCGTGGTGATCACGAAGTGCCGCTCGCCGAGCCGCGCGATCGTGCCGTCGTCGATGATCACGCCGTTTTCATTGAGCATCAGGCCGTAGCGGCTGCGGCCGACCTCGAGCGTGCGGACGTTGTTGACATAGAAGGCGTCGAGGAAGCGCGCCGCATCCGGCCCTTCGACCTCGATCTTGCCGAGCGGCGACGCGTCGAACAGGCCCGCGCCGCCGCGCACCGCCCGCACCTCGCGCGCGATCGCCTGGTCTTTCGTCTCGCCGGCGCGCGGATACCACGCCGGCCGCATCCATCCGGAGGCTTCCTCGAACACCGCGCCGAGGCGCTCGTGCTCCGCGTGGGCAGGCAGCCGTCGCCGCGGCGCGTAGAACTCGCCGACCTGCCGCCCGGCGAGCGCGCCGAGCGTGACAGGCGTGTACGGCGGGCGGAATGTGGTCGTGCCCACGGCGTCGGGCGTGCGGCCCGTCAGCGCGGCGACGGTCAACAGCGCGTTCAGGTTGCTGGTCTTGCCCTGGTCCACCGACATGCCCGTGGTCGTGTAGCGCTTCAGGTGCTCGATGGCATCGAAGCCCTCGCGCAGCGCAAGATCGATGTCGGCGACGGTCACATCGTGCTGCAGGTCGATCCATTGCCGGTGCCGACGCCCGGCCGGGGCGATGCGCTGCGCATCGACGCGCGGGCTCGAAGGCATCTCCTCGACCGATGGCAGCGCGCCGGCGGCGTCGACGGTGAAGCCGGCGCGGGCGGCCTCGGCCTGCACCGCGCGCGCGGCGCTCGCGAAACAGTCGGCGATCGAATGCGCGCCTGCGAGCGACCCGGCGACTGCGAGCGGTGCCGTACCGGCGACGGTCATGAAGCACTGTCGCTCGGCGTCGAAGGCGAGGCGTCCACGGGCGTGCGACCACAGGTGCAGGGCCGGGGCCCAACCGGCCGAGGTGCCGACGGCATCGCAGGCGACACGCAGTCGCTGCCCCTTGTCCGTGATCGGCATGATCTCGACGGCGGCGAGACGGCGGCCGCCCTCGGCGCGCGCGATGACGGCGCCGCGGTGGACGGGCACGCCGGCGGCCTGCAGCGCCTGCGCGAGCCCGTGTGGCGGTTCGGCCCGGCTGTCGATCAGCGCAGGGACCTCGACGCCGGCGCGCACGAGGTCGAGCGCCGCCAGATAGGCGGAGTCGTTGTTGGTGGCGAAGACGACGCGCCGGCCTGCGGCGACCGCGAAGCGCTGCGCGTAGGTGCGGACCGCGCCGGCGAGCATCACGCCGGGCAGGTCGTTGCGCTCGAACACCCAGGGCTGCTCGAGGGCGCCGGTCGCGAGCACGATGCCGCGCGGGCGCACCCGCCAGTAGCGGTGCCGGACGCCCGACGCCTTGGCCGACTCGCAGACCCGCTCCAACAGACCGACATGCCCGTGGTCGTAGAGACCGAAAGCCGTGGTGGCCCGCAGCAGCGTCACCCGCGGATCGGCCGACAGTGCGGCGAGCGTCTCGGCGACCCATCGCGCAGCCGGCAGGCCATCGATCGTGCTGGTCCCGACGAGAAGATGACCGCCGAACGCCGCGTCCTGCTCGACGAGCATGACGCGGGCGCCCGAGCGCGCCGCAAGGCGGGCTGCGGCGAGACCCGCTGCACCGCTGCCCACCACGAGCAGGTCGCAGGTGGCGTTCGCCACATCGTAACGGTCGGGATCCGGCCCGTGCAGCGCATCGCCAAGGCCGGCGGTGCGTCGGATGATCCCCTCGTACGCATGCCACGACGGCCAGATGAAGGTCTTGTTGTAGAAACCGGCAGGCCACAACGGCGCGACGAGATCGAGCGCGCGGCCCACATCGAAACGCAGGCTCGGCCAGCAGTTCTGCGGGCGCACCGCGAGACCCTCGCGCACGGGGACGAGCGTCGCACGTGCGCTCGGTTCGAGCCCGTCGCCCTCGCCGATCGCGACCAGCGCGTTGGGTTCCTCGACGCCCGCGCTGAAGATGCCGCGCGGCCGATGGAACTTGAAGCTGCGGCCGACGAGGCGTTCGCCGTGCGCGAGCAGCGCCGAGGTGACCGTGTCGCCCTCGAAAGCGCTCATCGGCCGGCCGTCCCAGCGCCACTGCACCGGCCGCGCGCGGTCGATCAGGCCACCGGCGGCGAGACGGAATGCGCCGCCCGTATCGCGGGCGGACATCAGTGGGCCACGCCCGCAGCGGCGCCTTCGTCGATCAGGCGGCCCTGCGCGAAGCGCTCGAGACCGAAAGGCTCGATCAAGGGATGCGGGCGGCCGGTCGCGAGCGTGTAGGCCATCGTCTCGCCGCCGGCCGGGATCGCCTTGTAGCCGCCGGTGCCCCAACCGCAGTTCACATAGAGACCCGGCACGGGCGTCGGTCCCATGATCGGCGTCGTGTCCGGGGAGATGTCGACGATGCCCGCCCACTGCCGCATGAGCCGCAGCCGCGAGAACGCGGGGAAGAGCTCGAGGCAGGCCTGCACATTGGCCTCGGTGATCGGCAGGCCGCCGCGTTGGGCGTAGGACGCGTACACATCGGCGCCGCCGCCGATGACCATCTCGCCCCGGTCCGACTGGCTCACATACACATGCGCCTTGGCGGACATCACCACCTGGTCGAGCATGGGCTTGACCGGCTCGCTGACCATCGCCTGCAGCGCCATGCTGGTGAGCGGCAGGTCGAGCCTCGCCTTGCGCGCAAGCTCGGTCGAATGCCCGGCGACCGCGAGACAGATGCGCGGTGCGCTGATGCGGCCGAGGTTGGTCTCCACGCCGACGACCGCATCGCCGTCGCGGACGAACCCTTGCACCTCGCAGCCCTGCACGATGTCCACGCCGAGCCCCGTCGCCGCGCGCGCGAACCCCCACACGACCGCATCATGGCGCGAGGTGCCGCCGCGCCACTGCACGCTGCCGCCGACGATCGGGAAGCGTGCGCGCCGGTTCAGCAGCGGCACCAGCCGGAACAGCTCGTCCGTCGTCAGCATCTCGCCGTCGACGCCGTTCGCGCGGCAGGCATTGGTCGCGCGCCGCAGGATCTCGAGCTCGTGGACATCGTGCGCGAGGTTGATCTTGCCGCGCTGGCTCATCATCACGTTGAAGTTGAGTTCGCGCGACAGGCCCTCGTAGAGCTGCAGCGACCGCTCGTAGAACTTCGAGGACGGCAGGTGGAAGTAGTCGGAGCGCGACACCTGCGTGTTGCGGCCGCTGTTGCCCTGGCCGATCGCGCCGCGCTCGAGCACGGCGACGCGGCGCAGCCCGTGTTGCCGGGCGAGGAAGTACGCGGTGGCGAGGCCGTGGCCGCCACCGCCGACGATGATCACGTCGTAGGCCGGTTTCGGCTCGGCGTTCCGCAGCACCCGGGGCCACCGGCGGTGGCCACGCAGCGCGTGCAAGGCGAGACGAAGCAGGGAATACTGGGACACGGGGGCTCGGGGTCGGACGGATGCGGAGGGCTCGATGGGACAGACGCAGAGCCCGGTCGGCTCCTCAGTCACGGCCCGGCGGGCGCGGCCCGGTGGGTTGAGGGAAGCCCCGGACGATGCGTCCATGACGGACAGGCAGACGGAGATGGACATGGATTCGATGGGTTCTCGCGTCCGCGGCGCGCTGGCCGGGACGCTGGTCTGGGACAACCACGGCTGCATGCCCTTGCGGCCGGCCGACGAGCGTTTCCTGCCGCAACTCGAGCGGTATCGCCGCTCGGGGATGCGCATCGTCGGCCTCAATGTGGGCTTTGATGCCGTGCCCTGGGAACAGACCGTGCAGATGCTCGCCGCCTTCCGTCACTGGGTGCGTCGGCACCCCCGGCGGTACCGGTTGGCCGAGACCGCCGCCGACCTGTCGTCGAAGGACCGGCGGTTGGCGGTGTTCTTCGACATCGAGGGCGGCAGCGCGCTGAACGGCCAACTGAGCCTCGTCGAGCTCTACCGCGACCTCGGCGTCCGGTGGATGTCGATGGCCTACAACCGGAACAACCTGCTGGGCGGCGGCTGCCAGGACACGGACAAGGGGCTGACGAAGTTCGGCCGGGCGGTGGTCACGGAGATGGAGCGGGTGGGCATGACCGTCTGCTGCAGTCATACGGGCCATCGCACCACCATGGATGTGATGCGCCACGCCACGCGGCCGGTGATCTTCTCGCATTCGAACCCGCTCGCGCTCTGGAAGCACAAGCGGAACATCCGCGACGAAGCGATCCGCGCCTGTGCCGCCACCGGCGGGGTCATCGGCATCAACGGCATCGGCACCTTCCTCGGCGAGAACGACAACCGCTCGGCGACCTTCGCGCGGCATGTCGATCATGTCGTGCAGCAGGTCGGCATCGATCACGTCGGCATCGGCCTCGACTACGTGTTCGACATGCAGGAGCTGGACGACTACATCGCTGCGCATCCCGAGATGTTCCCGCCGGAGCAGGGATACGCCACAGGCCTGCGCCTCGTCGCGCCCGAGCAGTTGCCCGAGATCGCCGCGGAGCTCTTCAGGCTCGGCTATCGCACCGGCGATGTACGCAAGGTACTGGGCGGGAACTTCCTGCGCGTCGCGAAGACCTGCTGGCCGAAGGGTCTGCCCAAGCGCTGAAGAGGCGCTGGCGTCAGGCAGCGCCGCGCGGACTTCAGGCGGCGGCGGCGCGCAGCGCCGAGATCGCCGTCATCATGTGCTTCTCGACCATGCTCACGGACACGCCCGTGGCGCGGGCGATCTCCGCGTAGCTGTCCCCGTGCACGCGGTGCAGGATGAACGCTTGGCGCGTGGCCGGCTTGAGCGCGGCGAGCGCGGCAAGCACCTGCGCCAGGCGCTCGTCGTACTCCAGGGCTTCCTCCGGGGTGGGACCGGCGCAGCGCAGCTCGGCCTCGTCCAGCTCGACCGAGACGCTGGCGGCCTTGATGTGCAGGCGCCGGGCACGGTCGCGGACCAGGTTGCGCGCCAGCGTGAACACGAACGCCTCGGGCCGCTGCAGGTGGGCCGGGCAGGAATCGCCCACGAGGCGCAGGAACACCTCCTGGGTGAGGTCGTCGACATCGTGGGCGTTCAGCCGGTAGCTGGCGAAGAAGCGCTGCAGCGGACGGCGGAAGCGCGCGTGCAGCGCCACGACGCGGTCTGCGCCGATGCGCGGCGCGAAACCCGACGGATCCATGACTGCGGCCATGTCGCCTTCCCCGGAGTTGGTCGGTGTCTCTTCTCACTGCCGTCCATACAGCAGTGTCCGTACACTTGTGTATGGACTGAGCATCGCGGGGTCGGCCGCGGCTTGTCAAGCGCGGCGCGGACTTCCGGGGGGATGGGGTGTCAGCGGCGGGTGAGCACCCGGGTGTACAGGGGCAGGAACCGCAGGCGCTGCTCGCGCGGCTCCTCGACGCCCATCGCGTAGTAGCCGACTTGGTGGAAATAGGTGATGCGGGCGCGGATGAAGGCCTCCTCGTCCGGGTGGCCCATGTCGAGGAACAGCTGTTTGAGCACCTCGATCCGCTCATCGTCCACGCGCCGGACCGCGTGGGCGACCTTTGCCGACACGCGCGCCCAGTCGCGCACCGCCGCATCCCAAGCCGGGCTGTAGCCCGCCTCATTGATCCAGATGTCGACGACGGTCTGGAACGCAGCCATGCCGTCGCGGCCAGGCATCTTCAGCAGGGCCCGGAAGGCGGCGCTGTTGTTCTGCTCCCAGTCGACGAGCAGCTCGTCGAGGAGCTGTTTGCGGCCGTTGAAGAACCAGTAGAAGCCGCCGCGCGTGACCTTGAGGCGCCGGGCGAGCTTGCCGACCTCGACGCCGCGGATGCCGTCGCGGATCAGCGCCTCGCGCGCGGCCGCGAGCCAGGCCTCGCGCCCGAGGGGACTCGTGCGGGACCGGGCGGCCGGGCCCCGGCGAGCGGTGGTAGTTCGCGGTTGACTGGTTTTTTTGACGGGCATCCGGATGATGGACCTTCGAAGTGCGACGATACCCTGCGCTGAGGAGGCACCGGCCGCCTGCGTCTAGGACCACGGGTGTCCGTCTTGGGCGCGCAGCAGAGGATCGACCGTCATCATGGAGATTACCCGACCACGTCCCGACCCGCCATCGTCCGGCTCGGGCCACCATCGCGAAGTCCTCTGGCTCTCCGCCACCGAGCTGTGGGAGCGATTCACGTTCTATGGCCTGCGGGCCCTGCTGGTGCTGCACCTCATCGCGGCGCCGGCAGCGGGCGGCTTCGGCCTGACCGATGCCGACGCGGCGGCGGTGTACGGCCTCTATGCGGCGACCGTCTACCTGTCGGCCCTCCCCGGCGGACTGCTGGCGGACCGCTATCTCGGCCCGGTGCGGTCGATCTGGCTCGCGGGGTCTGCGATGCTCGCAGGCAACCTCGTGCTCGCGTTCGCCGATGCGCTCGCGACATTCGCGGCAGGCCTCGCGCTCGTCGCCCTCGGGGCCGGCACCCTCAAGGCCAGCATCGTGCCGCTCGTGGCGCGCGCGGCGCGGCGCGAGGGCCGCTCCCTCGATGCGGCTTTCACCATCTTCTATGTCGGCATCAACATCGGCGGCATCGGCGGTCCGCTGCTGGCGGCGACGCTGGCGAGCCGCTTCGGGTGGTCGGCGGGTTACCTCGCCGCCGCCGCCGGCATGGCGCTCGGGCTCATCACCTATTCGCGGATCGCGCGGCTGCTGACCGATCCCGCCGATGTCGCCCGCGTCCCCGCCCCCGGAGTGCTCATCGCGTCGGTCGCAGGCTTGGCTGCGGCAGGCCTGCTGGTAGCGACCGTACCGCCCGTCGCGCTCGTGAAGGGCTTCCTCGCGGTGGTGAGCGCCGCCACCGTCGCCGGCTTCATCTACCTGCATCGATGCGCCGAGTCGGACGTCGAGCGGCGCAACGTGGTCACCCTCGCCGGGCTCTTCTGCGGCGCAGTCGTGTTCTGGAGCGCCGGCGAGCAGGCAGCAGCCTCGCTGACGCTGTTCGCTGCGCGCTTCACCGATCGCGTGGTCCTCGGCAGCGAACTGCCCGCCGCGTGGTTCCAGTCGCTCTATCCGGCGGGCGTGGTGCTGCTCGCGCCGTTGTTCGCGCTCGCGTGGACGCGCCTCGCGCGGCGCGGCGCAGATCCCGATGCAGTAGCCAAGTTCGGCGCCGGGCTGCTCGTCGGTGGTGGCGGCATCGCGCTGGCCGCGGCCGGCGCGTTCAGCGCCCCGCAAGGCGGCGCATCACCGCTCTGGTTGGTGGGGACTTACCTGTTGATCGCGATCGGCGAGATCCTGCTGAGCCCCATCGGGCTCGGTGCCGCCGCCCGCTACGCCCCGGCCTCCCGGGTGGCCTTCGCGACAGGGTTGTGGTTCCTGTCACTCGGGCTCGGCGGTCTGTTCGCGGGACTGACCGGGAGCCTCTTCGACCTCGGCAGTGCGTCCGGTCTGGGGGCTGCGTTCGCCTCGATCGCCGCGCTCCTTGCGGCCGCCGGCACGATCTTCCTGATCGTGTCGCGGCGGTCGCAGGGAACGGCGTCCGCTTAGAAGCGCTTGCGCACCACCATGCCATAGGTGCGCGGCTCGAGCGGCACGACATACAGCGTGTTGGAGGTGAAGGGCTGCGGCGCGAAGGCCTCGCGGCCGAGGATCGCGTAGTCGAAGGTATCGAGCACGTTGCGGATGTAGGCCGAGACCTCCCAGCCGCCCTCGAGCGTCACGCCCGCGCGCAGGTTGAGGCGGTCGTAGCTCGCGACCGTGTTCTCGGCAGCCGGTGACGGCGAAGTCGTGGCGCCGTCGGGGACGTTGTAGTCATCCACATATTGCCAGGTCAGGCCGAGATCCAGCTTGGGCCCCGTGCCGAGCGGCACCGACCAATCGACCGTCAGCGCAGCCGTGTTCTTCGGTATCGACCAGAACGGGTCGCCGGAGCGGTCGATGCCGAACTGGATGAACTCGTCGAACTTGGCATCGGTGTAGCCGTACGAGAGGCCGAGACGCAGATCGTCGGTGGGTGCCGCCGCGATCTCGAGTTCGACGCCCTTGCTCGTGCTCTTGCCGGCGTTGGCGATCACGGTGATCGGCGTCAGGCCGTTCGGGTCGGGCACGACGTTGAGCGTCTGCTGCTGCTTGATGTCGATGTTGAACAGCGCGACGTTCGTCGTCAGGCGCCCGTCGAGCCAGCTGGCCTTGATGCCGAGGTCGTAGTTGGTGGACTTCTCATCGGCGTAGGGCAGGTCCTGCCCGGCCCGGCTCGGATAGCGGTTGATGCCGCCCGCCTTCCAACCCTGCGCCCATGTGGCGTACAGGTTCACGTCCGGCGTCACCTGATAGGACACCGACGCCATGCTCGAGAAGTTGTCGGCGCTGAAGTCGTTGGTCTTGAGGAAGGCGCGGATCGCGGCGTTGGCGATGTTGATGACACGCTCGCCGTCCGTGTCCGCGGTCTCGTCGGAGTAGCGCGTCCCGAGGGTGACCTCGAGCTTCTCGATCGGCCGGAAAGTGACCTGCCCGAACGCCGCCCAGCCGTCGCGCGTCTCGGTGAAGCGCTCGCGGATGTAGAGCGGCGGCAGCACGCCGGCGCCGGCCAGACCGTGGTCGACGGTGCGGGGCTGGAGCATCTCCTGCTCGAACCAGTACGCACCGACCAGCCAATCGAGGCTCTGGCCGAAACCCGCCAGCCGGAACTCCTGGCTCGTGAATTCCTGCTTCAGGTTCTGCAGCTGATAGATGCCGCTGGCCTGCACCGGCTGCGGCGCGACGGTCAGCGGCACGATCGGCGGCGAGTTGGTCTGCGTGACGGCGTTCAGCGTGACCGGCGTCAGGTTGCTGGGCTTGGCGTCCCAGTCCCACTGGATGCGCGACTCGACCGTGCGCCGCCCCGTGATCGAGGTCAGCGTGACCGCATCGTTCAGCTCCCAATCGACGTTGAGCTGGATGCCATCCGTATCCTTGAAGTCGTCCGGACCGAGCTGGTCCGCGATCGCCTCGTAGCACTCGCAGCGCAGCGGCACGCCGATGCCCATCTCCTTCATGTCCTTGCGGCTGGCATCCAAGGTCAGCGTGCCGGTGAGCCGGTCGTTCGGCGTCCAGACCAGCGTGCCGCGCCCGACGAACTGCTTCGAGAAATAGTCGCGGTTGAGCGTGATGTTGCGCACATGGCCGTCGGTGGCGCCGTACTGCAGGCTGAGGCCGGCCGCGAGGGTGTCGGTCACCGGACCCATCAGGCTCAGCAGACCGCGGTAGGTGCCGAAGCGGGCGCCCTCCAGCTCGACGCGGCCTTCGAAGTCGCGGCCCGGCTTGCGCGTGACGATGTTCACCGCGCCGCCCTGCGTGTTGCGGCCGAACAAAGTGCCCTGCGGACCGCGCAGCACCTCGATGCGCTCGGCGTCGAGGAAGCTCGTGTCGAAGCCGATCTGCGGCTGGTACATGCCATCGATGAAGAGGCCGACCGCAGGCTCGAGACCGCCGTTGAAGCCGACGCCGCGGATGGTCAGGTACTGGTAGTCCGAGGTCGGGCTCGCACCGCCGGCCGCCGTGAAGTAGAGGTTCGGGATCCGGCTGTAGGTCTCCGTGATGTTGGTGATGCCCTCGGCCTCGAGCGCCGAGGCGTCGATCACGCTGACCGGAAGCGGCACGTCCTGGAGCGTTTCGGCGCGCTTGCGGGCCGTCACGACGACCTCGTCCAGCGCGACCTCGGCGGCGTAGACCGGCATCGCGGCGGCGACGGCGCCGGCCAGCAATATGCCGCGAACGGCGGCACCGACGTTCCCGGATCGATGATGGCTTGTCTGCATGGCTGTCCCTCGGTATGGCCCCTGCCCGCCGCCGCCTGACCGCCAGTCGACGTATGGGAGGTGATCTCGTAAGCGTCCAGACGCAGGGCAGGCCGAGTCCCTCAACGGTACTTCTCAACGGTACCGGGGGATAAGGGCCGGGAGACCCGGCCGAGGGTCAGGCTGGGGGGGCGAGCCGCGGGCGATCAGGCCGGGCGGTCGACGAGGTCCGGTTTGGGGTCGCCCATCCGGTAGATGGCGTGGATGTCGTGGCTGACCGTGTCGCGGGCGACATTGAACCACTGGGTACATCCGTAGGTGTGGCACCAGCGCTCGAAGTGCACGCCCTTGGGATTGTCGCGGACGAACAGGTAGCGGGCCCAGGTCTCGTCATCGACGTCGATCGACGGTCGTGCGATGTGCGACTGGCCGCCGTAGGTGAATTCGGTTTCGTCGCGTGGACCGCAGCACGGGCAGGATATTTTCAACATGGCGACTGAAGATCCTGGATCTGGATAGGGTTGGAGGTGGTCCGCACTGCCGGCGCCGTCGGGCGACTTCGGGCCGATGCTATCCAAAAGCGCCGGCGCGTGCGACCAGATCTTTGCCTCCCCGCCGGATCCCGTCATGGCGATACGGGCACGCTACACCATTGCCGACAGCACGTATCGGGACGAGCGGGTGGGCGGGGAGGCCGGGTCGGTGCCACGCTGGGCGTGATGTAAAAGACCGGGAACGATGTCCGCGTTGGCCTGATTCCTGCGTAAGACGACGCGAATGGATATCGCGTCCACCACCACGGTACGGCAACGGCTCGCGGACCTCGTCAGGGGTGCCGGGGGGCGGGAGGTCTGCGCGCTGCTCTACGGCGTCGATCGCGGCGTCGAAGATGGCGCGGGCCTGACGCTCGATCGCGTCGTCCCGGTACGGAACCTCTGCCGCGGCCCGGGGCGGTTCGCGTTCCGTGCGTCCGCCCTTGATGTCGCCGCGCACGTCACGGGCAACGCCACACCGCTCGCGCTGTTCCCGATCGCGCTGTTCCACAGCCACCCGCCCGGGCATGCGCTGACGCCGTCGCGCGCCGACCTCGTGATGTTCCGCCACACGCCGTTCCGGGTGCAGCTCATCGGCGCGCTGGCCGGGCCCTCTTCCCGTTCCCGTTCCCCTTCCCGTTCCCCTGTCGGCGCGGCCTTCTGCTGCGCCGCCTTCGATCCTCACGGCCAGGAGATAGCCCTGTCATGGCATTAGACCCCCATCTGTTCACGAGCTCGACGAGCCGACACCGGCGTTTGCGCGACCATGTCATCGACCTCAACCAGTCGATGGACTTCGACGAGATCGTCACGAAGATGCTCGCCACGCTGCGCGAGGCCGCAAAGACGCAATCGTTCGCGCGGCACTTCCTCGACGCCCACACGCCCGCCGAGCGCCGCCGCATCGTCGAGACCAACCTGCGGCGCTTGCGGGTGCGGTTCGCGGATGTGGAACCGGGCGTGGTCGCCGGGGCTTCGGAGGAGGGCGAGAAGTCGCTGTGGGAATCGTTCACGGCCTGGTGGGACGACCTGTGGAAGGACGATGAGGCTGGCGACAAGGGATCCGACGACACGGACGCGGAGGACCCCGACGAACTGACCGCCCGGGACACCATCAACCGACCCGCGCTGAGTGACCTTGAAAACCTGGAGTACCAATGACCATGAACAATAAGAAGTCCGCATCGCTCGCGATGCTGGATGAGCTCGAGGTCCGCGCGGTGTACCTGCGCGTGATGGCCCAGAAGTACCGGCGCGACATCGACATCCTCGGCGCCCTCGAGCCGAAGATCCCCCTGGAGGCGCTGCCGCACCTGCGACGGGCCATCCGTCTGCGCCTGCAGGCGCTCGGCGACGCCAAGATGGGCGAGCAGGACACGCTCGCGTCCCAGGATTTCTACCAGCTCCACAAGCGAGGCCATGCCCGATGAGCACCGTGACCCTGTTGCCGAACACCGATTTCACCGCCACCCTGTTCGAGCGGATCTCCAAGGCGCGCAAGAGCGTCTATATCAGCGCCTTCAGCTTCAGCCTCGCGGAGCGGGCGCTGCGCCTCCCCGTACGAAACCTCGTCCGGCTGCTCGCCGCCAAGAAGAAGGCCGGCGTGGACGTGAAGGTGATCGCCGGCACACGCCGCAAGACCGATCCGACCCAGCCGCTGCAGCCGCTCGACGTCAACAACGAGGTGTCGCTCAGCATCCTCGGCGCGCTCGGCGTACCGGTCGCCTTCCATCAGGACGCGCGTTACGGCTCGTCGCACCGCAAATACGTGCTGGTGGACGAGCGCTACAGCCTCGTCGGCAGCCACAACCTCTCGCCGCGGGCGCTGAGCGAGGGCAACGACGACTCGGTCGAAGTCGATGATGAGACGACCGGCAAGGCGCTGGCTCGGGTGTTCCGTGGCGATTGGTCCGCCGCGACGCCGCTGCCGGCCGCCGATCGCGTCACCGTGAACGCCGCGCTGCTGCTGCGGCAGTCCGAGACCCAGGGCCACGGCAAGCTCGGGCGGCCGATCGACGGCTGTGCGGTCGAGCTGCTCTTCGACCGACAGTACTTCCGCGAGGTCCTGGCGGCGCTCGACACGGCGGCGACCTCCATCGACATCGCGATGTTCTATTTCGGCAAGTCGCGTTCCGCCCGCGCGATGACGAGCCAGCTCGCCGCGGCGCTGATCAAGGCGCACGGTCGCGGCGTGAAGGTGCGCCTGATGCTGGACGTGGACCAACCGGGCGCGATCTACCGCTCCGAGCAAGCGAACACCGCCCGCCTGGAGCAGCTCCGCGCCGCCGGCATCGAGGTCGCCTTCGACGACCCCGCAACCGCCATGCACAGCAAGCTCGTGGTGGTGGACGGCGAGACGACCTTCGTCGGCAGCCACAACTGGACGGAAGGGTCCGTGTCGAAGTACCGGGAGCTCAGCGTCGTGGTGCAGAGCCGCAAAGTCGCCGCCGCCTACGGCAAGGCCCTGGACCGGCGACATGCGGCGGCGCAGGCACGGGAACGCGTATCGGGGTGAGCGCCCGGGTGGGGGTGGCGGTTTGTGACGGAAGTGAAGCGGGTGGGGGTAGCGGCGCACTGTGGGCGCGTTAGTACTTCGTTAGTACCGGGTTCATACGCCGCGATAGGTGCGAGAACAGGGGCTCGCATGCGGGCCCGCGGACGGGCAGGCGCGCAGGCGCGCACGCATATCTGCACGAACGCAACCGTTTGACCGGTACCCGCCCAGGTCCGTACGGCCTACTCTCATTGAGCGCAAACGAGATCCGGCACAAACGAGACGGCCATGCCCAACGAATCGGTGTTCACGCTGAAGCTCGAGCCGGATCTGCGGCGTGCGTTCTTCGCCGTCGTACGGGCGAACGACCAGACCGCCTCGCAGGCGGTGCGGGACCTGATGCGGGAGTACATCGACCGGCATCGGCGGGCGGACGAGTACGCAGCGTTCCTGTCCGTGAAGGTGGAACGGGCGCGTGCGCAGGTGGCGGCGGGGCGCTGTGCGGCGGCGGCGGACGTCGAGGCGCGCTTCGCCTCGAAGCGGCGCAAGAGCGGCAACGCTTGAGTTGCGAGGCATGAACGTCATCTGGACGCTCGAGGCGCAACGCGACCGCGAGGACATCTTCGAGTACATCGCGTCAGGTGATCCGCTCGACGCCGCCCGCGTGGATGAGCGATTCTCGTCGGCGGCGCGACGGCTCGGGTACCAGCCCCTGAAAGGGCGGGGAGGCCGGGTCGTCGCCACGCGCGAATATCTCGCGCACGAACACTACCGCCTGGTCTACGAGACCCGCGGGGATTCTCTGCGGATCCTCGCACTGGTGCATGTGACGCGGCATTGGCCGACTCCGCGCGGGGCGTGAAACGCGGTGCACGAGGTGGGATCGGCGTTGCCGCGCAGCATGACGCGAGTCACACTCCCACCATGACCCTCCACACATTGAAGAACGTCCGCGCCTGGACGGAGGGCGTGGAGGTCGATCGCGACGCGGTCGAGCAGATCCGCAACATCGCCTCGCTGCCGGTGCTCGGCGGCCCGGTCGCGGTGATGCCGGATGTGCACCTCGGCAAGGGGACGACGGTGGGCACGGTGATCCCGACCCGCGCGGCGATCATCCCGGCGGCGGTCGGCGTCGATATCGGCTGCGGCATGTGCGCGGTCAAGACCTCGCTCGTGGCCCGGGACCTGCCGGACTCGCTCGCGCGGCTGCGCTCGGCGATCGAGGCCTTGGTGCCGGTGGGCGCCAAGTCGCACGACAAGCCCGTGAACACGCACCACGATGGGCTCTTCGGCATCGCGCTCAAGCGCAAGGGCGCCGAGCTGCAGGCGCGCTATGAAAAGCTCGGCATCCTGCGGCGCATCGGCCGGTACGACCATGCGCGGGTGTGGACGCAGCTCGGCACGCTGGGCGGCGGCAACCACTTCGTCGAGGTCTGCCTCGATGAGTCGGGTGCGGTGTGGATCATGCTGCACTCCGGATCGCGCCATATCGGCAAGACGATCGGCACGACCGCCATCTCGATGGCGCGCGAAGAGGCGCGGCAGCGCGAGGGCAAGCTGCCGGACCTCGACCTCGCCTGGCTGGACGAAGGTACGGCGTCGTTCGATGGCTATGTGGAGGGCCTGCGCTGGGCGCAGGACTACGCCGCGCACAATCGCAACCTGATGCTGCATGCGGTGCTCAAGGCGATGCGCGCGGAGTTCGGCCGCGACATCGGCACGGCAGAGCACGCCGTGAACTGCCACCACAACTACGCCTCGGTCGAGGAACACTTCGGCAGCAAGCTCTGGATCACGCGCAAGGGCGCAGTGTCGGCGCGCGCGGGCGAGCTCGGCATCATCCCGGGGTCGATGGGCGCGAAGTCGTTCATCGTGCGCGGCAAGGGCCACGCCGAGTCGTATTGTTCCTGCTCGCATGGCGCCGGCCGGCGCTTGAGCCGCACCGCCGCCAAGCGCGCGTTCACGCTCGCGGACCTGCGCGCGCAGACCACGGGCGTCGAGTGCCGCAAGGACGTGGGCGTGATCGACGAGGCCCCGGGCGCCTACAAGGACATCGACGCCGTGATGGCCGCGCAGGCGGAGCTCGTCGAGGTGGTGCACACCCTCAAGCAGGTGATGTGCATCAAGGGGTGAGAGGGGCGCGCCCCGGTGGGGGCCGGCGGATTCATTGAAGCCGGTTGCCTTGCGGCAGAAGGTATGGCGATACTCGCCACAGACCCGCCAACGCCACCCCGGAGGATGCACCCATGCCTACGAAGAAAACCGCGCGCAAGTCCACCAGCGTCGCTGCCCTCATCAAGGAAAAGAACAAGGCGTTCGGCGCCGCCGTCGCCGCCGGTGATGCCACGGGCCTCGCCCGGATGTATACGAGGAACGCCCTGCTGATGCCGCAGAACGCGCCCGCCTGCAAGGGCACCAAGGCCATCGCTGCGTTCTGGCAGGGGGCGTTCGGCATGGGCATCCGCGGCGCGGCGCTCAGGTCCAAACAAGTGGAGCAGTTCGGCACCACAGCGGTCGAGGTAGGCGCGTTCACGCTGTCCGCCGCCGACGGCAACGTGATCGACAAGGGCAAGTACATCGTCGTCTGGAAGAAGGACGCCGGGCAGTGGAAGCTGCACCAGGACATCTTCAACTCGGACGGCGCCCCTGCGGGCGGAACCTGAGACGCGGCGCCTCGCCATGCGCGTGACATCGTCCATCGTGTCCGCGGCGGCGGTGCTGCTGGCGGGCCTTGCCGGCTTCGCGGGCAGCGAGGCATGGGCGCAGGCGGCAGCGGCACCCGCAGCACCCGCCTCGACCACCCCCGCCCCCGCCCCCGCCCCCGCCCCGACGCCGGACCAACTGATGGCGACGGCGCAGCAACTGCTGCGCACGGGCGACCGGGCGGGCGCGATCGCCTCGCTGCGCTCGGCGGTCGCGCTCGACCCCACGCACGGCTCGGCGGGGCTCCTCATCACGACGCTGCATCAGGACGACCGGATCGAGGAGGCCTATGCGATCGGCGACCGCTATCGCCGCGAGGGGCCGCGCAACCCGCGCGCGCTGTTCCGCTTCGGCTGGGTGCTGGCCTTCACCGGCGAGATCGCGCGGGCCGAGGCGCTGTACCGCGACCTCGTCGTGCTCGACCAGGGCGGCATCTACGAGGCCTGGGGCAACGGCGAGCTCTCCTACCTCGCGCGGGCGCGCGGCGAGCCGGCGCTCGCGGTGGAGCACATGCGGCGCGCGGTGGCGGCAAAGCCGGACGATGTCGTCTCGCGGGTCGGGCTCGCGCAGATGATGATCAACGCGGGCGCGGGCGCCAACGCGGGCGCGGACCTGAGCGCGGTGCGCGAGGCCGTGCCGCTGCTCGAGGCGGAGCTCGCCAAGAACCCGGCCGCCGTCGGCTACGGCGGCATGCCGGCGCCGATCGTGCTCGGCTGGGCGTACCGCCTGCTCGGCGATGACGCGGCAGCGGCGAAGTGGTTCGCCACGCTGGAAGCCGTACGCGCGGCGGGGGCTTGGGGGCGGGAGCCTGCGCGCGAGCTCGCGTTCCTCGCGGTGAGCGGCCGCCGCGACGAGGCGCTGCAGCTCGCGGCGCGCACGCCGCACATCCTCTTGTACGGCGCGCCGGACCCGCACGACCGGATGTTCGAGTCGCTCGTGGGGGCGCCCGAGTACGAAGCGCTGTTGCAGCGCTCACGATCAAAGGTCGATGCCGAGCGCAAGCGGTTGGGGTGGGGGGCGTTGTAGGGCCCCGCCCTCAGACGTCGAGGTTCGCGACCGACAGGGCGTTCTTTTCGATGAACTCGCGGCGGGGCTCGACCTCGTCGCCCATCAAGGTGGTGAACACCTCGTCGGCGGCGATGGCGTCCTCGATGCGCACCTGCATCAGGCGGCGCACTTCGGGGTTGAGGGTGGTCTCCCAGAGCTGCTCGGGGTTCATCTCGCCGAGGCCCTTGTAGCGCTGGATGGACTGGCCCTTGCGGGCGTGCTCGAACAGCCAGTCGATGGCCTCGCGGAAGGTCGAGATCGCATGGCGCGACTCGCCGCGCTGCACGAACGCGCCCTCGCCGATCAGGCCGGAGAGGGTGCGCGCGAGGTCGGCGATGCGCTGGTACTCGGCGGACCCGAAGAAATCACGCGGCAGGTAGCGCTCGAAGCGGCTGCCGTGCTCGATGCGCACGATGTGCAAGCGTGCGGCGGGGACGCCCTCGCCCGCGGGCTGCAGCTCGAGTTCGTAGCGCGCGGCGCCATCGCCCGTGGCGGAGAGGCGCGAGGCGAGCTCGTCCACCCAGCCCTGCAGCCACTCGCGGCGGTCGAAGTCGGCGGGGGTGATGACGGGCAGGTACACGAGGTTCTCGAGCACGCGCGCGTCGTAGCGGCGCGCCCAACGCGCGACGATGGCCTGCACCTCGACGTGGTGACGCGCGACCGACTCGAGGCCGGGGCCGCGCAGCGGCGGCGCGCTGGCGTTGACGTGCAGCGCGGCGTCCTCGAGGGCGGAGTTGAGGAGCATCGCGTTGAGCTCGGTGTCGTCCTTGACGTACACCTCTTGCTTGCCGCGCTTCACTTTGTACAAGGGCGGCTGAGCGATGTAGATGTGGCCGCGCTCGATCAGCAGCGGCAGCTGGCGATAGAAGAACGTCAGCAGCAGGGTGCGGATGTGGGCGCCGTCGACGTCGGCGTCGGACATCAGGATGATGCGGTGGTAGCGCAATTTGTCGATGTCGAACTCGTCGCGGCCGATGCCGCAGCCGAGCGCGGTGATGAGCGTGCCGACCTCCGCGGAGGAGATCATCTTGTCGAAGCGCGCTTTTTCGACGTTGAGGATCTTGCCCTTGAGGGGGAGGATCGCCTGCGAACGGCGGTCGCGGCCCTGCTTGGCGGAGCCGCCTGCCGAGTCGCCCTCGACGATGAAGAGTTCGGAGCGGGCGGGGTCTTTTTCCTGGCAGTCGGCGAGCTTGCCGGGCAGGCCCGCGATGTCGAGCGCGCCCTTGCGGCGGGTGAGCTCGCGCGCCTTGCGGGCGGCCTCGCGGGCGCGTGCGGCCTCGATGATCTTGCCGGCGATGGCCTTGGCTTCCGACGGATGCTCGAGCAGGAACTCCGAGAACTTGGCGGCGAGCGCGGTCTCGACCACGCCCTTGACCTCGGAGGACACGAGCTTGTCCTTGGTCTGCGAGGAGAACTTCGGGTCGGGCAGCTTCACCGAGAGGATGGCGGTCAAGCCCTCGCGCGCGTCGTCGCCGGTGGTCGGGACTTTTTCGCGCTTGGCGATGCCTTCTTTTTCGATGTAGTCGTTGAGCGTGCGCGTGAGCGCGGCGCGGAAGCCCGAGAGGTGCGTGCCGCCGTCCTTCTGGGGGATGTTGTTGGTGTAGCAGAACATGGACTCCGCGTAGGAGTCGTTCCACTGCATCGCCACCTCGACGCCGATCGGGCCTTCCTGGGTGCGGAACCAGAACACGCGGTCGTGGATCGCGGACTTGCTGCGGTTGAGGTGCGAGACGAAGGCCTGCAGGCCGCCTTCGTGTTCAAAGATATCGGTCTTGCCGTCGCGCTCGTCCGTGAGGTCGATGCGCACGCCGGAGTTCAGGAACGAGAGCTCGCGCAGGCGCTTGGCGAGGATGTCGTAGTCGAACTGGATGTTGGTGAAGATCGTCGGCGAGGGCTTGAAGCGCACGCTCGTGCCGGTGCGGTCGGTGGTGCCGGCGACGGCGAGCGGCGCGACCGGTTCGCCCAGGCGGTATTCCTGGGTGTGGCGCTTGCCGTCGCGGTGGATGGTGAGGTGCAGCACGTCGGAGAGCGCGTTGACGACGGACACGCCGACGCCGTGCAGGCCGCCCGAGACCTTGTAGGAGCTGTCGTCGAACTTACCGCCCGCGTGCAGCACGGTCATGATGACTTCGGCGGCGGAGCGGCCTTCTTCGGCGTGGATGTCGACCGGGATGCCGCGGCCGTTGTCCTCGACGGTGACGGATTCGTCGGCGTGGATCGTGACGAGGACGCGGTCGCAATGGCCGGCGAGCGCTTCGTCGATGGCGTTGTCGACGACCTCGAACACCATGTGGTGCAGGCCGGTGCCGTCATCGGTATCGCCGATGTACATTCCGGGCCGCTTGCGGACGGCATCGAGGCCCTTCAAGACCTTGATTTTACTGGAGTCGTAGACTTCGGGTTCGGTCATGCCCAGCGCCTGAAATTCGATGCGGAAGTATACCTGATTGGGGGGGGGTGGAGGGGGGGGTTCGCTCGGGCTTCTTGAGTGCAGTAACCGTGCAAATCTGGAGCGACGCTCCACATTTACAAGCTTGTCTGGAACTGTCGGATCGGGTTCATCCGAGTGTGCAGAATGCGGATCACCGCGATGCCGTAGTCGGTCTCGCGGAAGTAGATCATGTGAGTACCCGCGCGGCGGCGCAGATACCGCGGTCGAATGTGCTCACAGTTCGAGGCAGCTCTCGGGGCTCGCACCAACTGCTCGATGACTTCCTTGAGATGTTCCGTGTAGCGCGCCGCTTGTTCGGCACCCCATCGTTCGATGGAGTAGCTCCAGATGGATTCGAGGTCTCGTTGTGCTGCCGCCGTCAGGCGGTAGTCAGCCATACCTCGTCCGCATCCGACGGTTGAAGGCCCCGATATCGAACGGTTGTGGCTCACCGCTGGCCTCCCCTTCGATAAGCGCGGCACGAATGGCTTCGATTTCGGCGGCGTGTTCCTGCTCGCGGCGGATCAGGTCGCGGATGTATTCGCTGTCGTTCGTGTAACGACCCGCATCGACCTGCGCTTTGACCCAGTCGTCCTGTTGTGCGGTCAGGGTGATGGTCTTTCGAACGGTGCTCATGGCGTGATTCCCTCGGGCAGATTCTGCGTTGCGAGGGTTTGAAATTATCATACTATTGGTGCGATTAAGAGCATCTTGTGGTTCAGGCATGCCACAATGATGGCCTGAAGGAATCTAGTCGCAAACCGGCATATCAGGTGCGTTTGATCAGAAACAAGCGTCCCGTCGTGCACCCCTACCCCCCCTCCACTCTCCCTTGTTCCACGTGGAACACGCGGTCGGGGGTGCCAAAGAGCCGGGTATCACGCTCCAGGGCCGTCACGATGATCTGGGTGTCGAGGCGCTGGACGCGGCGGATGAACCGGCCCAAGCGGTCCTGGTCGAGTTCGGCCGAGGGGTCATCCAGCAGCAGCGTGGGCAGCAGGCCGTGTTCACGCTTCAGGAATTCGAGTTGGCAGAGGTGCAAGGCCACGGCCGCGAGCTTCTGCTGGCCGCGCGAGAGCACTTCGCGAGCCAACTTGCCGCGTAGCCGCAGCGACACATCGGCGCGATGCGGACCGATCGTGGTGGTATGGCGGTCGCGATCCCGCGGCGTCGAGGCCGTCAGGGCATCCGCGAGCGCGGCGCTGCGGTCCCAACCGGCCTGAAAGCCCAGCGTCAGATCGAGCCCCACGAGTTCAGCCGAGATCTCCGCCCAATACGGCTGCAGCGCGACCATCACCCGTTCGCGGCTTGCGGTCAGGCTCTCCCCTTCCCTCGCCATCTCCGGTTCCCAGGCCGCGACCTCGCGCGACCCCGTCCGCAGCGCTGCGTTGCGCTGCTGGAGCGCCCGTTGGTACCGGGACCAGGCCCCGGCAAAGGAATGTTCCACGTGGAACACCGCCCAGTCGAGCCAGCGTCGGCGCCGGGCGGCGCTCTCCTCGATCAGCTTGTGGGCATCCGGGTCCAGCGCCTGGACCGGAAAGGCCGTGGCCAGATCGGCCAGGGACCGCACCGGCGCGCCATCCAAGCGCGCGATCGTGCCGCCGCCTTCGGTGCCTTCGCGGCGGATCTCGAGGCCGAGGGTGTGGACAGGGCCCGTGGCGACGGTCGAGGCGCTGGCCGCATCCGCCACACCTAACCCTTCGCGCGCCGGATGCGTCTTTCCCACCACCCGCGCGAACGGCTGGCCGTGACGGATCAGGCGCTCGTTGAGCCGATTGCGGAAGGACCGGCCGCGGCCCAGCAGGAACGCGGCCTCAAGCAGCGAGGTTTTGCCGGCGCCGTTGGCGCCGTAGATGAGATTGATGCCGGTCCCGAACTCAAGTCGGGCGGATTCGATGCAGCGCAGATCCTGGAGGCTGAGCTCCGCCAAGGCCATGCGCAGTACTGCCTCTGGCCCGGGCGGCGGCTTAGAGCCGCATCGGCATCACGACGTACTTCGCGCCGTCGGCTTCGCCGGCCGTCACCAGGCAGCTGCTGTTGGAGTCGCTCAGCGCGATGTTCACGCGCGCCGTCTCGATCACCGACAGCGCATCCAGCAAGTACGTGACATTGAACCCGATCTCGATCTCTTCGCCGGCGTACGTGACCTCGATCTGGTCCTCGGCCTCTTCCTGCTCCGGGTTGTGCGCCTGCAGCGTCAACTGGTTCGGCTTCACGCTCAGGCGGATGCCGCGGTACTTCTCGTTCGACAAAATCGCCGTACGGTGCAGACTTTGCCGCAAAGTTTCGCGATCTGCGTCGATAATGCGGTTTGCGTTGGCCGGGATGACGCGCGAGTACTCCGGGAACTTGCCGTCAATGAGCTTCGAAGTGAAGCGAATGTCGCCGATCTGGCAGCGAACGTGGTTCGTCCCCAGCGCGAACTCCACCTCGCCGTCACCATCGCCCAGCATCCGGTGCAGCTCAAGCACGCCCTTGCGCGGCAGGATCACCTGCTGCTTGCCGGTCACCCGCTCGTTAAGTGCGGCATCGCACAGAGCGAGCCGATGCCCGTCCGTCGCCACCGCGCGCACCCGCCCGCCCTCGGTTTCGAGCAACAGGCCGTTGAGGTAATAGCGCACATCCTGCTGCGCCATCGAGAAGTGCGTCTTGTCGATGAGCTTGCGGAACGCCGTCTGCGGCAACTTCAGCACCTGCGTCGCCTGGATGTCCTCGACCAGCGGGAACTCCGCGGCCGGCAACGTCGAGAGCGTGAACCGGCTGCGACCCGCGCGCACCACCATGCGCTCGCCTTCGGTCGTCAGCGTGACGTTCGTGCCCTCCGGGATCGCCCGCAGGATGTCGAGCAACTTGCGGCCCGGCACCGTGACCTCGCCCGGCGCCGCCACCGTCAGCGTCGCCGCGCTCACCAGCTCCACCTCCAGGTCCGTACCCGTCACGCTCAGACGGTTGTCTTTCGCGCTCAGGAGCACGTTCGACAACACCGGCATGGTCTGCCGGCGTTCGACGACGCCGATCACGTTCTGGACCGGACCGAGGATCTCTTCACGGGTGGCTGTGAGTTTCATAGTTTCAGGAGTGGTCTATATCCAGATGTTGTAGCAGTGATAGAGCCGGTGGATATGGGGAAAACCCCGAAAAAACCGCTGTTTTCAATGTGTTCGACGGCACACGGTACGTGCGCAACCCGTGCGCCGCCCGTGCATTCCCTGTGGACGGATTGTGAATGATTTTCGCCCCCGAAAACATCCACAAGACATCCACATCATCCTGTGAGGGTTCTCAACAGGTTCTGATAGTCCTCGGCGACCCGCTGGTCCTCGCCGCGCAGCGCCACCACCCGCCGACAGGCATGCAATACCGTCGTATGGTCGCGCCCGCCGAAGGCGTCGCCGATCTCCGGCAGACTGTGACGGGTCAATTCCTTCGCCAGCGCCATCGCCACCTGCCGCGGCCGCGCCAGCGACCGGCTGCGCCCCGGCGAGAGCAGGTCCGCGACCCGCAGCTTGTAGTACTCGGCCACCGTGCGCTGGATGTTCTCGATGGTCACGAGCCGCGCCTGCAGCGACAGCAAGTCCTTCAACGCTTCTTTCGTGAAATCGATCGTGATCGGCTCGCCCGTGAACCGCGACTGCGCGATCACTCGCCGCAGCGCGCCCTCGAGCTCGCGCACATTCGAGCGGATCCGCTTGGCGATGAACAACGCCACCTCGTCGCTGAGCGTGACGCCCGCGGCCTCGGCCTTGGTCTTCAGGATCGCCGCGCTGGTCTCGAGCTCCGGCTGTTCGATCGCCACCGTGAGTCCCGAGCCGAAGCGCGATTTCAGCCGCTCCTCGAGCCCCTGCACCTCCTTCGGATAACGGTCGCAGGTGAGGATCACCTGCTGCTGCCCTTCGAGCAGCGCATTGAAGGTGTGGAAGAACTCCTCCTGCGATCGGTCCTTGCCGGCAAAGAATTGAATGTCGTCGATCAGCAGCGCATCGAGCGAACGGTACGCCGCCTTGAACTCGTTCATCTGGTTGTGCTGCAGCGCCTTCACCATGTCGCTGACGAACCGCTCCGAGTGCACATAGGCCACGCGCGCATCGGCCTTGCGCGCCTGGATCGCGTTGCCGACCGCGTGCATCAAGTGCGTCTTGCCGAGCCCGACACCGCCATAGATGAAGAGCGGGTTGTACGCGCGGCCCGGGTTTTCCCCGACCTGCTGCGCCGCGGCCTTGGCGAGCTGATTGCTCTTTCCGACCACGAAGGTCTCGAACGTCGAATCCGGATTGAGGCGCGCGCCGACCACGATGCCGCTCGTCGGCTTGCCGAACCCGCGCGGCGCCGAGGGCGGCAACATCGCCGCACTGCCGCCCGGGCCTGCGCCACCTGCGCCACCTGCACCACCCGCACCACCCGCACCACCCGCACCGCCCGCCGCATCCGTCGCCGGCTCCGGCCGCGACCCGACCTGCACCGTGACGATGGGCGCCTCCGCACCGATCTCGGCCTGCAGCCACTCGCCGATGCGCGGCAACAAGTTCGCGTTGATCCAGTCGACGGCGAAACGGTTCGGCGCGAGCAGCCGCAGCGACCCGTCGCCCTCGATCGCCTGCAGGGGCCGTACCCAAGTGTTGTAGTGCGTGTCGCTGAGCTCCGCCTGGAGCATCTCGACACAGCGATTCCAGAGCGGTGAGTCCACGCGGGGTCGGCCTTCGGTCGGGGGTCGCAGAGAATACCCGCCCCACCGGGCCTGTGGATATCTTCATTTCCGCCTGATTTGCGGCTTGACACCCAAATCCCTGCTGCGTACGATTTGCGACCTTTTTTCGGTCAAGCCGCCATGAAACGCACCTACCAGCCCAGCAAGGTCCGCCGCGCCCGCACCCACGGTTTCCGTGCGCGCATGGCCACCGCCAACGGCCGCAAGATCCTCTCGCGTCGCCGCGCCAAGGGCCGCAAGAAGCTGATCCCCTGATCGGCTGACCTCCGGTCACCCGATCCCCCATGGCCACGCCCAGGGCCACTCCCTCGGCGGCACCCCTGGGCTTCCCGGCCAGCCGCCGGGTGCTCCGCAAAGCCGACTTCGACACCGCCTTCCGCCAAGGCCGGCGTCTCGGCGACCCCCTCCTCAGCCTCGTGCTGCGCCCGAACGGCCTCGGCCACCCCCGCCTCGGCGTGGCGCTGGCCGCAAAAACCGTCGGAAATGCCGTCGCCCGCAACCGACTTCGTCGCATAATCCGCGACTCGTTCCGGCTTGCCCAAGCCCGCCTGCCCGCCGCCGACCTCATCATCGGCGCCCGCGCCGGCGTGCGCACGGCACCGGCCCCGCAGATCCGCGCCAGCCTCGAAACGCTCTGGAAAAAAGCCGTCCACGCATGTCCGCCGCCCGCGCCCTGATCCGCGCCGCCATCCGCGGCTACCAGATCGTGCTCAGCCCCTGGCTCGGCACGAGCTGCCGCTATCACCCCACCTGTTCGCACTACGCGCTCGAGGCCCTCGAGGTCCACGGCGCCGCGCGCGGCACGTGGCTCGCCCTCCGACGCATCGGCCGCTGCCACCCGTTCGCCAGCGCCGACTGCTACACCTGTGACCCCGTTCCCCGAGAGACCCCGTGACCTCGACCAACGCCCGCATGTTCCTGTGGCTCGGCCTCGTGATGGCCTTGTGGATCAACTACGAGACCTACCAGCGCGACTTCGCGCCGAAGCCGCCGCCGCCGCCCACCGCCGCCGAGATCGCCAAGGCCGCCGCGCCCACCGCGCCGGGCGCCCTGCCGGGCGCGGCGACCACCCTCGCCGCGAGCGTCCCCCAGACCGTCGCGCCCGCGCCGGCTGCCGCTGCGGCGCCCGCCCCCACGCCGCTCGGTGGCACCGCGCCTGTTGTCGCGGCTCCGGTGGCCGCTGCGGCTGCAGTCGCCGCGACGCCTGCTGAGGCTGCGGCGCCGGTCGCTGCTGCGACGACCGCCGCGTCTGCCACCCCGGGCACCGTGCGCGTCACCACCGACGTGCTCGACCTCGAGATCAGCCTGCAGGGCGGCGCCCTCGTGCGCGCGGACCTGCTGGTCTATCCCCGTGTGAAGGGCGAAAAGGCCCCCGTGCAGCTGCTGAACGTCGCGCCGCGGCAGTTCTACGCCCTGCAGACCGGCCTCAGCGACGCCGGCGCGGGCGGCGCCCGCCCCACGCACCTCGCGCTCTTCACCGCGCCGCAGGCGGCCTATTCTTTGACCGCCGGCAGCAGCGGCGATGAGCTGCGCGTGCCGCTCACCTGGAGCGACCCCGCGACCGGCGTCACCGTCACCAAGACCTTCGTGCTGCGCCGCGGCCAGTACCGCATCGACCTGCAATACGACGTCGAGAACCGCGGCACGGCGCCGTGGGTCGCCGCGTCCTACGCCCAGATCCTGCGCGACGACCCGCCCGTCGAGCGCAGCATGTTCTCCGTCGAGAGCTACGCCTTCCAAGGCCCGGCCTACTACGACGGCACCAAGTACCAAAAACTCGACCGCACCGAGGCCGAGGACCGCGCCCTCGCGCGCGACATCACCGGCGGCTGGATCGCCGGCATGCAGCACCACTTCACGACCGCCGTCGTGCCCGAGGCCGGCAAGTCCTATCGCTACAGCCTGCAGACGCAGGGCGACCAGTACCTGCTCTCGACCGCCGGCCCCGCGACCACCGTCGCGCCGCAGGGCGGCGCCACCTTCAAAGAAACCCTCTTCGTCGGCCCGAAGCTCCAGGCCCAGCTCGAGACCACCGGCCCGCGCCTCGATCTCGTCGCCGACTACGGCATCCTGACCCTGCTCGCCAAGCCGCTCTTCTGGCTGCTCGAGAAGGCGCACTCGATCGTCGGCAACTGGGGCTGGGCGATCGTCATCGTCACCTTCCTCATCAAGCTCGTGTTCTATCCCCTGTCCGAGGCGAGCGGCAAATCCATGGCGAAGATGCGCGTGCTCGGCCCGCGCATCAAGAACCTGCAAGAGACCTTCAAGGACGACCGCGAAAAACTCGGCCGCGCCATGATGGACCTCTACAAACGCGAGAAGATCAACCCCGTCGCGGGCTGCCTGCCGATCCTCATCCAGATGCCCGTGTTCTTCGCGTTCTACTGGGTGCTGCTCGAGAGCGTCGAGATGCGCCAAGCCCCGTTCATGGGCTGGATCCAGGACCTCTCCGCCAAGGACCCGTTCTACGTGCTGCCGCTGATCATGGCCGGCGCCATGTTCGTGCAGACCAAGCTCAACCCGACGCCGCCGGATCCCATCCAGGCCAAGGTGTTCATGATCCTGCCGATCGTGATGAGCGTGACCTTCGCGTTCTTCCCCGCCGGCCTCGTGCTCTACTGGGTGGCCAACACCCTGATCTCGATCGCCCAGCAGTGGAACATCAACCGCCGCATCGAGGCGGAGGCGAAGAAGGAGCGGACGGGGGGGTAGGGGAGCGGGCATCCCGGTTCAGACATGGGCGGGATGCTCTCAGACGACCGAGTTTCCCCCGTCAATGGGCAGCGCCGCACCTGTGATGTAGCTGGCATCGTCGCTGCATAGCCAAACGGCGACTCGCGCAACTTCGACGGCTTGGGCGCTGCGGAGCATCGGGGTCCTGTCGACGCGCGCGGCCGACAGTTTTCCGGGCGACGCATCGATCGATGCGGACATCGGGGTGTCGACGATCCCCGGGCAGATCGCGTTCACCCGGATCCCGTTTTTGGCGTAGAAACTCGCTGCGGCCCGGGTGAGACCGACCACGCCATGCTTCGCGGCGCCATAGGCCGGATTGAAGGTCGCCGCACGGAGGCCCACGATGGACGAGTTGTTCACGATGCTGCCGCTCCCGCGTGCAAGCATCGCGGGTATCTGGTGCTTCATGCAAAGCCAAACGCTCGTGAGGTCGACGTCGATGACCCGTCGCCACTGCTCTTCCGTGAGTTCATGCAACGGCGTTCCGATCGGACCGATCACCCCCGCATTGTTGAAGGCGAAATCGAGGCCGCCCAAGTGCTCGACGATGGCCTGCATCATGGCGCTGACGTCAGATCCGGAACTGACATCCGCGCGGTACGCGTGGGCGCGCCCACCGGATCGGACGATCTGCCGGGCGACACGCTCAGCGGCGACACCGTCGATGTCGCAGACCGCTACCGTCGCGCCACGGGCGCTGAATTCGAGAGCCGCTTGCTCGCCGATGCCGCTTCCTGCTCCCGTGATCAACGCGATCTTGTCTTTCATCCAGGTAGAAGTTACCAAGGCCGATCCGGCACCACTTCGAGAGGAGGGGCGCGTGGAGGGCCTTCCGCCGGAATCCCGAAAACAATGAACCCCTTTCTGACGACCATTGCATGGGGGGCGGGGACAGTGCTGTTCCCATGGCACCGAACGTCGACGGGGACTTGAAACGATGACTTCCAAGACAGCGATGGCCGAGATGGATGCTGCGCCGTCGTCCGTGCCCGTGAGGTTGCTCGTGGCGGTTTTCGTCTCGGGCGCGGCCGGGCTGATGTACCAGCTCGTGTGGATGAGAAGTTTCTCTCTGGTGATCGGGAGCGCGCATACGGCCGTCGCTGCCGTGCTCGCGGCGTACATGGGGGGATTGGCGATCGGCGGCCTGTTGGGCGCGAGATGGGCTTCGCGACTCGCATCACCGTTGCGAGCCTTTGCCGGTCTGGAGGGCGCTGTGGCGCTCTTTGCGTTGGTTTTCCCGTTCGCGCTCCAGGCTGCAGCCGGCATCGTCTCGAGCTGGCTCGGTTCCGGTGCCGAGCTCGCGACCGACGCCGGGTGGCTGCAGGCGACGGTCTATGGCGCATCAAGCGCCTTGGCGATCGCTGCGCCGACGATCTGCATGGGAGCGACGCTGCCGGTATTGGTCCAGGGCTCGCTGGGCCGAGTCGGCAGTCCGCCGACCTGGCTGGCCCAGCTCTATGGGGTGAACACGCTGGGTGCTGCAGTCGGCGCGGGAGCGGGAGGGTTCCTCCTGCTGCCCAATCTCGGTCTGTCTGCATCGACCCGGTCGGCTGCGCTGCTTAACCTGATGGCGGCTGCACTCGTGCTGGTGGGGCCTTCCCGAAAGCCGGTCCAGCCGGAAAGCCTCCCAGCCAAGCGCCAACCAACCAAGCGTCATCCAGCCAAGGGCGATAGTGAGGTCTCGGCGCCGTCAGACCGCAACGCATGGCCGTTCGTGCTGGCGGCATTCCTGATCTCCGCGGCATCATTTTCGCTGGAAGTCTTCTGGGCCCGCCTGCTCTCGCACCTCTTGGGCGGCACGATGCAGGGCTTCGCGTCGATGCTGTGCGTCACCTTGCTCGGGATCGGTGCGGGCGGGATCCTCGCCCAGCGCTCGACCCGGCTCGCAGCGGACGGTCGCCGGTGGCTCATCCTCAGCCTCGTCGTCGCAGCGGTCGCAGTCATCGGCGC
>Ga0315904_10001978_pt1 | contig 32192 bp, 23 predicted proteins | sample LakEriMetagenome_6_FD_203529 | JGI IMG/M metagenome (GOLD analysis project Ga0315904, IMG submission 203529) | Freshwater fungal communities from buoy surface, Lake Erie, Ohio, United States - Buoy 12 MA120 | ecosystem: Environmental > Aquatic > Freshwater > Lake | place: USA: Lake Erie, Ohio...
CTTCTTCAGTTTTCCTGAAGCGATTGACAGCTTTGAGGATCAGGAACAATACAAAAGCTATGATGATGAAATCGAGGGTAGCCTGCAATAGCACGCCGATTTTTATGCCACCGATCGTAAGGGTGCTGAATTTCTCAGGATCGCCGATCACCTTGCCAATTAAAGGCATAATAACCGCATCAACGAGCGCCGTTACGATCTTGTTGAAGGCACCGCCAATAATAACACCGATGGCGAGGTCCAACACATTGCCCCTGACGGCAAATTCCCTGAATTCTTTGATAAATCCCATAAACGTGGTTTTAGATGTTTGCCGGCAAAATTATATGTACCATCCTGATCTGCAAATTTTCATCGCCTGATATATGTTCAAAATTCATATGATTTGACTTAAATGGTCGAATTATTGCCAAAAAAGGCAACTTTGCAGCCATGGACCCCCAAAAAAAACGGCAGATCATCAACTGGCTCATCTTCATTATGCTGTCCGTGATCTGGGGCTCTTCCTTCATCCTGATGAAAGAAGGCATGAAATCCCTGAACGCCTGGCAGGTCGCTTCACTCCGGATATTCTCTGCCGGCATGATCCTGCTCCCTTTCACGATCCGCAAGTGGAATAACCTCCCGCGCAAAGACATTCCCCTTATTTTTTTGTCGGGCTTACTGGGAACTTTTATACCGGCCTATCTTTTCTGCTTTGCCGAAACCGAGCTCAATAGTGCAATAGCGGGCATCCTGAATGCCCTCACCCCGCTGTTCACACTCGTTATCGGGGCCTCCTTTTTTCATTCAAAGCTTCCCTTGAAAAAATGGGTGGGTGTACTGATCGGATTTATCGGATTGGTTCTCCTGGTGGGCGCAGGAGGAAACCTGGACTTCTCCAATATGCAGTACTCAGGGTTTGTGATCCTGGCCACCGTCTGTTATGGGATCAATGTAAATATGGTGAGTCGTTATCTGCGGCATATCCCCTCGTTGATGCTGGCGGCCCTGGCCTTCGGCTTATTGATCGTACCCTCCGGGCTGATCCTGCTGATCACGGGTTATTGGCGTTCCCGGGGCGAAGAGGGCTTCATGTATTCCACGGCAGCATCCTCCGTGCTGGGCGTTTTTGGGACAGCCATCGCGTCAGTACTGTTTTATATGCTGATGAAAAGAGCCGGGGCATTGTTTGCTTCTATGGTGACCTACGGAATTCCTTTTGTGGCCCTGTTCTGGGGTTTCCTGGCGGGAGAACGTATAGGGATGATGCAGATCTTCTGCCTGGGCATGATCCTCGCTGGCGTATATGTAGCCAATAAATAGGAACAGGGCGGCATTACCCTTAACAAAAAAAAGCCGAAAGGGATACCTTCCGACTTTTCGATATTCTTCTACTGAACCGTTACACGGACATGATCTCCTTTTCTTTCAGCACGAGGTGCTTGTCAACCACGCCAATGTATTTGTCCGTCATGGCCTGGATCTCATCTTCCGAATCCTTTGCGAGGTCCTCGCTCAAGCCATCTTTCTTCAATTTCTTGATATGTTCAATAGCGTCCCTCCGGATGTTACGGATGGCCACTTTTGAATGTTCGCCTTCAGCATGTACCCTTTTCACGATCTCCCGCCTGCGTTCCTCGGTCAGTGGCGGCAGGAATATGCGGATTATGGTCCCATCGTTTTGGGGGTTGACGCCAAGGTTTGCAGCTATGATGGATCTTTCGATCGGCTGCAGCATATTTTTCTCCCAGGGCTGGATGACCAGGGTGCGGGCGTCTGTAACGGTGATATTACCCACCTGGTTGATGGGTGTTGGATTGCCATAGTAATCCACCACAAGACCATCGAACATGTTGGGATTGGCCCTTCCGGCGCGGATCTTGGTCAGCTCCGATTCCAGGTGGCTAATGGCTTTTTCCATGCTCTCAAGAGCATGCGATGAAATACTGATCAATTCGTCTGACATAGCTATACGTTCTTATTGGGTGCAAATCTAAAGAAAGCACTGCAGTCTAAAAAACAACCTTAGTTCTGTTCCGGATGGATATAGGTTTTCTTCTTGAGCTGAAGGATCTTGGACGTGAGGGTGGCATCCTCCAGGGATATCTGTTCAGGCTCGACCTTCCGTTGCCGGGTATAAAAGAGAACGCCTGTAAATGCCGATATAAGCGCCACCAGCATGATGATCAGGTAGGTGCAGTTCATATTCCGGCAAGCATAGGCAAGGCCGATGAAGAAAATATTTACGCCCACACAGATGTAGGTGATGGCGGAGTGTGAGAGGTTATGATCCATCAGCACATGATGGATATGATTACGGTCCGGTGAAAAAGGCGAACGCCTGCTCAGTATCCTGAGGGAAAACACCCGGAGCGTATCAAAAAGGGGCACCATCAGGATGGCGAAGCCAACTGCGGGTGAAGCGGCGATGGGAATGGTTGAGGCTGGGCTATCGGCCACATTGATGAACCTGATCACAAGAATGGCATTGACCATACCGATCAGAAGTGAACCCGTATCGCCCATGAAGATCTTGGCTGGCGAATGATTGAAGATCAGGAACGCGACCAGGCTTCCACCAAGGCAGAAGGCGAGCGTTGCATACTCTACTTCTCCGAGCACGTAGAAATATATCCCAAAAACCAGTGAGGTCATGAGGCCCAGGCTTCCTGCCAGACCATCCACGCCATCGATCAGGTTGAAAGAATTGATAATAACGATTATAGTAAAATAAGTAAAAACAAGGCTGAAGAATTCCGGCAGTTCATACACACCAAGGAACCCGTGCATACTGGTGATCAATAACCCGCCCTTATAAACAATGAGGAAAGCGGCCACCACCTGGCCGATGAATTTCTTCATGGGCGACAAAACAAGGATATCATCCTTAAGGCCAAGGAAAAATATGACGAGGGCCGCAGCGATGAAATACTGGAAGTCGGGTGTTTGGGAGAAACTGATGGTGAATAAACTGGCCAGTACAAAACCGGCGAAAATACCAAGACCTCCGAGGGAAGGGATGGGAAGGATATGAATCTTCCTTTCATCCGGGTGGTCAAAAAGCTTTCTGGTAGTGGCTACCTGGATTATTATAGGGATCGCAGCAAATGTGATCATGAAGGCAATTGCTGATCCCAATAATATTCTATCCATTAATAAAAAGTTTCGGCATTCAAAAATAGGTTGAAATGAATTGGTAACAAAGCCATTTTAACTATTTCATTATTACTTCATGTGTCAACTTTTCCCTTTTTGCGATCTTGCCCGGATAAATCACACGCCAAATCCCTGTCATCATCGATAACGTTGTAATTGCAGTGAAAAGTATACATATCAGCATTCTATACTAAGAAGTTCCGGCTAATACGATTTTCCACTATTCTTTGCCTGCCTTGGCAATAAATTATAGATTTGCGGCAGATTTAAGCAATATGAGTAACCTTAAGCAAATAGCAAGCCAAGTGCGCCGTGACATCATGAGGATGGTACATGGGGTGCAGAGTGGACACCCGGGAGGATCGTTGGGTTGTGCAGATTATTTCACTGCGTTGTTTTTTGGAGCGATGGAGCACAAGCCTGAGTTCAATATGGACGGACTGCATGAAGATGTTTTTATCCTCTCAAACGGACATATATCTCCGGTTTATTATTCTTCGCTTGCACGTTCAGGTTATTTCCCTGTTGCTGAGCTGGGCACATTCCGGAAACTCAATACCCGCCTGCAGGGACATCCTACCACCCACGAACACCTGCCCGGAGTAAGGATCGCGTCCGGTTCGCTGGGCCAGGGCCTCAGCGTTGCCATTGGCGTTGCATTGGGTAAGAAACTCAACAAGGACAGCCACCTTGTGTATTCCCTGCACGGTGATGGGGAATTGCAGGAAGGCCAGATCTGGGAAGCCATGATGTTTGCCGCCCACCATAAAGTGGACAACCTGATCGCCACGGTTGACTGGAACGGCCAGCAGATCGACGGACCGACCAGCAAAGTAATGGGCCTGGGAAATATCCGGGAAAAATTTGAGGCCTTTGGCTGGGAGACCCTTGAAATGAATGGTAATGATATGGATGAAGTGGTAGCCACTTTGAATAAGGCCAAATCCATGACGGGCAATGGAAAGCCGATCGCCATCATGATGCACACGATCATGGGCAAGGGGGTCGATTTCATGGAGAACGACCACAACTGGCATGGCGTTGCCCCGAACGATGAACAACTGCAGAAAGCCCTCGCACAACTTCCAGAGACGTTGGGGGACTATTAGGATTGGCTCATTAGCTGATTGGCTCATTAGCTGATTCTGCTCGGTAAAATGCTTGAAAGAATTAGCCAATGAGCTAATGAGTGAATTAGCTAATTTCTTAGCTCAAAAGGCTGCCTTGATGCCCGATAGGCAGGAAACCAGGAAGCCAGAAGTCCGATGGTCATTACGGTGCAGGCCACCAGTAAAAAATCAGCCCATACCAGCCTGACCGGATAATAATCGATGAGGAAAGACTCGCCCTGAAGGGGTACCAGTTTATAATTGATCTGGAGAAAATAAAGTATCACTGCTACCAGCATCCCCACCGATGCACCTATACCCGCTAAAACAAGCCCTTCTGTCAGAAAGATCTTTCGGATCATCTGCCTGTCGGCTCCCATGGCCTGGAGCACCTGGATGTCTTTTTGTTTTTCAAGTACCAGCATGGTGAGCGCACCTACCATGTTGAACGCTGCTACCAGCAAGATGAGGGTGAATATCCCATAGATGGCCCATTTCTCCAGCCGAATGGTGGAATACAAGGTTTTGTTCTGCTCGTACCGGTCCAACACCTTCATCCGGTTGCCCAATAGTTTTTGTACCGCCGGCTTCACCATATCCACCTGGTCAGCCGCCACTACAGCAATTTCAACTGCACTGTACTCATCCGGACCGTAGTTCAGGTATTGCCGCGCAAATTCAAGGTTGGTCAGCACATATTTATTGTCAAAATCCTGTTGGATCGCAAAACTTCCTGAAGGCTGCACTTGTCCTACCCCTAAAGCATCCAGTGGATTCGAAAGATCGGTAACGCCTTTTTTGGGCATATACAGGGTCAGCGGCGTCAAGGCGCGATCAGACATGACCCCGATAGCATTCTCTATACCAACGCCAAGGACCAGCCTGGGAGATTCCGCATCGCCGAGATCAAAATTCCCCCTGATCATTTTCCGGGATACCCCGGCAACCTCCCCATAGCGCCCGTCCACTCCTTTCACATATACCACGGTCTGGAGTTCGCCGTTTTGCAACAGGGCTTTGTCTTCTGCCACCAGTGTAACTTCTTTCAAGCCCGGGATCTTACGGAGGTCTTTGATTTGGGTTTGCGTCAGGGTAATGGTTTTCCCGGAAACCGGCTCCACCCTGATGTCTGTATAGAAGGAGGAATACAAAGATTTTACGAGGGATTCAAAACCATTGAATGCGCTGAGGATAATGATGAGTGCGGCTGTGCCTACCGTGATGGCGGATACACTGACCCAGGCGATCACATTGATGGCATTGGTTGATTTTTTTGCCCTGAAATACCGCCAGGCGAATGTGAAATACAATTTGGAATGGGATGAGTGTGAAAAATCGGGTGAATGCGAAACGTACTATCCTTCGCCATCCTTCTTCTCTTCATTCAGCTTCTTGAAGATCTCTTCGATCTTAAAAACCTGATCCAGCGTGTCGTCCAGAAAAAACCTCAGCTCAGGCATTCTCCTCAGCTGGTGCTTGACGCGTCCGGTCAACTCCCGCTTGATCTCAGGCTTCCTGTCTTCAAAAACCTGCATGGTTTTCTCCATATCGCTCACTTTGAAAAGACTCAGGTAGATCCTTGCCTCCAGCAGGTCAGGCGTAACCTTAACGCCTGCAATGGAAACCATACCGCCATTCAGCATGTTCAGGCCCATTCTCATGAATATATCATTCATTTCCTCCTGGATCACCCCGGCCACCTGTTTCTGTCTTTTTCCCTCCTGCATATTGATCAATCTTAAAGGGTGTAAAAATAACTACTTTTGCGGCAATCAAACGCTCTATATAAAATCCTGATGAAGAGTCTCCAAGTGATTTTCTCTTATATACGCCGATATCCCAAACTGGTATCCCTATACTTTGTGCTTAACCTTCTTTCCTCTTTTTTCTCATTATTGTCGTTAAGCCTGCTTGCTCCATTCCTAACACTCATTTTCGGGGTCCAATCGCCGGGACAATCCATGGGTTCCTTCAGGGTGGGTAAAGTCATGGATAGTTTCTATGCCTACCTGACCCAACTCATCAGTTCGGACGAGGGGAAGATCAAGGCCCTGGCGATTCTTTGCACCATTGTGGTGATCGCCATCATGCTCAAAAATCTCTTTCTTTATTCGGCTCTCTATGTACTCACCCCTATAAGGAACCGGATCATCAACGATATGCGGAATGAAATGTTCCGGAAGATCCTGCAACTTCCCATCGGCTATTTCAGCGACCAGCGAAAGGGAGACATCATGAGCAGGCTTACCAACGATCTGCAGGATGTGGAGTATTCCACCATCAGTTTCTTGGAAACATTCTTCCGTGAACCCATCACCATTATCCTGTTCCTGGCCTATATGATCACGCTAAGTCCGGAATTATCCATGTTCCTGCTGATCTTCCTGCCGATAGCAGGGCTGGTGATCGGGCGCATTGGAAGATCGCTCAAAAAGGTCTCTACCCGGGTACAGGAAAAATTAGGGGATATCCTCACCACCATCGAAGAAACCCTTGGTGGCATGCGCGTTATCAAAGGGTTCAACGCAGAAGAACAGCAACACCGACGTTTTGTAAATGAGAACAACCTGCTGCTGGCCATAAAGAATGCGGCTAACCGCAGGCGCGACCTTGCGTCACCAGTATCCGAGACCCTGGGTATCCTAGCCGTTTGCGGGGTGCTGTATTACGGTGGCCGGCTGGTACTCGGGCAGAACTTCACGCTCACGGGACCTGACTTCCTGTCCTATATTGCCGTATTCACCCAAATCATCAATCCGCTCAAATCGTTCAGTTCAGCTTCGTACAACATACAGCGGGGAGCAGCGAGTATCGAACGCATACAGTCGCTGATCAACGAACAGGAAACCATCAAAGAGATCGCGGATCCTGTAGCCATCCGGTCATTCGACAATGCGATAGAATTCAGGGATGTGAGTTTTTCATATGGCGATGTACAGGTACTTTCCAATATCAGCTTTACGGTCAAAAAAGGTACTACAGTAGCCCTGGTTGGCTCTTCGGGTTCAGGAAAATCGACCTTGGCAGATATGATCCCGCGCTTCCATGATGTCACCAGTGGCGAACTACTGATCGATGGGATCAATATCAGGAACTATGCGATCAGGGACCTGAGAGATCAGATGGGCATTGTCACCCAGGAGCCGATTCTGTTTAATGATACGATCGCCAACAACATCGCCCTCGGTACTGTTGGTGTAAGTCGGGCAAGCATTGAACATGCTGCCCGGGTAGCCAATGCCCACAGCTTTATCCAGAACAAGGAAGAAGGATACGATACCAACATCGGGGAACGCGGATCCAAACTATCGGGTGGCGAGCGGCAAAGGGTGACCATTGCCAGGGCCGTTTTAAAGAACCCTCCCATCCTGATCCTCGATGAGGCCACCTCTTCGCTGGATACGGAAAGTGAGCGACTGGTTCAGGATGCACTGAACCACCTGATGGTGGACCGCACCAGTGTAGTGATAGCACACCGGCTGTCAACTGTCCGGCATGCTGATGAGATCATTGTGCTGCACAAAGGCCGAATTGCCGAAAGGGGTAAGCACGACGAGCTGATGATGAACAACGGCATTTACAGTAAACTGGTAGAGCTCCAGGAAGTGAAATAACCGGTACCGTTCCCGATAGTGGAAACGTTTTTTGGTCTTCCCCCAAAATAAAAACAGGCCATCTCAACACTGATTGAGCCGGCCTGTAGTTTCCACCGCAGCAGATCGAAAGATCTACTGAATGTTTGGATTCTTTGACATTCCCATTTTTGCCTCAATGCTGAGGGTAGCATGGGGAACTGCACGAAGACGTGCTTTATCGATCAGTTTACCGGTCACCCGGCAAATGCCATAGGTCTTATTCTCGATGCGCACCAGAGCTTTCTCCAGTTTGTCGATAAAATCGATCTGGCGGCTGGCCATCTGGCTCAATTGTTCCCTTTCCATGGAAAGACTACCGTCCTCCATGGTCATATACCTGTTATCGGTTTCATCTCCGCTCATTTCATCTTTCCTGGTGATGAGTCCGTGTAAGTATGCAAGTTCTTTCTTGGCGGCTTCCAATTTTCGTCCAATTAACTCCCTGAATTCCTGTAGCTCAGAATCACTATACCTCATTGATGGTCCATTTATTATAGGTGACGGTTGATCCAATATGGATTTTGTAAAGTCGGGTTCGTATCTGCGGGATGTGGTAGCATTGATCTTCGGCATCACCACCGGCTTTGGAGGTTTAACCTCTTTCGGCTTGGGTTTTGGAACCGGAGGCTTCACCTCCACCTGGACCACCGGCTTAACAGGATCGGCTTTAACTTCAGCTACTGGCTTCGGCAAGGGTTTCCCAGGTATTTTGGCTGCGGGTTTAGGCGCAGGAACTGCTTTTTTCGGCTCGGGCTTTTTAGCTGCAACTGGCGCTTTTTTCGCCGGAACTGCCGCTTTTTTTGCCGGAACTGCTGCTTTTTTCGCCGGAACTGCCGCTTTTTTTGCCGGAACTGCTGCTTTTTTCGACGGAACTGCCGCTTTTTTTGCCGGAACTGCCGCTTTTTTTGCCGGAACTGCTGCTTTTTTCGCCGGAACTGCCGCTTTTTTTGCCGGAACCACTGGTTTCTTGGCTACGGGTTTGGGAGCAGGTTTGGAAGTTTTGGGCGCAGGTTTGGCAACCACTTTGGCTTTTGCCACAGGTTTCGGCGCTGCTTTCTTCACAGGTTTAGCTGCAACGGCCTTCTTTGGCGCCGCCTTCTTTAAAGGAGCTTTTGCTGCCTTTTTTACAGGTTTTGCTGCCTTAGCAGCATTTTTCTTAGTTGCCATATATAGAAATTACCCTTTTTTTTCTACCAGTACCCGTAATGGAATTTCATTTACTTCAATTTCCATCCCCCCGGTAAAGTCGGGCACTAATTCCAGCCTGTCTGCCAAAATTTCCGCGCAAATATAATCATTAAATTGCGTTATCGACTGTACAAGTTTGTCACTATTCGTCAATTTAACCAATACCCTGTCCGTCAACTCATAGCCGCTGTCTTTTCTGATCTTTTGGATCCGATTTACCAGTTCCCTTGCGTTCCCTTCCTGCTCCAACTCCGGTGTAATGATGATATCCAGGGCTACTGTGAGGGCATTTTTGCTGGCTACCATCCATCCCGGAACATCTTCACTTTGTATGTCAACCTCGGTCAATTCAATCTCAACTACCTCATTATCAAGCGTTAATGCAGTTTTTCCCGTAGCTTCAAGATTCCTGATATCCGCCTGTCCAAAGGCCGCCAATGCGGCAGACACCAGTTTCATCCTGGGGCCCATCTTCTTACCCAGGGCCACAAAATTGGGCTTGATCTTCTTTTTGATGAACTGGTTATCCGGGTCAAGATACTCGATCTCTTTCACGTTCACTTCAGCCTTGATCAGATTCTCCACCAGCAGGAGTTGCTGTTTCATTTCCCTTGTCAGTACGGGGATGAGCGCTTTCTGAAGGGGCTGGCGCACTTTGATATTCACTTTTTTTCTGATAGACAGGATGAGTGACGAGGCATCCTGCGCCATCTGCATCCGCTCTTCCAGCTTTTTATCGATTGCCGCCTCATCCGCCTTCGGGAATGGGGTATGATGAACCGATGCCGCAGCAGAACGGCCGGTAACGGCATTGAGGTTAGTGAAAATGGCATCCACAAAGAATGGGGATATGGGAGCCGTCAGCCTGCAGATGGTTTCCAGGCATTCATACAGCGTCTGGTACGCACTGATCTTATCTTCCTCATATTCACCTTTCCAGAACCGGCGCCGGCAAAGCCTGACATACCAGTTGCTAAGCTGCTGATCAACGAAATCTTCTATCGCACGGCCGGCCATCGTTGGTTCATAATCGTCCATATAAGCCGTTACCTCTTTCACCAGGCTGTTGAGGGCCGATAAGATCCATCGGTCTATTTCAGCTCTTTTCTCCAGGGGAATGTATTGTTCCCTAAAGGCAAAACCATCCACATTGGAATACAGGGCAAAAAACTGGTAGGTATTATAGAGCGTCCCGAAATACTTCCTTTGAACTTCCTTGATCCCGTCCAGGTCAAACTTCAGGTTATCCCATGGAGAGGCGTTGGTGATGAGGTACCAGCGGGTAGCATCGGCTCCGTACTGCTCAATGGTAGCAAAAGGATCCACTACATTGCCAAGCCGTTTGCTCATCTTGTTCCCGTTCTTGTCCAGTACAAGGCCATTGGAAACCACCGTTTTATAGGCAACAGAATCAAAAAGCAGGGAGCCGAGCGCGTGCAGGGTATAGAACCAACCCCGGGTCTGGTCCACCCCTTCGGCGATGAAATCTGCCGGGAATGCCTGGCCCTGCTCCAACTTCTCCCTGTTCTCGAACGGATAATGCCACTGTGCATAAGGCATGGCGCCAGAGTCGAACCAAACGTCGATCAGGTCGGGCACCCGTTTCATGGGCTTCCCCGATGCACTCACCAGGATGATATCATCCACATAGGGCTTATGCAGGTCCAGGATACCCTCATGCAGGTAATGCTTGTTCACATCACCACCGAGCACCTGGTTTGCCTTACGAATCTCCGTATTCAGTTCTTCTATGGATCCGATGCAGACCTCCTCGTCCTTATCCTCTGTTCTCCACACCGGAAGCGGGGTACCCCAGTAGCGGCTGCGACTCAGGTTCCAGTCCACCATATTCTCCAACCAGTTGCCAAAACGGCCTTCGCCGGTTGATTTAGGTTTCCAGTTGATGGTTTTATTCAGTTCCACCATCCTGTCTTTCAACGCGGTGGTCCTGATGAACCAGGCGTCCAGCGGATAATAGAGGATCGGCTTGTCGGTTCTCCAGCAATGGGGGTAATTGTGCTCGTATTTTTCAACTTTGAATGCCTTACTATCCAATTTGAGCTTAACGGCAATGTCAACGTTGACGTCAACGAAATCAGCTTCATCCTTATAATTCTTTACAAACCTCCCGCTGAACTCACCCGTGCCATCAACAAATTTGCCCTCCCGATCTACCAGCGTAAGGATCCCCAGGTTGAATTTCTGCCCGGTTTTATAATCATCTGCGCCGAAGGCAGGTGCCATATGGACGATACCGGTACCGTCTTCTGTGGTTACAAAATCGCCAGTCACCACCTTAAATGGATCTGCACCAGGAGTGATCTCCCGGATCGCATCCAGCGTGTTAGCCTCGAATGGCAGCAACTGGTGGTAACGAAGCCCCTCGAGCTCTGAACCGCTGAGTGTTCCCAATATCTTCCATGGGACCAGTTTATCACCTTCTTTATATGAAACCAGCTCAATATCCTTCCCCTCTTCTTTAAAATATTTGGGTATCAGGCCGCTGGCCAGTATCACGGTAGATGGCAACCCGGTATAAGGGTTGAAGGTTTTTACCACGGCGTACTCGATGTTAGGTCCAACAGCAAGACCAAGGTTGGAAGGCAGTGTCCATGGCGTTGTTGTCCAGGCCATGATATAAAGCTTTCCTGATGGTTCCTTGTCGGCATCCTGCCCTTGAAACGCAACCAGGGATTCATACAGCCGATGGCCTGCATTGGGATTGGCCTGGTCCCCTTCGGCGGTCAGGGGCACATGGAACAAGGCCGTTGCGCTGGTATCCTTAACATCCTTATAGGTGCCGGGCTGGTTCAATTCATGAGAACTGAGACCCGTACCCGCAGCTGGCGAGTATGGTTGTATACTGACACTCTCATATAGCAGCCCTTTGTTGTACAGCTGTTTCAGGGCCCACCAGAGGGTTTCAATATACTCATTGGTAAAGGTGATATAAGGATCGTTCAGGTCAACCCAATAACCCATCTTACGGGTCAGTTCATCCCACTTGTCTTTATATCTCAATACCGCTTCCCGGCATTTCCTGTTATAATCCTCAACGCTGATCTTCTTCCCGATATCTTCTTTGGTAATTCCCAGTTCTTTCTCAACACCCAGTTCAATTGGAAGACCGTGGGTATCCCAGCCGCCTTTACGCTTGACCTGGAAGCCCTGCATGGTTTTATACCGGCAGACCAGGTCCTTTAAAGTCCTGGAAATCACGTGGTGAATACCCGGCATGCCGTTGGCGCTTGGGGGGCCTTCATAGAAAACGAATGGCATCGCACCATCGCGCATCTCCACACTGGTTTCAAAGGCCCTGTCCGCCTGCCATTTTTCCAGCATATCCTTCTCAAACGCAGGCAAATTCAACTGACCGTATTCCTTGTATCTGGACTCCATAAGCTTAATCAGAAAGGTGGCAAAATTACGGATTAGAGGCCAGCAATCAAGTTTTCGACGAATGGAAAAAAAAGGGGACTCCCCCAATAGCTTGGAAAGCAAGGACTAACAAATGTAAAAGGGCAAACGGATGACAATTCTTGTCGCGTCCCGCATAGACCGCATACTAAGAAAACAAAAGGTCGCGTTAATGATTAATTCAGGCGGCCTATTCATCCACAGGATTGACGGTTTGGCACAGTTATGGGATCAGGGTATAAGGCCATATAGATATTAAAATCCATGTTATGAAAACGATCAATCCAATAAGGAAGTTTATAGCGTCATTGTTCCTTTTATCGCTGAAACACAGGCGTTACAGGGCTAGATTCAGGTCGTCGATCCCGAATAGGGAAGAGTCGCTCAACAAAATATTTATGGTACGCTACAGGATGGGAAACCTGTAGTTTATTTTTTCCAGGGTTTAGGGATTAGGGATGGAGGGGAGCACTTGCTTCCCTCCTCTATTTTACCCCATCCACTTTATTCAGTTGCTCAGTTTTTTGCTGCCATCGGGTTGCACCATAAACCTGAAAGTATAATACCGTTGCTTCCTGATCTTATCATCGTCCGACGCCGTAGCTAAAGGCGTCACACCACCTTTGTAGTAATTCAGGATCTCGACTTTAGCGAATTTGCCGAGCGCGGTGCGAATGACCAGTACCCTTCCAGGAATGGGGGTGACCAGGTTGGCCTGTGGGTTATACACAAACCAGGCCCTGTTGCTGCCCGCAGGAATAGCCAGATTTGACGGGGACACATCAGTACGGAACACCGAGTCAGCAGCTACCATTTTCAAATCTTCGAAGGTTCCAACCTGTACAAAGCCTCCGCCATTACCCGGACCACTTACGCCGCTGTTGGTGATGATGGTTGTGCCACGGAATCCGAGATCCCATTTGGTGGAATTAGAATCACTGGAAGGGACAACCCGGTTGTTCTCCAGGCTGAAGAACGTGAATTTCCCGCTACCAAAAGGCTGGCCGGTGGCTGAGAATCCAATGATGGTATCAGCAATGATATCCGTTGCCCTCAACTCATTGAGCGGCTGCACGGCGCTATTGTTGTCATCTTTACTACAAGCAGTTACCAAAAGCACTGAGAACATAACCAGGGCAATTCCTTTCATTGTTGTCTTCATTTTTCCTCTTTTATTAGTGTTTATGTTTGTTCATGAAATCATATCCTACGGTCAGGTACCAGTTATATCCTGGCTGACCAGGCAGGTTGACTATATCTCTATAATTGAATACATTGTCCACCCCCGCCATGAGCCGAAGGCCATTGCGAAGGTTCTTCCCGGCACTCAGGTTCAGCTGCACAAAACCGGGAGCGAATTCATCCTCCCGATTGATCACGCCATTACCATCAATGTCAGTAGTCCCCCATTTACTTCTCCAGATAGCCCTGGCTGTGGCAAACCAACCGGTATTCTTCCATTCGTAAAAGATCCTCAGATTGGCCATGTGTTTTGAGCGGTTGGGAAGGCCCGCATACTCGCTCCTTGTGATCCTGCGGGATATCCCGGTTTCAAGGTCACGTGTGAATACCTTCCCTTCATTTATATCATCCAGCACATCTTTATCAGCCGTCAACAGGAACTGATACCCTGCGGTCAGATCCAGCGATCCTTTCTTCCAGTTTGCCTCGGCTTCCAGACCCTGGGTCAATGCCCTGCTGATGTTCAGGTAACTGAAGATCTGTCCACCATTCTTCTTGAAGGCGATCACATCGGTAAGGATCAGGTTATTGATATCATTCCTGAAAGCGTTGAGCTTTAAGGAGAGTGACTGAACGGGATTATAATGAAACCCTGCATTGATACCCGTGGACGTCTCCGGACTCAGATCAGCAAGTTTGTAGTACGATGGCGTCAGGTTATCGATCTGGTTGTTTGCAGCAAGTGCACTGATCTCGTCCTGTGCAACAAGGGAACCAAATACAGAATAACTGCCCGCTGCCACGTTGGTGAAATTCAGGTAAAGCTGCCTGAAGTCAGGGGCCTTGAAACCGCGGCCTACGGACCCGGTAAAACTCATCTTTTCGTTTATCCTGTAACGTAAGGCAAGCTTCGGGCTAAGCACGGAGGCATAAGCCTGATTTGCATCAAAGCGCATACCGCCTATGATGGATAGCCGCTCAACGGGTAGCCATTCATTTTGTATAAAAGCGTAGCCAATGTTATTGCTCCGTTGAGTAGACAGTGAATCATACCTGTTTGAACTTACACCCTCATGGATATACCCCCCACCTACGTTCATGTTGAACTTTTCTGAGAAAACCAGATCGGTCTGGTTCTCTATGCGGTAGAACTGCTGGTTGAACTTATCATTATAACTCACCACCGCATCTTTCACGTCCAGCTGCTGCACGGACTGAAACCTTGAAATATACCCGCGGAACTGGGTTTTGATACGGGAAGATATCTGGTGCGAAAGCACAGGGTTGAAGTTGAGGTCCTTATTGACCTCACTGCCAGCTGAAACGATGTTCTGACCAAGGTTCTGTACAGTTATGCTGTTGGTGATATCCTCCAGATTATACCTGAGCGAGGCAGACAATTTTGTTCTATCGGAAAAATCATAGGCCGCCTGAAACTGATTGGTAAACCGCCAAAATGGTTCCACCGTTTTTTGCACGGATCCGGGAAGCAGCGTATATCCTTCGGAGCTGTTTGAGTTAATGAACCCGCTTGCGGAAAACTTGCCCCGCTTTATCGATCCGTTTGCAGAGGCATCGAGTGTGTTGAACCGGCCATACCTTACCGATGCAGACAATCGGTCTGCGGCGGGCTGGTCCGTAATGATATTGATCACGCCAGCCAATGCTTCTGAACCGTACAGTGAAGATGACGGACCCTTTACGATCTCGATCTTACGAATGTTTCCAACGGCGATCCGGGAAAGATCAATGACACCGCCCATTCTTCCTATCAGAGGCTCTCCGTTGAGGAGGATCAGGGTATAGTCAGCAGAAAGGCCCTGCATCTGCAAACCCTTCCCGAAGCTTTCAGTAATAAACAAACCGGTTTGCTCACCAAGAATATCATTCAGTCTCAGTGACCCACTTTGAGCAATCCGCTTACCCTGTATGATGCTGGTAGGAACAGCCACATTGGAAAGCTTTCGTTCGCTCCGGGTAGCCGTGACCACTACTTCGTCGAGCAGGCTGTTGAACGTAGTGTCTTCCTGGGCAAACGCCGAAGCAAAAAAGAAAAAACCTAAAAATGTGCTGACTATTTTCATTGACCATGCAAAGCTTCTACAAAGCGCATTCAACAATGCCATAGAATTGTCATAACCCTGTCAGTCAGGCGGATTTTACGGTTGGATGACAATAAAAGAAGCGCGACTGACGACGCGCTTCTTTTAATATGACGAAGGTCATTTAAAATATCAATCCAAGCGATACGAAAAAGTTCCTTCCGTCTGCCGGCATCAGTCCCGGGCCGGGATATCCACCTGCCCTGCGGGTGAAATACATTTGATTGGTCAGGTTGTTGAGGCCTGCCCTCAGGTTCACATGCTTGTTGAAGGTGTAAACACCGCTGATATCCACCACGGTGTATGAGGGGATCACCCCGTTCTGCCCGTTGGCCGTAGGGGTTCCTGTATTGTTGGCATCAGAAAAGGCACGATCCACATAAGAGACCTGGCCGGTAAAGGAAAAGCCTTTATAGTTATAGGTAAAACCCGAGCGCAGGATATTAAGTGGCGCATTCTCTACGTACTTGTCCTTCAGGTTCGCCTTAACCAGGTCATTCCCTACGCGCTGCACCACCTGCAATTCTCCAAACCTGGCATCGGTGTAACCGTAAGATGCAAACAGGCTGACATCGCCCCACTTGCTTTCAGGCGCGAAAGCCTTCACCGGATTAAACTCCACGAGGCCTTCAAATCCTTTGCTGGTGCTGTTTCCCACGTTTGTGGTCAGGTTGTAAAATGACCCGTCCTGACGCTGTTGCTGGATAGTGCCGATCCTGTTGTTGTATTGGAGGAAGAATGCGCTCACGTCGAAATACAGAAATGATCCCACCCGTCCGCGATAACCAAGATCCGTATTATAGCCTTTCGCATCTTTCAGGTTGGGGTCGATCTCGTTGGTAGTTGGGGGAGCGGTCAGGTCCGCAAACTGCATGGGTCTGAAGGCCTGGGTAATGTTGGCATAGAACTCGGTATTTTCTGTAAGGTGATACTCTGTGCCTACTCCGGCGAGTACCACGCTACGGTCCCGTTCCTGGTCCTGGAGGAAGATCGGGTTGCCGTTGCTGTAGCCGTTGATGCCATGGGCCTTTGCCGTGATAAACTCGTAACGTATACCCGGAATGACGATGAACTTGTCGGAGATCCTGAAAATATTCTCGGCAAAAGCGGCCATGTTGTGGGTGTGGTAATCAATATCCCTGTTCCATGTGGAATTCAGGCGGGTCAGGTCATAGTCGATCCCCGTTGTGCCAACACCATCACGATAGCGATACGTATTCCCCCTGAAATACCGCAATCCCCCGGAAAAGCTATGCCTTCCACCCAGCAGGTTGTAGTCGCCCAGGTATCTTGCTTCCACGCCCCAGTTGCGATAGTTATCGATATCCACGGTCCTGTTATTGTATTGCCCGGTGGCTGTAACGATAGTATCCTTGATGGGCTGTGCGCGCATGTAACCAACGCTGTTCCTGTCGCCTGCGATGCCGAACAACTTCACATTCAGTTTATGGTCTTCGTTGATGCGGTAGTTGGCGATCAGTGCCGTGGTCATCCATTCAATGTCCATCCAGTTGCGCTTGCGGTTGGAGGCCTGTGCATTGAGCGCGAAATTGGCATCTGTGTGTCCGCCGGGTTGGCGGGTGCGGACGTGGTTCTTCATGACCTCTGCGGTAAGGGAGAGCTTTTCGGTCAGACGCCATGTAAAAGTGCCGAATCCTGAATTGGTGAAATATCTGCTGTTCTCCCTCCAGCCATCTGCGCTACGACGGTCGAAAAACGCATAATAGTGGAATTTCTTTGTCTCCCCGCCCACGGCATTATAAGTATTGACCAGGCCATTACTTCCTGCCGTTTGCTGCATCTCTACCTGAAAGGGCTTGTTAATCTCACTGCCGTTACGGATGATATAATTCACGAGGCCGCCGAACTGTGGACCGTATTGGAGGGAGCCGTGGCCCCTAATGATCTCTACGCGTTGTACGGCCTGCAATTGCGGATTATAGTATGCTTCCGGATATCCGAACGGATCGGCTGAGATATCATATCCATTCTGGCGCACGTTGAACTCCCAACTCCTGTTTGGGCTGAGGCCCCTGGCGGCAACACCGATCTGTACGCCACTGCCGTCACTTTCCCAAACGTGGATGCCGGGCACTTTTGCCATAACCTGCCGCATAGTCTGGGTCACCACATTACCCTTGACATTATCCATGATGATCAGGGCGTTCTTTTTACCGGCATAGATGCTGGTACCAACGATCTCCGGCAGTTGCTGGATATCTGATTTGCTGCCCAGGCCCACCACAGTGATCTCGGGAAGGTACCTGTGGGCGGGTCCGGTAGTATCTTCCGAACTATCCTGTGCCTGCGTATATAGGTGTGCGGACAATGAAATAATTAAGATAAGCAATAACCTTTTTCCCATATCCATCTTCAAGTTTGAGATGCAAATGTCAAACTCGAATGTGACCGTCAATTACGAAATGGGAAAATCGGTTAACGAAATGCGGAAAACGAATCAATTGGCTCATTAACTCATTGGCTCATTGACTCATTCTCAAAGCCGAGTCTGCTGGATAAATTAAAATCATCCCGCAAAGAGAATTAGTTCATCAGCTAATTAGCCAATGAGCTAATTCCTGATGAGAAGCTCACAGGGCTTGAGGCCTGTATGCTTTTTAAATGCCGTGGAAAAATGGGAAATGGAAGAATACCCCAGCATAGCGGACACTTCAGACACGTTGAGGCCTTTTTCGTACAGCAGGTACCGGGCATGCTCCATACGCTGGTTCTGGTAAAAATCAAAGATGGTGGAACCGAACATCTCCTTGAACCCTTTCTTCAGGTAACATTCATTAATGGCCACCTTCCGGCTCAATTCCTTGATGGTGATGGGATCTCCAATATGTTGGATCAGGATCTCCCGGGCCAGTGAGATTTTATCGCGATCGGCCTCATTATTCAGGAATTTGCAGGAGATCGGGGCTTCATCTTCCTTTATTCCCAACATGCATTCCATACTGTAAAGCAGCAGGATCTGCGTTTGGGCATTGATAAAGATATTCTCAAGGGTATCTGCGTAATTATGGTTAAGCAGGGCTTCAATGGTGGTTCTCATCTTGGCGCAAAGGGGCAGCATACGCGAGAACGATGACTGGTGGCGGAAATTCAACACGTCGTGCGTCATATCCACGGTTTTCATCCCTTTTACAAACTGAGACACATGGGCATGGTCAAACCTGAACTCTACCACATCCACCGTTGGCAGCTTTTGCTCGCAGTTCCTGGATGCGCTCAGGCGGCAATTGTCACATTCGATCTGCTTTTCGGAACAATAGGCATTGCCCAGGACGCAAAAACGAAGCTCCATATGATTCCTGGCAGGTTCCTGCTGGTTCACATGATAAATGAACATGCCGGTATCTTCCGCATTCCAGTAAGGATGGCGCTTGTACCGGCGGATCTGGTAATTCCATGTGCCCGGAATCTGCTTTTCCTTGGTAAAAAGCAACTCCAGATCATCCAGCATAACCTGCTGTTTGTGGGCCAGGGCCAATATATCCGCAACGTTCTCCATCAGGCGCAAAGGTACTAATTGGGACGATGAAACTCCACATTGTATAAACCCCTAATTGTCAATATTTTGTAATAATCGTGTATAATAGTAAGATGTGAATAATTAGGCAGTCAGCTAATGGGGCATTTAACCGATAGTCTGGCCCATTTTCGTTAAATTTGCCCTTTCTCATAAACACGATAAAACCGATTGTTTTTCACTCAAATATGACTACAGAAACGAATGAAATTGTGCCGCCGGTATCCAATGGATATGGCGCTGAGAGTATACAGGTACTAGAGGGGCTGGAAGCGGTGAGAAAGCGCCCTGCCATGTACATTGGGGATATTGGCGTAAAGGGCCTGCATCACCTGGTGTACGAAGTGGTGGACAACTCCATTGACGAAGCGCTGGCGGGTTATTGCAAGAACATCTTTGTAACCATCCACGAGGATAATTCGATATCCGTTAAGGACGACGGTCGTGGTATCCCCACAGGCATTCACTCCAAGGAGAAAAGAAGTGCCCTTGAGGTGGTGATGACCGTGCTGCACGCGGGTGGCAAGTTCGATAAGAATACATATAAGGTGTCGGGTGGTCTTCATGGCGTGGGTGTCAGTTGCGTGAATGCGCTCAGCAGCACCCTGCATGTGAAGGTTTGCCGCGAAGGCAAGATATTCGAACAGGAATACCACCGTGGTGCACCAGCCTATAAGGTCCGCGAGATTGGCGAAACTGAGATAACGGGCACCGAAGTGCATTTCTGGCCGGATGCCGATATTTTCACCAGCCTGGTATACAACAAGGAAACGCTTGAAGGCCGCCTGAGGGAACTTGCGTTCCTGAACCGCAAGATCAGCATAACGCTGACCGACCTGCGTGAGAAGGATGAAAATGGAGATGTTTATGTCAAGAACTTTTATAGTGAAGGCGGTATTGTGGAATTTGTGGAGATGCTGGACCAAAGCGCTAAACGCAGCTCACTCATTCCCCGGGTGATCTACATGGATGGCCACGATCCGGAATCAAATGTGGTGGTAGAAGTGGCGATCAACTATAATGACTCTTACAGCGAGCACATCTTCTCGTATGTAAACAACATCAACACCATAGAAGGAGGCACACATGTTGCCGGCTTCCGCAGGGCCATCACCCGCGTATTCCAGAGTTATGGCAAGAAGGAAGGGATGTTCGATAAATCGAAAGTGGAAGTGGAAGGGGACGATTTTCGCGAAGGGCTGAGTGCCATCATTTCGGTAAAAGTACCTGAACCGCAGTTTGAGGGGCAGACCAAAACCAAGCTCGGTAACTCCGAAGTGATCGGCGTGGTGGATAACGCCGTTTCAAAAGTGCTTATAGCCTACCTGGAGGAAAATCCGAGGGAGGCAAAGAGTATCATCAATAAAGTCATTCTTGCCGCACAGGCCCGTGCGGCTGCAAGGAAGGCCAGGGAACTGGTACAACGGAAAACGGTATTGACCGGCGGCGGTATGCCAGGAAAACTGTCCGACTGTTCTGAGCGCGACCCGGCAAAATGCGAGTTGTTCCTTGTTGAGGGTGATTCAGCAGGCGGCACGGCTAAACAAGGCCGGGACCGCCACTACCAGGCCATCCTTCCGCTCAGGGGAAAGATTCTCAATGTGGAGAAGGCCATGGAGCATAAGATCTACGACAATGAGGAGATCCGCAATATGTTCACTGCCCTTGGCGTGAAGATCGGAACAACGGAAGACCCCAAAGCCCTTAATCTCGATAAACTGCGTTACCATAAGCTGATCATCATGACCGATGCTGACGTAGATGGCAGCCATATTGCAACGCTTATTCTGACCTTTATCTTCAGGTACATGAAAGCGCTGGTAGAACAGGGATATGTGTACATTGCACAACCACCCCTCTACCTTGTAAAGAAAGCAAAGGAACAGGCATATGCGTGGAACGAGGACCAGCGTCGAGGACTGGTGGAGAAGTTCGGAAATGGCAGGGAAGACCTGGTGAACGTGCAGCGATACAAGGGTTTGGGTGAAATGAACGCCGAGCAACTGTGGGATACCACCATGAATCCGGAAACCAGAACCCTCAAGCAGGTGACGATCGAAAGCGCCGCTGAGGCAGACAGGATCTTCAGTATGCTGATGGGTGATGAAGTAGCACCGAGAAGGGAATTCATTGAATCCCACGCACGTTATGCAAATCTTGACATTTAATACAATCAAAAATCAATTGTTATGGCAAACACAGACATGCTCACAGCCTATAATGTAAAAACCAAGGAAAAAAATGTCCCTATCCAGGATGCAGTAGTGACCCGCACCGCAAAAGGGGGTTATATGGCACAGGGTAATGACGGCAAAGGCAATAAACTCACTGCATTGCTTGGGGAAGCCAAGGCACTCGCGGCGATCAAAGCCGGGACCGCAAAGCAGGGTTGGTAATTTTTCAAACTCTATTAATAAGGCCATCAGTAAATTTGATACTTACTGATGGCTTTTGTATTCCCTAAACGCATATATGAAAAAGATCCTGATCGTCCTTACCGCCTGTTGCCTTACCCTGTCCAGTTGCCTTAACCTGACCGAGGAACTCTTCCTTGAGAATGATGGCTCTGGTACTTACACCACCACCGTTAAGATGGATAAACTCCAGGAACTGATGGAGATGGTGAAATCCTTTGCCCCTGATTCGATTAAAAATGACCAGTCCCTCGGATCTGTCCAGGACTCGCTGCAAATGGTCATGAGCGACTTGTCCAATGTACCCGGCATCAGCGAGATCAGGAGCGAAAAGCCTGACAGCAGCAGCTTTACAGTCAGCTTCAGGTTCAAAGACGTGCAGGCTTTGAATGCCGCTTTGAAGAAACGAAACAAAGGCAACCTGAATACGGGCGATATATTTACCTATGCCAAAGGCAGCTTTTCGTGTAACGACAAATCCGTAGGCGGGATGTCATCCCTGATGGATAATGCAGCTTTGGGCAATAAGGATCCAAATGCTGCGGGTATTGAACAGGCCATCGATCCCGAACAGGCCAAAGGCATGATAAAAATGCTGGGCTGGAACATGACCATGAAAACCATTTATCATTTCCCCGGAAAAGTGAAAAACTTCACCAACAAAATGGCCCAGCTTTCCCCTGATGGTAAAACGCTCACGCTGGAACTCGATCTGCTGGATGACAACAAAGACAAAACACTGGAGAATAGAATAGAATTCAGATGATCGCATCAATGAATCAGATGGGGCAGGAATGACCATATTTTACTAAATTGTTGGTTACAACAATCCAGTATGAACTCTCGAAGACATTTCATCAACAATTCTGCCAGGCTGGTAACGGGCATGGGCATTCTAAGTGCCCTTCCTGAAAACAGTTTTGCCATGATGCGCAAACGCATTTCTCCGAACGACAAGATCGGCGTGGGCGTCATTGGCATCAACGGAATGGGCTGGGCAGATCTAAGCGCCATGCTGAAAACCAATCCGGAAACGGTATGTACGGCCATATGCGACGTTGACAACAATGTTCTTGACAAACGGGCGCAGGACCTGGAAAAAAACTTTTCCATGAAGCCAGCCAGGTACAACGACTACAGCAAATTGTTGCAGGACAAAAATGTAGATGTTGTCATCATTGGAACACCAGACCACTGGCATTGCATGCAGGCGGTGGAAGCGTGCGCTGCCGGTAAAGATGTGTATGTGGAGAAACCCATTGCCAATTCCATTTACGAATGCCGCGCGATGGTGCAGGCGCAGGAAAAATACCAGCGTGTGGTGCAGGTAGGTCAATGGCAGCGCAGCAACGCCCACTTCCAGTCTGCCCTCGAATTCCTTCGCTCCGAAAAACTTGGAAAGATCAGGATGGTGAAATCCTGGGCCTATATGGGCTGGATGAAAAATATCCCTAAAAAACCAGATGAACCCGTACCTGCCGGCGTCAACTATGATATGTGGCTGGGGCCCGCCCGGAAAAGACCCTTCAACGCCAACCGGTTCCATTTCAATTTCCGCTGGTTCTGGGACTATGCCGGCGGCCTGATGACCGACTGGGGCGTTCACCTGGTGGATTATGCGCTGCTGGGCATGAATGCAAAAGACCCCCTGACCGTTATGGCAAGCGGTGGTAAAATGGCTTATCCTGATGATGCTGCAGAAACGCCTGACACCCTGGCCACCGTATACGATTTCGGAGAATTCATCATGCTTTGGGAACATGCCCAGGCGATCGATGGAGGCCCTTATGGACGCACCCATGGCATCGCCTACATCGGCAATAACGGAACACTCGTACTCGACCGCGAAGGATGGCAGGTGATACCGGAAGGAAAGAAAATGGAGGCCCTGACTGTAAAAAGAACAGACGATGGCCTGGCCAATAACACGAAGAACTTTATTGACGTGGTAAAGAGCCGCGAGTTCTCGAAACTGAACGCGCCGATCCAGCAGGGAGCCATTGTTGCCTCGGTCTGCCAAATGGGGAACATTGCCTATAAAACCGGCAGGAAACTCACATGGGACAAAAAGACCCAGTTGTTTACGGACAAAGAAGCAAATCAATTGATAACCCCCGTGTATCACAATAATTATAAACTCCCCAAACTCTGATTATGCGATTACAAATCATTGCTGCACTCATATTATGTTCAGCCGCCACGCAGGCGCAGAAGATCGACCGCTCCAAAGGCGACCCCAAACTCAGCGAGTATTGGGAACCCGTTGCACCCGTGGTCACTCCGGGCAAAACAGCGCAGGATGCTCCAAGCGATGCCATCGTACTGTTCGATGGAAAAAATTTTTCCAAATGGAAAGGCATGAGTAACCCGGAAGTACAATGGACATTAGAAAACGGCGCTATGGTGGTGAAACCCGGTGCTGGCGGAATTGAAACGCTGCAGGCTTTTGGCGACTGCCAGTTGCACATTGAATTTCGAACGCCCGCAAAAGTGGAAGGCGAAAGCCAGGGCCGTGGCAATAGTGGAATTTTCCTGATGGGAAGATATGAATTACAGGTGCTCGACAACTACAACAACAAAACTTACGTAAACGGCCAGGCCGGAAGTATTTACAAGCAATTGCCACCCCTGGTCAATGTTTGCCGCCCTCCCGGGGAATGGCAGACGTATGACGTTGTTTTCACTGCGCCCCGTTTTTATCCCGATGGCAGGTTAAAATCTCAGGCAACCATCACTGTGCTCCATAATGGCGTTCTTGTTCAGAATAACGCAACACTTTGGGGTAGTTCGGAATATATTGGTTCACCCGTATATGCGAAGCACGCCGAAAAGGAAAAACTCTGGCTGCAGGACCATGGTAATACAACGGCCTTCAGAAATATCTGGATCAGGGAACTGTAGCGTTTGGCGGATGCCAAACGCCATGTTATGAAACTGATGAATGTGGGGGAATGTGATGAATATCGGTTCATTGCATTCCCCCACTTTCATTTTCCACATTCTACTTCAGCAGCCTTAACGTCATCGGGTATCGCCACAATTTCTTGTCGTTCGCACGGAGGGCAGCAACGATCGAAAAGGCAATGTCAAGTATATAAGGGATCCAAAGAAATAAAATCCCCACCAGGGATATGAACATGATCACGAACATGATACCAATGGTCAATTGGAAGTTGAAAGCCTCCTTGGCGTGTTCAGTCACGTAGGGCGACTGATCCTTCTTCCATAGATAAATGATCAGCGGGGGAATGATCCAGAAAAATATTCCGAGGGCATGGGTCAGCACGGACAAGGTGCGCTCGTCTTCCGTAGGTACATACTGATTGGGTTGGTCCTCGCGCTGAAAATTACTCTGCCAGTAGGATGGGTTGCTCATGTTCAGGAATTGTATAGGGGAAAGATAGAGATATTTAACAAATGGTTGCACTGACGGCAACAGTAAACGGCTGTTTGACAGGATAACTGGCATGCACACCCTATAAGACGGTAAACACTGGCTTGTCAGTCCCTCAACATGTCTTTCAACAGGGTATGTAACTGGTCCATACCCCGGATATCCTCCACGATCAGCATGAAGTTCCGGCCTGTCTGCTTGAGGCGAGCCTTGTTGGTACGGGTCTGGACATAAGTCAGCAACTTATTAAAGGCTGATGATTCAAAATACGGGGAGTCCGGATTGCTCACAAACACACATCGGAGCGTCCAGTCCTTCAGCACCATCCTTTCAAAACCAAGCTCCACCGCATGCTTTCGGCAGCGTACGGTGGTGAAAAGGTCCTTCACCGACTCGGGCATGGGGCCGAACCGGTCCTGCAATTCATTATAGAATGCCGCGAGTTCCTCTTCTCCTTTGCTGTTGTCGAGTCGGGTATATAAGGCAAGCCGCTCTGCCGTGTTTTCTACATAACTGTCCGGTATCAGAATCTCGAGGTCAGTATCAATGGTACAGTCCTGAACAAAATCATCCTGCTGCTGGATCTCATCCTTGAACAGATCCCTGAAAGAGGTCCTCTTAAGTTCCCGGATAGACTCGTCAAGCACTTTCTGGTACATTTCAAACCCGATCTCCACCAGGAAACCACTTTGTTCCCCGCCGAGCAGGTTACCCGCGCCCCGGATGTCGAGGTCCCGCATCGCGATCTGAAATCCGGAACCCAGGTCGCTGAACTGTTCCAGGGTCTGTAGCCTTTTCCGGCTGTCGGTCGGCAGCGCAGCGATAGACGGAGCCAGCAGGTAACAAAACGCTTTCCTGTTGCTTCTTCCCACCCTGCCACGAAGCTGGTGCAGGTCGCTCAAGCCGAACTGATGCGCATTGTTTACAATGATGGTATTCACATTGGCAATATCCACACCGCTCTCCACGATATTGGTGCAAACCAGTACATCATATTTCCGGTCAATAAAATCAAGTATCCGTTCTTCCAGTTCATGACCCTCCAGCTGGCCGTGGGCAAATCCCACGCTGAGGTCGGGGCAAAGCCCCCGGATCAGGGCGGCCATTTCAGAAAGGCTCTGTACCCGGTTATGGATAAAGAAAACCTGTCCGCCCCTTTCTGTTTCAAAATAAATGGCATCCCTGATAAAGTCCTCATTAAAAGCCTGAACCTCCGTTTGCACGGGCTGCCGGTTGGGGGGCGGCGTATTGATAATGCTCATATCCCTTGCTCCCATAAGGCTAAACTGAAGCGTTCTGGGGATAGGCGTAGCCGTTAGGGTCAGGCAGTCCACATTCGTTTTCAGTGTCTTGATCTTTTCTTTGTGGCCAACGCCAAACTTCTGCTCTTCATCGATCACCAGCAAACCGAGCTCCTTGAACTTAACATCCTTGCTGATCAATGCGTGCGTACCAATGATAATATCCACTTTCCCTTCTTCCAGCTTTTTAAGGGTCTCTTTCTTCTCTTTCGCAGATTTAAAGCGGTTAATATAATCAACGGTCACAGGAAAATCTTTCAGCCGCTCACTGAAGGTCTTATAATGCTGAAACGCCAGGATGGTGGTGGGCACAAGTACCGCGGCCTGCTTGCCGTCGAGGCATGCCTTGAACGCGGATCGAACGGCCACCTCTGTTTTGCCGAATCCAACGTCCCCGCATACCAAACGGTCCATCGGATGCGGCGCTTCCATATCCTTCTTGACGTCAGCCGTAGCCTTGCTCTGATCCGGAGTGTCTTCATAAATGAACGAAGCCTCCAGCTCCATTTGCATGTAGTTGTCGGGCGAAAACTGGAAACCCGGCTGCGATTTACGCTGAGCATACAACTTAATGAGGTCGAAAGCGATCTCCTTGACCTTGGTCTTGGTCTTATCCTTGAGCTTCTGCCAGGCATCACTACCCAGCTTATTCACTTTAGGCACATGACCCTCTTTACCCGTATATTTTGATATTTTATGCAGTGAATTAATGTTCACGTACAAGATATCGCTGTCCTTATAAATGATCCTTACCGCCTCCTGGATCCTTCCGTTTGAATCGATCTTCTGAAGGCCGCTGAACACGCCTACCCCGTGGTCTATATGCACTACAAAATCTCCCGGCTGCAGCTCCTGCAGCGCCCGGATCGTCATCGCCTTGTTCTTGTTATAGGCCTGCTTGACTTTGTACTTATGGTATCGCTGGAAGATCTGGTGATCCGTATAACAAACCACCTGGAGATCATCGTCTATAAATCCTTCGTGGATGGATACCGGAACAGGAGTAAAACTGATCTCCGCTTTCAGGTCAGAAAATATGGCATGCAGTCTTTCCAGCTGCCGTGGATTATCGGCAAAAAGAAAGATCCCGAACTTCCTCTTATCATACAGGCTCAGATCACGGATCAGCAGGTCGAACTGACGGTTGAAAGAAGGCTGTTGGCGGGTATTGAATACGTACAGATCCTCCTCGGGAAAACTTCGCGCCGAGTTACCTGTTTCAAGACCAAATTCAATGGTGGTTCTCTTTAGCAATAGCTCCTCTACTTCGGATGCCCTGACAAAATCATCCGCGCGCACCACCGTCTTCTCTGCTTGATCGTCAAGCGATTCCGCCTGATCCTGGTTGCGTCCCAGGAACAGCCCCAGGTCCTCTTCCTGGTTCAACAGGCCCTCCCGGAGCATCGCCTTGTCTTTCACCCAAACTACAGTATTCTCAGGCAGGAACTCCAGCAGGGATATCTTCTCTTCATCATCGAATTGTGTTTCCACGTTAGGGATAATGGTCACCTGGAGTAGTTTGCGTTCGCTCAGCTGGGTCTCCGGGTCAAAGATCCTGATGGAGTCCACCTCATTCCCAAATAATTCAATCCGATAGGGCTTCTCGTTTCCGAATGAGTATACGTCCAGGATACCCCCGCGCATGGCAAACTGGCCCGGTTCGTAAACAAAATCTGTCCTTTCAAACCCGTAACTGACAAACTGTTCCATGAGGGCGTTTACATCCAGCGTGTCGTTTGTTTTGACCCTGATGATATGGCGGGAAAGCGTCTTGGGCAAAACCACTTTCTCAAAAATGGCCTCGGGATAGCAAACCATGATCCGCTTATTGCCATCTGAACTGAAGCGGGTGAGTGTTTCCGTCCGGAGCATGACGTGGCTGCTGTTCAGGAGCCGGAAATTCTTCCTGTTCTTGTATGAAGAAGGGAAATAATACAGGTCCAGGGCTTCGGTAAGGTTCTCCAGCGTATTATGGAAATAAGCAGCTTCTTCCGCGTTGTCAAGGATCACCAGGTGATTGAGACCGGCGGCGGCAGGATGACCGTATACTGCTGCGAGGACAAACTGGGACGAACTGCCTGTTAGCCGGGTTAGCCTGAGATTGGCTGTTTCGGGCACAGATATCCTGTCCGCGATCGATTTGATCCGGGGGTTCTGTGAAAACCTGTCTAACAACACCTGCAAATTCATCTGTCCTTCAGCGGTTTATCCCTTCCTGTTTAAAGTTTGCAAAGATAGGACAAACCTTCGGCCCTGCTCATTTGTATTTAATTACACAAGGATGTGAATATTTAATATAAAGATTTAAATTGCCTTTCACTTCTTAATAGTATGCAAAAATTAATTCTTTCACTGTTCTGTGGGTTCTTAGTCATGTCGGGCGTCTGGTTTTTGACCGATGGGAATACGTTTTCCTTTCAGCATGAACATGATAGCCAGTTTGAGGAAGCCGAAGAAAATGAAGAAGAAGCCGGCCGTAGAAGAGCTTATTATGATTGGTTTATCTCCAGGGACCCCAACACCGGACTGATCCCGAAAGGCATCCGGGGCCGGGAAATAGACTGGGCTAAAACCGTTGCTTATCGTCGTTCCGGCATTCAGAGTGTACAGGTTAACAACAGCTACGCCTCAGCAGGACCTTCCCAAAGGGGAGGAAGAACGAGGGCGCTGGCCTTTGATGTGAGATACAACGGGACATCTAACAGGGTAGTGCTATCCGGTGGTGTCCATGGCGGGATCTTCCGAAGTGCCGATGGCGGTCTGACCTGGACCTTTGTGCATCCGCCTAATGAAGTCAGGAGTGTGACCTGCATTGCTCAGGATCCCAGGCCAGGTTCTCAGGACACCTGGTACGCAGGTACTGGAGAGGCCATTGGTATGGCCTACTACCCCAATGCCCTGGTGTTCGGGCACGGAATGTTCAAATCAACAGACAATGGTCTGACATGGACCAAGCTGGCATCCACTGTGGGAGGGTCGAATGAATTTTCGTATGACTCTGATTTTGACTTCACAACCAATGTAAGCGTACATCCCGGAACCGGACATGTTTATGTGGCGGGCGGAGGTGGTTCGATCATAAGATCCAGGGACGGCGGATCGACCTGGCAATATGTTGTCAGAAACGCAAACCCATCCACCACTGTTGCCAACATTACAGATATACTGATCAACAAAACAGGAACCAGGCTCTTTGCCGCCATTACCGGAATTAGCCCTGACAGGGCAAGCGCCGGAGTATGGACTTCCACTTCGGGTGACCCCAATACCTGGACCCGGATAGCGGGTGGCTTGCTGAACCAGCCTGATTCGGTTCCCGGCTGGAGGGCATATGACCCTCGAATGACAGATGGCAGTGAGGCTGGTTGGGGTAGGATCGTTCTTGGATTATCGGCCAATGAAGACCTATATGTTCTGGTGGAAAACGCCAAAAGGGCCAGCAGCAGTGAATCAGAGGCAGACCTGTTCAGGGCAAATCTCAATACAACGCCGATTACGTGGAGTCAAAATCTTGGAGGATCCCTGGTTGCAAAAAGAAACGGCACCACTGATAACTTTTTTGCCACACAGGGTGGTTACGATATGGAAGTCATTGGACATCCTACAAACAATAACATGATCTATGTTGGCGGTGTCACATTGATCAGATCCACCGATGGTTTTCAAACGCCTGCAAATTCCTATTTCATGGGGGGTAATATCGGCGGCCAGGTTTCATCAACCTATGATGATCCCGATCGAACCTCACACGTGGATTTCCATCGACTCCGGTTTGACCCCTCAAATCCAAACCGGATGATCGCTGCCTCGGATGGTGCTCTGGCAGTTACGCCAAACGCTGCGGCGGCCAGGGTTTCATGGGAAAATGCCAGCGCACAGATGCAAACCATGCAATACTACCATGTAGGTATTGATCCCCGGGTGAATACCAGAACATTCATTGGAGGTACGCAGGATAACGCCACCACCTTCCGCGACGCCGAAGGATTATTCACCGGGCAAGCCAAGGTGGACTCTAACGATCATTTCAGACTGGTAGGAGGCGACGGCGGACAGACGTTCTTATTCAGGAATTCCTCCAATCAGCTTTATATGCTGGCTTCCGTGCAGGAACAGGTCATGTATCGCCTGGCATTATTCGGCACTGGCAGTCTTGATAATATCACCCCCAATAATATCAGCAAGGACAGGTTTGTAACCTATTTCCACCTGGACGAAGACAATCCCAATAACCTGTATTTCCCAAGTAACGACACGCTGTACAGAACCACATCACCCACAACCGTTTCACCTTCCACTTGGACCAGAGTGTCCGGAGTTGACCAATTGCTGACGGGAGAGATTTTTTCTTTGGCCACTACGAAAGGAAATTATACACCAAACAATATGTTGTATATGGGTACGGCCAATGGTAAGATATTCCGGTTAAGGGACCCGGCCAATTCAACCACAGCAGCTCCAGTGGATATCACACCCAGCGGTATGCCGTCAAATGTTGTAGTGATTGACATTTCTGTCAATCCCAGAAACCATGATACGATCATGGCAGCCGTATCCAACTATAATGCGGTATCCCTGTACTGGACAGGAAATGCAACAGCTGCAGTTCCAACCTGGCAGGCCGTAGAAGGAAACCTGAGCCTTCCATCTGTCAGAAGTTGCGAGATCATGGCAACCACCTCGGGTGTTGAGTATTATGTTGGCACCACAGTGGGCCTGTTCAGCACAAGGACCATTTCTGAAAACTCTACCAACTGGACCCGGGAAGATGGTGGACCTGGCGGGATGATGAATACGTGTATCATACAGTCTCTGGTCTCCCGGTGGAGAGACAATACCCTGCTTGTGGGCACACATAGCAATGGAATGTTTGCAACCAACATAGGCGGTGCGATCACAGGCCCCACCAGCGTGAATGACCCCATCAGGAACGACAAGAATTTCATTGTAAAAGCCTTTCCAACCATCACCAGTAACACCATCAGTTACCAGGCTGGAACGATGCTGAGCATTAAGAGCATCCAGGTACAGGTGTTCACGCTCGGCGGGCAGTTGGTTCACAATCAGACATCAGCTTATGGAAGCGGGCAGGTAAATGTCAGCACATTACCGAGCGGACCATATATACTCACCATCACGAGCAACGACAGGAAATACCAGTTTGTCCGAAGGTTCACCAAATCTTAATATAAAAAAGAGGATCCCGGTCCTCTTTTTTTATGTAATTCACATTAATAGTTCATCTTGACATTATGAAACCTATCCTATTTATACTATGCCTGATCGTCGCCGGCGAGGCACGGAGCCAGAAGCTCCACGCGTATTCCCAGCGAATCGTGCCAGGTACCCGTCAGGCTACCTTTGACAAGGATGGCAACTTGAACATGGAAAAACGAAAGGAAATATGGCAACATCCGCTATACCTTGAAATACCTGCCGGAAAAGACATTCGCGTTACAGAGGTATGGCTGAACGGGGAAAGGTATGCCTTTGATACCGCAACAGTGAAAGGACCGGTTGTGGAAGAAACCGGACTCTCCGTCCCCGGCCAATCCGGGAAAATACTTATCCCCTCCACGGATAAAAAAATACTTCATATCATGCTGAAGGGCAAAATAGATGTAACGGATAAGAACAAACGAAAAATAACGGGGCGAAAAAAAGTGGTAGTTTACTACACCAGAAATGGAAAAACATGCTATCGTTCATCCAACAAAATACAGGAGTTACAGGAGATGCTGATGCAATAATTTTCCTATCTTGACCGAAATTTTTTT
>Ga0315904_10001981_pt1 | contig 32168 bp, 25 predicted proteins | sample LakEriMetagenome_6_FD_203529 | JGI IMG/M metagenome (GOLD analysis project Ga0315904, IMG submission 203529) | Freshwater fungal communities from buoy surface, Lake Erie, Ohio, United States - Buoy 12 MA120 | ecosystem: Environmental > Aquatic > Freshwater > Lake | place: USA: Lake Erie, Ohio...
GGTCCCTCTCGGCGATTTCCTCCCCGTCCCGTTTTCCCGCAATCAAGGTCGGCACATGCATGCCCGCCCTTACCACGGCCGACTCCCGCCCGCGAGCACCGTTTTCATCCCGGCCAAGGGTTTTGCTTGAACCCGCGCCCAGCCTCCGCCATAGCCTCCCCACCACATCACCGGAGGGGTGGCAGAGTGGTCTATCGCGTCGGTCTTGAAAACCGAAGTCGGGCAACCGACCGTGGGTTCGAATCCCACCCCCTCCGCCACCGGGGTTCCACCGCGCGAACGGCCACTGGCCGACGCCACAATTGTCGCACGCGCGGCGATCACTTCGCTTGGGCGATGAGGCGTTCGGCGAGTTGGCGGAGTTCCTCGGCGGGGATGGCGAAGGTTTCGGCGCGGTTGGCGCGGGCGATGTTCATGCCGAGGCAGCGGCCCTCCAGATCGAGCACGGGGCCGCCGGTGAAGGTGCTGTTGGCGAGGATGTCGTGCTGGATCACGCGCGGGAATCCGCTGCGGCGGCGGGAGTAGTCGCCGCTCATCGCGTCGTTGCGGTTCATCATGTCTTCGGCGAACATCTCGCTCTTGGCGGCGAGGCGGACCTCGGCGGTTTTGGTCTCCTTGCCGCGGCGGAAGGTGACCTTGGCAATGGTACCCGCCTTGCGGTCCTTGAGGGCTTCGGCGATGTCCTTGACGTTCTTGACGGGTTTGCCGTCGATGGCGGTGATGACGTCGCCCTTTTGGAGACCGGCCTCCTTGGCACCGCCGTTGTCGCTCACACCGTCGATTTCGAGGCGGGTGGTGTCGACCTTGAGGACCACGCCGAGGGCCGCGCCGCCGGAGAGCGGGATCTCGCGGGGTTTGGCGCTGATGATGCCGCACAGGGCGCGGCGCGCCGTGCGGGTGGTCGCGCCGTTGGCCACCACCCAGGTTCCCTGCGGCACATCCGAAGTGGGCGCATAGGTCACGGGGACAAGCCCCACGGCCTCCACCTTGAGCAGGACCACATCCCAGGTATTGTCCATGCCTTTCACCGTCACGGTTTCATACTTCTTGCGGTCGATGGTGAGCGCCGGTTTGGCGAGTCCGTTGAATTCGCTCGCCTTGGCCAGGACATAACCGTCCGCGGAAACCACGACACCGTATCCGGATTCCCTCCGGCCGTCGAGGATGACGGCGCTGGAGGTCTGGAGCACGGCGCGCTGCGGCTCGAAAGCGGAGGTGACGGCGGAACCGGTCATGCGGAAGTCCGATTCCAGACTCTGCTGGGCGGCGGCATGTCCTAACAGAAACAGCGCGGCGAGGAATGTGACGGGTTTAGCGTTCACCGAGTTCGAGGGTGATGGTTTGTTCCTTGCCATCGCGGCGGATGTCGAGTTTCACCTCGTCGCCGGCAGCCATTTCCTTGAGATGTTCCTGCATCTCCTCGCGTTTGGCAAAAGCCTTGCCGTTGAAGCGGAGGATGATGTCGCCCTCCTTCACGCCGGCCCGCTCGGCGGGGGTCTTCGCTCCCACCTTGGTGACTCGGAGTCCGCCTTCGGCGGCTTCGGTGGCAAGGCCGAGGAAACCGGTGCCCTTCTCCGGTTTCTGCGCGAAGGGGCCTTCGCCGATGAACTCGGATTTCATCATCGCATCCCAATGTTTCACATACTCGGACATCGGCACGTGCATGTTCACGGCAAGCTGCTGGCCGACGCGCGAGTGGATGCCGATCAATTTGCCGGTCAGGTCGAAGAGCGGACCGCCGGAATCGCCACCGATGAGCATGCAGTCGGACTGCCAGGTGGAGTTGGCCATGCGCACGATGCGGCCGAGGCGAACAACCGATCCGCGGTCCTTGTCAAAACCGCCGGAGTGGCCGAGCGAAAACACCCAATCGCCCAGCCGGGTGGTGGAGGCGCGGTCGATTTCCACGAATGGCCAGGTGCCCGGATCGGTGATGCGAACCATGGCGGCGTCGGTATCCGCGACAAGGCCGAGGCTTTCCGCCTTGTGCTTGGTGCCGTCCTCCATGACGACGGTGAGTCTCTTCCGCACGCCGGTGCTGACGTGGGCGGCTGTTAGAATCAGCCCGTCCGGAGAAACGATGACGCCGGTGCCGGTCCCCTCACCGACCTCGATGCAGACGGTGGCCGCCCTGGATTTCGGCAGGGCCTTTTGCAGGGCGCTCTGGATGAACTGAAGATCCTTGGCGTCCTCGGGAGCCTTCTTGTCATTGATGTAAGGCCGCTCGTCCGCAGCCATCGCGGTGAGCGTCAGGATCAGAGGAGCGAGAGGTGTGAAAAACCGGAGCATGTTCGTGGAATGAGCGACACGCTAGGCGTCGGCTGTCTGGGCGGCAATGCGCGGTTGCGGAAGTTTTCGGTAAACGGCGATCCATTCCCTGCCTTCGCGGCCCGGATAGGACGCTTCCGGCACCCATCCGGCGATGCGCTCGAAGTGTTGGCCGAAGCGTTGATCGAGTTCGTCGATACTGGTTTCGAAGGGCGGGCCCCCATGCTCCTCGCCGGGGTCGTAGGGAGTGAGATAAAAGACCCCGGTGAGAAGCCCGCCTGGATCGAGCACACCGGCAGCGGCGGCGGCGTAGGCCTCACGCAACGATGGCTCGATGGCACAGAAGCAGGTGTGCTCCCAGATGGCGGCGAAACGACGGCCGCTCCACCACGCCGGATCGAGGAAATCGCCGGTTTGATAGTCTTCGTCGGCAATCTTCGGAATGTCCAGGGCACGGCGGACGGCCGTTTCGGAAAGGTCGAGGCCGAGGACGCGAAATCCGAGCGAGGCGATGACCCGCACGTCGTGCCCGAGTCCGCAACCGGGGACCAGCACCTCGCCGCCGAAGATCCGGGCACCGAGCTTGGCGATCATTTCCTCCAGCGGCGGGGCGCCATAGCCCTTGTCCCACGGGGTGTCGTCATTGCGATAGCAGCCTTCCCAGTCGCGCGCCATGCGGGGATGGTCGGGTGAGCGCGCGACAAATCAAGGCGGAGTTTCAACCGGGGATCAAAGCTCGGAATACTTGCGATTGTTCCCCTTGGCCTTTTCGACGGGGTAACGGCATTCGTTGCGGGCGATCTTGTCCGCCATCACGTCACCGAGATGGAAACCGAGGTTATCGGCGAGTTCGAAGAGCAGGATGCCGACGTCGGCGATCTCGGAGGCGATTTCCTCGCGGCGGTTCGCGACGCGCTCGGCGATCTGCCCGTCCTGCTGCCAGACGAAGTGCTGCATGAGTTCGCCGGCCTCCGCGGCGATGGCCACGGAGAGGTCCTTGGCATTGTGAAACTGACGCCACTCCCGCGCGTCCACGAAGGTCTGAATGCGGGCGGTAAGATCGCGGATCGAATCGTTCATGCGGGGGATGCTAGCGGGCGGCCTGAGGGCACCGCCATGCCAAATTTCGCCGGGTTTCACGCGCCCAGCGTCGGATCGTAGTCCTTCGGGGCGCGGATGATCTTCTCGATCGGGTGTTTGGTCACGAGATTGCCACCCGAGGCGCGACCCTTGATGCCGAATTCGGCGAAGTGGACGCGGACGATGAGGTTGCGCATGCGCAGCGCGGGCTTGAGGTGGACGAGCAGCATCTGGGCGCTGCTTTCCTCGTTGGTCTTGTGAACCGCGAAATACAGCACACGGGTGCCCGGTTTGCCCTTGGTGAGGTCGTATTCCTTGTCGCGGGTGATGCCGCCCACGGTGAACCGTTTCGCGAGAATCGCGCCGTCCCTGCCGTCGCGATAGATCATCGAATAGATGAGATCCTCGTCCTTGCGGAACACGGCGACCCGAAGCGGCTTCTGGCCGACGAAGACCTTCTCCGCGACTTTCATCACGCGCATCTTTCCGTCCTGTGTGAAGGAAATGATATCATCAATGGTGGAGCATTTCTCGACCGGCTCGCCATCCTTCTTGAGTCCGTATCCGGCGAAACCGTTCTTCGCATCGAGGTAAAGCGTCTCGGTGGCGGCGATAACCTGGGTGCGGTCCACGCGGTCGAAGGAAGCGATCTCGGTTCTTCGCTCCTTGCCCTTGCCGTATTTCTTGCCGAGTTCCTCATACCACTTGATGGTGAACTTGGTGAGGTTGCGGAGGTTCTTCTCGGTCTCCTCGATGGATTTCTCAAGCGCCTTGATTTCCTCGTCGGCCTTGAAGGAGTCGAACTTGGAGATGCGTTTGATCTTGATCTCGGTAAGGCGGACGATGTCCTCCTCGGTCACTTCGCGCTTGAGGAGCTTCTTGAAGGGCTTCAAGCCGTCGTCGATGGCCTTGAGCACCGCTTCCCAGGTGGTGCACTCCTCGATGTCGCGGTAGATGCGGTTTTCAATGAAGATCTTTTCGAGCGAACTGAAATGCCACTTCTCGGCGAGTTCGCCGAGTTTGATCTCGAGTTCCAGCTTGAGCAGTTCGCGGGTCTGATGGGTGACGCGCTTGAGGATGTCCGAAACACCCATGAACTGCGGCTTACCATCGACGATGACGCAGGCGTTGGGCGAGATGGTGAGTTCGCAATCGGAGAAGGCGAACAACGCGTCGCGGGTGGTTTCCGGATCGGCTCCGGCAGGCAAATGAACGAGGATGTCGGCGTTGGCCGCGGTGTTGTCCTCGATCTTCTGGATCTTGATCTTGCCCTTGTCCGCAGCGGCGACGATCGAGTCCATCAGCGCGCCGGTGGTGGTACCGAAAGGAATCTCGGTGATGCGCAGCATGCCCTTTTTCTCGGTGGAAATGCGGGCTCTCACCCGCACCTTGCCTCCTCGCAGACCATCACGATAGTCGGAAGCATCCATGATCCCGCCGGTGGGGAAATCCGGCAGCAGGGTGAACGGCTCGTTTCTCAGGCAGGCGATGGAAGCCTCGATCAACTCCATGAAATTGTGCGGCAGCACCTTGCAGGCGAGACCGACGGCGATGCCCTCGACTCCCTGGGCTAACAGAAGCGGGAACTTGACCGGCAGCGTGTCCGGTTCCTTGCGCCGACCGTCGTAACTCGGCAGCCACTTGGTGGTCTTGGGATTGAACACCACCTCGTTGGCGAACTTCGTCAGGCGCGCCTCGATGTAACGCGGGGCGGCCGCACCGTCGCCGGTGAGCGTGTTGCCCCAGTTTCCCTGGGTGTCGATGAGCAGGTCCTTCTGGCCGAGCTGCACGATGGCCGCACTGATCGACATGTCGCCGTGCGGGTGGTAGTTCATCGTGTTGCCCACGATGCCGGCCACCTTGTTGTAGCGGCCGTCGTCGATTTCCTCCATCGCGTGGAGGATGCGCCGCTGCACGGGTTTCAGTCCGTCATACAGGTGCGGCACGGCCCGCTCGAGGATCACGTAGGAGGCGTAATCGAGGAAATAATCCGAATACATCGCGCCAAGCGAGGCATGCTGGTCGGGGTCGTGCGTCATCGTGGGCGCTTGCTTTAGTGGTCCCCCGGCGGGCGTGCAAGCCCGGGGTGGCGGACATCACGCGGCAAAGCTCTCGCCGCACGAGCAGGTGACCACAGCGTTCGGATTGCTCACCTTGAAACCGCCCTGCTGGAGGTCATCGGAGAAATCCAGTTCGCTGCCGCTGACGAACAGCGCGCTCTTGGGGTCGATCACGACGTTGACTCCGTTGCTGGGCACCAGGATGTCGCGGTCGCGCGGGCCATCGACGAGATCCATCTTGTATTGCAGTCCGGAGCATCCGCCGCCGATCACCGCGATGCGCAGCGCGCCGTCGGGCCGTCCCTGGCGATCCAGCAGCGAACGGAGATGCGACGAAGCCCCGTCGAGCACCTTGACGAGCTTTTCGTTGCCGATCTTGTAGTTCACCGTTGGCGACATCGCGCGGAATCTGGATGCGGCATGCGCCGCCGTCAATGCCCCGGAAACACAAACGGACCGTCCGCAGCCGGACAGTCCGCTTGGAATCGAAAGTCTGACGGGTTCAACCCTCGGTGGCTTCCGCGCTTTCCGGAGCGGCGGTTTCCACGGCCTCGGTGGCTTCGGAAACGGGAGCATCCTCCACCTTCTTCGCGGCCTTCTTGGCGGGGGCCTTCTTCGGAGCCGCAGCCTTCTTGGCGGGAGCCTTCTTGGCGGCCGGGGTTTCCTTTTTGGCGGAGGATTTCTTGACGATGCCGCCGAGTTTCGCCTGATCCTTCTTGCGCTTCAGATAGTCGGCGCGGCGGCGGCGTTTGATGATCTTGTTGGATTGCTGTCCCATGGTTGGTGGCCACTGGCTAGGGATTGAGGCCCCCGGGATCAAGAGGAATTCTCGACCGAACGCATGTCGGGGAGATTCGGATTCGACAAATCCCCCGCCCCGGCCGCAGATTCGCCGTCCCATGGCAGGATTGATCATCGCACCGAGAGCCCGGATTTTTCACGGACACGAGTGGGTTTACGCCACTGAAATCAAAAAGTCCTTCGGCAATCCGCAGCCGGGCGATGTGATCACGCTCAAGGATTTCCGCGACCGGCCGCTCGGCTCGGCGATTTACAACCCGGAATCGCAGATCGTCGCCCGGAGGTTCTCGCGCCGGAAGCAGGATCTGGACTTGGATTTCTTCACCCGCCGGATCCGCCAGGCCTACGAATACCGCCAGCGCTCGGGAATCGACGAATCCCTCTGCCGCGTCGTCTGGAGCGAGTCGGACGGCATCCCGGGGCTGGTCGTGGACCGTTATGGCGACCACTTTTCGGTCCAGACGCTCACGCTGGCGATGGACCAGCGCAAGGATCTCATCCGCGACGCCCTGATCGAGGTGTTCTCGCCGCGATCCATCGTGCTGAGAAACGATTCGCCCTCCCGCAAGGCCGAGGGGATGGAACCGGGCATCGCGATGCTCCACGGCGAAAACCCCGGACCGTTCACCGTGAAGGCCAACGGACTGGAATTCGAGATCGATCTGTTGGACGGGCAGAAGACCGGACTCTATCTGGACCAGCTGGAATCCCACGCCCGCGTCGCGCGGCTCGCCAAGGGCCGCCGGGTGCTCGACTGCTTCACCAACCAGGGTGGGTTCGCGCTCGCCTGCGCCATGGCCGGCGCGGCCAAGGTGACCGCCGTGGATACCTCCACCACCGCCTGCGAGGCCGCGCGGAAAAACGCGGAGATCAACAACCTGACCATCGAGGTCATCGAGCACAACGTCTTCGATTTCCTCAAGCACGCCACGCCGGAATACGACCTGATCATCCTCGATCCGCCGAGTTTCACCCGCAACAAGAAGACCCTCATGGACGCCATGCGCGGCTACAAGGAGATCCACCTGCGCTCGCTCAAGCTGCTGGAAAAAGGCGGGATTCTCTCCACCTTCTGCTGCTCCCATCATGCCTCGCGCGAGCTGTTCCTGGAGAACCTCGCCGACGCCTCGGTGGACGCCAAGAAGTCACTGCGGTTGTTGGAGGAACACGGCCAGCGCGCCGATCACCCGGTGCTCATCACCATTCCGGAAACCGGATACCTCAAGGGCATCACCGCCGAAGTGATCGCCTCGCGCTGAGCGACGGATCCCAAGAAAGCGGGCCAGCGGCGCGTTGGGAAACCATCGCCATGAAACGCCGCCACCTCACCCGCCCCACCGACGACGACGCTCCGTTGCCTGACGCCTCGCCGCTCATCGACATCTGTTTTCTCCTGCTCATCTACTTCCTCGTCGCCGCGACCATCGTACCCCGCGAGTCGGATCTCTCGCTCTCGCTGCCGGTGCCGACCCGCCAGCCTGATTCACCTGAAATCGAGGCCATTCTCATCCGCATCGCCGACAACGGGGCCATCGAGGTCGGCTCCGAAGGTTCATCGCTGCCGCTCGACCGTGAAGACGGCAGTCGCGACCTGCCCCTGCTCCGTTCCCACCTCGACCTGTATGCGGCGGCGGCAAGGGCCGGCGGTTCCATTCCGGTGGTCCGCGTGGAACCCTCGACGGAAGCCAGCCACCAGCGGCTCATCGACGTGCTCAACACCCTCGCGGCCGTGGGAATTCAATCGGCCACATTTCCGGATTTTTGACCGGTCCGTTAGGTTGACGGCCCGGCGCATCCGGGCTATGGGCAGGGCGAAATGACGATCCGCAGCCTTCCCGCCCTCGCCTTGGCAGCCGTTTTCGGTGCCGGAGCGGCCCACGCCCAGCTTGCCGCCTCGCTGCGGATGACCAAGAAAATGCACCTCGCCGGGGAGCCGGTGATCGCGGTGGTCACCATCACCAACCACGCCGGAAAAGAGCTGGTTTTCCGCAGCGACGGGCGTTTCCAGTGGCTCGGCCTCACCGTCAAGGACGGCAACGGCAACAACGTGGGCATCAGGGGCAACAAGCTTTTCGGTCCGATGAAAATCGCCGCCGGCCAGACGCTAGCCCGCGAGGTGGACCTTACCGAGTATTTCCAACTCACCCAACCCGGCAATTTCTCCGTTTCCGCCGTGATCAACGAACCGGGCAAGGCCACCCAGGGCACCCCCACCAACCGCGCGTTCTTCATTCAAAGCCAGGGCAGCACCTACTGGTCCCAGAAAGTCGGTCTTGCCGGCGGCCGCAGCGGTAGCCGGGAGTTCCGCCTCATCAATTTCACCGGCGATTCGAAATCCCATCTCTACGCCCAGGTCCGCGACGGCACGACCGGCCAGTTTGTCCGCACCTTCATGCTCGGGGATGTGCTGATGTTGCGCAAACCCCTCGCCACCGTGGACCGCCAGCAACGCATGCACGTGCTGTTTCTCACCACGCCAAGCCACTACGTCCATTGCGTCGTGGGGACTGACGGCAACCTCGTCGCCCGCCAAATTCACCAGCGCGGCCCGGTCGGAGATCCGCAGTTGCTCACCTTCGGCGATGGCACCGTCAGGGTGACCAACAGCATTCCCTACGACGCCAAGGCGGCCGCGGAGCAGAAAGCCAAGGTCCGCAAGGCGACGGACCGGCCTTCGATCACGTTCTGAAACCCGAAAAGTTTGCCTGGCGCGGCGAATCTTCTTTACAAATTCCAAAAATTCTTAAGATTTCCTTACAGTTTTTAGTCCTTAACTTTCCCATGAAAACGATTCTCCGACTTCTGGCTTTGGCAGTCCCGGTGGTGATCGCTCCGTTTGCGGTGGCGGCAAATTTCCGCACGGTGGTGATCGACGCCGGCCACGGCGGCCACGACAACGGCGGCCAATGGGGAAAAGTCTATGAGAAACACCTGGCCATGGACACCGCCGTGCGGCTCGAAAACAACCTGAAACGCGCCGGTTATCGCACCGTGATGACCCGCCGCAGCGATTACTTCGTCAGCCTGCCGCAGCGGGTAAACATCGCCAACAGCCACAAGGACGCGATTTTCGTCAGCGTCCATTTCAACTACACGTGGAAACAGCACGTCAGCGGCGTGGAGACGTTTTACTACAATGCCGAGGGCCAGAAACTCGCCCAACTCGTGCAGAATGCGATGGTCAAGCGCACCCGCACGGTCAATCGCGATGCCAAGTTCGCCCGCTACTACGTGATCCGGAACACCAAGCTCCCCGGCATCCTCGTCGAGGGCGGTTTCGTCAGCAACGAGTCGGAACGCGAGCGCATGAAATCCGGCGACTTCCGCGAGGCCATCGCCCGTGGCGTGACCGAGGGCATCCAGCGATACCGGTACGGCCGCTGATTTTTGCGGCTGCAAGCGGGCACGCACCGGGATAAGTTTCCCCCATGCGAGCGCTCACGGTTGCGGAAATGCTCGCCGCGGAGCAATCGGCGGTGGCAGCTGGGTGGAGTGAGGAAAGTCTCTTGGATCTCGCCGGAGCTCGGCTCGGCCGGGCCATTGGCCGCTTTTTTCCCAAACCCGGCACCGCCATCGGCTATCTGGGCAAGGGGCACAATGCCGGCGACACCGTCGTCGCCCTCGCCGTGCTGCGCGACGAGTTCGGCTGGAATATCGCCACCCGCCAAGCCTTCGTCATCACCGATCTGGCACCGCTCACCCGCGCGAGAATGGCAAGCTGCCAAATCCCGCCGCCACTGGACGAAGCTCCCTGCCCTGTTGATCACCGCCAGCCACTTCTGCTGATCGACGGTCTGGTCGGCATCGGCAGCAAGGGTCCATTGCGGGCTCCACTGGATGGTTTCGCCTCCGAAATGAACCGTCTCCGGTCGGAAAACGGGGCCATCATCGCTGCCGTGGACCTGCCATCCGGCATCGATGCCGATACCGGCGAACCAGGATCCGTCCAAGTGACTGCCGACGTCACCTTCATGATCGCCAGTGCCAAGGTGGGACTGCTACAGCCCGCCGCCACCAACACGGTGGGGGCCTTGGCAGTGGTCCCGGTGGAAATCCTCAGCCGCTCCGGCAAGAGCGACCTCGAACTGGTCACACCCGACTCCTTTTCATTCCACAAGTCCCCCCGCCCTTTCGAGTTTCACAAAGGCCGGGCCGGCCGGGTTTCGATCATCGCCGGGTCGCTTCCTTACACCGGAGCCGCAGCCCTCTGCGCCACCGGAGCACTCCGCGCCGGGGCCGGTCTGATCAGCCTGTTCGTCCCAAAAGGCTGTGAGGCGCTGATCGCTTCCCGCTGCCCGCCCGAAATCATCATCCGCTCCTTCGATTTACCCATCGATGCGTTTGGCCACCCGGCCGATGCCTTGGTCGTCGGCTGCGGACTCGGGCCGCTCGACGAGAAATCGGAACGCGAAATCCTCACCGGCCTCGAATCCACCCACCTGCCGATCGTGATCGATGCGGATGCTTTAAACGTTGTTTCAAAATATCGTTCCCATCATTTGTTTCAATCGAATCATATCATCACTCCCCACCCCGGAGAGTTTGCCCGTTTGGCTCCGGACCTGGCCGAGATGTCGCGCCTCGAAAGCGCCCGGCTTTTCGGGAAAAACCATCCTTGCACTTTGTTGCTCAAAGGATCGCGAACGGTAATTACCCACTCCAACACGACACTTTTCTGCAATCCAACCGGTCATCCCGGCATGGCGAGCGGCGGCCAGGGAGATCTCCTGTCCGGAGTCATTGGTGCTCTGCTGGCTGGAGGCCTGCCCTGCCGGGAAGCTGCGGCACTGGGCGCATGGCTCTGCGGACGCGCCTCGGAAATCGCCGTTTGGAAGGAAGGTCAATCGGCGGAATCCCTCACCGCCTCTGACACCGCCCGCCACCTCGGCGGCGCGTTCCATGAGTGGCGGCACGCAACCCGCTGACTCCGCCAGAAACAAAAACGACCGCCCCGGTTTGGAGGCGGCCGTTCCAGAAAAACCTTCTTGGGGGGCAAATCAGTTCACCGCGACGGCGGACGAGCCAGTTTCACCGGTCCGGATGCGGATCGCCTGTTCCACGGTGGAAATGAACACCTTGCCATCACCAATCTTGCCGGTGTTGGCGCTCTTCACGATCACGCCGGCGACATTGTCGGCCTGGGAATCGTCCACGACGATCTCGATTTTGACCTTCGGCAGGAAATCCACCGTGTATTCGGAGCCGCGGTAAATCTCGGTATGGCCCTTCTGACGGCCGAAACCCTTCACTTCGGTGACAGTCATGCCTTGCACACCCACCTCGGCGAGGGCCTCCTTGACTTCTTCGAGTTTGAACGGTTTGATGATCGCTTCGATTTTTTTCATAGATTGGTGGATTGTGATGGGTGATGATTCCGTAGCATTGGCCGTGCCAACTTTCCTTGGCCGATCCAATTATTTTCCAAAAGCAAACTAGCGTCCGATCCCGTTGCTGACGAGAGGAAAAACGCCAACTCGCCCGAAACCCGGGATTTTCCGCCGCTCAGGCCTTCTGTTTGAGCAGGTCGCGGATTTCCGCCAGCAGTTTCTCCTCGGCGGAGGGCTCCGGCGGAGGGGCAGGCGCCGCAGGCTTCTCCGTGAGGGCCTTCAGTTTCTGCATTGGCTTGATGAACACGAAAAACAGGACCGCACCGGTGATCAGGAGCGAAAGCGCCGCGTTCGCTACCAGGCCGGCGTCGAAAATCCAGAGTTTCAGCGAGACATCCGGTTTCCCGCCAATGCTGTTGAGCAGTGGGTCGATGACCCCTTTGGTAATGGCCGTCACCACGTTTCCGAAAGACGCGCCGATCAACACACCAACTGCGAGGTCAATCGCGTTGCCCTTGATGATGAAGTCCTTGAATTCCTTGAGCATGATTTTTTCTGGATAGGTTGCGACTTGAATGAACACCGGTGGTCCTTCGGTCGCCAAGCTTTTTCCCCGGAGACTTGGAACTTGGCACCGCGACGGCGGCGGCGCATGGTTCATCCCGATGATTGGCACCAGCCCGCGCAGTATTGGACACCTGATGGATGAGATCGGCCCCGTGGACGCGGTCGGAGTCGAGGAACGCGTCGCCAAATACGGCACTCGCAGCATCAAGGGGGATTCCAAGCTTTTCGGCCTGAGACTGGCCGTGACGATGGTCGATCTGACCACGCTCGAAGGCAAGGACACGCCGGGCAAGGTCGCCTCGCTGTGCCGCAAGGCCCTGAGCCCTCATCCCGCGCCGGGCATTCCGCAGGTGGCCGCCGTCTGCGTTTATCCGTCAATGGTGAGGCACGCGGCGAAACACGTCAAAGGCACCCCGGTTCGCATCGCCTCGGTGGCCACGGCGTTTCCCTCCGGCCAGGCACCGCTCAAAACCCGCCTCGCCGAGGTGCGCCAGGCCGTGACCGACGGCGCGGACGAAATCGACATGGTGATCAATCGCGGCGCCTTCCTCGCGGGCGAGCTTGCCCTCGTGCAGGACGAAATCGCCGCCGTCGTCGAGGCCTGTGGCGAGGCCACGCTCAAGGTGATCCTAGAAACGAGCGAACTGGAAACCTACGACCACATCCGTGCCGCGTCGTTTCTCGCCATGCGCGTGATCCGCCCGGGCGACTTCATCAAGACCTCCACCGGAAAAACCTCCGCCAACGCGACGCTCGCCAACAACCAGGTGATGCTCGACGCCATCCGCGACCACTACCTCGCCACCGGCGTGGAAATCTCCATGAAACCCGCCGGCGGCATCCGCACCGCGAAACAGGCGCTGCATTTCCTGGTCGCCGTGAAGGAAACCCTCGGCGACGCCTGGCTCAACAACCGCCGCTACCGCTTCGGAGCCTCCTCGCTGCTCAACGACCTGCTGCGCCAACTCGAAACCCGCCGCACCGGTGCCTATCAGGCCCCGTGGACCTTCTCGGAGGACTCCGGCGGCTATTGACCGGAAACAGATCTCTCGGCGGATCCGGCGCGCGGAGTCCCCTCAGCCGCGAGCTTGTGGCAAAGCCACAGGGCCCGGGGGTGGTGAAAGAAGGACTTCCACAGCGATCCCTTGAGCGTTGATGAAGGCCGGCCGTCCTGATGGAGATAGCCATACCACTCGCCGTGCTCCGGGTCGGCGAAATGCCCGAATGCCCATGTCCGGCAGCTCTCGTGCATGGCGAGGTATCGCTGCTCTCCGGTCAGCCGGTGGGCCATCAGGGTGGCGATGAGCGCCTCGTCATGCGGCCACCAGAATTTCATGGAATGCCAGTATTCCTGCACCGGACGGCCGAAGATGTCGCGGAAGTAGAACAATCCGCCGAACTCCTTGTCCCATCCGCGTTCCCACATCCAGTCGAGCATGTCGCATCCGAGCTTCGACAGGCGCGAGTCATTGCGGCGGCGGGCTTCCTCCATCACAAACCACGCGCCCTCGATGGCGTGCCCCGGATTGAGCGTGCGGCCATCGAAGTGATCGGAAACTTCGCCATCAGGCGTGACGGTTTCCAGCACGGCTGAAAGCCCGGGTTTGACGAAGAGCCGTTCGATTTCCTCCAGCATGCGGTCGATCCAGGCAGTTGTTAGATCATCCCGGCCGAGGCGGAGCTCGAGTTCCTGCGCGGTCACCAGCGTGATCATGCGCGGCCCCAGACCGATGAGCGGACGCGCGCCGGTGAACTTCGGCGGCATGCGGCCGGGCGTGAAATTCCAATCGGTGAAGCGGTCGAACCAGTGGCGCGCCTTCGCCGCGGACTGCTCACTGCCAGTGGCCGCGGCATGGGCGGCGAAGGCAATGGCCGCGAAACTCTCGCTGTAGGCGTAGCGCCGCTTGCGGATCGGTGTGCCGTCGCGAGCGACATGGAAAAACATCCGGCCGTCGGCGGGATCGACGCATTTCCCCTCGATAAACCGCAGCCCGCTTTCCGCCCATGCCAGCCACTCGGGGCGGCTTTCCGTTTCGAGATACAAAACCAGCAGCATCCAGCTCATGCGGCCCTGGGCCCAGACCGACTTGTCGGAGTCCACCAGCGCGCCGTCGCGGTCGAAGCAATGCAGGAAACCCCCGTGCTCCCCGTCCACCGCGCGGGGAAACCAGAATGGCAGGCAATCATCCCGCAGTTGTCTTTGATAGAAATCGGCGAGATCCATCATGCGAGCGCGGTTTGCCGGCTTCCGGCACCCCATTGGCCGAAGCCCATGGCTTCCAGTTTCTCCATCAGGGAATCCACTTGGGCACCGGTCGGATTCCCCAGTGGCAGCCTTGCGGGTCCCACCGGCACTCCGAGGCGCGTCATCAGGGCCTTCGCGGCGCCGAGAAATCCGATGGATGCCATCAGGTCGATCATGGCGATGGAGAGGGATTGCAGTTTCCGCGCCTCCTCCAGATCACCGCGTGTGTGGGCGGCGATGAGATTCTGATAGAGCTGCGGCGCCCAGTTGTAGGTGGAGCCCACGGCTCCCCTGGCTCCGACGGCGAGTGCGGCGAGCAGTGACTCGTCCACGCCCCACGGGAGGTCGAGGCCGTTGGCGGCTTCCAGCGACCGGCGGTAGGCGACAAGGTCCGGATTGGTGAACTTGATTCCCGCGAGCGTGGGGATCCTCGTGCGGGCTTTTGTTAGAAACCCGTCCATCGCAAACGAAACTCCGGTGAGCGCCGGGATGTCGTAAAAATAAAACGGTGTCTGCGGCGCGGACGAGGCGATGGCCGCGCAACAGTCGATGAGCGAGTCCAGGCTCGCGGGTTTGTAGTAGGACGGGGCAAGCGCGCTGATGGCGGAGAACCCGAGCTGCCCCGCCCGTTTCGCGAGCAACCTGGCGTCCTCGATGCAGTTCGAGCCCACATGAGCGATCACCCGCAACCCGTTCCCGGGGCCTGCCTGGGCCCACGCTTCGAACAGGGACAGGCGTTCGGCGAGGGTCAGGGAATGCGATTCGCCGGTCGATCCGGTGATAAACACGGTGGCGATGCCGTTTTCCGCGAGAAACTCGGCCTGCATGGGGACGATTTCCGGCGCGAGCGAGCCGTCCGCGTGAAATGGGGAGTGGGTGGCGGCGACGAGGCCATGGAGGGGAGCGTGCGTTTTCATCGGATCAATGGGAAATGGGAGCAGCGCCCGCATCGGCATGTTGCGGGCGGATGAGCAGGACGAGAATGACCGAAAGAACGGCCACACTGGCGAAGACACCGAAAATGGCGAACAGCGGAACCTGATGGTCACGCAGCACTCCGAATCCATAGTCGGCGAAGCCACCGCAGCTGATGCTGGCGAAGTTCATCAGCCCGTAACCGGTGGCGCGCAGGTCGGGCCGGGCGATCTGGCAGAGGATCGGCATGTTGTTGCAATCGAAGAATCCCCAGCCGAGGCCAAAGAGGATCAGGAAGGCGATGGCCACGGAGAGATGCCCGGTTTGCGGCGAGTAACCGACACCGAACATCGCGGGAACGATCATCGCCATGCCGAGCGCGCTGACGTGGATTCTTCCGCGGATCGAGCGGCGCATCCAGCGGTCCGCGAGCGTGCCGCCAACGACGGCGCCGACAATCGCGGCAAGCTGCCAGTAAAGCGTGGCGGAGACCCCCGCCTTGCCCTGGCCGATGCCGAACTCGGCCTTGAGGATGGCGGGCATCCAGTCGCGCACCACCCATCCGGCCAAGGCGGGCAGGGTGAAGTAGAGGACCAGAAGGATGAACGAGCGGTTTCCTAACAGTTCGCGCGCCGCGCCCAAGGGCGATGGTTTCACCGTCCCGGCATCCGGAGCGGCCACCGGGTTTTTCAGCAGGAAGAACAGAGGGATCGCATACAGCAGTCCGATCACGCCGCAGACATCGAAGGCCCAGCGCCAGCCGAGGTTCGGATGATCGGCGGCGTAGCCGCTAAAGCCTCCGAGGATCACTCCGAGATAGATGCCCATCTGGTGAAGGCCCACCGCCTTCGACCGGGTGGGGCCGTTGTGGAAATCCGCGATCAGCGCGAGCGCCGCGGGAATGTAGAGCGCCTCGCTGATGCCCATGAGCGCGCGCGTCCACAGCAACTGCTCGTAGGTCTGCACATGGCCGGTGGTCCAAGTGACAAATGACCAGACGAACAGGCTGCCAGCCACCACATGGCGGCGACTGAAGCGATCGGACAGGTATCCGCCGATCGGGCTGAGGATGGCGTAGGTCCACTTGAACAGCGCGAGGACCTTCCCCCAATTCGCCTCCTGGTCGATGCCGGGGATGTCCTGCATCACCGAGAATTTCATCGCGGCGAGCATCTGGCGGTCCAGATAGTTCAGCAGCGCCACCGGCACGAGCAGGGCGACAACCAGCCAGGCGTGTCGTTGGACGTTCATGGTTTGAAGAGGCTGACGGCGGGAGTGCGCACGCCGGGTTTGATCTCGCCGTTGAACAGGATGAACCGATCGCGCCATGGCACGGCGGGCAGTGTGACCGGTGCGGGGCCCTCGAGTTCCCCTGACGCGGACCACGAGTTTTCCACCGGATCGAACCGCAGGATCTCCCTGGTGAATCCACGATGCTCCGCGGGTGATGCGAGATTCAGCTGAAGGCCGTCGTCGCCGGAAACGACGAACATCCTGCCGTCTCTAACAGGCGATGGCGTGGCGGCGGCAACCGCGGCACGCGGCATGTCGGCGAGGCGGGACCAGGCCCCGCCGGCGAAGCTCCATGTCTCGCGCAGGTAGCCGCGCTTCGGCTTGCCATTTTCGTCGGGGGTGAGCGAGCAACCGCCGGCGACGACCAAGGCGTCCCCCAAGGCGGCCGCCGTGGCGAGAATGCGTCCCTCGGCCGGCAGGGGCGGAAGGGCGACCCACCCGCTGTCGATGCGATCAAGATCGAGCGCCCAGTGGCCGTTGGTGGCCCGGGCGGCATCGGGAGTTTCGATCCCTCCGCAAATGTGGACCCGGCGGCCGACGAGCGCGCCGGTCATCTGCGCGAGCGGGACGGGAAGGTCCGGCAGTTTGTGGAACGCGGGTTTCGATCCGTCGAAGGTCATCATCGTGACGGCGCGAAAGTTCGCGTTCGCATCGCCGCCGCCAATCATCAGAACGCCTTCGGCAGTGGTTAGGGCAACTCCATATCCGGCGGGAACCGGCAGCTTGCCGATCTCACGCCACGCGGCGTCCGCTGTCCCGAGATCGAGCGCGAAGAGGCGGTCATGCCAGACCTTTTTGCCGCCGTTCCAAGGCATCACCCCATCGGGAAAGTTCGCGCCGCCGCCGGCTAACAGAAACCCGCGGTGAATCCCGGCGAACGCTCCGGCGAAACCATGCGCGTCGGGCACGGCGGGAAGCTCGCCAAGCTCCGCTGTGGCCAAGGCGGGGGGGGTGAAAAGCATGGTCATCACGGCGAGGTTGCGGAGCATTGCGAACAGTGGTGGGAAGTTCGGCATTCGGGCAAGCCAATGGAATGAATTGCGACTGGTTGGTTGGCCCCACCGGCAAGCGGATGGCGTGTCACGTTTTCCGGCCTGACCATCAAACCGGTTGCCTTTCGCGACCGGAACGGCCATACCGTCGGCATGAACCAAGCATGGATGCCAATGCGCGGCAGTCTGGTGGCCGAGTGCTCGCGGGTGCTGCGGCTGCGCATCGAAGCCGGCGAATGGATCGACTGCCTTCCCGGGGAAAGGCGCCTGGCCGAGATCCTGCAAGTGGGGCGGGATACGGTCAGGCTCACGCTTGCCGAAATGGAGCAACAGGGATGGCTGGAACCCGTGGCCACTGGCAAGAAGCGGCGGATCGCGGCGAAGCGGAAGGTTTCAGGCAACGGTTTGGCCACGAGCCTGCGCCTCGGGATGCTCTCGCCGCTGCGACTCGAACGACTCAACCAACCGATGCTGCTGGAAGTGGACCAGGTCCGGCGCTCGCTGGCGGACAAGGGAGGCAGCTTCGAGGTTTATGCGCCCGGTTGGTATGAATCGAAGCAGCCGGCAAAGCGATTGCAGGAGTTCATCGGATCCGAGCGCCGGGTGGCTTGGATCCTTTATCGCTCGAGTGTCGCGGTGCAACGCTGGTTCGCGGAGAGCGGCATTCCATGCCTCGTTCGGGGCACCCCATACGAAGGAATTCCCCTGCCCTTCCTGGATGTGGATTGGCAGGCGACGGCGCGGCATGCGGCCGGCATGCTCTGGCGGCAGGGACACCGGCGGGTGGGCATTCTAACACCTCCCGACTACCTGCGTGGGGTGGAAGCGGCGGTGAAAGGAGCACAGGAAACCGGCGAGGCGGGATTCGAAGTGATCGAACTGGCGGAGAACGGCAGTGCCGCAGGCATCGAGCGGATCTTCACACGGGCCATGCGGCTGAACCCGCGGCCGACCGCGCTCATCGCCACCCGTTCCAGGCAGGTGGCCACGCTTTTCGGGTGCGCGGCCCGCGCGGGCCTGCGGGTACCGGAAGACCTGAGTCTCGTCTCGCTCGCGCGCGAACCGTTCCTTGAGTATCTGTTACCCGAAGTGACCGGTTATCTAACCGATCCCGCGGTCGTGGCGAAACAGGTGGTGCGGCGCATCGAACAACTCACGGCCGGAAACCTGAATCCCGGCGGCAATCCGTGGATCGTGCCGGACATCGTCAAGGGCGGATCGGTTGCGCCTCCGGCAAAGGGCTAACCACACTTCCGCGGACCGGTCCGAGGCCCCGCGCGGCTCAGGGCACCACGCGGACGCGAAGGAAACGCCTCGCCTCGCCATTGCCGGGAATTTCCACGGAGGTCTCTGACGAGGTCGCGGTGACCGCTTCCCTGTTCTGGATTCCGGTCCAGGTGGAAAGGTCGGCGCTTTGCTCGATGGCATAGGTTTTTCCCGGAACGCTCCGCCACGATAGCCCGAGGACGCCGCCAACGGAGAATCCGCTCGTGGTGAAACGGGAAGTCCGATCCAGCGGATCGGTGCCGGCGATCCATTCCGCGCGATTGGCAGCACCGTCCCCGTCGCTATCTAACAGGGCATCGTTAGCGGACGGATTGAGGCCGGAGAGCGACTCCCATGCGTCGGGCATGTGGTCTGAGTCACTGTCGGCATCCGGGTTCATGATCCAGTCCGCCTCGACGCGGGCAAAGGTGATCTTCGTGTAGTTGTCGCGCTCGAACAGCAGGCCGACCGATCCGTCAGGCAATACGGTTAGAGAAGAGTATGCGGAACTGCCGCCATAGAGCATCCGGGAAACGGGCCAAGTCAGTCCGCCATCCTGGCTGAGGCGGATGGTCATGCCGTTACGGCCGCCGGCAGCGGGATTCGCGAAGAGAATCTGTTCGCGCGGATGGCCCGCAAGCCGGCTTTTCCATTGGATGACCGTAGCCTGGCACACCGGATCCGGCACCGAGGGAAGACGGTAGATCGTGGACCATGTGCCGTTTTTGAGTGGATCGACTCCCTCCGCAGGGGCGGCCCGGGTGAAGTGCGACCATGCGCGCTGGCCATTCGAACCGGACGGCGTGCGGCCGGAAAAGAGCAGGCGTCCGTCATCGAGTTCAAGGAACTCGTTTTCATTCGTCTGCGGCGATGTGTCGGGAATCACGCTGCCAAACTCCCAACTCGCTCCGTGATCGCGGGAAAAGACGAAGCACATGCGCACCAGACCGTCGGCACGGCGCATCTGTGAGGGAAAAACCAGCGTGCCGTCCCGCAGTGTCAGCCCGTGGCCGGGGCCGCAGAATAGCAGCCTCCACGCGGGATCCTTCACTTGTGCGGTGATGTTGATCGGAGTGCTCCACGTTTCCCCGCCGTCCTCGCTTTTCACGAGCACATACTGGCCGGTTTCGCTTGGCAACAGGCCGGGACCGGAGCCGTTGTAGGCGCGGTTGCCAAACGACCACAGGGCGGCGGCCCACAGCGTTCCGGTGGTGGGGTCGTGAAGGATGCAGGGATCGCCCACGCCATTGCCCGAGGAGTTCGGCACTGAGGCGTCGAAGTCCATGATCACCTCCGAGGCGCTCCATGTCGCGCCACCATCGGTGCTTCGCGAGTAGCCGACATCGACGTTTCCCGGCAGGTCGCCGGAGCCGCTGTAACGGTGGTCATAGACCGCATGAAGCACGCCATCCGAATCGCAGACGATGCCGGGGATGCGAAACGTGTGGATCCCAAGATCACCGCTGCGCACCACATCGGTGAACATCGGCACCTGCGCGAGCGTGAGCGCCCCCGCGGGATCGGGAGTGGAGGGAACCACCGGACCGGTCGCCGACGAAATCGTGACTCCGCCAATCGCGGCATCGAGCGTGGCTCCGAGCGGAGCATGGCGCCCGGGCTCCACCGCGAGAAACAGCCGGTTGCTTCCTTCTAACAGAGCAAGGTCGATGGCCGGCGACCACATCCCGGGCGTTGCGGTGGTTTCGGCCAGCGGCGTGGCGGAGGGATTGAAGACCGGACCGGGCAGCAGCCGCCAGCGCGCGGCGGCGCCCGGAGCCGACTGGCGCAACTGCAAACCGAGGCCGGTGAGCGCGTGCGCCCCGCCGCTTGGAGAGTCGATTTCGATCTCCAATACCTGATGGTGCCCGAAGCGCGGGACTTCCGCGGCGTTTTGCCGCACTCTAACAGCCAGCGGTGGGCCGCTTGGTGTTCCCCAACCGGCGGACCATGCCGCGTCGAGCGTGTCGATCTCGGCGGCGTCGAGGGCTTTGCTGTACACCGCCATCTCGGCGATCTCGACGGCGAGTCGAGAGAAGGGCGAGCCACCGTTGGCACCGACGATCAGGCCACCGAGTGCGGCGACTTCGTTTTCCGTGGCCGTGGCGGCGAGAGCGCCATCGATCCAGTGCCGCACCGTCGTGGCGGTATTGCCGGCATTCGGGGTGTAGGTGAACACATGCCGCTGCCAACCCGTGTTGGCGGTGGTGGTGACCGGTTCGGCCATATCCCAGGCGAATCCCGTGCCGGACGGCGTCACGCCTGCCTGCCATGATCCGCCGCGAGTCTGGGCACGGGTGCGGCCGGTGTTGGTGGAGCCGTCAAAGAGGAAACCGTTGCCGCTTCCGGTCAGTCGGCACAGCATGGCGACCGTTCTCGCACCGTTGATGGTGCCAAACTCGGTCGTGGCATTCGACCACAGGTCATTGGTGCCATCGAAACGCATGACCTCGCGCGGTTGGCCGGAGCCGGTCGTCACCGCACGCCTGAAGGTCTGCCCTGAAACCCGGCGGCTCAGGTCCCGGACACCGTCCCCCTGATGAACGGACGCCCAGCGCGTGACCTCTCCCGCCGTGCCATGGACGGCCGCGTGATCGGCCACATACCAGGCGTGAAGGTTGTTCCATGCCGGAAGTGGTCGACCGCCGGTCAGATTCATCGCCATGGCTTCCGCCGCCAACCGCGAGCCTAACAGAAAGAGGCCGCCACCGGTGTAGTGGATGCCGAGGCCGTCCTCGTTGTGGACGGTTGTTCCGGCATTGCGGGCCAGCCCGATATCGGCGCGGCTTCCTGCAAGCGCGGCATGCCGGGCCCGGGTGGTATCGCGGTTCGTGCCGGTGCCACCGATCTCGCCAAGGATTCCCTGAAGCGACGAGGCGTTGGAGAGGTCGGACTTCAGATTGTCTAACAGAGCGGCGAACCGGGTATCCGCCGCGCCGGCTTCGACGCTGTCGTTTTGCTCGCCCTGGATGAAAAGCAGCGCGCGAAAGTTCAGGTCATCGATTCCCACCGGAGGGTTGGCGCTGGCATTCGTGGCGGCGGCCACCAACGCCTGATAGGCGGAATCGTTGCCACTTCCTTTGTGCCAGAGCGAGTTTCCGCCTCCGGCCGTGGTGGACTTGATGATGCCGAAGTCACGCAAGCCGCAGTCCCATAGCAATCGCGCGAAGGCGATCTCCGGTCCGTATGATCCGTCACCGGACGTGCCGAGAACGGTCCATCCGCTTCCATCATGGAAACGGATGCCTCCCGCCTGTTCCGCCGCGTGCTGGCCGGGCGGCATAAAGTTCATGGCACTGGTCCCCGGAGTGCCACGCGCGTTTCCCGCTCCCGCGATCAGGAAAACGGGCAAGGTGACGGCTTCGTGATCCGCGACAAGCGGATGGGTGCCGTTCCCGAATTCCTGCACGTTGGTGTAACCGTCTTCGTCGGGATCGCCGGCAGGATTGGTTCCGGAAAGAACGCCGAAGTATTGATATTCCCAGGAATCGGGCATGCCGTTGACATCGCTGTCCAGGCCTGCGGGAAGGAAGGCTCCGCCGGTGAACCGGATGTGATCAATCGTGACATCGAAGTTGTTGCCGAAGGTGCCGGTGGTGTAATCGCCGAGGATCAGACGGTTGTCCGTTCCCGTCTGGTCATAGGCAGCTCCGGCCAGCGGCGTGAGGCGCACCGCGTCGCGGAACACGTGATAACGCGAGTTGCCCGCATCATGGACGACGCGGAAGACATGGTAGGCCCCGTCCACATTGTTGTGTGAGGCATTGAATGATTCACCACCGATATCCTGAGTCCGGTTGCCGTGAACCTCAACGAGGATCCGCCGGCTGCCGGTGCCGAACCAAAGCACGAAACCGTTGGCGTTCGCATCGCATCGGATGCGGGCTTCGAAGGTCCATGATCCGGCGTTGATGGAACTCCATCCCGCACCGGTGCCCTCGATCCAACGGGCGTCAGACGATGGATGGATGAGGCGAAGATCGGTGGGCTCGGGCAGGCTGCGATTGAGGGCGCCGGTCAGCGCCCAACCGTTGACAAGGGCGCTTCCATTCCAGATTTCGTTCCCTTCATAACGGGTATCGAATGCCGAAGATTCCTTTTCCAGATGCGGCGGTGGTGGGCTGGCTGATGCCGGCGGATCCTCGATCACGCCAAGCGCCGCGGCGATGCGGTCACCGACGTGTTCCTCGCCAACCGCGTTCGGATGAACGGCATCATAAGTCATCGTCACCGGATCAAAGCCGGTGTTGGCGTCGATCACCCAAACCGGCGAGGTGGCTGATACGGAATTCTTCGTCGCAGCGAGCGTTGCAAGCTGGCCATTCACGGCATCCACCGCATTGCGCATGGCGGTCGTCTGGTTGGTGTGCAGCAGGTGGTTCACAAACACGCGCACGTTCGGGTTGGCGGCGCGGAGTTGGTCGAGGAGCGTGCCGATGTCGGCAATCACCTGGTTGGCGGAGTTGTTGTCGTCGCCGAGATCGTTGATTCCGATCATGATCGAAGCGGTGTCGGGAAGATAGGTTGCTCCGGTGCTGCCCGTGCCGGAAGCGGCGGGATCGGGATAGGGCACGGTGGAATCCGGACCGGAGATATCATATTGCTGAGGGTTCGCCTGCCCGGTCCAGTTGAGCAAGGTGCCCTCGCCGCGATTGTTGCTGGGGCGGTTGGCGGGAAGCCGGACGCGCGCGTTGACCCAGGAGGCGCGCCAGCCGTAATGCCCCTCATGGACATTTTCGAAAACCTGGCCGTTCACATCCGGCGTGGTGAGCACCGGCGTGGCCTGGGGACCGGTGACCGAACCGGCGAACTTGTAACCGGCGCTTGCGTTGATCGGCACGCCTGCTTCCGCGAGGCGCTTGAAAACCTGATAGCGGTAGCTGGGATGATCGCCATTGCCGCCCTGGGTGATCGAGTCACCGAGGAAGGCCAACTTTCCATAGTGGCGAGTGACCGTGTTGTTGGAAAAGAACGCCTGCGCGAAACGCCTGCCGATGCGAAGTTTGGCGGCCTTGTTGAAGTGCAGGCCGTCGGTGACCTGTGACTGAAGGTCGAGGTTGGAGAAATAGTCGATGTATGCCGTGGCATCGGCAATCGCGGCATGCCGGGCGCGCACGGTGTCACGGGCAGCACCGGCTGCGGCGATGCCGCCGACGACCGCTTTCATGTTGGCGGCGTTCGGCAGGTCGGCGCGCAGGTTGTCCACCAACTCCTTGAAACGGGTACCGGCGATGTCGGCCTCGGTGGTGGTGTCGCTTTCCCCCTGCACGTAAAGAAGTCCGGCGATCTCGAAGGTGTCACCAGCGGCAGTCAAGGTGTTCACCGCCGCGGTGACGGTGGCCACAACGTGGGCATACATGTGACCACTGGCCGCCTTCGACCAGTTGGTGTTGCCGCCACCGCCGCGCGAGGCCTTGACGATGGCGACGTTGGTCACGCCCGCGCGGACGAGTGTGCGGCCAAAATCGATTTCCGGTCCCCAGTGCGTGGCACTGCCCGGATAGTGGCCGCCTTGCTGGGCTTGGAGGGTGGTGAAAAGGCCGCCAGAGTCGCCGATCGAAGTGGTGGCGTCCGCGACATTGTGCCAGAAGAACTTCACGCGGGCATCCGCCGCATCCGATCCGGGCGAAGGATCGGCTTCCGTGCCATTGGTCGTGCCCAGCGAGTTCGACTGGCCGGTGAGGATAAAGACGCGGTGATGGGCGCCGAACGCGGAGGGGATCGCCCACAGCATCGCGGTCCCGAGAATCATGGAGAGAACAGAACGCATTACAGGATGGAGCACCCGCATTGGACGGCTGGGCCGAGGAAAGATGCATTGCCCCGGCCTTTTGCCAAACCGTGACGCCTTGGTTGGTTCCCCATACCAGTTCGCCCACACGAATTTGAACCGCGTCATCATCACATGTCACCGGAGTGCCCCGGAACTCCCCTTCCCTTCATCAGACGGACACGCCCTCGGTCACTCGCAAGCACCGCGGCCTTTGCCATAGGCGGCATCTCCGGCACCCGGCAAATGTTCCGACGTATCACATCGTCCGGAAGACGATCGATCGACTCGCGCCGCCCGCCAACGGGCACCTTTCCCCGCTCACTCCGGTTTCACCGAGAACCGCAGTCCGGGAAACTCCCGCACGATGGCCAGCGAGGTGCCGGGTTCGCGCAGCACGGGGACGAAGGTGAACATCCAGCGGCGCATGCCTTTCACATGGGGTGACTTGATGAGCACTTCATTCCATCCCGCCTTCAGTTGGATCGGGGTGGGTTCGCGAAAATGATAGTTCTCATCCACATAGGATTCGGTGGAATGATAGTTCGCCTTGCGGTTCGGCACCGCCCACTTGGGTGCCTCGATTTTCCCGCCGTTCACCATGAAGACGGGTTTCGAGTAATGCCATTCGCCGGGCATGTTCATGCCGCCGTGGAAGTTCGAAAGCTCCCACCACTGCGCGCTGACCCAGAAGGGCACCGTTTGTTCCTTCGGCGAGTGGATGTAGGTGCGGACAAAGTAGGTGGACTCCGCCACGGTCTGGCGGCCCCAGGTGGGGTTGGCGAAGGTCGGTTGGTCGGTGTAGTGGCGGAAAACCAAGGTCGCTCCAGTGCGGATCTCTTCGCTCCAGGTGTAGGGTTTTCCCTCGATGTCACGCGATGGGGAGGGATCACCCGGCTTGATGCCGAAGTCCGACTCCGGTTTGCCGCCATGCGGGATGGGACCGAGGGTCTGCCAGACGATGTCGGATTGCTTCACATAGGGAAACTCCTTGCCTTGGAAGAACAGGTCGCGGTGGGCGAGGAAGCGGTTCTCGAATCCGCGGAATGTCTCCAACTCCGGATGCCCCTGCGGCGGCAGGTTGGAGTAGAATTCGATCCAGTCCTTTTCGCGCGCATTGCTCCACAAGGCCTCGGAGTAAACGACCACGCCCGGGAACTGCGGGGTTTGCGCGAAATGATTGCGGGGATCGGTCATCGGCATGTCCGGCCATGAGCAGAGGATGCCGCCGATGCCCTTGCTGGTGGTGTGCGGGCAGTTCTTGCGAAAGTGAAGCGTGGCGACCATTTCGAAGGGATCGAAGTGGTTGAGGTAGTTCTCCTGCGAGTCGATGTATTCGCCACCCTTCACCGGCGGGCGTTTGCGGTTGGTCCAGGTCTGCTGGATGGCGGTCGGGTCGCCATTCATACCGGGACTCCAGCGGATCGCGCGGCGTTTGCACTCACGCACGGTGTCGAAGTAGGTGCGCAGGGTTTCGGATGAAACCTTCTCATGGCCGCGGGCCTCGTCGGTACCGATGTGGATGTAGGGCATGACCTCGGGCGGGGCGAGCGACGCGAGTTCGCGGATCAGGTCGCAGAGGATGGCGGTGACCTTCGGATCCTCCATCCTCTCCACCCCGAAGGCGCGGCGGAAACTGGCGGTGTGGCCGGGCATGTCGAGTTCGGGAATCACCGTGATGTGGCGCACGCGGCAGTATTCGACGAACTCCTTGAACTCGGCCTGGGTGTAAAACTTCCCTGGCATGCGGTCGAAGGAGGCGGGATCGTTGACCTTCGGGTGCTTCTTGCTTTCGAGCCGCCAGCCGTGGTTGTCAGTGAAATGCCAGTGATAGACATTCATCTTGTAGCGGGCGAGCACGTCGGCCAGTTCCTTGAGCATCGAGAGCGGCATGTAGTTGCGCCCGGTGTCGTTCATCGCTCCGCGGATCGGAAAGGCTGGCCAGTCCCTGATGTCGGCATGGGCGATGTGGGTCCCGTCGGCACGCCGGGTGGTGAGTTGGGCGAGGGTTTGCAGTCCGTAGAAGAGTCCGATGGCGGTTTTCGCCTCAACGCTCGCGCCGCCTTCGGTGGTGCGGAGGCGGTATCCTTCCGGCTTGTCATCGAACCACGGGTCCTTGCTCGCCGTGAAGCGCAGCGGATAGCCCGTGGAACCGGCAGGGATGGGTTTTACACCGCGCGACGTGAAAAGATCGGCAGCCTCCTTCGAGAAATGCGCGAAGCGTGCCTTGTCGGTGACGTCCTGCGGGAAGGACAGGGTGACGGCAGTGATTCTTGTGGCACCCTGTTTCCAATCGAGTTCGCGCGGCATGGGAATGAGCGGCGGAGTTTCAGGCCGTAAATCCGCATGCGCGGGTTCCACGGCGAGGACCGCCATCCAACAGGAGGTGATCAGGGCAAGCGGACGACGAAAACTCATGGTCATGGGGTGGATGTGCGAAAGAGCCGCGGTGGAATCGCCCTCGCGTTGATTTGGCAACAGGGGTTTACCGTAGTGATGCCGGAAACGTGAGCGGTTTGACGTGGTCTTCCAAACCAACCACCCCTTGTGATGAAGACCAATATTTGTGAATATGAAAATTGGGCTTGCTTGTGAGGACTCACTGCCCTGTCACAGTTATGCATCAAACCGAAGGAAACGCCCGGAGGCTTGGTCCAATTCCTCTTTTCGCTCCATGCAGTCCGGCATGATCGAGCGCAGGTATCGCCAGAATGCGGGGCTGTGATTCGGAACCGAGAGGTGTGCCAGTTCATGGACCACCACATAATCGACTAAACGCAACGGCAACTGTATCAATTTCCAGTGGAAGTTCAAGGTGCCACGTGCCGTGCACGATCCCCAGCGAAAGCCGAGGTCGCGAATGGCAATCCTGGAAGGAGTCTTGTTAACGCGGCGTTGATAACAATCGAGACGGCGGGTGATCACCAGCCGACCCTCTTGAATGAACCAACGACGAAACACGCCATGCGGATCACTTGCCCCGGCATCAAGTTGGAAACGTGTTCCGTCGAACTTCAGGGCGCTTTGCAAACCGTGCACGACCTTCAGAGGGTGGGAGCACCCAAGGAAGAACACCGATTCTCCATTCACGAACTCGGGGCTATTATTGCGCGAAATCATTCGCTCCTTATCATTCAACTTGGTGTGAATCCAAAGCATGCGGCTGTTGAGGAAGGCGCTCACCTCGTCCTCGGTGGCAGTTGCTGGCACATAGACAACCAGATCGCCACCACGGTCCACTGTCAGGCCAAGTGTCCGCCGCCGCGGCGAACGTCGGAGTTCTATGGACAGACCGCCCGCTTGAACGATCTCACTCATAAGCGCACCAGAGATTCGTGGTTTTCGCGGGCAAGTTCGACTAGTTTCTGCGCCAGTTCGCGCGCCGCTGTAGCTGTAGCAAGCCCGGCATCATCAAGATCACGCTTCAGGGCTTTGGTCAGAACCTCGCGCATGTCCTTGTTTTTCCAGAATCCCGCCTTGCGCAATTCCTGCCGAATCCGCTCGACCATATCGATGGTCGCCGCCAGAGCGCGGCTTCGTTGGGCTTCGCTCCATGAGTTATCCGGATCGCATTCCTCCAGCACCATGCGAACGAATGGAACCTGGGCATCGGGATCCAGATCAGGAAAATCGGCGCGGTCTCCCTCGCGCAAACGGTCGATGAGGGTGCGGAGTTCCCGTTCAAGGGCATCCCAATCGTCTTTGAACCGCTGGAGAATTTCCTCCAGACGCTCGCTCATCTTTTTGGCGAACTGAGGATTCTGATTGGAGAATCGGATGATGTGGTAGCGTGCCGCATGTTTCATCTGTGCGGCGCGACCCTTGGCGTCTTTCTCCGCACCGAGAATCTTTTCAAACTCGGCATCGGTAATGGCTACAGGCGGGATCTTGGGATCGATACCGCGTGCAGAAATGTGCGCGTCGATCAGAGCCTTCACCTTATCGGCGACACCGAGCAGATTGAGAGCCGGATCGCGGTAGAGGTTTGCGGCCACCTTGTTGATAAAGCCGAGGAGTTTCGCATCGCGAAAGACATCGGCGGGCACTTCGGGACGGTGCTCCAAGGTCCCAAGTTTCTGGTAGAACTTGCGCACCTTGTTGATGAAATCCGCACGGATTTTGAGGTCTGCGAGCAACTCGACACAGCGCGGAACCTCAGTACGGAGGTCTGTGATTCCTCGGGACGTGAACACGCCGACGGCCCGAGCCCGAAGATCGAGCAGCGCCGGGAGTTCCGTTGCGATGTCGATCATGGCTCCCGCTGTGTCCTCGGTGTCATAGCCCTCCAAAGCCTTTGCCAGGTGCTTGGCTACGCCCACGTAATCCACCACATAGCCGCAACGCTTGCGGCCGAAGGTGCGGTTGACCCGTGCGATAGCCTGGAGGAGATCATGCGCCACGATCTTGCGGTCCAGATAGAGCACTTGCTCGACCGGCGCGTCGAAACCGGTGAGCAGCATGTTCATCACCACCAGCATCGACAACGGATCGGTCTTGTCGGTGCGGGCTTCGCCCCAGCGGCGCTTGAAGCGCTCAACAACCGCCTCCTGCTTGGCCTTGTCCGACCAATCGCGCCAGGATTCCGGATCGTTGTGATTTCCGGAAAATGCCGCTGCGAATTCCATCGCCTTCAAGCGGGGAAGTTGTGGGTGAATCTCCAGCAGAAACGCCGATTCAGGCTCCAGCTTTTCCCGGTCTTCCTCGGACAAGGTGAAAATCTCCGGCGGCAGCGCTTCGAGTTCGGCGGTCAATTCATCACGGGCCTTCGCCAGTTTCTCCAGATAGGTCATCACCGCCTTGCGGCTGGTGGCGACCACCTGTGCTTTGTAACCTTCCGGCAAGACGACCGAGGCATAGTGCCGGATCATGTCGCGCGCCTTGCGCTCGATGAGCAATGGCGCCTCCATCACGTCGCCGTCGGTGGCATACTTGGCCTTGATGATCGCGAGTTCCCTTTCGGTGTAATCGCGGAACAGATCCAAGAAAACCTTGTCGAGCTGATCTGCCTGTTCCACCAGTCCGTCCGCCGTCCGGCCTTCGTAAAGGATTGGAACGGTGGCACCGTCGAGTTCGGCATCGCGGAGCAGGTAGCGGTCGAGGTAGTCGCCAAAAATCTCGCGGGTTTCTCGTTTGTCTTTTCCAAGAATGGGTGTGCCGGTGAAACCGATGCCCGCCGCATTGGGAAGGGCTTTGAGAAGATTGCGGCGGAGCGTGCGCGTGTGCCCGCGGTGTGCCTCGTCGGCCAGGATCAGGATTTCTTCCGAGTCGTTGAGGACGGGGAAATCGGCAACCTTCAGACTCTCCGAGAAGGTCACTTCCTTATCGACCACCGTGCTGTCTTTGCCGGGTTTCTTCTCCTTGCGGACGATGGTCATTTCCACGGATTCCTCATCGGATTTGCCGTCGTGGTTTTGATACTTCTGAAGCATCACCAGGACGATGTCAGGCGTGGTTTCCGAGAGCAGACGGTGGGCGAGTTCGGTTGGGGACTCGCGGCCTTGCAGATCGGAATCTGTCGGGCGCACGGCCTCGCCGCTCAATTGGGCGGTTTCACCGATCTGTTTCTGCAAGTCGGTGCGGTCGGTCACCACCACGATTTTGAATCGCTTCAGCGCCGCGATCATCCGCATCTTCCGGATGAGAAACACCATCGTGAGGCTCTTGCCAGAGCCTTGCGTGTGCCAGATGAGGCCGCCGCGTTCGTCGCGTTCGGCTCCGCTTTTGCGGCTTTTGCCCTCCAGAAGACGGTGGATTGCTCGGTGCACCGCGCGGAATTGCTGGTAACGGGCCACCACCTTGCGAGTCCGGCCGGCTACTTGCTGGAAGAGGATGAAGTTGCGGATCAGATCCAGCAGATGCTCGGGCCGAAGCATTCCCGCCACCAGTACCTGCTGGCTGTGCAGCGACTTGGAAGCAAACTCCGGCTTGTCCTTGCCCTCGCGGAAAAACAAAGGCGTGCCGGGGCGGTCGCCCTGTTCCGGGCCGATGGCGGTGAGTTGCCGCGCCGCCTCGTCCAACGAATCCGGCAGGGTGATGACTCCTGTTTCCTCGGCCACCGTGCTGAGCGGCACCGGGCTGGTGTCCGCCCATTCCAGATAGACTTCCGGCGGCGCGCCCACCGTGGCCACCCGCGACTCGAAAAAGTCGGTCGCGATCATCAACTGATTGGTGTGAAACAACCGCTCCACGCCCTCGTTCTCGGTGTAGAGGGTGGGAAACAGCTCTTTCCGCTGGTTCGAGTAGCGCAGGAGCTGGTCGATGGCCTGGTGGATCGGGGTTTCGATTCCCGGACTCTTGCATTCCACCACCACCAGCGGCAGGCCGTTCACGAACAACACGGTGTCGGGAATGATGTGCCCGCGCCCGCTTCCGAGTTCGACTTTGAACTGGTTGATCACCAGAAAATCATTCCTCTGCCACTCCATGAAATCGATGTAGCGTACCGGTTGTGGTCGGCCGAATTCCCAATCCGGAAGCCCATCGACGACGGTGCCTTTCAGTAGCAACTCGGTTACAGCTTGATTCGCCTCCATCAGGCTGTGCCCCGCCACTCCTTCGAGATCCTTGATCGCCTTGTCGATGCGCGCTTCATCCATCCACGGCTTGCCATCGCGCAAGTTCAGCTCACGGATGGCCTTGCGAAGTCGCGCTTTCAGAAAAACCTCACGGAACGACTCACGCTCGGTGAACTCAGCCACCTGGGTATCCCCTTCGATCCATTGCCAGCCGAGGCCCTGGAGCTGCTCGCAAAGTGGGCGCTCTACCAGTTCGTATTCCCACTGAATGGTCTCGTCGTTTACGCCTATCCGTTTCATCTCTTGGTAGCGATCAACATGCGTGTTAGGTTCAACTCCTCAATCCTCGCAGCGGGTTCACATTGATCAAGCATCGACTCGATGATGACCGGCACGTTCGTTAGTCTTTCCCATTGCAGGCTTTGGTAATCGGAAATGGCCATGCCTGACATCTGGATATGGCGACAGCGAGAATCCAGTTCGCTGATGTGAATCTCGGCAATTCGGTCGAACAAGCCATCGAAAAGCCGGAACAACAGCGTCAAGGTCGTATCGATCTGCCTCGCGTGGGCCACGTCGAGGCAAAAGCGAGCTTCAGGGAGCAGTTCGAAGATTTTCTCCATTTCGCACACAGTTCTGCCGACCGGCTTGCGACGGTCCATGTTTTCGATGAGCAACTGCCTTCCGAGAAACCGCCATCGGTCGGGCGTGTAGATCACATCCGGGTGCACGACGATGTTCCAGCCACACTCGAAGACCGGCCGCAACCAGCCGAGCACCGCTTCCTCTTGGTCCGACTGGAACGAGCTTGGGGCGTGGAAGGAGACTTTACGGAAGCGATCCAACTTCAGGCGCTCGAGATCGCGCACCGTGGGTTCGAGTTCGTCGAAGCGAAGTGCGGAAATCTCAACAGCCTCCGCATCGGTGCTGTCGTTCAACCAGTCCAAGGCACGCCTGTAATCGCCACGTTCGAGCGCGCCAGTGGAAAAGCCTGTGATTGTGGAATGCATGACGAAATCGCTGACGTTATCCTTCCAATCCTTCTATGATGCGCCAGACGCGGTGATAGACT
>Ga0315904_10001982_pt1 | contig 32158 bp, 29 predicted proteins | sample LakEriMetagenome_6_FD_203529 | JGI IMG/M metagenome (GOLD analysis project Ga0315904, IMG submission 203529) | Freshwater fungal communities from buoy surface, Lake Erie, Ohio, United States - Buoy 12 MA120 | ecosystem: Environmental > Aquatic > Freshwater > Lake | place: USA: Lake Erie, Ohio...
CCCACAGGCCGGCGTCGGTGCGCAGGGGTAAGCCTGCTGCAGCACCAGGCGGTCGCTGAGGCCCCTCAAACCCCCCGTATCTCCCACACCGCCGCGGCCGGTGGCCAGCGCGTCGAGCACCTCGTGGCTTTCCTCGACGAGTTTCAGGCCGAGCAGCCGCGCCATCTCGTCGGGGCCCGCGGTGCGCACGGCCAGCGTACGCCCATCGGCCGCCGCGATGGCGGGGATGCGATCGCGGATCAGCTTCTCAGGGCCGCGAGGGGTCCGCACGGGTGGTCCAGTAGTCGGCCTTGTCGGGGAAGATCCAGCGCACCCCGCCGCGCGGATCGGGCTGGTCGCCGGCGTAGCGGGGAATCAGATGGATGTGCAGATGGCCGATGGTCTGGCCCGCCGCCGGGCCGTCGTTGATGCCGATGTTGTAGGCGTCGGGGTGGAACTCGGCGTCAAGGCCCGCGCGGGCCTGCTCGAGCAGGGTGAAGAGGTCGGCGCGCTCGTCAGCGGAGAGGTCGAAGAAGCTGGCGATGTGGCGGCGAGGAATGACGAGGGTATGGCCCGGGGAGACGGGGTAGGCGTCGCGCAGGACGAGGGCGAGGGAAGTGGCGAGGAGGATGCGGTCTGCGGGGAGGGTGCAGAAGGGGCAGAGGTGAGAGAGTTGCATGGCGAGAGCGTAACGGAAAGCATGCGAATCAGGGCTTACGCTCTGCGCCGGCCGGTGGTTTCGTCATTGTTGCGGATGGACTTCGAGAGATAACCGCCAGTGTCCCGGACGTTGCCTGACCAAACGACTGTTCATGACCCTGGAGACAGGCTCTGCAGTTATTGCGAACGGCAAGACTCTGAGCTAGGGTGACACTACAGATTCCGCTTCGCTGGGGCAGTTGCATGACAACCGATTTCGATGCCGACACTCGCTTACGACAAGCTGCCTTTCTTCATATACGCAGACTGACTGAACGACACATCGTTCTCACAAAAACCGAAATCAGCCCGGGGTTTCATTTCGAAGACCAGAGAATTCCGTTGGTGAATCCTCAGCGAGGGATCTTCAAGCCGCACCAGATGAAGTATCTTCTCTCGATCAAGACCGTTTTTCCACGCCCGGGAACACGGATCTGGTATGACGATCAAACTCGCGTGCATCAGCAAATCTACGACGGGGATGAATCCGTCAACTACGCTTTCATGGGTACAAACCCTGACCACGCGGACAATCGCTGGCTCCGGGAGGCTTGCGAAAACAGAATCCCGATCATCTACTTCCTGGGCATTGCACCAGGCCGGTATCAGGCAATAATCCCGGCGTACATCACCGGCTGGGATGCCAAAGCGCTTAGCGCTCAGGTTGGATTTGGAATAGAAAGTCCGCTCCGGGCAGCAGAGCCGGAAACCGCAATCGAGCGAAGATATGCTCTTCGCACGGTCAAGCAACGTCTCCATCAAGCCTCTTTCCGAGAGGCAGTTATTACCGCCTACCGGGGGCGGTGCGCGCTCTCAGGCCTGCCTGAACCTTCGCTACTGGACGCCGCTCACATCATGGAAGACGGCAACGAAAAGCTCGGCCAGCCCGTCGTGACCAACGGAATTCCGCTTTCGAAGATTCATCATGCGGCATTCGATGCGCACCTTATCGGCATCGATCCAGACTATCGACTGCATGTATCCAAGAGACTTCTCTCGCAAAATGACGGACCCATGCTGGAGGCGCTCAAGAAACTGAATGGCGAGAAGCTTCGCGATCCGCTCCGAGAGAAAGATCGCCCCGACAGAGACCGATTGGCTGCCCGCTTCGAACGCTTCAAGTTGGCTGCATGAGACCCCAGGCAGACGACTAACGGATACCGAGAGCGAGCGAATGCGAAACCCGGACTGCGAATCGCCCAGCCCTATCCCAGCTCCCTCCCCAGATACTCGAACACCGCCCTGACCCGCTGATTCGTCCTGATCTCCCGGTGCACCACCAGCCATAGCGGCAGCGGCGGTATCCGCAGCCCCGGCAGCACCGGCACCAGATCCGGGTCGGCCTTCGCGAGTATTTCCGTCAGGAAGCCGATCCCGACCCCGGCGCGCACCGCGCCCCAGTAGGCGATGCGGTCGTCGGTGCGCAGCACGAACTGCTCGCGGCGCACCGGCGAGCCGGCCGCGGCAAAGCCCTTCAGCATGGCATCGGCCCGGTCCTCGCCCACGAGGTCGTGGTTCAGCAGGTCGGCGGGCGTGCGCGGCGTGCCGCGCCGGCGCAGGTAGTCGCGATGCGCGTACGCGCCCACGCGCACCTTGCCGATGCGCCGCGCGATCAGGCTGGCCTGGGTCGGCGCGACCATGCGCAGCGCGATGTCGGCCTCGCGGCGCAGCAGGTTGGCCACCGCGTCGCTCGAGACCAGCTCCACCTGCACCTCGGGCAGCGCCTGGCGCATGCGTGCGAGCACCGGCGGCAGCAGCACACAGGCCACCGGCTGGCTGGCGCTGATGCGCACCGTGCCCTGCAGCGCCGACTGCGTGCCCGACACCCGCCGTGCCAGTTGCAGCGCGCCCGCCTCCATGGCCCGGGCCGAGTCGGCCATGCCCAGCGCGGCCTCGGTGGGCAGCAGGCCGCGGCCGGTGCGCTCGAAGAGCACCACCCCCAGCTGCGCCTCCAGCTCGGCGATGTGCCGGCCCAGGGTGGGCTGGCTCAGGCCCAGCGCCCGCGCGCCGGCCAGCAGACTGCCGTGCTCGAGCGCCGCGAGAAACGAGCGCACCAGCGTCCAGTCGAACCCCGCGGGCGATGCGGCTGCAGCGGCCTTGGACATGGCTATGCAATTCTGAATAACTGATGCTTGGGTACAGGCAATTGTGCAGGGCTGCGGGGCTTCCCACAATGGCGCCATGTCCACCCCACCCCCGAGCCTGGAGCCCGCCATGCATCGCAGAGCCTTCATCCGCATCACCGGCGGCGGGATCGTCCTTGCCGCCACCGCCACCGGCGTTTCCGGCTGCAGCAGCGAGCTGCCCGCCGAGGCGCTTGCCGCCTGGCGGCAGGCCGGCACGCAGGAGAGCGACCTGCGCCGCTGGCTGCTCGGCTACGCCATCCTCGCGCCGCACTCGCACAACCTGCAGTCGTGGCAGGTGGACCTTGCCGAGCCCGACACCATCACGCTCTACTGTGACCGCGAGCGCCTGCTGCCCGAGACCGATCCGCTGTCGCGCCAGATCATGATGAGCCAGGGCACCTTCCTCGAGCTGCTCGACCTCGCGGCCCGCGAGCGCGGCCTGCGCGCCGACATCACGCTCTTTCCGCAGGGCGCGTACGAGGCCGCCCAGCCCGATGCCCGGCCCACCGCCCGCATCCGCCTGATCGCCGATGCATCCGTGCGGCCCGACCCGCTCTTCGCGCAGATCGTGCGCCGGCGCACCAACCGCGAGGCCTACCTGCCGCAGGAGCCGGCGCCCGCCGCCCTGCAGGCCATCGCCGCCAGCGTGGCCCCCGCCGCCACGCCCTTCATGGGCGGCGTGCCGCTGCGCGCGGGCTTCGTCGGCTCGGCGCAGCCGCAGCTGATGGCGCAGCACCGGGCCATCGCGGCGGACGCCTTCCGCATCGAGATGCGCACCACCCGCACGCTGATGGAGAGCCTGCGCTGGCTGCGGGTGGGCCCCACCGAGATCGCCCGCCACCGCGACGGGCTGTCCATCAATGCACCCATGGTGCGCGCGCTGGTCGCGCTGGGCCTGTTCGATCGCGGCAAGCCGCCCGGCCCCGACGATGCCGCCATCGGCCGGCAGATCACGGCTTTCAACGACACGCTCGCGGCCACGCCGGCCTTCTTCTGGCTGATCACCGAAGGCAACGACCGTCGCACGCAGATCAATGCCGGCCGTGCCTGGGCGCGCGCCCAGCTGGCCGCCACCGCGCAGGGGCTGGCCATGCAGCCGCTCTCGCAGGCCCTGCAGGAATACCCCGAGGTGGCCGAGCCCTACGGGAAGATCCACGCGCTACTGCAGGCGCCCCCGCCCCGGGCCACGGTGCAGATGTGGGCGCGCCTTGGGCACGCCCCGGCCGTGGGGCCCTCACCGCGCCGGGGGGTGCAGGCGCATGTGATGGGGTGAGCGATGGAACAGGTGCTTCCGGCCGTGACGGCGACCCGCGCGTGGGCCACTGCGCGTCACCTGTCCTCGGCAATCTCCCCCAGCACCGGCCTTAGATACCCCAGGAAGCGCTCCGGATCCTCGCTCATGGGGAAGTGCCCCAGACCGCTCATGATGGTGGCCTTCGCGCCCGGCACGCTGGCAGCCACGGCCAGCGTCTCGGCCGGCGTGCATGAGTAGTCGTACTCGCCGGTGAGCAGGTAGAGCGGGCAGCGGCGGGTGTCGATGTCGGCCACCTTGCCGCGGATGTCGCCGTCCACCTTGTAGAAGACCAGATCGCCCTTGAACACCCCCGGGCCGCCCTGCATGTAGTGCCACAGCGTTTCCCAGCGTTCGGCCACCGGCGCCTGCGGCCCCACCAGGCCCGACACCACGCCCGCGCACACCTCGCCGCCGTGCGCGTCGGGGTGGTGCAGCCAGGTGGTGTCGTAGTACGGGTCCACATGCGCGCCGGCCTGCAGGCCGATGGCCGCGCGAAAGCGCTCGGGGTGCGAAAGCGCCAGCTGCAGCACCAGCCGCCCGCCGATCGAGCAGCCCATCACCACCGGCCGCTGCAGCGCCAGCGCCTCGCACACCGCCAGCACCTGCGCCACGTAGCCCTCGGTGGTGAGCCGGTACTCCTGCTCGTGCCAGCCCGCCGGCGGCGACGACTTGCCGTGCCAGGGCATGTCGAAGGCGATCACGCGATAGCGCGACAGCACCTCGGGGTCGTTCATCACGCCACGCCACTGCCGGCTGTCGGCGCCCGCAGTGTGCAGGCACAGCAGCGGGATGCCCTGGCCCGCCTCCTCGACGTAGACCCGATGCGGCACGCCGTCGATGCTCAGCCGCAGGTAGCGACCGGTGATGGGCTCGAAGGCGGTATCGGGCATGGCGGCGTCCGGTGGGTGCGGGGTACGAGAAATTATGGCGCGGGCGCAGGCTTTGAAAGGCGGACCATCAACGGACTATCTTCAGTCCACCTCGCCGGGATCTCCAGCCATGCGTTACTCCACCCGCGTCAAACCCATCAGCTATCTGAAGGCCAACGCGGCCGAGGTGCTCGCCGAACTGGCCGAGTTGCGCGAACCCCTGGTCATCACCCAGCATGGCGAGGCCAAGGCCGTGGTCCAGGACATCGCCTCCTACGAACAGACCCAGGAAACCCTGGCCCTGCTGAAAATCCTCGCCCTGGGCCAGCAGGATGTCGAGGCGGGCCGCGTCACACCCGCTCTCGACGCGGTCGCCCGCCTGAGGAAGAAGACGCCCAGCGAGTCATGAAGCCACGCGCCCGCCGCCGGCAGGTCCTGCTGACCCGAGGCGCCGAGGCCGATCTCGAGTCGCTCCACGACTACCTTGCCGAACACGACAGCATCGCGGCGGCGCGCCATCTGCTCGACGAGATCGCGGGGGTCATCGAAACACTCGCCCTCTTTCCGGACCGCAGCGCCCATCCTCCCGAGTTGCTGGCGCTCGGCATCCGGGATTTCCGCCAGACCGGCTTCAAGCCTTACCGGGTGATCTACAGGGTCGGCGGTGATCAGGTGGTCATCCACCTCATCGTCGACGGCCGTCGTGATCTGCCATCGTTGCTCGGGCGCAGACTGCTAGCAGCCTGACACGGCCGGCGCCCCGCGCGGGGCCGCCAGCACGTCCTTGAACCACAGCAGGTTGGCCATGAAGGGCTGCAGATTGCCCTCCACGCGCAGCGCCCGGCGCCGGATCATCGCGAACAGGTCGTGATGCCCGGGCGCAGGCAGCGGCTGCCAGAAGGCCAGCCACTCGGGCTGCGCGGCGCGCAGGGCGAAGTCCCAGGTCGGCATCACGAAGGGCCCGTGCTCCAGGCGTTCGATGCGCCCGGCGTTGACGCCCAGCAGGTGCTGGGTGTCGCCGGTGTCGATCAGCACCGTGGCCCGCACGTACCGGCCGCGCCGCGCCAGCGGCTCGCTGCCGTTGACGATCGCCTGCATCTGCCGCAGCCAGTCGGCCATCTCGCCCATTGCCTTCTCCCGTGCTTTACCCGAGCCTTGCGCCGCTACTGTAGCCGGCTGCGCGCGGCTCATCGTTTCGCGACGGCAGCCGGCACAATTTGCCCATGCTGGCAACGTGGTATTCTCCACCCCCTCGGGAGAGTCCCGGTCCGCCCCAGCGGCCGACAACAACAACCACAGCGGGACAGGCTTGCAGCTCATACAACTCGTCATCACCGGCGTGGCGCTGGGTTGCATCTACGGGCTGGTGGCGCTCGGCTTCGTGCTGATCTACAAGGCCACCGAGACCGTCAGCTTCGTGCAGGGTGACCTGATGATGCTCGGCGCCTTCTGCGGGCTGGCCGCCGTCACGATGCTCGGCTTTCCGTTCTGGATCGGCGTCATCGCCTCGATGCTGGCGATGGGCGCCTTCGGCTGGCTGGTTGAGCGCACAACCATCCGCCCCATCCTCGGCCAGCCGCAGTTCACGGTGGTGATGCTCACGATCGGCATCGGCTACATCGTGCGCGGCCTGATCACCATGATCCCGGCGATCGGCACCGAGACCCACACCCTGCCGGTGCCCTACAAGGACGTGATCTGGGACGTCGGCGGCGTGGTGATCGCCGGCGAGCACGCGGTGATCATTGCCGTGACTGCCGTGCTTTGCGGCCTGCTCTACGCGATGTTCCGCTACTCCACCATCGGCATCGCGATGCAGGCCGCCTCGCAGAACCAGCTGGCCGCCTACTACATGGGCATCCCGGTGCGCCGGCTCAACGGCCTGGTGTGGGCGCTGGCCGCGGCGGTGGCGGCAGTGGCCGGTCTGCTGCTCGCGCCCATCACCTTCGTGCACGTGAACCTCGGCTTCATCGGCCTGAAGGCCTTCCCGGCGGCCGTGATCGGCGGCTTCGGCAGCCTGCCCGGCGCCATCGTGGGCGGGCTGATCATTGGCGTGGTGGAGTCGCTGTCGGGCTTCTACCTGCCCGACGGCTTCAAGGACACCGCCCCCTTCATCGTCGTGCTGCTGATGCTCTGGTTCAAGCCCAACGGCCTGTTCGGCGAGAAGCTGCGCAAGAAGGTCTGAACCGTGCGCTTCCTGTTCAAGACCTCCTACGACCAGGACATCGTCCTGGCCAAGCACGCCGGCCACCGCTTCTGGTACGGGCTGCTGCTCGCGCTGCTCCTGGTGGCGCCCTGGGGTCTGCCGGAATACTGGCTGGCGCAGGCAAGCTTCGTGCTCATCTTCTCGATCGCCGGCCTGGGCCTGATGCTGCTGGCCGGCTACACCGGCCAGGTCTCGATCGGTCACGCCGCCTTCATGGGCGTGGGCGCCTACACCCAGGCGGTGCTCACCAGCGCCGGCTGGCCCTTTCCGCTGGCGCTGGCCGCGGGCACGGCGCTGTCGGCCGCGGTGGGTCTGGTGGTGGGGGTGCCGGCGCTGCGCGTCAAGGGCATCTACCTGGGCATCGCCACGCTGGCCTTCGGCTTCATCGTCGAGGAAGTGCTCGCGCGCTGGGAGTCGGTCACGGGCGGCAACGCCGGCATCCACCTGAAGGCGCCCAACCTCTTCGGCTTCAAGCTCGACACCGCCGAGTCGTTCTACTACCTGTGCCTGGTGCTGTGCGTGGTGATCACGCTGGGGGTGCTCAACCTGCTGCGCTCGCCCACCGGCCGCGCCTTCGTGGCGATCCGCGACTCCGAGATCTCGGCCCAGAGCATGGGCATCCATCTGGCCTGGTACAAGGGCCTGGCCTTCGCGGTCTCGGCGGCCATCGCAGGCGTGGCCGGCGCGCTCTACGCCCACAAGATGGGCTTCATCTCGCCCGACCAGTTCAGCCTGGTCCAGTCGGTCGACCTGCTGCTGCTGGTGGTGGTGGGCGGTCTGGGCTTCGTGCACGGCGCCTTCCTGGGCGCCATCTTCCTGATCACCATGCCGCAGCTCATCACGCTGGCCAAGGACTGGCTGCCGCCGGCGATCGGCCAGGCCGCCGGGCTGCAGGCCGTGGTCTACGGCGTGGTGCTGGTGGCCTTCGTGCTGTTCGAGCCCATGGGACTGTACGGCCGCTGGCTCAAGATCCGCACCTGGTTCCAGCTCTTCCCCTTCTACCGCAAGGGCATGTTCAAGCGGCAGAAGAGCTTCACGAAGTCGGATCGCCTCAAATGAGCCAGCCTCCGGTGAGCACGCCCGCTGCAGCCGCCGGCCCGCTGCTGTCGGCAAAGGACCTGCAGGTGCGCTTCGGCGGCGTGCTCGCGGTCAACGGCGTGAGCTTCGACGTCCAGCGCGGCGAGATCTTCACCCTGATCGGCCCCAACGGCGCGGGCAAGACCACGGTGTTCAACCTGATCAGCCGCATCTACACGCCCACCGCCGGCACCATCGATTTCGACGGCCACGCCCTCACCAGCACGCCCGCCCACCAGGTGGCCGGTCTGGGCATCGCGCGCACCTTCCAGAACATCGAGCTCTTCGAGTACGCAACCGTCCTGCAGAACCTGCTGATCGGCCACCACGTGCACCGCGGCACCGGCTTCTGGGCCGACCTCTTCTTCACGCGCGCCGCGCGCCGCGCCGAGGTGGCCGCGCGCGAGGCCGTCGAGCAGGTCATCGAGTTCCTCGACCTGCAGCCCCACCGCGACTCGCTGGTGGCCGGCCTGCCCTACGGCGTGCGCAAGGTGGTCGAGCTGGCCCGCGCGCTGTGCACGGGGCCGCGGCTGCTGCTGCTCGACGAGCCCTCGTCGGGCCTGAACGTCGAGGAAACCGACGACATGGCCTTCTGGATCCAGGACATCCGCAGCCAGCTGGGCATCACGGTGCTGATGGTCGAGCACGACATGAGCCTGGTGTCGCGCGTGTCCGACCGCGTGCTCGCGATGAACCAGGGCGAGACCCTCTCGGTGGGCACGCCCGCGCAGGTGCAGTCCGACCCGCGGGTCATCGAGGCCTACCTCGGCTCGGTCGAAGACATGTCCTCGCTGCGGCGGCCCGGCTCATGAGCGCATCGGCCTCCCCCGCCGCAGGCGCCGCGCCCTCGAGCGCACCCGCCGCCGCGCCCGGCGGCGCGAAGGCCGACGTCATCCTGCGGCTGGCCAACGTCGAGAGCGCCTACGGCCCGATCAAGGCCATCCGCGGCGTCAGCCTCGAGGTCATCCGCGGCCAGATCGCCACCGTGCTCGGCTCCAACGGCGCGGGCAAGACCACCATCCTGAAGACCATCTCCGGGATCATCGACCCGCGCCGCGGCAGCATCGAGTTCGACGGCCACGACATCACGGCGCAGGACCCCTCGCTCATCGTGCAGCAGGGCCTGTCGCACGTGCCCGAAGGCCGCGAGGTCTTTCCGCTGCTGTCGGTGCGCGACAACCTGCTGATGGGCGCCTACACCCGCAAGGACCGCGACCAGGTCGCGCGCGACCTCGAAACCGTCTACGGCTACTTCCCCATCCTGAAGGAGCGCGCCGCGCAGGACGCCGGCCTGCTCTCGGGCGGGCAGCAGCAGATGCTGGCGATCTCGCGCGCCATCATGGCCGCGCCCAAGCTCATCCTTCTGGATGAGCCCAGCCTGGGCCTGTCGCCGCGCCTCACCAAGGAAATCTTCGAGATCGTCGTGCGCATCAATCGCGAGCGCGGCACCTCGATGCTGCTGGTCGAGCAGAACGCCAACATGGCGCTCAACGCGGCCGACTTCGGCTACGTGCTCGAGAACGGCCGCATCGTGATGCAGGACACCTGCGCGGCGCTGCGCGAGAAGGACGACATCAAGGAGTTCTACCTCGGCATGAAGGAAACCGGCGTGCGCGGCGAGCGCCGCTGGAAGAAGAAGAAGACCTGGCGATGAGCACCGCTCCCGATCCGCACCGCATCGTCTCGAGCGCCGAGTTCGGCTGGGCGCCCGCGCCGATCGACTTCGCCTCGGTGCCCGAGCTCTTCCGCAAGCGCGTGGCCGAGATGGGCAACGCGCCCATGATGCGCCAGAAGGACCTCGGCATCTGGCGCGCCTACAGCTGGCAGGAGGTGGGCCGCATCGTCGACGAGATCGGCGCGGGTCTGGCCTGCCTGGGCTTTGCTCCCGGCGAGGTGGCCTCGGTGCTGGCCAACACCTCGCGCGAGTGGGTCTGGACCGACCTTGCCGTGCTCTCGATGGGCGGCGTGTGCAACGGCATCTACCCCACCGACGCCGCCTCGCAGGTGCAGTACCTGTGCGCCGACTCGGCCACCGTGGCGCTGTTCGTCGAGAACGACGAGCAGCTCGACAAGTACCTGGAGGTGAGCGAGCACCTGCCCGCGGTGCGCAAGGTGGTGGTCTTCGACATGGAGGGCCTGGGCGGGCTGAACGACGAGCGCGTGATCTCGCTCGAGCGCCTGCGCGAGCTTGGCCGCGAGCGGCTGGCGGCTCAGCCCGACGTGGTGAGCGCCCGCCAGGGCACGCGCGCGGCCCACGACGTGGCCATCCTGGTCTACACCTCGGGCACCACCGGCCGGCCCAAGGGCGCGATGATCACGCACGCCAACCTGTGCGCGGCGCTCTCCGGCGCCCAGACCGGCATCTTCGAGGGCATGCCCGAGCGCGACGAGCGCATCGCCTTCCTGCCGCTTTGCCACATCGCCGAGCGCCTGATCGGCGAGTACGTACCCATCATGCGCCGCTCGGTGGTCAATTTCGTCGAGAACCCCGAGACGGTTTTCGAGAACCTGCGCGAGATCCAGCCGCACGTGTTCTTCGCCGTGCCGCGGGTCTGGGAAAAGATCTACTCGCAGGTGCAGATCACGCTGAGCGAGGCCGGCAAGCTGCAGCAGGCCGCCTACGCCTGGGCGCTGGGCGTGGGCCGCGAGCTCGCCCGCTGCGAGGCCGAGCAGCGCGCGCCGGGGGCGTGGCTGGCGCTGCGCGGCTGGCTGGCGCGCGTGACGGTGATGGACAACGTGCGCCGCATGACCGGCCTGAGCCGCGTGACGCTGGGCCTCACCGGCGCAGCGCCCATCTCGCCCGAGCTCATCCGCTGGTACTGGGCGATGGGCATTGCACTGCGCGAGGCCTGGGGCATGACCGAGACCTGCGGCGGCGGCAGCATCAATCCGCGCGGCAAGGTGCGCCCCGGCAGCATCGGCATCCCAGGCCCGGGCGTGGAGATGCGCATCGCCGAGGGCACCCACGAGATCCTGCTGCGCGGGCCCTGCGTGATCAAGGGCTACCTGAACCAGCCCGAGAAGACCGCCGAGGCCATCGACGCCGAGGGCTGGCTGCACACCGGCGACGTGGGCCGGGTGGACGCCGACGGCTACTTCACGATCACCGACCGGATGAAGGACATCATCATCACGGCCGGCGGCAAGAACGTGACCCCGAGCGAGTGGGAGAACGAGCTGAAGTTCTCGCCCTACGTGACCGACGCGGTGGTGATCGGCGACAAGCGCGCCTACCTGACCGCGCTGGTGATGATCGACCAGGAGAACGTCGAGAAGTACGCGCAGGACCACGACGTGCCCTTCTCCAACTACGCGAGCCTCACTCGCGCCCCCGAGATCGTCGCCCTGATCGGTCGCGAGATCGAGCGCGCCAACGCGAAGTTCGCGCGGGTGGAGCAGGTGAAGAAGTTCCGGCTGCTGGAAACCCAGCTGACCGCCGAGGACGAGGAGCTGACACCGACCATGAAGCTCAAGCGCCAGCTGGTGCAGAAGAAGTACGCTGCCATGATCGAGTCGATGTACCAGGACTGACCCAGAACAGAACACCGTAGGAGAGACCCCATGCGTTTCCTGAAGAAGACCACGCTCGGCCTGGCCGTGATGGCCATGGCCACGGGCACCGCGCTCGCCCAGCAGCAGGGCGTGACCAAGACCGAGATCCTGGTCGGCTCCATCCTCGACCTCTCGGGGCCGGTAGCCGCCTTCGGCAAGCAGACGCGCAACGGCATGCAGCTGCGCGTGGACGAGATCAACGAGCAGGGCGGCATCCACGGCCGCAAGATCCGGCTGCTGGTCGAGGATGACGGCTACGACCCGAAGAAGTCGGTGCTCACCGCGCAGAAGCTGGTCAACCAGGACAAGGTCTTCGTCGTGGCCGGCCACACCGGCACCGCGCACAACAACGCGGCGATGCCGATCCAGTTCGAGAAGAACGTCATCAACTTCCTGCCGGTGACCTCGGCGCGCGAGATGTACGAGCCCTTCCACCGGCTCAAGTTCTCGTTCGCGGCCACCTACTTCGATCAGATGCGCGCGGGTATCCCGCATCTGATGAAGGCCAAGAACTACCAGAAGCCCTGCATCATCCACCAGGACGACGAATTCGGGCTGGAGGTCTTCCGCGGCGCCGACGATGCGCTCAAGGCCCAAGGCAAGACCTGGGCCGAGCGCACCACCTACAAGCGCGGCGCCACCGACTTCTCGTCGCAGGTGGCGCGCATGAAGGCCGCCGGCTGCGACCTGGTGGTGATGGGCACCATCATCCGCGAGACCATCGGCACGATTGGCGAAGCGCGCAAGATCGGCTTCTCGCCCGATTTCCTGGGCTCGGCCGCCTCGTATACCGATCTGATCCACAAGCTCGGGGGCAAGGCGATGGACGGGCTGTACGCCATGCACACCGCGCAGCAGCCCTACACCGATACCGCCGACGAGAAGGTGCGTTTCTGGTCGAACAAGTACAAGACCAAGTTCAGCGAAGACCCGACGGTGTTCTCGGCCTACGGCTACGCGATCATGGACATCTTCGCAACCGCGGCGCGCGTGGCCGGCCCCAACCTGACCACCGACACGCTGATCAAGGCGATGGAGACCCACACCTTCCCGGCCGACATGCACGGCATGCCGCAACTCAAGTTCTCGAGCACGATGCGCCTGGGCAACGAGAGGAGCCGCATGGCGCAGATCCAGAACGGCCGCTGGGTGTCGATCACCGACTACCTGCCGGTGCCGCCGCTGAGCAAGTGAGGCGCGCCGCCTGAGAACGACAACGGGGCCCGCGGGCCCCGTTCTTCATTCGGGAGGCCGCCAACCGGCCGCCCCCCGGACGGGTCACAACGCCGCGCCGGCCTCAGCCCGGCCCCAGATCCGCCGGCCGGTAGTACGGCCGATCGCCGAGCGCATCGACCCTCGCCCAGAACGCGTCGCCGCTGGCCAGCCCGCGGGCATCCTTGGGCGCGGTGCGCCGCCAGATGGCCCAGGACTCGGGATGCAGACGGATGGCCTCGTCGAAGTGAGCGCGGGCTTCGTCGGTTCGCCCCTGCTGGCCGAGGTATTCGCCCAGCCGGAAGTGGGCCTGCGCGAGCGCGACCGCCGGCGACGGGTGTTCGACCCGGGCCGCGACCGCCGCCGCATCGAGCGCGTAGCGGCTGGCCCCGCCCGCGCGCGCCCAGTCGCGCACGGCGTCGAGATAGCGCTGCTTGACCTGCACCCGCTCGGCCGCCACGGCCTCGGGCATCGTGAAGGTGCGCCGGTCCATCAGCCGGAAGCCGTCTGTGGCGCCGGCGGTTTCGGGCGGACGCACGATGCGGCCGTCCTCGTCGATCCAGACCGCCTGCGGCACGTTCACCAGACCGTAGAGGTCGGCCAGGTGGTGCTCACGGTCGAGCAGGCAGGGGTAGGTGGGCCGCGCACCCTCGATCCAGGGCCGGGCGCCCTGCGCATCGTCGAGCGCCACCGCGATCACCGTGAACCCGTGGCCCTGAAGCTCGTCGAACAGTGCCTGCCACACGGACAGGTCGGCTCGACAGCCTCACCACGAGGACCAGGTGGCCAGCAGGACCTTGCGGCCGCGATGGTCGGAAAGGCGGTGCTCGCGGCCTTGGAGGTCGGGCAGCGCGAAATCGGGCGCCTGGCCGCTGGCGAGCACGCGGGCGCGGTCGGCCGCGCCGGTGCCCAGCACCCAGGTCTGGCCGCCGGCATCGTGCACGACCGGATGACCGAAGGCCTGCCACAGGCCGGCGATGTCGAGCCGGTTGCCGCGCACCAGCGCGGCTTCGCGGCCGCGCGGCAGGGGCAGGGGCAGGCAGATGTCGCCCTGGCACAGACCCTCGGGCTTCCAGTCCCAGCCCGTGGCCAGGAGGATGTCGTCGCGCGTGAGCCAGAGCGACTCGCCGTCGGCTTGCGCCTGCGGCAGGCTGGCGGTGCGCTGTTCGTGCAGCGTGGTAATCAAGAGGAGCTCCCCGGTGAGAAGATCACCCGGAAGCTTACGCGAGCCGCGCTCAGTAATGCGGCGGCAGCTCGTCGCGCAGGCTGGGCGCCGTGCCGCCCGCGGCGGCCGCCGCCTCGGCGGCGGCCAGCCGCTCGCGCAGCCGGCCGAGCTCGCGCGCCAGACCTTCGATCTGCGCCTGCTGGCGCGCCACCACCTCGTCGAGCTGCTCGAGCAGATCCTCGGCCCAAACCGCCTTGAGCTCGAGCTCGACCAGGCGGTCTTCGAGGGCGGCCGGCGCCAGCGCAGCGGCCGGCGGCTCGAGCGCCGCAGCGGATTCGGCGGCCCTGGGGCCAGGCCCGGCGCCGGGCGGGCGACCGCTCACCCCAGTCCCAGCCAGCGGCGCACGCGCGCCCACAGCAGGCCGAGCACGCTGGGCGCCTCGGCCTGCGGCAGCGGCGCGGGCGGCGCGCCCGCCGGGCCTTCGGGAGCCGCGGCAGCCTGCTGCAGGTTGAGGCCGAAGCGGCGCGCGAGTTCGTTGACGTAGTCGGTGACCAGTCCGGCGCGCGAGAACTGCGCAAGCGGCCCCGCGAGCTGGAAGGCCAGCCGCAGCTCGAGCCGGGTGGCGCCCGGCCCGTCAGGAAGCACCGCGTAGTGCAGGCGCGTCTTGACGCGGGTGCCGCTCAGCCGGTCGGTGCCCTCGGCGTGCATGCGGCCGATGCGCGCGGGCGCATCGAGGAAGAGCTCGGCGCGCATCGCGAAGGCCGCGGTGATGGGGCCGAAGCGGACATCGATGTGGCCTTCGGCCCGCTCGCCCGCATGCCGCGCAACGCTCGCGCCGGGCAGGCAGCGCGCCACCAGCGGCAGGTCCTGCAAGCGGTGCCAGACCTCGTCGGCGGCCACCGGCAGCGAGACCTCTCGCGCAACCTCGATCCAGTCGCCGTCGGCAGGGATGAGGATGGGGGCCCAGTCGGCGAGATCCGGGGTGGGAGCGGAGGGCGCGGGGCCCGCGGTGGCTGGGGAAACGCCGGCAGTGGCACCGACCCTCGCCGCGCTCGCGGCCGGGCCCGCCGCGCTGCCCGCTGCGGCGCCCGCGCCGAGCGCCGCCGTGAGCGCGCCGGGCGGCACGACCGCCGCCTGTCCGGCGCCGTGTCCCAGGCCGGCCGCGGCGCCGGGCTGCGCCGCCGGCATGGCCAGCTCGCCGCGCGCCTTGAGCGCGAGCACCGACTCGATGGCCTCGACGATGCCGACGTAGCCGGTGCAGCGGCAGATGTTGCCGGCGAGCTCGTTGCGCACCCGCTGCGCATCGGGGCCGGGCAGCCGCAGCACGATGTCGCGCGCCGTGCACAGCATGCCCGGCGTGCAGTAGCCGCACTGCAGCGCGTGATGCTCGTGGAAGGCGCGCCGCAGGACGGCCATCACGGGGTCGGTGCCGTAGCCCTCGATGGTGGTGACCTCGGCGTCGTCGCAGGCCACCGCGAAGGTGATGCACGAGCGCTGCGGCGCGCCGTCGATCAGCACGGTGCAGGCGCCGCACACGCCGTGCTCGCACGACAGGTGCGTGCCGGTGAGGCCGAGCTCCTTGCGCAGGAAATCGCCGAGGTGGGTGCGCGGCTCGCACACGCGCTGCACGCGCTCGCCGTTGACGCTGAGCTGCACGAGCTGGGTGATCATGGCTGACGGGCGCCGCGGGCGTTGAACTGGGCGATCGCGCGGGCGAGCGCGACCGCGTGCTGATGGACGAAGACCGCGTCGTGCGCCGGGAAAGCGCGCCCGACCGCCTCCGCGAGGAGCTCGACGGCCGCGGGCGCATCGGGCGCGCGCGCGGTGGCCGATCCGCTGCCCCCCTGCGCGGCCGGTGCTTGCGGTGCCGCCGGCGCGCCGGCCGCCTCGCTGACCGCACGCAGCAGCGCCTGCGGCTCGGGCAGCAGCACCGGCCGCGCCTCGACCGCGCCGACCAGCAACCGGCAGTGGCCCAGGGCCGGGTCGACCACCACCGCGCCGATGGCGTCGGCGAACTCGCCGACCTTGGCGCAGATCTTGTTCCAGCCCCAGCGCATGCCCGGGCCGAAGGCGGGCAGCTCGACCGCGGCCAGCACCTCGCCGGGCTGCAGGTCGGTGGCATAGGCGCCGCGCATGAAGTCTTCGACCGGCACCTGCCGGCGGCCGGCGATGCTGACGAGCTCGACCTTCGCGCCCAGCACCATCAGGCTGTTGACCCAGTCGGCGGCCGGGTCGGCGTGACACAGGCTGCCGCCGATCGTGCCGCGGTTGCGTATCGCCCGATAGGCGATGCCGCGGGCCACCCAGGGCAGCATGCCGTGGGTGGTGTCGGGCACCAGGCCGTCCTCGATCTCGGCGTGCGTGACCGCCGCGCCCAGGCGCAGCACGCCCTGATCGACGCCGCTTGCGCGCAGCTCGGGCAGCCGGCGCAGCTCGATGAGTGCCGCCGGGCGCGCGAGGCGCAGGTTGAGCATGGGGCCGAGCGACTGCCCGCCGCCAATCGCGCTGGCCTGGCCCGGGGCCAGCGCGCCCAGAGCTTCGTTCAGGCTGGCCGGCCGCTGCCAGGCAAAGGGCGCGGCCTTCATGAGCCGCCCCCGGCGGCGACCTCGGCCAGGGCGCCCTCGCTCACCGCAGAGCCCGCGCCGGCCGCCCGCGCCCCCCGGCGCCGCTCGAGCAGCGCGCCGAGCAGCCGGCGCGGCGTCAGCGGGGTTTCGGCGAACTCGACGCCAAAGCCGGCAAGCGCGGCATTGACCGCGTTGAGGATAGCCGCCGGCGGCGCGATGGCGCCGCCCTCACCCACGCCCTTGATGCCGTGCCGGGTGTGCGGCGACGGCGTCTCGGTGTGGTCGATGCGGATGACGGGCATCTCGGCTGCGCCCGGCAGCAGGTAATCGGCGTAGGTGGAGGCGAGCGGCTGCGCCGAGCGGTCGTAGGGCATCTCCTCGAAGAGCGCCGTGCCGATGCCCTGCACCGCGCCGCCGATGGTCTGGCCCTCGACGACCATGGGGTTGACCAGCGTGCCGCAGTCTTCGCAGATCGCGTAGTCGAGCAGCTTTACCTGGCCGGTGCCGATGTCGACCTCGACCAGCGCGCCGTGGCTGGCGAAGCTGAACACGCCGGTATCGACCGCCGGCTTGTAGGCCTCGGTGACCTCCAGCCCCCCGGTGTGCGCATCGCGCGGCAGCCGCTCGGGCCGGTGGTACCAGGCCTCGCCGATCTGCTGCCAGCTGACCTCGCCGGCATCGCCGACGAAGCGTCCGCCCTCGAGCCGCACCGACTCGGGCGAGCAGCGCCCCAGGTGCGCGGCGAGCGGGCGCACCCGCGCGACCAGCACCTCGCAGGCCTTGGACACCGCGCCGCCGGCCATCACGATGGAGCGCGAGGCGTAGGTGCCGGTGGAGAACGGGGTTTCGTTGGTGTCGCCGTGGGTGACCACGATGCGCTCGAGCGGCAGGCCGGTGATCTCGCTGGCCACCTGCGCGAGCGTGGTCTCCATGCCCTGCCCGTGGGAGTGCACGCCCACCTTCACCTCGAGTGTGCCGTCGGCGGCCAGCCGCACGGTGGCGCCGTCGTAGCCGGGCACGATGGGCAGGCCCCACGAGGCGAAGACCGAGGTGCCGTGCGCCGCCTGCTCGGTGTAGGTGGCAAAGCCCAGTCCGAGGTAGCGGCCCTGCGCGCGCGCCTGCGCCTGCCGCCGCGCGAAGCCGGCGTGGTCGAGCATGGCCATCACGCGGTGCAGGCTGGATGGGTAGTCGCCCGAGTCGAAGGCCTTGCCCGCGACGTTGGTGTAGGGCATATCGGCGCCGGTGACGAGGTTCTCGAGGCGCACCGCGCAGGGATCGCGACCCACCGTGCGGGCGATCGCGTCCATCATGAGTTCCATCGCGAAGGCCACGCCGGGCCGCGCCACGCCGCGATACGGCGAGAACGGCGGCTTGTTGGTCGCCACCCCGAAGACGTGGCAGCGGTACTTCTCCATGCGGTACGGGCCGGGCAGGTTGCCGATGATCTGACCGGTTTCGAGGCAGGCGGTGAAGGGCCACACCGAGTAGGCGCCGCTGTCGACGTGCACCTCGGCGTCGAGGCCCAGCAGCTTGCCCCTGGCATCCACGTAGGCCGACATCCGGTAGTGGTGCTCGCGGCAGTTGGTGCCGGCCACCAGATGTTCGCGGCGATCCTCGATCCAGCGCACCGGGCGGCGCAGCGTGAGCGCGAGCCACGCCACCGCCACCTCCTCGGGCATCAGGTTGCACTTGTAGCCGAAGCCGCCGCCCACGTCGGGCGCGATCACGCGCAGCTTGGCGAGGTCAAGGCCCAGGCACTCGGCCAGCCCCGAGCGGATCATGTGCGGCACCTGCGTGGACGAATACACCACCAGCTGCGAGCGCTGGTCGTCCCAGTAGGCGAGCACCGCCTTGCCCTCCATCGGCGACATGCTCTGGCGCGCCATGCGGAACTCGCGCGTGACCACGTGCGCGGCGCGCGCGGCCAACTCGGCGAGGTCTTCCTCGCGCTTGAGATGGATGAAGAGGTTGTCGTTCCAGTGCTCGTGCAGGCGCTGCTCCGACGCACGGGCGCTGGCCGCATCGGGCAGCGGCGCGAGCGCCTCGATGTCGGGCACGACCTCGGCGGCGAGGTCTTCGGCCTGCGCCCGGGTGGGCGCGAGGCACACCGCGATGGGCTCGCCGACGAAGCGCACCTTGCCCTGCGCGAGCACCGGGTAGTCGGACACCTGGTAGCCGGGCAGCGTGGAGCGCGCGGTGATGGGGCGCACGCCACCGGCCGCGAGCTCGGCCGCGGTGTAGACCCGCTCGCGCGCGGCTTCGGGGCGCGCGACGGCGCGCAGCCGCCCGTGGGCGATCGGGCTGCGCACGAATGCCGCCTCGAGCAGCCGGGGGAAGACGAGATCGTCGATGAAACGGCCGCGACCGTGCAGGTGGCGCTCGTCTTCCTTGCGCAGCACGCGCGCGCCGATGCCGGTGGGACTGTTGCTCATGGGACGCTCCCGCAGCGAGGATGAAAACGACACGGGCGGGCCGCGGCCCGCCCGTTGCGGCGCAGGCTGCGTCAGCGCCCGGCCGACACCCCGTAACGATAGCCGTCGAGGTTGTTCTCGGCCACCCGGAACCACAGGTTCTGCTCGTCGCGGAACTTGCGCCACGAAGCAAGCAGCCGCGCGAACTCGGGGTTCTTCTCGGCGATTTCGTTGAAGGTGTCTTCGGTGGCCTTGTAGCAGGCGTCCATCACGGCGCGCGGGAAGGCGCGCAGCTGCGTGCCGCCAGCCACCAGGCGCTTGAGCGCGTCGGGGTTGCGGGCGTCGTAGCGGGCGATCATCGAGGCCATCTGCTCGGTGCTGGCCGCCTCGAGCAGCTCCTGATGGGGCTTGGACAGCGCATCCCAGGCCTTCTGATGAACGAGCAGCGTGATCTGGGCGCTGCCTTCCCACCAGCCGGGGTAGTAGTAGAAGCGCGCGACCTTGTTCAGGCCCAGCTTCTCGTCATCGTAGGGGCCCACCCACTCGGCGGCATCGATGGTGCCCTTCTCGAGCGCGGAGTAGATCTCGCCGCCGGGGATCTGCTGAGGCACCACGCCTAGCCTGGAGAGGATGGTGCCGCCCAGGCCGCCGATGCGGAACTTCAGGCCCTTGAGGTCGTCGACCGTGCGGATCTCCTTGCGGTACCAGCCGCCCATCTGGACGCCGACGTTACCGCAGGGGATAGGCACGATGTTGTAGGGCTTGTACAGCTCGCGCAGCAACTCGAGGCCGCCGCCGTGCAGCATCCAGGCGTTCTGCTGACGCGCGTTCAGGCCGAAGGCCAGGCCGGCGTCGAACGCGAGCGCCGGGTTCTTGCCGATGAAGAAGGACGAGAACACGTGGCCGCACTCGACCGTGCCTTGCGACACGGCGTCGAAGATCTGGCCCGCGGGCACGATCTCGCCGGCGGCGGCGGCGCGAAGGTCGAACTGACCGGAAGAGATGGCGGTGACGCGGCGCGCGAGCGCGTCGGCCGAGCCGTAGATGGTGTCGAGGCTCTTGGGCCAGGCGGTCTGCATGCGCCAGCGGGTGCCGGACTGGGCCTGCGCGGCCGGGGCGATGGCGAGCGATGCGGCCGTGCCGGCCGCCGCCTTGCCGAGGAATCCTCTGCGTTTCATGGGTGCGTTCCCTGGTGAGACGTTGGAAGGAAAACCGGTGACGCTGCCCGACGAGGGCCGCCGCCGGGAGCTGGCAGGCGGGCCGCGCGCCGCGCGCCTTGACATCGGCGCGATGCGCGTGGAACCATCATTTGCATGCAAACGATAGGCGGGGCCCGCAGGGTTGTCAATCGAGCGCAGCTCCCGGATCGCGGGATCTGGGACCGCCCCGGCTTTCTGGTGCGCAGGCTGCACCAGATCCACGTCGCGCTGTTCCTCGAGGAGGTGGCCGGCGGTGAGGTCACCCCGATCCAGTACGGCCTGCTCACCATCCTCTCGATGCGCCCGGGCATCGACCAGTTCACGCTCGGCGAAGAGCTCGGCCTCGACCGTGCCAACGTCGCCGGCATCCTCAAGCGCCTGGAGGCGCGCGGCTGGGTGCGGCGCGTCGTCGATACCGACAACCGCCGGCGCAAGCTGTGCGTGGTCACGGCCGCCGGCAAGGCCTTCCTGAACGCCCACGACCGCGAGATGCAGGCCTCGCAGCAGCGCCTGCTCGCGCCGCTGGGCGCCGCCGAACGCGAACGATTCCTCGTCCTGCTCGCGCGGCTGGTCGAAGGCAACAACGACAGCGGCCGCGCCGCGCTGCGCCCCGGCGGCAAGGCCTTCGGCGAGCCCGGCGAGGCCGTCACGCCCACCCCTCTGAAACCCCCTACCCCCACCTCCCGACGAGGAGCTTCCCGATGATTCACCTCACCCGAATCACGCGTGCCGCGGCAGTCTTCGCTGCCGCAATCTCGGCGAGTGCCGCCTTTGCCCAGGCCAAATGGGACATGCCCACCGGCTACGCGCCCACCAACTTCCACACGGTCAACAACACCGCGTTCGCCGAGGCCGTGGGAACGGCGACCGGCGGGCGGGTCGCCATCCGGGTGCATCCGGGCGCATCGCTCTACAAGATGCCCGAGATCAAGCGTGCCGTGCAGCAGGGCCAGGTGCCGATCGGCGAGGTGCTGATGGTCACGCTGGTCAACGAGAACCCGGTCTACGCAATCGACGGCCTGCCCTTTCTCGCCAGCAGCCATGCCGAGGCCCGCAAGCTCTGGGGGGTGCAGCGCCCCGTGGTCGAGCGCCTGCTCGATGCGCAGGGCCTGATGCTGCTCTACGCGGTGCCGTGGCCCGGACAGGGCCTGTTCGTGCCGCGCGAGATCAACGGCGTGGCCGACATGGCGGGCCTGAACTGGCGCGCCTACGACAGGCAGACCGCGCGCATGGGCGAGCTCTTCAAGGCACGGCCGGTCACGATCCAGGCCGCCGAGGTCGCGCAGGCGCTGGCCACCGGCCGCATCAACTCGCTGGTGTCGTCGGCGCAGTCGGGCGTCGACTACAAGGTCTGGGAATCGGTGAAGTTCTTCTACGACGTGCAGGCCTGGCTGCCGAAGAACATGATCATCGCCAACAAGGCCGCCTTCAACGCGCTCGACAAGGCCTCGCAGACCGCGCTGCTCGCCGAGGCGCGCAAGGCCGAGGAGGCCGGCTGGGCCGCGAGCGCCAGGGTGGCCGAGAGCACCCGCGCACAGCTGGCAAGCAACGGCATGCGCGTGTCGGCGCCCAGCGCGAAACTGGTCGCCGAGCTCAGCGCGATCGGCAACCAGCTCGTCGACGAGTGGCTGGCGGGCGCCGGGCCCGAAGGCAAGGCGCTGCTCGAGGCCTACCGCAAGCCCTGACCGAGGGCAGGGCGCATCAGTGCGCCCTCACCCGCACCGCGCACGACCGAGGCCGATCAGCCCACCTGCCCGACGAACATGCACAAGCTCCTGGCGTGGTACCACGGCATCACCCGGGCCGCTGCGGCGGCATGCTTCGTCGCGGTGGCGCTGTTCATCCTCTACCAGCTCGGCGGGCAGGTCTTTCCCTACGTGCCGCGCTCGGCCGACGAGTTCGCCGGCTACTGCATGGGCGCGGCTGCGTTCCTGGGGCTTGCCGACGCGCTGCGATCGGGCGACCACATCCGCGTCACGCTGCTCGGCGATCGGCTCGCGGCATCGGGCCGGCGCGCGCTCGACTGGCTGGCGCTGGCCGTGGGCGGCGGGCTTGCCGCCTGGGTGGCCTGGTACATCACGCGGCTGGCCTGGGACTCCTGGGTCATGGACGAACGCAGCTCGGGCCTGATCGCGCTGCCGATGTGGATCCCGCAGGCGGCAATGGCCTGGGGCGCGATCGCGTTCGTGGTGGCGATCGGCGAGTTGGGCCTGCGCATGCGCGCCGGCGAGACGATGCCCGGCGGCGGCGAGGCGGAGGAGACCGCAACCTTCGAGGAACCGGTCGCGGCGGCAGGCCCGGGTGCCACCACCACGCGCATCGCGCAGGCGAGCGATGGCCGGCGCTGAATCCGCGGGGCTGTACGCAGCCCTGATCATCGCCACGCTCATCGGGCTGCTCGCGGCCGGGGTCTGGATCGGTCTGGCGCTGTTCGGCACCGGCCTGGTGGCGATGCTGCTCTTCTCCACGCGCCTGCCCGGCGACGCAATGGCCACCACCGTCTTCGGCTCGGTGAGCGCCTGGACCCTCACGGCGCTGCCGCTCTTCATCTGGATGGGCGAGGTGCTGTTCCGATCGCGGGTGGCCGAATCGATGTTTCGCGGCCTGGCCCCCTGGATGGCGCTGCTGCCCGGGCGTCTGCTGCAGGTGAATGTGGCCGCCTCGATGGTCTTTGCGGCGATCTCGGGCTCGTCGGCGGCAACCTGCGCCACGGTGGGCAAGATCACGGTGCCCGAGCTGCGCCGCCGCGGCTACCCCGAGAGCGTCATGCTCGGGTCGCTGGCCGGCGCGGGCACGCTCGGGCTGCTCATCCCGCCCTCGATCATCATGATCGTCTACGCGGTGGCCGCCGACGTCTCGATCAACAAGCTCTTTGCCGCGGGCGTGCTGCCCGGGCTCGTGCTCGGCGGACTGTTCATGCTCTACAACGCCGGCTGGGCGCTGCTGAACCCGCAGCGCATCCCGGCCGACGACCTGCGGATGAGCTTCGGCGAGCGCCTGCGCGCCAGCGCCTCGCTGCTGCCGGTACTGCTGCTGATCGGCGCGGTGCTGGGCTCGATCTACGCCGGCATCGCCACCGCCACCGAGTCGGCCGCCATCGGCGTGGTGGGTGCCTTCGTGCTGGCCGCCTTCCAGGGCGGCGTGACCTGGGATTTCTTCGTGCGCACGGTGGTGGGCGCCATGCGCACCACCACCATGATCCTGCTGATCATCGCCGGCGCCTCCTTTCTGGGGCTGGCGATGGGCTTTTCGGGCGTGCCCGCGTCGCTCGCCGCGTGGGTCGGGCAGCTCGGCCTGTCGAAAGGCGAGCTCATCGTCGTGCTCGCCATCATCTACATCGTCCTCGGGTGCCTGCTCGACGGCATCTCGATCGTGCTGCTCACGATGGCGGTCGTGCTGCCCATCGTGAAGGCGGCCGGCATCGACCCGCTGTGGTTCGGAATCTTCATCGTCATCGTCGTCGAGACCGGCCAGATCACGCCGCCGGTGGGCCTGAACCTGTTCGTGCTGCAGAACATGGCGCGCCGCGACATCAGGTTCCTCAGCATGGCCGCGCTGCCCTACTTCCTGATCATGGTGCTGATGCTGGCGATCATCTGGTGGTGCCCGCAACTGGTGAGCTGGCTGCCCTCGCGAATGTGAGCCTGGCAGAGCCAATGCATCGTTAGCACACGAACAATCGGCGCCCCGCCTCTGTTAGCATGCAAACCATTGGGCCCCGACCCTGAACCTCCACGGACCGGAGACATTCCATGGCCGACCTCTCGCTCGAATTCTGCGGCATCAAGTTCAAGCACCCGATCATCATCGCGTCGCTCGAGACCACCAACAGCCCCGAGGTGATCCGCGAGTGCGTCGATGCCGGCGCCGCCGGCATGATCGTCAAGACGCTGACCGACATCGAGGACATGGCGCGCCTGACCGAGAACTCGAAGTACGCGATCCTCAACGAGAAGAACGAGCTCATCAAGGGCAAGGTCAACAAGAACTTCGTGTTCTACAGCCGCTCCGGCTACTCGAGCACGCAGTTCCGCGAGTGGGTGCCCTACCTGAAGGAGCTCAACCAGTACGCGCGCGACCACAACTCGCACCTGATCGGCAGCGCCGGCGGCAAGACCGTGCAGAGCTGGATCGACATCTGCCGCACGATCGAGGACTGCGGGCTGCCGATGGTCGAGCTGAACTTCGGCTGCCCGCACCCGGCGATGATGCCCGGCGTGCACGGCGGCTCGATGATCGGCCAGGAGCCCGAGATCGCCCGCGAGGTCACGGCGCGCGTGGTCGAGGCGGTGAAGATCCCGGTGGTCATCAAGCTCACGCCCGACCAGTCGCGGGTGATGGACGTGGCCCGCGCAGTCAAGGAAGCAGGCGCCGCGGGCGTCACGGCCACCAACCGCTACACCGGCTTCTCGGTCGACATCGAGACCGGCCAGCCGCGCCTCGGCGGGCCCGCCGGCATCGGCGGCGTGTGGGCCAAGCCGCTGTCGTTGCGCTGGGTGCACCGCATCTACAACGAGCTGGGCATCCCCATCACCGGCTCCAACGGCATCTACGACCACCGCGACGTGGTCGAGTTCATCATGACCGGCGCGCCGCTGGTGCAGGTGGGCTCGATCCTGATGCTCAAGGGCATCAAGTACCTGCCGCACATCATCTCGGGTCTCGAGGAGTTCATGGACAGCCATGGCTACCCCGACATCGCCTCGATGACCGGCATCGCGTCGCGCCGCGCGGTCAAGGACTACGGCGACCAGTTCCGCAAGCCGCGCATGCACTCCGAGATCAAGCAGGAGGCCTGCAAGAACCCCAGCTGCACCATCTGCATCCAGACCTGCTTCTACGACGCGCTCGCGCAGGGCCCGGGCAAGGTCGCCTCGCTGCACGACAACTGCATCGGCTGCGAGATGTGTACCCAGACCTGCCCGTTCGGCGCCACCAGCATGCACACCACCACCGACGCCGATCGCGAGCGCGAGACCTTCTTCCAGATTCCCGACGACGTCTTCGAGCTCGGCAAGTTCGAGAAGGGCTTCGAGCGCGGCATCAAGCTCGCGAAGGTGAAGGGATGACGGCTGGCAGCCCCGAAACGCGCACCGACGGCGGCGCGCGTTATCGCTTCGCCTTCGACATCGGCGGCACCTTCACCGATCTGGTGCTGCTCGGCGACGACGGCTCGGTGCTGTCGGGCAAGGTGCTCAGCGATCAGATCGATGTGGTGGGCCCGATCCGCACCGGGCTGCTCGCGATGCTCGAGCGCCACGGCATCGCGCTGGCGCAGGTCTCGGAGGTGGTTGTTGGCGCAACCACTGCCGTGACCAACCTGGTCATCGAACGCAAGGGCGCGCGCACCGGGCTGGTGGCCACCGCCGGCTTTCGCGACGTGATCGAGATCGCGCGCGAGCTGCGCTACGACCTCTACGATCTCACCGCGCCGGGCCCCGACCCGGTCATCCCGCGCGAGCTGCGCGTGGAGATCGACGAGCGGCTCGAGGCCTCGGGCACGGTGCTGCGCGCCCCCACCGACGCCGACATCGAGCGCGCGGTGCGCGCGCTGGTCGACGCCGGGGCGCGCTCGATCGCGGTCTGCCTGCTGCACAGCTTCACCAACCCGGCGCACGAGCGGCGGGTGCGCGAGGTGGCGGCGCGGGTGGCGCCCGGCGTGCCGGTGTCGCTGTCGAGCGAGGTGCTGGGCGAGCTGCGCGAATACGAGCGCACGGTGGCCACGGTGCTCAACGCCTACGTGATGCCGATGGTGGGCAGCTACCTTGGCGCCATCGAGGACGGCCTGCGAGCCATCGGCCTGAACGCCACGCTGCGCATCATGCAGTCCAACGGCGGGGTCATTTCACGCGAGTTCGGCGAGCGCATGCCCATCCGCATGCTCGAGTCGGGCCCGGCGGCCGGGGCGCTGGGCGCCGCGCACGCGGCCCGCCAGGCGGCCATGCCCAACGTGATCGCCTTCGACATGGGTGGCACCACCGCCAAGGCCTGCCTGGTCAACGACGGCACGCCCTCGATCACCACCGACTTCGAGGCCGCGCGTCTGCAGCGCTTCAAGAAGGGCAGCGGCCTGCCGGTGCGCCTTCCCACGGTCGACCTCATCGAGATCGGGGCCGGCGGCGGCAGCATCGCGCATGTCGATGCCACCGGTCTGCTGAAGGTGGGCCCGCACAGCGCCGGCTCGCGGCCCGGGCCGGCCTGCTACGGCCTGGGCGGCACGTTGCCCACCGTGACCGACGCGGCGCTGCTGATGGGCTACCTCGACCCGACCGGCAACCTCAGCGGCGCGGTGCAGCTGCGCCCCGAGCTTGCCGAGCGCGCGATCGACGAACACATCGCGCGGCCGCTGGGCCTGAGCGTGATCGAAGCGGCCAACGGCATCCACCGCATCGTCTGCGAGCACATGGCCGCGGCGGCCAAGATCCACGCGGTCGAGAACGGCCGCGACGTGCGCCGCTACACGCTGCTGGCCTTCGGCGGGGCGGGCCCCATCCACGCCCGCGAGGTGGCCCGCCGCACCGGCTGCACCGAGGTGCTGGTGCCGGCCAACGCCGGCGTGTTCTCGGCCTTCGGCCTGCTGGTGGCGCCGATGAAGGTCGACGCGGTGCGCACCCGCTTCACCCGCCTGAACGACCTCGACTGGCCCTGGGCAGCCACCGAGGCACTGCTCACCGAACTCGAGGACGGCCTGCGCGCCGAGCTCGCCGCAGCCGGCGTGCCACCCGACGACGTTCGGTTCCGGCGCACCGCCGACATGCGCTACGTCGGCCAGGGCTTCGAAGTCGAGACCGAGCTGCCGCGCAACCTGACCGCCGGACACATCGACGAGATCCGGACCAGCTTCGAGCAGGCCTACAAGGCCCGCTTCGGCGTGCGGCTCGAGAACCAGCGGCTCGAGGCCGTCAACTGGCGCGTCGAGGGCTACGCGCCAGCGCCCAGGGTTGCGCGCGCAACCGGTCCGGCCGGGCGCCCGCAGGCTGTGGGTGGCGGGCGCTCTCGCCAGGCCTACTTCCCCGACATCGCCGCCTTCGTCGAGACCCCCGTCATCGACGAGCTGGCGCTGCGCCCTGGCGATGTGCACGACGGCCCGGCCCTGATCGAGCAGCCGGGCTCCACCGTGGTGGTGGGCCCGGGCGACCGCTACAGCATCGATGCCGACGGCAACCTGCGGGTGACGCTGGGCGCGCGCCCGGGTCAGCCCCGAACCGGAGTCAGCGCATGAACCCCATCGATCTCGAGATCTACTGGAACCGCCTGATCGCGATCGCCGACGAGGCCGGCGCCGCGCTCAAGCGCACGTCGTTCTCGACCGTGGTGCGCGAGTCCAACGACTTCGCCTGCGTGCTGCTCGACAGCGAGGCGCGACTGCTCGCGCAGTCGTCGCTGAGCATCCCGGGCTTCATCGGCACCGCGCCGCTGTCGCTGCGCGGCATGCTGAAGAAGATTCCGCGTGAAAGCCTGCAGCCCGGCGACATCCTGTTCACGAACGACCCCTGGATAGGCACCGGCCACCTGCCCGACGCCACGATGGCCGCGCCGGTATTCGCCAACGGCCGCATCGTCGCCTTCGTGATGGCGGTGGCCCACCTGTCGGACATCGGCGGGCGGCAGTGGTCGGCCGATGCCAACGAGGTCTACGAGGAGGGCCTGCGCTTTCCCGTGATCAAGCTCTCCGAGGGCGGGCGCTTCAACGAGTTCGCGCTGACCATGCTCGAGACCAACGTGCGCCTGCCGCAGCAGGTGCGCGGCGACTTCGAGGCGCAGATGGGCGCGCTGCGGGTGGCCGAGCGGCGGCTGCTCGAGATGCTCGACGAATACGGCCTGACGGGCATCGACGAGATCGCCGAGGCGATCTTCAAGGCCTCCGAGGACGCGGCCCTGCGCGAACTGCGGCGCATTCCGGAAGGCACCTACGTGGGCACGGTGGACTCCGACGGCTTCGACGAGCGCGTGAGCATCCGCGCCACCGTCACGGTGCGCCACGACGGGGTCACGGTCGACTACACCGGCAGCACCGGCCAGGTGCGCTACGGCATCAACGAGACCTTCAACCACACCTACGCCTACTCGCTGTACCCGTTCAAGTGCCTGCTCTCGCCGGGCATCCCCAACAACGACGGCTTCACGCGGCTGTTCACGGTGATCGCGCCCGAGGGCACGATCGTCAACGCCCGGCCGCCCGCCGCGGTCGGCGCGCGCCACCTGATCGGCCACCAGCTGCAGGCCGCGGTGTTCGAGGCGCTCGCGCCGGTGCTGCCCGACCGCGTGCAGGCCGACAGCGGCACGCCGCTCTGGTCGGTGCTGCTGCGTGGCGTCGACCCGGCGAAAGGCACCTCGTTCTCGACCATCCTCTTCTTCAACGGCGGCATGGGCGCGATGCGCGGCCGAGACGGACCGCCGGCCTCGGGCTTTCCGGCCAACATCTCGAACACCCCGGTGGAGGTGGCCGAATCGCTGGCGCCGGTGGTGTTCGGCACCAAGCGGCTGGCCGATGGATCGGGCGGCGACGGCGAGCAGCGCGGCGGCCTCGGCCAGGTGGTCTCGTTCACCTCGCGCTGGCCGGGCCGCCTGCGGGTGTCGCTCCTCACCGACCGCACCCGGGTGCCGGCCAAGGGTATCCTCGGAGGCTCGCCCGGCCGCACCGGCCATGTGCTGCTCAACGGCCAGCCGGTATCCAACCCCAAGAGCGTCGTCGACATGGCCGAGGGCGACACCCTCGAGCTGGCACTGCCCGGCGGCGGCGGCTACGGCCGCTCCTGACCACCGCTGCGAATCCGTCATGGCTGCCTTTCCCGAAGTCACCATCCTCTCCGTCCACCACTGGAACGAGACGCTGTTCTCGTTTCGCACCACCCGCGATGCCGGCCTGCGCTTTCGCAACGGCCACTTCGTGATGATCGGCCTGCCGGTGGACGGCAAGCCGCTGATGCGCGCCTACAGCATCGCCAGCCCCAATTGGGCCGAGCACCTCGAGTTCCTGTCGATCAAGGTCGAAAACGGCCCGCTCACCTCGCGGCTGCAGCACATCCAGCCCGGCGACAAGCTGCTGATCGGCCAGAAGACCGTGGGCACGCTGGTCGTCGACGACCTGGTGCCCGGCAAGCGGCTGTTCCTCTTTGCCACCGGCACCGGGCTGGCGCCGTTCATGAGCATCATCCAGGACCCCGACACCTACGAGCGCTTCGAGAAGGTGATCCTCATCCACGGCGTGCGCACCGTGAGCGAGCTTGCCTACGCCGAGTTCATCCGCGAGGAGCTGCCGCGCCACGAGTTCCTCGGCGAGATGGTCTCGCGCCAGCTGATCTACTACCCCACGGTCACCCGCGAGGCCTTCCGGCACACCGGCCGGCTGACCACCGCGATTCAGTCGGGGCAGCTCTTCGCCGACATCGGCGAGCCGCCGCTGTCGGCCGAGACCGACCGCGGCATGATCTGCGGCAGCCCCGCCATGCTCAGGGAAACCGCCGAGATGCTCGATGCGCGCGGCTTCGCGGTCTCGCCGGCCTCGGGCGAGCAGGGCCACTACGTGATCGAACGGGCCTTCGTCGAGCGTTGAGCGAGCCCGGCGCGCGCGACGCCGACGCCGACGCGAGCTTCAGCGTGGCGGTGCGCGCGCTGTGCGAGTTTGCCGCGCGCGCGGGCGATCTCGACCTGCGCTTCACGCCTTCGCCCACCGCGCAGCAGGGCATCGAGGGCCACCGCGCAGTGGCCGGCCGCCGCAACCCCGGATGGCAGGCCGAGTTTGCGCTGGAAACCCGGCACGGCGATCTGCGGGTGCGCGGCCGGGCCGACGGCTGGGACGAAGGCCGCGGCCTGGTCGAGGAGATCAAGACCCACCGCGGCGACGCCGCGCGCATCCCAGCCAACCACCGGGCCTTGCACCGGGCGCAGGCGCGTGTCTACGGCTGGCTGCTGTGCGAGCGCTTCGGGCTGCCGCGCATCACGGTGTCGGTGGTCTACGTGGCGATCGAGGACCTGCGCGAGACCCGCTTCGACGAGGACTGCGAAGCGCAGGACCTGCGGCGCGGCTTCGAGGCGCTGTGCGAGCGCTGGCTTGCGTGGGCCCGGCAGGAGGCCGCGCACCGGGCGGCGCGAGACGCGGCGCTGACCGTCCTGCCCTTTCCGCTGCCCGCCTGGCGTGAAGGCCAGCGCGAACTCGCCGAGGCGGTGTTTCGCACGGCGCGCGCCGGCGCCTGCCTGATGGCGCAGGCACCCACCGGCATCGGCAAGACGCTGGGCACGCTCTTTCCGCTGCTGCGCGCCTGCCCGGGCGCGGGGCTGGACCGCATCTTCTTTCTGAGCGCCAAGGGCACGGGCACGGCGCTGGCGATGGAGGCGCTCGGGGGCGTTCGCGCCGCCAGCCCGACGCTGCCGCTGCGCGTGCTCGCGCTCACCGCCAAGGACAAGGCCTGCGAGCACCCCGACAAGGCCTGCCACGGCGAATCATGCCCGCTGGCACGGGGCTTCCACGACCGGCTGCCCGCGGCGCGCGCCGCCGCGGCGGGGGTCGGCGCAGGCTGCGGCGAGCAGACGGCAGTCGACCCACCCGCGGCGACAGCGGCTCTGCTCGACGCCCCAACGCTCAGGAAGTTGGCGCTCGCTCACGACGTATGCCCCTACTGGCTTGGACACGAGATGGCGCGCTGGGCCGACGTGGTGGTTGGCGACTGCAACCACTTCTTCGATCCGAACGCGCTGCTGCATGCGCTCGCGCTCGATCAGGGGTGGAAGGTGGCGCTGCTCATCGACGAGGCGCACAACCTGCCCGAGCGCGCCCGGGCGATGTGGAGCGCCGAGCTCACCAGCCGGGCGCTGCGCGAGGCCACGACCGTTGCGCCCGCGGGCATCCGCCGGCCGCTGCAGCGGCTGCGGCGGGCCTGGAACGCGCTCGCGCGCGAACCCGGCCCGGTCTGGCGCCCGATCGATGCCCTGCCCGCGGCATGCGCGCGCGCCCTGGTCGCGCTGACCGAGGCCTGCGCCGAGCAGCTCGCGCAGGATCCGGCGGGGCTTCCGCCGGCGCTGCTGCAGCTGCACTTCGACGCGCTGGCTTTCGGGCGGCTGCTCGAGACGCACGATCCGGCGCACAGCGTGATCGATCTGCGGCTGCTGGCCGATGACGGCACCGAGCGCGCGCCTGCGTCGGCGCGCGCCGGCAACGCGCGCGGCGGCGCGCCCGACTCGGCGCTCGGCCTGCGCAACCTCGTGCCCGCGCCCTTCCTGGGCCCGCGGTTCGCGGTGGCGCGCGCGACCGTGCTCTTCTCGGCCACGCTCTCGCCGCCCGAGTGCCACGCCGACCTGCTCGGTCTGCCAGCCGATGCCCGATGGCTGGAAGTGAGCGGCCCCTTCCGTGCGGAGCAGCTTCGGGTAAAGATCGTGAGTGCGGTATCTACCCGCCTGAGCGATCGGGCCGCCTCGCTCGGCCCGATCGCCGACCTGATCGCGGAGCAGCTCGGGCGGGCGCCGGGCAACTACCTCGCCTTCTTCAGCAGCCACGACTACCTCGCGCAGGCGGCCGACACCCTGGCCGAGCGCCATCCGCAGCTGCCGCAGTGGCGCCAGCCACGCGGCGCCGATCCCGCGGCGCGCGAGGCCTTCCTCGAGCGGTTTCAGGCCGGCGGGCAGGGTGTGGGCTTCGCGGTGCTCGGCGGGGCCTTCGCCGAGGGGGTGGATCTGCCCGGCGAGCGGTTGATCGGCGCCTTCGTGGCCACCCTCGGGCTGCCGCCTGCCGAGCCGCTGAACGAGCTCACGCGCGCGCGGCTCGATGCGGCCTTTGGTCGCGGCCACGACTACACCTACCTCTACCCC